>Ga0315276_10001783_pt1 | contig 19390 bp, 20 predicted proteins | sample YL17G05_0_MG_FD_204542 | JGI IMG/M metagenome (GOLD analysis project Ga0315276, IMG submission 204542) | Sediment microbial communities from Yellowstone Lake, YNP, Wyoming, USA - YL17G05_0 | ecosystem: Environmental > Aquatic > Freshwater > Lake > Sediment | place: USA: Wyoming | collected... | reverse complement strand
CGAGACTCCTCTCGCCCGAAGGCGCCCTTCTCCCCGGCATGCGGGTTCAGCCCTGCGACAGCTATCGCTGGCCGGCGGATCCCGAAATATTCTTTCAGGTATTTATGCGTAAGATATATGGCGCGGTAGATGGATGCGGTTGAGAGGGACCGGCTCACGTCCTTCAGCGCTATGTGCCTGGTGACGAGTGTTACTTTGAGCCTCTCGCCCACGAACATCATCGCGTATTCCTTAGACGCCGTCTTCGCGGCAAGATACTCGGTGTGGCCCTGGAAGCCGGAAAATCCGGCAGCCCTTATCGATGATTTGTTCACCGGCGCGGTGACGAGGCAATCGGCCTCTCCGGAACCGAGAAGTTCCACCGCCTTATCCAGATACTGCATGGCGGCCATGCCGAAGGCGGGACGGGATTCACCGTAAGCGAAATTCGCCTGCGGCACGTTCTTGAGGTCCAGAAGAGGAGTGTTGAATTTTATTCGGAGGCGGCGGCGCGTCCTGTCGATGACAAAGCGGTCGCCTATGACTAAAAAATTGGCAAGCCCTGATATCTCTGGGCTTGCCAGCGCCTTCAGCGTGACCTCGGGGCCTATCCCTGAGGGATCGCCCATCGTTATGACGACATTCGGTTTATTTGAACGCGATGTAGGCATGCTTCTTGAGGTTTTCCATCCATCCTTTCATCTTTTCACGCGCTTTCTCGCCGTACAGCACGTCTTCTATCTGGCGGCGCGCCTCGGAAAGGCTCAGCTTCCTACCCGAGCGCTTCTCCTCTACCTTGAAGAAGAAATAACCCAGCTCGGTCTTCAGCATCTCCGACGTCTCGCCTTCCTTCAGGTTGAAGACGGCTGATTCTATTTCGGGAAGGAACTCACCTCTCCTCTTATACCCCATGAGGCCGCCGTCTAAAGCGCCCGGCCCGTCGGAATACGTCCTTGCCAGCTCCGCGAAATCGGCGAGCTCTTTCAGCTTTCTCGCTATATCTTCCGCAAGCTCAAGCGCCTTTTCCGGGCTCAAGTCTTCCTTCGGCCGTATAAGTATATTCCTCACCTTCACTTCTTCGGGCTGGACGAACTCGTCGGCATGTTGGCGGTAATACTCGCTAACATCGACCGGAGTTATGATCACCCTGGAGCCGACCTTTTCATCGACGAGCCTTTTTGTCATCATCTGCTCCTTATACTTGGCCTTCAGGTCCTTCGGTGTCATGCGCTGCTCAGCAAGGGCCCTCTCGAACATCTCTCTCGACCCGAAGCGCTTTTGTGTATCGCTCATCTTGGCGGAGATCTCTTTCTCGTCGATCTCTATATTGCGCTTTTTGGCTTCGCCCAATAAGAGCTTCTCATCTATGAGCTGCCCGAGGATGGCCTGTCTCACCTCATCCAGCTTCCTCATAAGGTCCTCGCCCTGATAGGCCGCCTTTAATTTATGATAGATCGGAGTGAGCAGCCTGTCGATCTCTCCCTGCGTGATGACCTCGTTGTTGACTACGACCACTATCTTGTCGATGACAGCGCCTTGAAGGATGGCCGGCGAGACGACTAGTATCGCCGCCAGAACCAGCGATAACCTTCGCTTCATGAGCCTCACTTGGCGCCTCCCCCCCGGCCTTCCCGGTTCGTCGATTCCATGGCGTTGAAGACATCTTCTTTTATCTCCACGCCGTATTTATTTTTGAGGTCCATCACCAGTTTGTCGAACATCTCACTACGCTTCTTCTTCTTAAGCTCGCTCTCGATCTTGCCCCTGGCCATTTCGAAAGATTCCGCCCCTGCTTCTCTCTTATCGGTCAGTTTTATGATGTGGTAGCCGAACTGTGTCTGGACTACGTCGCTCGTCTGGCCGATATTCAGTTTAAGGCACGCCTTCTCGAAGTCCGGGACGAGCTGGCCGACCCTGAAGAACCCTATGTCGCCGCCCCTCGAGGCAGTGGCGTCCATCGACTTTTCCTTAGCCAGGTCCTCGAACTTCGCTCCTTTCGAGAGCGCATCGAGGATATCCCTGGCTTCCTTTTCGCCCGAGACGAGGATATGCGAGGCCCTCCAGAGTTCCGGCGTCTTGAACTCGCCCTTATGGGCCTCGTAATACTGCTTCAGCTCTTCGTCGGAGACCTTGAGTTTCTTCTCGACCTCGATCTCCACAAGCTTGGCGATGACGACCTTCTTCTTCGCCTGATTCACTATCTCGATGACCTCTTTATCGCGGTCCAGGCCCTTGCGGACAGCGTCCTCGTAGAAGAGCTTCTCCATTATCATCTCTTCAAGATAACGGTCCTTATTCTTCTCCGCTATTTTTCTGTAATACGGCGGCAACTTGGCTATCCTGGACTTGAAGTCCCTGACCGTGATGGAGCTGTCGCTCACCTTTACAATGACCTTGTCGTCAGGGGACTCACTTCTGCCGCAGCCGGATATCGCTATTGCGGATATTGCGGAAAGGATCAGTATATAGGGCTTTATATTGTTCATATATTGCTAAATATATTACCATAAAGAGAGCCTTCGTTCAATGCGTTTTTGGTAAGCCTCATGCGCCTGTCTTGCAAGAGTCTATCGCGGCCTTAAGCAGCCTGCAATACATGTCGAAACCGACCGAATTTATGTAGCCGTGCTGTTCGACGCCGAGAAGGTTGCCTGCCCCGCGTATCTGCAGGTCCTCCATGGCAAGCTTGAATCCGCTGCCGAGCTCCTGGAAGCGCTTTATGGCATAGAGCCGTTTCTGTGATTCGGAGCTGAGGACGAAATTCTTCGGTATCAACAGATACGCGTGCGCCGCCCTCGTGAAACGGCCGACCCTGCCGCGCAGCTGGTAGAGCTCGGAAAGGCCGAAGGCGTCCGCCCTGTTTATGATTATAGTATTCGCGTTCGGTATGTCGATGCCCGACTCTATTATGGTGGTCGAGACGAGGCAGTCGATCTTGCCTGTTATGAACTGCATCATCGTCTCCTCGAGCATGCGCTCCGGCATGCGGCCGTGGGCGGCTACTATGCTCACTTCCGGCACGAGCCTGCCAAGGTCTTTAGCGAGCTTGGTTATCCCCGCGATCCTGTTATGGACGAAGAATATCTGGCCGCCGCGGTCCTTCTCTTTGAGTAGCGCAGAGCGTATCAGGGTCTCGTCGTAGTGGACCACCTTCGTCTCGACCGGAAGCCTCTCCGACGGCGGAGTGTTGATGACGGAGATGTCCCTGCCGCCCATGAGGGCCAGGTAGAGCGTGCGGGGGATCGGCGTGGCGGTAAGCGTCAGGACATCGGTGCTGACGCGCAGGCCCTTGAGATACTCCTTGTGCTTCACACCGAAGCGCTGCTCCTCATCGATGATGACGAGCCCGAGGTCTTTGAACTTTATATCCCCTGATAGCAGCCTGTGCGTGCCTATGATGATGTCGACGGTGCCCTTCGCTATCCCTCCTACTATCGCGGACTGCTCCTGGTCGGTCCTGAACCTGGAGAGCATCTCGACCGCGACCGGGAATTTCTTCATGCGGGTCGTGAAGGTGTTGAAATGCTGCTCGGCGAGGATGGTCGTAGGGACGAGGATCACGACCTGCTTATTGTCCATCACCGCCTTGAACGCGGCCCTGAGAGCCACCTCCGTCTTGCCGTATCCGACATCGCCGCAGAGAAGCCTGTCCATTGGCTTGGGGGCCTCCATGTCCTTCTTCACTTCAACGGCCGCGCGCAGCTGGTCGGGCGTCTCCTTGTACGGGAACTGCTTCTCGAGATCCTTCTGCCATTCCGTGTCGGAGGAGAAGGCGAACCCCGATACCGTCCTGCGTTTCGCCTGCAGCTCCAAGAGCTCTATCGCCACCTTGTAGACGCCCCTCGATGCCCGCTCCTTCGCCGCCTTCCAGAGCTTCGCGCCGAGCTTGTGAAGCCTGGGCATCGACTTTTCGAAACCGAGATACTTCTGGATCTTGTCGATATCACCGAAAGGCACGAAGAGCTTCTCACCGTCGGCGTATTCTATGGCCAGATGCTCGGCGTACTTCGCGCCCACCTTCAGCTTCTCTATACCGACGTAGCGGCCGATACCGTGGTCGGTGTGGACGATATAATCGCCGGCCTCGATATCGACAAAATTGTCGATAGGCGTCCCCTCTCCGGCCGCGACTTCCTTCCGCCGTATCCGCCTCTTCGCTACGCCTCTTATGGGAAGCACTATCGCTACGTTGTGGTCCTGGACGGGTTCGTATGTGATGGGGTCCACGCTGCGTATGCGCTCGACCCTGTCCTGTAATAACTCAAGGCGCAGCGGATACTCGAACGTGAGAGGATAGATGGTGATAGTGTCGCCGAGCCGCGAGAAGTCGCCCTCCTCTGCGACGCGCCTGACAGCCGTATAGCCGTATTCGACGAGCCTGGAGGCGAGGTTCTCGACGTCAAGCTCTTCCTTAAGATATATTTTTATAGAGTCGAACATTGGGGTTGGGATTCCGGCAGCTGACGGCTGAAACTACATCTTTTTAGGGAGCGAGACGCCCAAGAGGCGCAGGCCGTTCGCGAGGACGATCCTCACGCAATCCACCAGGACGAGCCGCGACCTGGACAGGCTCGGATCGCCGCATATGACCCTGTGTTTCGTATAGAAGGAATGGAAGACGGTCGCCAGGTCCTGAAGATACTGCAGGATAACGTACGGTTCCAGTGTCTTGGCGCTCAAGGCTACTATCAGAGGGAACTGCCTCAGCATCCTCATGAGCCCCAGCTCCTCCGCCTCCTTCAAAAGGCCGGAGTCGAACTTGGCTGAGATGCGCGGGCTCCTTTTCCGCGCGAGTATGGACCATATGCGCGCGTGCGCGTACTGTATATAGTAGACCGGGTTCTCCATCGACTCCTTCTTCACGGCATCGAGGTCAAAGTCGAGATGGCTCGATATTCTCCGCATTAGAAAGCAGAACCTCGCAACGTCCTTACCGACCTCGTCCATCACCTCGCGCAGTGTCACGAACTCGCCTGCGCGCGTCGACATCGACACCGCCTGGCCGCCCCTGTACAGCGTCGCGAGCTGGACGATCAGGACCGCTAGCGAATCCTCCTGAAAACCGAGCGCCTTTATCGCGGCCTTCATGCGGGGAACATAGCCGTGGTGGTCCGGCCCCCATATATCGATGAGCCGCTTGAACCCCCGGCGGTACTTTTCGAGGTGATAAGCTATGTCCGGAGTGAGGTAGGTAGCGCTGCCGTCTGACTTATAGACGACGCGGTCCTTGTCGTCCCCGAAGGAGGTGGATTTGAACCAGACGGCCCCCTCTTTTTCGTATATGTAGCCCTTCTCGCGCAGGAACGTTATGGTCTTCTCGACCTTGCCGGACTTCCGCAGGCTCTTCTGGCTGTACCAGACGTCAAACTTGATGCCGAAAGCATTAAGATCCTTTCTGATATCTTTCAATATCCACCTGAGCCCGAACTCCCTGAAAGCATTGATATCCTGCCCGGAGCTTTTGACAGATCTCCTGCCGTAGCGCTTCTTGAACGCCTTTGCTATGTCGATTATGTAAGAACCCTTGTAACCGTCCTCGGGGAAAGGTTCTTTCACGCCGCACAGGTCCATGTAGCGAGCCCGTATGGAAGCTCCCAGGATATTCATCTGGTTGCCTTCGTCGTTCAGGTAATATTCCCTCGTTACCCTGTATCCGAGGAATTGCAGGATATTGGCGAGTGAGTCGCCTATCGCGGCCTGCCTTCCGTGCGCGATGGTAAGAGGCCCTGTGGGATTGGCGCTGACGAACTCGACCTGGAGCTTGATGTTCCGGCCGATGCTGGAACGGCCGAAGCTGCCCTTCCTCCTCGTTATCTCCAAAAGGACCTTTGAAAGGTAGGCCGGGCTTAGGAAGAAATTGATGAAACCCGGCTGCTTGACCTCGATCCGCTCTATCGCATCTTTAAGCTCCGATGCGGAGAAGGCGGTCTCAAGCTTAGGCTTAAGCAGATTGGCAAGCTCTACGGGAGATCTCTTAGCGATCTTCGACGCCCTCATCGCGATATTTGTCGAGAGGTCGCCGTGTGATTTCTCTTTGGGGATCTCTATCTCTGCTCTTATTTCGGGGAAATGCGGAGGGCGGATGCCGAGGTCAGCGAATACCGATTTTGCAGACCTTTCGATAAGAAAGCTGATGCTCTTTTCGATCTCACCATGATACATCGCGGTCGCTTGCCCTTTCAGGGGCTAACGTCTCTTGCGGAGCTTGCTGCGCTTTGTCGCCTTTTTTCTCTTTACGCGCCTGGATGGCTTGATGGCCTTCCTGGCCTTCTTCCTGAGCGCTGGACGGCCTTTAGGCCTGGCCTTCTTCGCAGGTTTGGGACCGGCTTCTTCGAAGCTTGTCCGCGGCGCGTCCGCCCACAGGCTTTCCAGGTCATAAAAACGGCGCGTTCGGTCAAGGAAGACGTGGGCTACCACATCGCCGTAATCGAGAAGTGTCCAGAGCGCCTCGCGCTCGCCTTCGATGTGCCAGAGCCTCTGGCCTTTCTCCTTCAATCTCCTGACGATGTTGTCCGCTATGGCCCTGACCTGTGTCGTTGAAGCGCCGCTTGCAATAACGAAATAGTCGCAGACGCTCGACCTCTTCCGCATATCCAAGGTGACTATATCGAGCGCCTTCTTTTCTGAAGAGGCCCCGGCGACAACCAGGGCCTTTGTATTTGCTTTTATATGCTACCCCTTATCCGTTGGACATAGAACGGAAAACGCAGCCCATTACGATCATGCGAACGAGCTGCGCTGCCGCTTTATGAATATCTATTTAATCAGTACAGGATGTCCTACTTCGCCATCGACATTATCTTGTACATGCCTGTGCCGCAGGTAACGCATTTGCCCTTCATCGCCAAACGCTTGTTCTTCATCGTCACCTTCTGGGCGTCCTTCATCTCTCTCTTCGATTTGCACTTTACGCAATATCCGGTCTCTGCCATCTGATCTCACCTCCTTAAGAATTTGTATAATTATACACTATAAAAGCCGCAAACGTCAAGGGCCTAGGCCCTTTTGGCATAACTCATTTATATAGGCCGCGCTCAATGATGTAGTTGCGTACCTTCTCCGGCACGAGATACCTTATGGACCTGCCCGCCTTCAGCCTGCGCCTTATATCCTCAGACGAGACCTCTATGGGCGTTATGACTACCGTCTCGACATCCTTGGGCACTTCGGTCACAGGGTAGCCGGGCCTGTTGGCCACTATGAACTTCGACATCTTGAATATGTCGTTCACGTTCTTCCATGAGAAGAGGTCTTTGAGGAGGTCTGAGCCGGTTATGAAATAGAGCTGAGCATCCTCTCCATAGGCTTTACGGAACTCCTTCAGGGTATCGACCGAATACGACTTCCTCTTCGACTTTATCTCGAAATCGGATACTGCGAAGGCGCTGTTATCGGCTATCGCCAGCTCGACCATCCTGAGACGGTCCTGCGGCTTTATATTGCCCTCGATCGACTTGTGGGGCGGCAGATATGTCGGAACGAATATGACCTTACCGAGATCGAGCTTGCAGAGAGCCTCTTCCGCAAGTATGAGATGACCTATGTGTATGGGATTGAAGGTGCCTCCGAGTATCCCTATTCTCATCATATCGGTTCTTTTACTTCCTGACTTGCCCGCTGCCGAGGACGACATACTTATACGATGTCAGCTCCTCCAGCCCCATGGGGCCGCGGGCGTGGATCTTGTCCGTAGAGATGCCTATCTCGGCGCCCTTGCCGAACTGGCCGCCGTCGGTGAAGCGGGTCGAGGCGTTCACGTAGACGCAGGCAGAATCGACCTCGTCCAGGAACCTCTTGGCATTCTTCCTGTTCCTTGTGATTATGGCGTCCGAATGGTATGAGCCGTACTTCATGATGTGTCGTATGGCCTCGCTCAAGCCCCTGACGACCTTCACTGAAAGGATGAGGCCGAGGTACTCCGTATACCAGTCTTTCTCGCTTGCGCGCCTGACGCCTTCTGCCAGCTGCCGCGTACGGTTGCAGCCGCGTATCTCGACCCCAGCAGACTGAAAACGCTCTATCATAGCGGGCAGGAACCTCGCAGCGATCCTCTCGTGTACAAGCATAGTCTCCATCGCGTTGCAGACGCCCGGACGCTGGACCTTGGCGTTAAAACATATATCTTCCGCCATCTTAAGGTCGGCCGATTCATCCACGTAAGTATGGCATACGCCTTTATAATGCTTTATCACCGGTATCCGTGACTTCTTCGACACTTCTCTTATAAGAGATTCGCCGCCCCTCGGCATGACGAGGTCTATGAGCCCCTCCTGCGCCAGGAGTCCGTCGACGACCTTCCGGTCCGTATCCCTTATCATGGTTATAGAGTCTTTCGGCAGGCCGTGCCGCACGGCCTCTCTTTCCAGGACATTGAATATCGCGATATTGGAGCGTATAGCTTCGCTTCCGCCCCGGAGTATCAGCCCGTTGGAGGATTTCAGGCAGAGGCCGGCGCAGTCGCTCGTGACATTAGGCCGTGATTCGTATATCATCAGTATGACGCCGATGGGAACGCGGACCTTCTTTATTAGAAGGCCGTTCGGCCTTTTTCGCGTCTCTATTATCTCGCCCACAGGATCCTTAAGATTAGCTATCTCGGCGAGAGAGTCCGCCATCGCGGCTATTCTCTTAGGATCGAGCGAGAGCCTGTCTATGAGCGCTGATGAAAGGCCACGCTTGCGGGCTAAGGCGACGTCCTTTGCGTTCTCTTTGATGATATATGACGAGCCGGCCTTCAGCGCTCTTCCCATTGCGATGAGCGCGCTATCCTTGGTCTTCGTATCCACCAGGGCAAGCTTTCTCGAGGCCTCTTTGGCATGCTCGCATAATTTCTTTATATCGCTCTGCCGCATCATATACCCATCATAATATAACGAGGTTGTCCTTATGGACGACCTCATCCCTGCCCTTATAGCCCAGGGCGCCTTTATAACCGGATGTCTTCAGCCCTTTTATCTTCGATATCTCGCCGGAGGAATAGTTAGACAGGCCTCTGGCGAACTCTTCGCCGTCTTCGCCGGCGATGCTGACCGCGTCTCCTGAAGCAAACGTCCCTTCAGCGCTGATGATGCCTGAGGCCAGAAGGCTCCTGTCCTTTTCCGAAAGCGCTTTCCTGGCGCCGTCGTCTACGCGTATGGACCCTTTCGGTTTAGAAGAGAAAGCTATCCACCTCTTCTTGGCGACGAAGGCCTTTCTGCCGCTCTCGAAGACAGTCCCGACCGGCTCGCCGCCCATGACTATCCTGCTCAGGACGTCTTTCGCCCTGCCGTTCGCTATGATGCAATCGATCCCTGCCTTGGTGGCGGCCCGGGCAGCCTCTATCTTTGTCGCCATGCCGCCGGTCCCCAGATCGCAATGGCTCTTGCCGCCGAGCTTCAGTATCTTCTGCGTGACTTCGGAGACGAACCCTATGACGCTGCCCGACTCGTCAAGGAGCCCGTCGACATCCGTCAGCAGTATGAGCTTCTCAGCCTGGCACAGGTCGGCGACGAGGCCGGAGAGCCTGTCGTTATCGCCGCATCTTATCTCTTCGGTCGCGACCGTATCGTTCTCGTTGATAATCGCTACGGCGCCGTGGCCGAGCAGGGCGTCCATCGTATGCTTTATATTCAGGTAGCGCTCCCTGTCATTGAAATCTTCCTGCGTGAGCAGCACCTGACCCGTCAGATAGCCCCTCTTCCTGAAATATTCGCTGTAGAGGTGCATGAGATGGTTCTGCCCTATAGCCGCAATGGCCTGAAGTTCGGAAAGATCCGTCGGCCTCTTCTTTAAGCCCAGAAGCCACAGGCCGGCGCCTATGGCGCCTGACGTGACGAGGAGCACGTCGACACCCTTATCCCTGATATCGCATATCTGCCTGACGATATCCTCGAGCCGCTCCTTGTCGAGCGCCCTGTCCTTCGACGTTATGACCTTCGTCCCTACCTTTACTACGATCTTTCTACGTTTTTGCATTTTTTTTCAGGCTCTTCACTTTTTTATAGACTGCTTGCAGGAGCGCGGGCACGCCTTCCTTACTCACCGCCGATATCGGATAGACCCTTGTCCTCCCCAGGCGCTTCCTGAACTTTTTCAGGTGTTCCTTAGCGCCGGTAATATCCATCTTGTTCAAGGCTATTATCTGGGGCTTCTTCATCAGCACTTTGCTGTACGACTTGAGCTCGTGGTTGAGCTTTTTATAATCCTGGTACGGATCCCGGCCCTCGCACGAAGCGATGTCTACCAGATGTATGAGGACTTTCGTGCGCTCTATGTGCCTCAAAAATTTATCGCCGAGCCCCCTGCCTTCATGGGCGCCCTCGATGATCCCCGGTATCTCCGCGACGACCATTGCGGCGTCCTCATGCAGCTTCACGACTCCAAGCACCGGCGCAACGGTAGTGAAAGGGTAGTTGGCTATCTTAGGATGCGCGCTCGATATCGTCGAGATGAGCGTGGACTTGCCGGCGTTCGGATAGCCGACAATGCCCACATCTGCGATGATCTTCAGCTCGAGGATGACCGTCTTCTCTTCGCCCGGCGCACCGTACTCCCTTTCATGGTTCCTGGAGTTGCCCCTGCCGCCCTGGCCGCCTTTTGCTATGATAACTGAATCGCCGACCTTTAACAAGTCCCGCAGGATAAGCCCTGTCGCCTGGTCTTTTATCAGCGTTCCCGGGGGGACTTTTATGATGAGGTCTTTGCCCCTGTGGCCTTTTTTGTGGTTGGAACTGGCGTGATAGCCGCGCTCGGCTTCGTGATGCTGCCGGTACTGAAAATCGAGGAGTGTATGGACATTCTCGTTCACTTCGAAAACCACGTTCCCGCCGTCTCCTCCGGGACCGCCATCCGGGCTGCCGACCATGTTCCATTTATCGCGGTACATGCTGTGGCAACCGTCGCCGCCGTTACCGGCCTTGACATATACTTTCGCTTCATCTATGAACATCTTTTACTTCTTGGAAGACGGGATGACGCTCACAACTTTGTTCGGAGCGAACTTGACCGCTCCGTCGACGAGCGCAAAGAGCGTATCGTCTTTCGCCTTGCCCACGTTGAGGCCCGGTTTGAAAGGCGAACCGCGCTGCCTCAATATGATGGTGCCGGCCTTCACGGCCTGGCCGCCGTAGCGCTTCACGCCTAACGATTTAGGCTGACTGTCCCTGCCATTTACCATGTGTGACATGTGTTTACCCTTTCGCTGCTTCTATCTCTTTCACCTTGAGCACAGTGACATCGCGCCTGTGGCCGATCTTCTTCTTTTCGCTCTTGCGCTTTTTATATTTGTAGGCTATGACCTTGGGCTCCCTCATCTGCCTGACCACTTCACAGGCAACATGAGAACCCTTTACATAAGGATTACCGATATGGACAGAGTTGCCTTCCTTAAGCAATAAGATTTTGCTTATCTTAACCTCTGCGCCGGCCTTAACATTCAACTTCTCTACGGAGAAAACATCATTCTTGGCTACCTTGTATTGCTTCCCGCCTGTTTCGATCACTGCGTACATCGATTACCTCCGGATTGATGGTTATTAAGAACGGATACTATAACATAGTATTAATTTATGGTCAAGGGGTTTTAAAGTGCCGGAACAACCTGTACCTACCCCTGTTCCACATAAGCAAGGCACGCTTAAGCGTGCCTTGTCGTCTTTAATCGTGCAGCCTCACCCTAACCCTTAGCCCTTCAGTTCTTCTGCTCTATCTTTATATCCTCGATATGGATGTTCGGGTCCTCTATGATGCGGATCGTCTTCCTGAAACGCTTCTCGAGCGGCTTTATCATATTTCGCTCGGAACTAGAGACGAAGTAGGCGACCTCGGGATGGAGCGAGACGAAGACCTCCCGGGCCTTCGACTCCTGCAGGATGCGCTCTATCCTTCTCATCAGCTCTATTGATACGGTGGAGATCGACTTCACGATCCCGCGGCCGTTGCAATAAGGGCACTTCTGGTAGCTCTTGCCCTCGATCGACTTGCGCACGCGCTGGCGGGTCATCTCGACGAGGCCGATCGACGAGATGTTGAGGATGTTCGTCTTTGCCTTGTCGTCCTCGAGGTGCCGCTCCAGGGTCTTGTAAACCGACTTGCGGTGATCGGCGTATTCCATGTCGATGAAATCGATGATTATGATGCCGCCGAGATCGCGCAGCTTCAGCTGGCGCGGCACCTCCTCTGCAGCCTCGAGGTTAGTCTTGTACGCGGTGTCTTCGAGGTTCTTTCTCCCGACGAACTTGCCGGAGTTGACATCGATGGCGACAAGGCTCTCGGTCTGATCGAAGACGAGATACCCGCCGCTCTTCAGCTGGACCACCCTGTCGTAGATCTTCTCTACCTGCTTCTCGATCTCGAATTTCTCGAGCATCGGCACTCTATCGCTATAGAACCTGAGACGCGGACGCAGGTGCGGGGCCAATATACTCAAAAACCTCGATATCCTTTTGAAATCGCCTCTCGAATCAACCTCGAGCCTTGCGACGTCTCCGGTAAATATATCGCGCGCGACCCGCAATATCAGGTCGTATTCGGCGTGAATGAGCGCCGGCGGCCTGGACCGCTTGACCTTAGCCTTGATCTGGTTCCAGAGGCCGATGAGATACCGCGACTCCCTGAAAAAATCCTTGTCGCTGGCGCCTATCGCGGCGGTCCTGACGATAAAACCGAGGTCCTTCGGCAGCTTCAGGGCCTCCATGATCTTCCGTATCCTGTCCCGCTCTTCGCGCGACTCTATGCGCTTGGAAAGGCCTATGTGGTTATCGAACGGCATCAGGACAAGAAATCGCCCCGGAATGCTGATGTGCGTGGTTAGCCGCGCGCCTTTGGTGCTTATAGGCTCCTTCACCACCTGCACGACGACCTCATCGCCCTTCTTCAGGAGCTGAGCGATCGACGGATACGACTTACCCTTCTCCATCTTCGCGATATACTCCTCATCGGCGCCCTCTTCGAATAGTTTCTCGAAGCTCGCCGCGCCCGACACGACATCCGTTACATAGAGAAAGCCGTTCTTCTCGAGCCCCATCTCGACGAACGCGGCTCCCATGCCCGGCAGGACCGACTCGACGCGGCCCTTGTAGATATTCCCGACCAGGTTCACCTGGTCGGGCCGCTCGGCGTAGAACTCCTCGAGTTTTTTATTGTCGAGGATGGCGACCCGTTTTTCATGCTGCGTCACATTGATAAATATTTCCCTGTGCATTTAATTTATCTCCTCCGCGCTCAAAATCCTCACGCCCTCCGGCAATTTCGCGTTCATGCGATTGACAAAATCCTGCGGAGGCATATCTCCATCCATGTGGAACACTGCCTCTTCTCCGGAACTCTCCACCCCGAGCTTAAGCGCGCGCGTTATGCTTATCTTTAGGTGGGGGCTAAAACCTTTCGTTAAAGTAACCGGTATCCCTGCGCGGCGCACGGCCCTCTGGAAAAGCCGCATCAGGTCCAGATGCGAAACGAACCGCATATCGCCCGTCTTGGAAAATATGGCTTTCTTCTTACAGCTCATAGCAGATCGATTACCAAGGCAGCCACTTCTTCTTCAATTGCTTTTTGCTCTTAGATGCATCGCCCATCTGCGTATCGGTATATACAGGCGTATACGCCTTTTCCGGCACCGGAACATCAGTAAGTTTTTTATCCAACGACATCACCCTGACCGTTATGAAAAATATCAGTTCCACCCTCTGCTTTATTATAGTCTTATGAGAAACCAGGAGCCCTACATATGGAACATCTCCAAGCATATCCCCTATAAATGGAAGCTTGTTGTCTCTCTGGAGATTCCTGTCATTTATGAGGCCTCCGATAAATATCGTCTGGCCATCCCTGATCAAGACCTGGGTTCTCGCCTGCCTTACTCTGAACTTGGGGGCAAAGACGTCGCTGCCCGGCGCCACAGGCTCCATCCCCAGATAATCTATTATCTGTGGAAGCAGGTCCAGCGCGATCTCATTCTTCTCATTGACATGCGGCACTACGTTGAGCACGATGCCGGCGTCGGTCACATCATATCCGGTGATCTCCATCTTGCCGGTCGTGGAATTTCTTTCGAACGTCGGCAAATGGACCGCCTCACCGACATTGATCGTAGCCAGGACGTTGTTGAGTGTCGCTATGCGCGGATTCGAAACTGTGTCGGTATCAGACCTCTGCTTTAACATCTCGAGCACTGCCTTGAACTCTGTAAAATCTAGGGTCCCGTACGTGAAATCATCCGCCAGCGCAAATGGGAAACTTCTCTCTCCCACAGAGTTCAGGGGAAAGGGTGTAGGTGGAATGAGGACCGGTTGAACGACAGCACCGGCACCACCGCCAGCTCCTGCATCGGTGGCAGTTCCTGCAGAGACCTGAGACAAGGGAAGGAACTGATCTAACCCCGGAAGGCTTTTTCCTAAAAAGTTAAATGGCACTGTAGTCGGCCTCTTGGCGCCTGTAGCCGATATCTTAACATTCCAATCTATGCCCAATCTCTCATCATCACCTAAAACAGTCTCTATGATCCTGGCCTCGATCATGACTTGCGGAGTCTCCGTATCGAGCAGCTTCACGAGTTCGGCTACTTTCTCGATATATTGCGTATCACCCACGACCGAGATACTGTTCGTCCTGGCATCGTATGAAATTTTTAAATTTGTATTGATGAACGCAGCGGCAGAAGTAGCCATTGACCTTTGAGCCTGCATCTCAGCGGCGCCGCTGGCAACGCTCTTTTTAACATCGCCTTTTCCAGTGATTCGAGTGTCGCCGGTTTCGTAGCTTATCCATTTTGTTTCATCACTGGTGTCCTTAAGCAATGAGCCGATCTGGCCGGCGACCTCCCGGGCCTTCGCGTAATTCAATACGAAGGTGCGCATGCCAAGGTCCTGCGGTTTCATTTGACTGGCATACACGATACGGATAATACCGTTGGAGACATCCCAGTTCAAGCCATAATTTTTCGCGATAGTATCCAAGATGACTTTCCATGACTTGTTCCTCAGCTTGATAGTTACGGCACCGGAGACTTTAGGATCGATCACCACGTCCAGACCGGAAATCTGTGCTATGGACGCAAGCACCGTCTTCACGTCAGTATCCTTAAATTCAAAGGATTCGATCGTCCCTTCAAGCGCATCGGCAGACTTCTTATCAGTAGCCTCTTTCCCGGCCTTCGCAGCCGCATTTGCAGGCGCAAGCTGCCCTGCCGCTGCAGGCGGCGCACCCTGCTGTGCCTTTTCAGGCGCAGCGCCGCTTGTCGTACCGGCGCTTACCGATTCCTCTGAGGCCGCAACCGTAACCGCTGCGCCCTTTTGCTCTTCGGCAAACGCCACAGATGCGGCCAGAGATGCCCCCACAACAAGAATGACCGTGACCGCAACGCTCAGGGCCTGCGATTTGAGCCGCCTGAAACCTGTACCGGAATTATTTTTCACCTTTCTTACCTCCCTCTTCCCCAGGTAAATAAAGTTCATACGATTTACCGCCGATCATGATGACGACGGATATGCTTTCGATCTTTTTAATTTCAACTTCCCCGGCTTTGTCGCCTTCTTTAAATACGTCCCCGTTCAGTATAGCCATGCGGTTACCCTGCGCTCCCACCACTATACCCTCCACCTTTATGTCACCCACCGACGTGATATCCTCAAGCTTAGTTACGGTCGGCCGCGATCCGCCTACGAGCGGCACGAAAGGATCCCGTTTGCCGCGGGATTCGTACTGGAAGCCTTCGCAATACAAAGAAGGCGCGGCAGCAAGAAAAAGCGCCAGGATCATGACGACGCGCATCTTCCTCATTTGCCCTCCAGCAGGATATACGTCAAGACCAACAGCTCCACATCATGCTTTTTGGGACTGCTGGCGCTCGACTTCACGCGTATATCGGCGATCTTCATGAAACGGCCGGAATTCTCAAGCGTGCTGAAGAACCGGCCCAGTTCGTGGTATCCGGCCTTCGCGCTTATCTTTATGGGTATCGGTTTGTACGCCTGGGACTTCTGGGAGGCGCCCTCTTTCTCTTCGACCGGCTCTATACTGATGATCCTCATGCTGGAACCGCGCGCCATGTCGGCAAGGCTCTCCAGAAGCGCCGGTATCCCTGTCTCACTGGGAAGCAGGTCTCCGTAACGCCCTATCTTTGCGTCATAGGAAGCGAGATTGGCCTTCATCTCATTTATCTTGGCGATATCCGTCTCGGCCTTCTTAAGGTCAGCCTTCATTTTGCTCATCTTGCCTACCGTGCTGAATAGCCCTGCCACCTGCGGCCTGAGGAGCATGTTGAAATAGACGAAGAGCGCGACCACTGTGCCGATGCCGGCCACTATCAGCATCTTCTTCGGGTCTTTTTTAAATTCTGCGCGCAGGTCTATCATATCTATTTAAAGACACAGCTTATCTTGAAAATCATCACTTCCTGGCTCTCCACCTTGTCGCTCTTGACAGAGACGAGTTCTATGTCGCTGAAATCGGCGTAGAACGCCTGGCTCTCCTTCAGGCTCTTTATGAATCTCCCGACGAGCGTGGCGCCCTGCTCTCCTATGCCGGCGGCGTATCCGTTAATGATAAGCCTCCCCGGCATGCCTGCGGCCTTACCGGCCTTGGCGGCAGAACGCTCGTCGTAATCCAGCTCTTTCAACCAGATGCCCGGCGTCATAGAGTCGCTGAGGGCGTTCAGTTTCTTCGCCCAGCTGAAACGCTTCCCCATCAGCTCGTCGATCGCGCTGACCCGCTTGGTTATGGCGTCGTTCTTGGCTTTCAGCGCGTCCGCCTCTTTCTTCTTAGGCGTGATAGCGTCATATCTTTTGGTCAGGGAGGCGAGCGAGAATTTGGCGTATAAGCCAATTACAAGCACCAATACCTGCAATATTACCAGAAGGCCGGCAAAACCGGCCGCTATAGACAGGAGGGGCAGTTTTTGAATATTGAAGAAGGAGATGCTCAGTTTCGCGAACGGCGACTCTTTCTTCTTCATCTCTTCCGGTAATAAATTTATCTCTATCATCTCACTCCACCAAGCCTATCTCAACGCCAATCCCACCGCCACACAGAAAGAATGCTTGACCTTATCGAGCGCTGCAGCGTCGATAGCGGGCGAACTCTTATCCAGAGACTGGAACGGGTCCCAATAGCGGGGTTTGGACCCGAAAGCTTCCTGGAAAGCCTCTTCCAGGCCTGCCATCCCTGCCCCGCCGCCTGAAATACATATCTCGTCGACGCCCCTGCCGCTCTGGTTCTCATGATAGCCGAACGATAGCCGCACTTCATCAAGAAGATTGGTGATGACAGGTTTGGTGCAGCTCATGACCTCCGCCAGCTTCTCCTTAGGCGCCAGTTTCAGCTCTTCGGACTGATCCTGGGTCAAGCCCGTCTTCTTGGCTATGACCGCGCTGAACTCATTGCTGCCCATGGCGATCTCCCTGACGAATACGGGCAGGCTCCCCCTAAGGATGCTGAGATCTGTGGATGAGGCGCCTATATTGAGAAGCGCGAGCGTCTTCGACTGGTCCAGGGAAGGGGAGTTCTTCAGGAATGAGTTCATGATGGCGAATATGTCGACGTCCACCGTCTTGACAACGAATCCGGCCTCCTCGACCGTCTTTATCCTCTGCCAAACATACTCTTTCTTTGCGGCGGCCAGGAGTATGTCGATATTGTTCTTATCCTTTACCTCTCTGTTGAGTATCTGGAAATCGAGTATGCAGTCGTTTATGTCGAAGGGTATGAACTTTTCGGTCTCGAACCGGACTGCGCCGGCAAGCTCCGCATCGCTCATCTTAGGCATCGAGATGAGCCTGACGATGAGCGATGGCCCGGAGACGGATATGTTGACGTCTTTTGCGGATATCCTGAGCTCTTCAGCAAGCGACTTTATCGAGGTGACGACAGCGTCTTGCGAGGAACCCATGATCTTCTTGAGGCCGAAACAGGCGACGGCGCCTTTTTCCGGAACGCCGGAGAGCTCGACTATCTTTATCGAATGGTTGCCTATGTCGAGGCCGACCCTGTTCTTTGATTTACCCTTCTTTATGCCGTTCACCATTCTCCTTATTCCCTCTGCCAGACCGGCCGGTAGTTCGTCTGGTTCTTCACGCTGAAACCCGCCGTTATTCTTACGGGATAACCGGGAGGTATGCCCAGCGGCCCGGCACCTGCATCCCATGTCTCGGTGAGCCTGCTGAGCATGAGATGCATCTTGCCTGTATCGCCCGCCGTATCCATATTTAACGTACCGTTAGCAAAGAAAGAGGCGTTCATCTTGCCGCCACCCTGCTTGTCGATATTCCCGTTCGCAAAGATGACAAGGTCTCCCTTCGTCCCGCCGCCGTGGCCCATCTCGCCGTCCGTATAAACATTACCGTATACTACATACGTATTCCTGTCGCCCGGACCGTTACTCGGCTGATGCAGCGTCAGGTTCCCTGTGACGACTACCGTATGTTCTGTCGTGGCGCCGTCATTATCATCGATCGTGCAATCTCCGTTCACGAATATGATCGGCACGCTGTCAGGGATGCTCGTTGTCCCGAAGGTCTGGTTTCCCGAATAGTATCTCGATTCGCCCACTCCTATATCCAGATTCTGCTCACCATCGAGATAAGCCGTATAATAATAAAAGAAAGCGTCCTTCTCATCGACCACGCCATCGGGTGAGCCGTATGGATAAACATCGTCCGCCGCAAAATCCGCTTCCTGCCCTTCGCCCAATTCGTCAGCGGTTATCCGATCGTCACTATTGGAGTCACTATATACAGTTCCATTCCTGTTCGCGTCACCGACCAGGCTGCTCGGCCAGAAAGTCACCTTTGGCGTGCCGCTATCCGGGATGGTTTGTGGCGTGCCTGAGATCTCGGTCCTGCCCAGTACAGTTGGCGTGGTGGTACTACTCGCCACCGGCCCTTCCATCTTTATCTTCGCCTGAGTCGAGGCGCCGTTAAGCGTGACCGCGCCGTACGCGCCCAAAGCAAGCGGGCCGCTGTAGTCAACCAGGTAACCTAATTTTACGGTTGCCGTTGCCGTGTGGCCGTTGACGGTGCCGGTCGCTACTATATAAAATTCATTTGACCCGGCATCATGAGCGGTAGCGCTATAGGTACCGATAGTATTAGACCCCACCGATAGAGTACCGTTCATCGGAGTGCCCCAGCCGGGGCTGGACACCGTCTTCAGGTGCGCATACATGCGTTCGCATCCGGATATCGCGACATAATACGCGGATACCAGGAGATCGTTCCTGACGCGCGTAGCCAAAAGCTCGCTGCAGCCGATGCTGACAACGACAGCGGCGCTCAATATAAGAACGGATAGCGATACCGTTACGAGTATTATTATAAAACCTTTTTTAGAGCGCGGCGTCACAGCGCGTTCCTCAGGTAGACCGTATCAGTATATACTACCCTAACGATGAACGGTTGGTGCGTACGAGTGCCGTAGACCTCTTTCTGGGCCGTGACCG
>Ga0315276_10001782_pt1 | contig 19394 bp, 18 predicted proteins | sample YL17G05_0_MG_FD_204542 | JGI IMG/M metagenome (GOLD analysis project Ga0315276, IMG submission 204542) | Sediment microbial communities from Yellowstone Lake, YNP, Wyoming, USA - YL17G05_0 | ecosystem: Environmental > Aquatic > Freshwater > Lake > Sediment | place: USA: Wyoming | collected... | reverse complement strand
TCTGTCTCTCCCCAGGGGTCGCGGCCGTCGCCGCTTCGAACCTCAGACGCTCCAGCTCGCCCTTCTCGGCCTCCAGCCCTGCCAGACGTGTCTTGAGCTCGTCCTCGGTCTCGTCGAGCTGCTTCTTCTTCGCGGCGTAGGCCTTGATCTTCCGGTCGACCATCTCCTCCCGCTTCGCGAGCTCCTCCTCTTTCGCCCTGAACTCCGCGACCTCCCTCTCCTTCTCATCGAGCTTCCGCCTGAGCGAGCGGGCCGCCAGCCCGCGCTCCCTGGTCGCGGCGCTGACCTCGAACGCGTTGATCAGCTTCGTGATCTCGTCCGACAGGCCTGCCATGTGCGTCTGGAGGACGGCGATATCCGCCATCTCGTCCGCGAGCGCCTCGACCTCCGCCTCGACCTGCTCGACCGTCGGCGACCTACCATCCATGGACATCAGCTGGGCGAGCCTCGTTTTCTCCTCCTCGAGCCTCCGCTCCATACGCCTCAGCAGGTCCGACCTGTTCTTGACGAGCTCCTCGATGCTCACCCTGAGGACCGCGAGCTTCGCGACGCCCTCCGTGCTCGTAGGGGCTGCGGGGGACGCAGGTGCGCCCGGCTTCGGCTCGCCTGGCTTGTCCATCTCCATGAGCGTGACAAGGAGCTTCTCGTCCTCCGCCGGCTTCTGCTGGACCGCCTTGATCTTGAACTTCATGTTACACTTCGGGCATTGGGAGGTCCCGAATCCCATCACCGTCTTGCACCTTGGGCAGACGAAGGCCATGACCTCCTCGCTGAGCTCCGACTCGCATGAGGGGCATTTCGTGGCCCCTGGCTCGATGTGCTCGTTGCACTCGAGGCAGAAAACCTCACCGGTCTTGGTCACTCCTTTCGCTGCCGTACCATTGCCTCCTGTTCTCCGTGATATCCCTGGTCGCATCCGGCCGTGGCCCAGGTCATTGGTACTTCTCGTACCTCACGAGCTCCTCCAGGTTCCTCCTGGAGGGTCTCTCAGGGTTCTCGTCCGGGTATCCGAGCGGCGTGATGGCGACCACCCTGACGTCCTCGGGCACGCCCAGCAGCTCCCTGACCTTGTCCTCTTTGAATGATGCGATCCAGCATGTGCCGAGACCCAGCGAATGCGCTGCAAGCGTCAGATGGTCCACGACGATCGACACATCGACCACATGGCTGCTCATGTAGCCGCCGACTGTCTGGAACGCCTCTTCCGGGATGCCGCACGCGACGATGACGATCGGAGCCTGGGCGATGAACTTCTGCCCGTTCGCGCTCGCCGCCAGCTTGAGCTTGACCTGCTCGTCCCTCACCACAACCAGTCTCCATGGCTGCGCATTGCACGCTGTCGGGGCCAGCCTCGCAGCGTTCAGAACCTCTTTGAGGAGATTGTCGGGCACGGGTGTAGGCTTGAATCTCCTGATGCTCCGTCTAGTCTTGATGGCCTCCATCAAGTCCATGGGGTCACGGGCCTTGGTAGGACCTCTTCCGAATATTAACGTTTCCTCCCAGCTGCGCTATGATGGCAACGACTGGCTCTCATGCGCGAGAATCATGTTCATCGGACGCCAGGAGCCGACCGGGCATCAATTCTCGATGAGCTTGATGAGGGTCGCGGTCCTGAGCACACCGGGGTATGCTCGAATCTCGTCTAGGCGCTTGTTCAGTTCATCCAACGAATCCGCCCTTATGCGCACGGCGACATCGTACTCGCCGCTGCACTCGAAGACGCTGTCGGACATCTCCCTAGCCTTGTCCTTCACGGCCGTGGTCCTTCCCACGTTCGTGTCGATGAGAACGATCCCCTCGAATCCCACTGGCGACGTCTCGATGGTGAACTTCCTGATGATGCCCTCCCGGACTAGCTTCTCTATCCTGGCCCTGACGGCCCTCTCGGTGAGATGGACATGTCGTGCGATCTCGGTGTTCTTCATCCTGGAGTGCTCCCTGAGGAGGTTCAGGATCTTGGTGTCGGTGTCGTCCATGCTTCAGGGTATAAGCCGTTCCTATTTTCGTACCTTTCGATGGGAACGACCCCTAAGTGCACACTATCATACATCGGAGGTGGGGTGGAAAAAGTGGGCCCAACCGGATTCGGACCGGTGACCTCCCGGTTATCAGCCGGGTGCTCCAACCATGCTAAGCTATGGGCCCATTGTGGCTTCTGCGCAATACTGTGATTGGGATTAAATACTTTCCATGTGGGCGGATGCTGCTGTCGTCACTTCTCAAAGACGAACTCCGCGTATGTGCCAGTGCACGGCTTGCCCGCGCATATGTGGGCCCTGAGGTTCGTCAGGTCGAATATCACCGAGAAGATCGTCTCCGACACGTCGAGCCTGTGGAGCCTCGTATCCGCGTGCCTGCAGACCGAGTCTGGTTTGTTGACATGGTCCCTGAAGGCGCCCTGCATCGACTCCACCGTTACTGCCCCGAGCATGGCCTCGGCCAACTTGAGCGCGCGGAAGTACCGCACGTGCGAACTCGACATGGCGCTGGGGGCGTCCTCGAACCGCTGCATCCGCTCGACCGTGTAATGGTTCGTGTGCACGATGTAGCCATCTGTAGCGCTTATCACCGCGAAGTCCGTGGCTGAGCCCTCGAGCGAGAATATCTCGCCGTTGCCGTCCGAGCATATGTTGTTGTAACTCGACGCCCTGTCAGCGGGCATGGCATGCTCAAGCGCCTCGCCGATCCGCCTGGCCTCAAGCACCTTCCTTACCGGAAAGACCTTGGGTACCCCGACCCGGGTGTCGTTGGGGTTGAGCGCGTTGCCTGTGAGGCTTATTCCGGCGGAGTTCATCCCGCAGGACGGCAGGAGCCCGCCGTAGCATGTCGCGATGTACTCTGGCTTTCCAGCCGGTTTCGCGTGGACCAGCACGACGGTCTCGAGCGCATCCGAGCTCCAGTCCTCGTTGTGCCCGATGAGCACATCGCCGTTCAGCGTGACCTCGCCAGAGAACGCCATGTCGGTGCAGCCCCTGAAGCCGAGGGGCGACAGGAGCTCGTGGCAGCAGCATGTGAATGCGTCCTCGAAGGGCATCTTGGCGCCGTCGGCGTATCCCCGTATCTCCTCGACGAAGTCCGGGTAGAAGCCCTCGGCGTACGGGAGGAACAGCTTCGCCCTCGCGACCGCCTTCGACCAGTCCATGCCAGTCGAGTGCTTGACGCCCTCTGCCATGCCCTTCCTGTACGTGTGGCCCTTGGCCGCGCACTTGGCGCCGGCAGCTCTGCCCATGTCATAGGGCTTCCCTGACACCTCGACGACTGGAAGTCCGCCCTTGGCACTCATGGCTCTCGTGACACGGCACAGCCTTGCCCTGTAAATAATCTACCGCCCCACACGTCACCTGCTCGGCATCGGCGGGAACGCCTGCAGGGTCTTGAGGTGCGTCGTCGAGAGCTTCTTCTTCGATTCGACGACCATCCCGGTCGCGGATATCTGCATCGGTCTCGGAATGGTGTCGTGGGCGGAGCCCCTGAACTTCTCGACGGTGATGCTCCGCTCGATCTTGTTCGAGATCATCATCTTGTGCAAGCGGATCTCGCCCCTGCAGAGGAATGTCTCGATGTCGAGCTCGGTCGGGTCTGGAAGGTCGCTGATGATGAGCGCGGTGATATTCGACTCAGAAAGGAACCTTAGGAGCGAGTTGACGCTGTTCTCGATGTCCTCCTCGGCACCCGCGAGCTCTTTGAGCGATGTCAGTGAGTCGATGACGATCCTCGAGTACCTGGTTTCGTTGAACTCCTGCCGGAGCATGAGCTGGAGAGTCTGTGCGCTCAGATCCGGCTGGACCTGCTTCATCGCCTCCGTCTTGACGTCGGCCTTGGCATCCCGGAGGGACCCCACCGCGCGCTGAGCAGCGACCTCCACGAGGGAGACCTTCTTGCTGTATGCTTTCGAACTCGGGTGCACATCGAGTATGCGTATCTTGCCCACATCCCAGCCGAGTGACCGGACGTTCTCCCTGACCTCGCTCGGCGGCTCATCGATCGAGACGAGCAAGGCCCTCTCTCCCTGCTTCACGCCCTGCTGGAGGAACTGCACGCCCAACGTCGTCTTGCCGCTCCCGACCGTCCCTCTCACCAGGTACGGCCTGCCGGGGATGAAACCTCCCTTCAGCATTTCGTCGAGGCCTGCGATGCCCGTGCTTGCCCTGCCAGGAGCAGTTGTTGTCATTGGATACCTGCACCCCCTGGTGAGCACTGTCCCGTCTGGCCTTTGGGTTCCTCGGCCGGCTTGGCCGGGGCCTTGTCTGGCGGCACTTCACTGGGTGCGTGGACTTCTTTCGTGTCAGGAGCTGGCGCCGGGCCTGGCTGGACGGCTGGATGTCGGACCGTATCCGCCACCTGTGCCGGTGCCTGCTTGGCCCCTTCACCATCCGCCGCACCGACCTGTTTCGCATCCTTCTTGTGAGTGACTGAGGCCCTGAGATCTATGCCATCAGATGTGATCTTGAATGGTCTCATACGCTGGTCGTGCGCCGAGCCCCTGTACTTCTCGATCGTCACGCCCCTCTGCATACCCTTCCCGTCGAACCACTTGTGGAGCTTGATCTCGCCCCTTGACATGTGCGACTCCGCGTCGGGCTTGGACACCTCAGGCGTCTGCACGGTCAGTATGGTCGTGACGCCGAGGTCTGACATGAGCCTGAAGAAGGACTGAACCGTCGCGTACTCCTCACTCGTGCGGATGTAGAAATGCTTCATCGATGTGACGGAGTCGATGACAACGCGGGTGTACTTCCTCACGCGCATCTCCTGCTTGAGCATCTCTTGGAGTGTGTTGACCGTCATGTCGGCAGGCCCCTTGTCAGGGGTCTTCCGGATGCCTTCGCCGATCTCCTTCATCAGTACCATCTTACGCTCGGTGGAGACGTCTCTGACAGGTGTCTTGTCATAGCTCATTATGTCCAGTGTGGCGTCGAGAAGGACGATGTTTGATAAATCCCACCCGAAAGCCGATATGTTCCGCTTCGTCTCGTTCGGAGGCTCGTCGAGGGCGACATACAGCACCCGCTCCCCGTGGTTCGCCCCTTCCAGAAGGAACCTAATGGCGAGTGTCGTCTTGCCCGTGCCCGATGCCCCTGACACTACATATGGCCGGCCAGGTATCAGACCGCCCTCGAGCATCTCATCGAGGCCAGGAATCCCTGTCTTCAACTTCTCCCTAATCATCTCAAGCATCCCGGGTGCCTGTGCTCGGCGCTGTTCAGGCTGCTGGTTCCATTGATTCTAGTCTGTCGCCTTATACCTTTCCATCCCCGCCTCTCGATTGATAATGATATCACGGACGCGAGGTCGTCCCTAACAGGCAGGCCTAGACGCCTTGAGGGTCTCCGTCTGGATGCCTCCGCGCGGCCCCGACAACCTTATTATATCCGCAGCTTTCTTTATCAGACTGTTCTGATTCCGATGCCAGTCATCAACTTCAGTTACTGTGACCTCTGCGCGCTCGTCGGGAGAGACGTCTCGCGCCACGTACTCAGGGAACGCCTCCCTCTTATCGGAGCGGACCCAAAGTCGATCCCCGACGACTCTGACGAGCTGAGCATCGAGTTCTTCCCGGACAGGCCAGACCTCTATTCCGTGGAGGGAATCGCGCGTGCCCTAAAGGCGTTCCTGGGCTTCGAACCCGGCCTCCGGACCTATGATGTCGGCACATCGAATGTCGACCTCGTGGTCGACGAGTCCGTGAACGACGTGAGGCCCTACATATGGTCCGCGTTGGTGGAAGCCAACGAGGTGGACGACGCGCTCATACGGTCCATGATGGACCTTCAGGAGAAGCTCCACCTGACACTTGGAAGGAACAGACGCAAGGTTGCGATAGGGCTGCACGATTTCCGCGCGGTGAAGCCGCCTTTCACGTACCGAGCAGTCGCGCCGGACGGGATATCGTTCGTCCCCCTACAGGGTGACCGCAAGATGACGCTGGCTGAGATCCTTCGAGAGCACGGGAAGGGCAGGACGTACGCGTCCATCCTCGACGGGAAGTCCCGTTACCCTATAATCACTGATAGGAACGGAGACGTCCTTTCGTTCCCTCCCATCATCAACGGCGTGGCAACAGCGGTCACCGAAGACACCAAAGACATATTCATCGACTGCACGGGCACGGACATGAACGCCGTGACCCATGCCGTGAACATCGTCGCGACCGCGCTCGCAGAGAGGGGCGGGATGATAAAGACCGTCCAGCAGCATCGCCTTGAGGGCACGATGCCAGCCCCGGACCTCACCCCGCGAGACATGGACCTCGACACGCATTACGTCAACAGCTGGACTGGCCGGCACCTCGACGCACGGGAGACGAGCGAATGCCTGAAACGCATGGGGTACGGCGCGGCATACGAGGGCAGCATCGTCCAGGTCAAGGTGCCCGCATACAGGGCGGACATCCTCCATCCGATCGACCTCGTGGAGGATGTCGCCGTGGGATACGGGTACGAGAGGTTCGGCGGAACGCTCCCCAAGCGGGCGACGTTCGGGCTTGAGGAACCCACGATCGCCTTCGGGAACGCGCTGAGACACATCCTCATCGGCCTCGGCTACTTCGAGGTCGTAACGCTCTCACTCTCGAACGCCAGGGACCAGTACCTCGCGTTCGGCATCACGGAAGACCACGCGACCCATGTCAAGAACCCTGTCAGCGAGGACCACACACTTGTGAGGACCTCCCTGATCCCCAGCCTCATGACGATCCTACGCAAGAACAAGCACCGGGAGCTCCCCCAGAGGGTGTTCGAGGTGGGCGATGTCGTCATCGACGGCATGAACCGGAGGCGGCTTGCGGGGGCGTCCACGCACGCAAAGGCGGGTTTCACGGAGGCAAAGTCAGTCGTGCAGTCCATCGCGAGCGGTCTGGGCGCGCGCATGTCCGTCGAAGCAGAGGACGTCCCGGGGTTCGTCCCTGGAAGGGCCGCCGCGGTCATGTTCGGGGAGACGAGGGTGGGGATGTTCGGCGAGGTGTCTCCGAGGACCCTGCGGTCATTCGACCTCGGCTATCCGATGGTCGCGCTCGAGATCGACCTTGATGTCGTCCTCGAGCTACAGTCGAGTGTGCGCTGCTGAAGGGCGCACGTCTCCGAAACAGTCTTATCGAGGCAAACCCTGTTCCACGACGGCCATCCGACACGCTGAGGTAGCTAAGCCCGGTTTACGGCGCCAGCCTTGAGAGTTGGTGGTACTACGTACCACGGGAGTTCAAATCTCCCCCTCAGCGCTCACCATAAGACCGTCCGAAACATGTCCGAGCTCATTCTGGACGAAAAAGAATATCTACCCTGGGACTCCCTTAAGAGGACTGCGGGAAACGGTTCGGAACAGAGGCATTGAACACGGACGATTTGTGAGCGTTGACCCATGATCAAGGTACTCGTTGTAGATGACGAGCCCGACCTGCTCCAGATATCCAGGATATTCCTTGAGCGGAACAGCGACATCTCCGTGGACACGGCCCCGCTGGCGAGGACGGCCATGGAGCTCATGGCGAAGCGCAGGTACGACTCCGTGGTCGTGGACTATCAGATGCCGGAGCAGGATGGCATCGAGTTCCTCAAGAAACTCAGGGCGAAGGGGGACAACATCCCGTTCATACTGTTCACTGGCCACGGGCGGGAGGACGTCGCGATCGACGCGCTGAACAACGGCGCCGACTTCTACCTCCAGAAATCAGGAGAGCCCAATGTCCAGTTCGCCGAACTGGCGAACATGATCCGCAAGGCTGTCGCCGTCAGGGACGCCGCGGACAATCTCACGAGGTTCGCCGCAATCGTCCAGTCGTCTGAGGACGCGATCATCTGCACGGACCTCCAGGGGGTCATCCTGTCCTGGAACAAGGCCGCGGAAAAGACCTACGGGTACCTCGAGACCGAGGTGAAGGGCAAGCAGGGGTCCATGATGTTCCCGGAGGACAAGAAGGATCAATTCACGTTCCTAGTGGAGACGCTTAGGCGAGATGCCCAGGTCCACCGGGTCGAGAGCGTGCGGCGCAGGAAGGACGGGACCGAGTTCGTCATGGCGGGGACGTACTTCCCCGTCAGGGACAGGGACGGTGAGGTCGTGGCCCTCGGAACCATCGTGAGGGACGTGACCGAGCAGAAGGCGGCCGCCGAGCGGCTCAGGCGATCGGAGGAGAAGTACAGGTCCCTGGTACAATCAGCCCCGTCATTGATCTGCCGGATAGCCAAGGACGGTAGGACGCTCTTCGTCAACGACTGGGTCAAGGATCTCACAGGATACGGGCCTGCGGAGATGCTGGACAAGAACTGGTGGGACCTTTTCTATCCCGGGAAGCTCCGCGGACAGGTCGACGAGATCCTCGACGAGTTCAAGAGGGGAGATGTCACCAATCACGAGATGCGGATGATGGACCGGGCGGGACGCATCCGGACGTTCCTATGGAACTCGTTCAATGTCTACGACGCTCGCGGCGACCTGGTCGAGATCAACGGCGCGGGCCTCGATGTCACAGACAGGAAGACCGCGGAGGAGGGGCTCAGGGAGAGTGGGGCGTTCAGCAGGGCGGCGCTCGACGCACTCGACGCCAAAGTCGCAGTGATTGACAGGAACGGGACTATCATCGCGGTGAACGGCGCCTGGGAGGAATCCGCTGCATCGCTGGGGATGAAAGCGGGGTCCAGCTCCGGGATCGCGTCGAACTACCTCGAAGTGACGAGAGCGGGCGCGAAGGCGAATGCGAACGGCGCGAAGGAGGCGCTCGCGGGAATTCAGAGTGTCCTCGAAGGGAGGAGCGACCGCTTCGAACTCGAATACTCATGCGACGCTGGGGGGCACGAGCTGTGGTTCACGATGCATGTCACTCCACTGTCCAAGAAGAGGGGCGGGGCGGTCCTTGCGCATATCGACGACACTTGCAGGAAATCGCTTGAGCTCGAGTTCAGACGGAGCGAGGAGCTGTACCGCACCATATTCGAGACGACGGGGAATCCCGCGCTCATCATCGAGGAGGACGAGACCATCTCGCTCGTCAACTCCGAGTTCGAAAGGGTCTCCGGATACACGAAAGGCGAGGTCGAAGGCAAGGTAAAGTGGCCGAGTATGATCTACTCCGACGACCTGCCTAGGGTAGTCGCCAACCGCGAGATGCGCAAGAAGGACCCTATCAACACTCCAAGGTCCTACGAGACGAGGATCGTGAACAAGAACGGGGAGACCAGGCACGGCATCGTCACCGGGGGGCTGATACCTGGGACGAAGAGGCTCATAGCCTCGTTCCAGGACATAACCGACCTCAGGCGGGACGGGGAGGCGCTCAGCCACGCGAACAGGAAGCAGAGCCTACTCAGCAGCATCACGCGACACGACATACTCAACCAATTGACCGTCCTCGACGGGCACCTCCAGATGGCGACAGAGTCGCAAGACCAGAGGTCAGGCAAGGCGAACCTGGTGCGGGCATGCGAGGCGACGGGCAGGATCAAGCGGCTCCTCGAATTCGCGCAGGACTATCAGGACCTGGGGCTAGCGAAGCCGGGATGGATCGACGTCCGCAGGGCATTCTCCAACGCCATGACGGGGCTCGACATGCACGGGGCCCAGGTCAAAGTGGACATCGAGGGAGTCGAGGTCTTCTCCGAGCCGATGCTCGAGAAGGTGTTCTACAACCTGATGCAGAACTCCGTGAAGCACGGGAAGAGAGTATCCAAGGTGCGCATCAGCGACAGGGACGAGGGACGGTCCCTGGTGCTGGTGTACGAGGACAACGGAACCGGCATCGAGCCTGGCAAGAAGTCCTCCATCTTCGAGAGGGGCCAGGAGGGCGCCGGGGGGCTTGGGCTGTTCCTGGCGCGGGAGATACTTGCGATAACCGGGCTCGAGATCCGCGAGACCGGGACCCACGGGGAGGGTGCGCGGTTCGAGATCGCGGTCCCTCCTGACAGACACCGGATACCCGGAGCCACCCGGTGACCAAGCGCGCTCCGAGGTCAGCGGGCGCGGACCGAGGGGCGATGGTTCAGAAGATACACGCCAGCGAACGCGACCCCGCCGCCGACGAGGGCAAGCGCGACGCTGCTGGGGAGCTGGACGGATGCGCCCGGGAAGATTGCCAGGACGAGGAGCTGCACGCCCATCGTCATCACCCCGTTCAGGGCGAACAGGACGGCCGTCAGGGGAGCGCCGATCTTCGGAAGACCGGAATTGTACGCGAGGAGCCCGATGCACGGGAGGACCCCTATCAGCACAAGGATCGCCATCCCAGTTGCGCTCGGCAGGGACACCAAGCCTGCAGGCACCCCGAAAGCCAGGAGAAGCATGCCCGACAGGAAGAGTTCGAGGCCCGAGAGAGGCCCGAGCTCGTGCGTCTTCAGGAGCACCGCGGTCGCGACCACGGACGCACCCAGGAGGAGCGAACTCAGGATCGCCTCCACCTCCCCAAGGCCCATCTCCGGCGAGATGGAATCCCTGTTCGCGAGGACCAAGAACACGCCCATGAGCACGAGCACGCTCCCGGAGACCTCCCAGAGGTTCATCCGTTCGCGGAGGAACAGGACTGAGAGCAGGGCGATGAACAACACCTCGGAGGAACCCCCTCCCAGGATGGCCTCCTTGCTCGCCCCTATGCGTCCGACCGCGTCGAACCACAGGAACACGCCTGTCGCGACGAGCGCACAGAGCACAAACATGTACGACCACCCTCGCACGTCCAAGCCCTTGACGAACCTGACGCTCCTGCGCCCGAACACGGCCATCAGCATGAAGCCACCGGCAACGGTCGGGACCGCGGACACGACGAAGGAATCGATATGGGCGGTCTTGATGGCGCCCTCGACCGCAACGGACTCGATCGCGACCACCACGGCGGATGCCAGCACGATGAAGACATATCTCGACCTGGTGTCCAAGTGCCGCCCCACCTCGGCCCCTCACGTGTCGCAGGTCACATCTAGTTTGGCAAGAACGGCTCCGAGATATGCGACATTCCGTAAAGGTTTATACGCGCGCACGCGCATCCTTGATTGCTCGAAAGGGCACGGGATGCAGAGGGATGGGACGAGATGTCATCTTGTAGGTACAGCCACCTCAACGGTTCTTGCGCGAACAAACATGTCGAGAGACTCGAATGCCTTGGCGAAGACAAGTGCGAGTTCTCCGGCATGAACATCCTCATGAAGAGCGGGCAGGGCAAGGCCCCCGCTGGATGCGGCCTCGACAAATGGCTCGGACTCTATTGCGAGACGCACAAGAGGTTCTTCTGCCCAGGAAAGGAGCATTGCAGCACTCCTGACGCATATCAGAAGCGGTTCGCGGCCCATCAAGAGCGCGTCCTCGCGAGACAGCCTAGGAGACTCGAGTAGGATGCACTGCAGACACCTGACAAAAGACGGCTTGTGCACAGGCATGTACGAAGGATACGCATGCATCAAGAAGCATTGCGCGGCCTTCAAAGAAGCCCAGAAGTGCGAGTTCCGCGAGGTCGTGGGAGACTACTGCAAGAAATACAACCGGTTCGGCTGCGTCGGCAAGGAGAGCTGCCAGAATCTGGCGGACTACCTCGAAGCCGTCGCCGAGGAAGGGCACTGACGGTCCCCTCCGGCGTACAGCTCCGGCCGGACCCTTGGCACGAGCGCCATGAGCACCGCGACCTCGGTCAGAGAGGTCCTGTCCATGAGGCCGTCCGACAGGTAGCCGATCGAGCCGGACTTGTGGCCTATGTTCTCGATGCCAGTTATCATGCTCATCGTCTCACCGACGGTCCTGCCAGCCATGACCGATTTGATGACCTCGGGCGGGTACTCGAACCCGGGCCCGTGCCCGACGGTAAGATGGCCCGACGAGTCCACGATCGCACAGTATTGGGAATCTAGGTATCTCCCGAGTGGTTTGCTGAAGAACAGCCCTGCCTCGACGCCCACCCCGAAATCCGCACCGGTGCTCGAGATAGCGTTCTTGGCACGCTCGATGGCGCCTTCTATCACGCGCTCCTCCCGCGGCTGCCCCTCGACCCCGTGGTTCGGCTCCACCGAGACGACCTCGACGAGCCCGTAGACCTGCGTGAACACGTACCTGACCGCGTTCACCTTCACATCGTTCCTGGAGCCCACGGCCACCCTGACGGGTCGCAGGAGCCGGCCGTCCCTGTCGATATCCCCCTGGAGGATCCTCGTCGAACTGATGAGCCCCGAATCGTCGGCCTTGACCTCACGGATGCAGACTATCTTGAGGGGCTTGAGGCCGTGTCTCCGCCTGACCTCGTTTATCATGTCACCGTTCCGCCTCGTCTCGGGAGAGACCACGAGTGCCTCGAGGCGGTCGGACGTCGCCGCGGTGCCGAGCTCATCGTCGATCCCTACGATCTCGAACGGCTTCCCGAACCTCTGGAGGTACTTAGAGAGGTTTGCCTCCCTGACGGGGTACGGCAGGACGGCGACCGTCTTCGTGGATCGCGCCAGCCTGTCGGATGTGAGCCCGACCTCGACGGCATCCCCCACTGAGAAGGCCGTCTCGAAGAGCAGCTCATGCCCCCTGTGGAGCGTGTTGAACGTCCCGCCTACCCCTGCCCACATCGGACCTACCCCATGAACGTCAGCGTGATCGCTATTACCATTATGACGACCATGATGGCGTAGAAATAGAGCAGCTGCTTCTTCTTCTTGGCCATCTTGACCTTCCAGGCGGTCTGGCAAGTCTCGTCACAGAACTCGTCCTTGTAAGATACGGCCTTGTCGCACTCCCTGCAGTGTCTATGCTGACCTACTCGTTCTACCATGGTCTCATCTCCCGCCTCGAATGGCGTGACTCCAGGTTAATCGTTTCGCGCCCGGGGGAAGCCGTCACGCATTCTCCGCCCTGACACCCTCGGCGCCGACCTTGACGATGATCGCATGGCCTCCGGCCGAGGTGATCGCATCGGACACGGGCACAGGGTCGTCCGTGAGGGCGATCATGCTCCCGCCCCCGCCGGCCCCTGTCATCTTCGCGCCGTAGCACCGCCCCGTGCACGCCTCAACGAGCGATTCGAGCGCAGGATGGCCCACCCCCAGACCGTTCAGGAGGTCATGGTTCTCCGTCATGAGCCTACCGAGCGCCGCCTTGTCCCGCGCCCTGAGCGACTCGACGCCCTCGAGCACGAGCTCGCCTATCCGATCGATGGCCCGCCTCGCATCGCCGCTGCCATCGACCAGCTCATTCACCTTCGCCACGAGGGGCCCCGTCCCCGCATGTATGCCGGTGTGGCCTACGACGAACGTCAGCTCGGGGATATCGCAATGATGGATGTTCCAGACCCTCTCGCCCTTCTCGACCTTCCAGAGGAACCCGTCGAGCCTCTCGGGGCTCACCAGGACCCCGTGTCCGTGTGCGGATGTCGACGTGTCCGTGGGGCTCGCCCGGCCCTGGACCACGCACTCGACCTCGAATGCCTTCCTGGCTATCCTCTCGGCGTCCAGCCCGTTCTTCTCGGAGAGAAGCGCCCCGACGCAGGAGACGCTCACGGCGGCCGACGACCCGAGGCCCGACCCGGGCGGTATCTCGGAGACTGTGTCGATGGCGACTGGCGGACCGTTCCATGCCTGGTCGAGGGCTGCCGAGATGTATGCATGGTGCCGCCGCGTCATCATATAGCCGTTGACCATGAACTCGTCCGCTCTCCTGACCGATGTTGTTATCCTCCGGTCTATCGCGATTGCGATCGCTGGCTTGCCGAAAACGACCGCGTGCTCGCCGAAGAGTATGAACTTCCCGGGGGCCGAGCACTTGCTCATGAGACCCCTCCACACATCACAGCCGATATATCCTTTTCCGAGGGAGCGCCGGGAGATAGGCGTTTGCCGATGACACGGCTCTCGGAGTTCGGGAAGGATTAAGAATCGGAAACCGATTCGACCATCGAGTAGCTGGGTTCAAGATGGAACGGACGTCGAGGATCGAGGGGTTCTACAAGCTGGGCATGGCGGAACGACTCAGGCTCGTGAAGGAGTTCGGGCAGCTCACCGACGAGGAGGCGTTGGCGCTTTCGGGGGTCGGTGGACTCGATCCGTCTGTGCCAGACAAGATGATCGAGAACGCAGTCGGGTACATGCCCGTACCGCTGGGCGTCGCCACGAACTTCCTCATAAACGGCAAGGACTACCTGATCCCGATGGCAATCGAGGAACCATCGGTCGTCGCCGCGGCCTCCAACGCCGCCAGGATGGCACGCTCGAAGGGAGGGTTCTCCACGAGTAGCACCCCGCCGATCATGATCGGTCAGATACAACTCACCGGCGTAAAGGACCCCCATAGGACGAAGCATCTCATCCTGACCAGGAAGGCCGAGCTCCTCGAGCTCGCCAACAGGCAGGACCCGATGCTCCTCAAAGTGGGCGGCGGGGCGAGAGACCTCGAGGTCCGGATCATCCAGACGATGAAAGGGCCCAACGTGGTCGTGCATCTGCTCGTCGACGTGAGGGATGCCATGGGCGCCAACGCGGTCAACACGATGGCCGAGGCTGTGGCCCCGGTCATCGAGGGTTTCACGGGCGGGAAGGTGTACCTCAGGATCCTGTCCAACCTGGCGGTCCACAGGCTCGCGAGGGCACATGCGGTCTGGGGGAAGGACGACATAGGCGGCGAGGCGGTCGTCGACGGCGTGGTCGAGGCATACATGTTCGCGGAGGCCGACCCCTTCAGGTGCGCTACGCACAACAAGGGCATCATGAACGGCATCGACGCGCTCATACTCGCGACCGGCAACGACACGCGAGCCATCGAAGCCGGGGCACACGCCTTCGCGGCCATCAAAGGGAGCTACAAGCCCCTGACCACCTTCGAAAAGACGCCGGAAGGCGACCTGGCGGGCACCATCGAGCTGCCCATGGCCGTGGGCCTGATAGGCGGGGCCACGAAGGTGCATCCGACCGCCAAGGCATGCATAAAGCTCCTGGGCGTGAAGAGTGCCCAGGAACTCGGCGAAGTCGCTGCGGCGCTTGGGCTCGCACAGAACCTGGCGGCCCTGAGGGCACTCGCCACCGATGGCATCCAGAAGGGGCACATGGCGCTCCATGCGAGGAACATCGCGGCCAGCGTGGGCTGTCCACCGGAGCTACTCGCAGAGGTCGTTAGGGTCATGATATCCGAGCGCAAGGTGCGCATGGACCGGGCGACCGAGATCATCGAGGAGCTGAAGAAGCAGGGAAAAGCGGCCTGACCTCGTCGAGATGCTCGGAAAAGTATATGTCAGGCCCAGCATAGTTCGGGCATGTGGCTGTTCCGACGCAGGGCGACCTCCTTGGACTCGCAGGTGTCTACGGATACGTCCTATGCATAGTGGTGCTGACATGGGCACTCAAGAACAGGACGAGGAACCCGAGGAAGGTCCTCCACATACTCACAGGAGGCATAGTGTTCTTCTGGTGGAGCTTCGACACGAGGGAGATCATGGCGGGGCTGGCCGCGTTCCCGTTCGTCCTCATCCTCCTGCTCGCCACCCCGAAGTCCCCGGTCAGATTCCTCAGGGACAGCCCCCTCGGCACCAGGTCCGCGGAGGGGCACGCATATGGGCTGGTGCTGTACGCGGTGTCCTGGACGGCGGTCGCATACTTCCTCTTCGACGATCTCTTCGCGGCCTCGGTCGCCATCGCGGCAATGTCGTTCGGCGACGGGATGGGAGAGCTTGTTGGCCGCAGGTACGGCCGCCTCCGGTACCTCCGCCACAGGACCGTCGAGGGGAGCGCAGCCGTCCTTGTCGCAACCGTCCTGGCGGTGCTCGTGCTCAACTGGTTCTACTTCGACCTCGTTGGCTACACATCCAGCACGGCGCCTGACATGCTCCTCCTGTTCGCGCTGGCCGTCGGAGGTCTCGTGACATGCCTCGAGGCCGTCACGCCGGGCCAGATAGACAATCTGGTGATACCCCTCGCGGTCGGCACATACCTCCACATCCTGGGGGTGTGACCCTGAAACGGCTCATAGCGATCGACGGCCTCGATGGCTGCGGGAAGGACACCCATGCGGAGAGGGTCAGGGAGGCTCTTGCCAGGAAGGGTGTGCGAGTCACAGTCATATCGCATCCATCGAGCCGGAGGCTCGGCAGGGCCTCGAAGCGCGCCCTCCAGAGCGCCGGTGCTCCGGCGAGACTCCTCGCGACGCTGTTCTACGCGGCCGACGTGTTGATGTCAGTCAGATGGTACAAGCGGCAGGAGGACGGCACGGTCGTGTTCGTCAGGTACCTGCTCGGGACGGCGTACCTCCCGAGGAGACTCGCACCCCTGAGCTACGCGGTCTTCAGGCGGCTGCTCCCGTTCCCGGACCTCGCACTGTTCATCGACATCGAACCGGAAGTGGCGATCCGGAGGATAGAGGCAAGGGACCACACGCGCGAGATGTTCGAGACCGTTGAGAAACTCTCGCAGGTGCGCGCGGTCGCGCGTGCCATAACATCGTCGGCGGACTGGGTCACCGTCGACAACAGCCCGGACGGCGAAGGGGCGTTCCTGGAGGTCGAGAGGCTGCTTAGGGACAGGGGCATCGCCTAGGCGCGGCAGGGCGTCAGGCAGTACCCTTCCTGAAGATGAGCTCTGGCTCCGTCATCTTGCACTTCTCGCAATCCTCCTTGCACGGCTCGATATGGATGACTATTATGCTGCGTGGGAGCTCCTTCCGGATCTCCTGCTCGAGGTGGCTGACAAGGTCATGCCCCTCCTTGACGCTCAGGTTCTTCGGGACCGTGACATGGAGGTCGATCTGCCGCTCCGAACCGGTCTTCCTGGCCCTCAGCTTGTGGAAGTTGATGAAGTCGCACGCATGCTCGTTCAGGACACGCTCGATGAGCCGTATCTCACCCTCTGGCAGGCTCTTGTCGAGAAGGCCTTCGGTCGACCTTCTCGTGATGTCATAGGCCGCGTGGATGATCAGCGCTGCCACGAACATCGCGACCAGCGGGTCGAACAGCTCGAAACCGGTCAGCTGAATGAGCCCCATGGCCACGAAGACACCCACGGAGGTCCATACATCGGTCCTGAGGTGGTATGCATCAGCCTCTAGTGCGAGGGAATCTGTCTTCTTCGCCACTTTGAAGAGCCTCACAGAGACATACCAGTTCAGGACTGCAGACACGGCCATGACGGCCATGCCGGCGATTGGGAAATCGACCTGGAACTCACTCATCAGCCTTTTCGAAGCCTCGTAGATGATCCATGCGGCCGCAACGAATATGAGGACCCCTTCGATCATCCCGGAAAGGTTCTCGAACTTCCCGTGGCCGTACCTGTGGTCCGTGTCCGCGGGCTCTGCAGATTTCTTCACCGAGTAACGGGCTATCAACGCCGCCAGGAGGTCCATCCCCGAGTGTATCGCCTCTGAAAGGACGGCGACGGAACCCATGAAGACCCCCACTACCACCTTTAGGACAACGAGCAGACTGTTAGAGTACACAGAAAGGCGCGCTATTGCAGCCTTCTCAGAGGCAGCTTCCATCGGCCGGCTCGATTGGTCGGGACATACTTAGGTCTTTTCAAGGTAAGCGCGTCGTCTATGACCTCGACCGGCGCCACCACCGCCGGGCGACGGTCGTTTTGGGGCCCGGTTGAGTGCTGACCAATGCCCGCAACACCACCGATGACACAATTCGAAACAATTATGACTGGTTACTCTCATAGGCTGAAAGCAAGAGGCAACCCCATGTCCGACGGACCAAGCAACTTCCTCAGCGAACTCACAATCCCCAAACTGAGAGCTGTCGCCGAGGAGTACGGGATCGACGTGAGCGTCTGCAAGCACAAGAAGGACCTCGTCGAGAAGCTAGGCGCCGCGAATGTCACTGAGGACATGGTCTCAGCGGCCCTCCAGAAGGCCACGCCGAGGACGACCGAGAGCCCGACGGACAGGACCGAGGTCAAGGCCATCGTTGAAGAACTGCAGTCCATCGCCGAGAGGCCGAGCGCCCCCAAGGAACTCCCGGAGGAGGAGATGGTGGCCTCGGAGAGGAACATAGACCAGGCGCTGCTCATGCGCCCGAGTTTCTTCGAGGTCGATTCCGCGAACGAGAGGGCCTGGAACCGGATGGTCCTGGGAGACTTCGTCGAAGCGATCAAGATCAACCGAGATGCACGCTCGAAGATGTTGGCGAGCTTCAGCGCATACCATGTCTACTCAACCGCGCTGTCGATAAGGGCCGCGGAGACGCTCCTATCCGGGATCGAGAGGAAGAAGGGAGGACTAGACCCGAAACTGAAGACGGCGCTGGCACAGGCAAAGGTGGCATTCATTTCCGGCCAGCCGCGACAGAGGGAGGAGTCGCTCGAGACCCTCGAGGACCTGACGTCAATGGCGTACGAAGCGTTCATCGAGAGATCGGCCGCAGCCGAGGAGCATCTCACGAAGCTCCTGTCAGAATTCGAGACGTTCGGGACTGACACCTCCGAGCCCAAGCGGCTAATGGAGATCGCGATGCAGGCCAGGGCGGACCACAACTACTCAGAGTACTCACGCGTCCTGGATGAGGCAAGGGAACGCGCGGAGAAGGCCAGGGATGCGAGGTCCAAGGATATCGGCGCGAGCTTCCCCCTGGTGAGGGCGGCGGTCGCGGAGGCGCGTGAGGTCGGTTCGGACACACTGTCGGACGAGGCCCAGCTCTCGGAGGCGAAAAAGGCCTTCGAAGGTAACGAGTTCAAACGAGCGGCCGACATGCTCGCCTCGATCGAGAAGGCGGTCGACGCATCGCACTTAGAGAAGATGAAGGACCAGGACGCGGAGGCAAGACAGTTCGCAAGGGTGAGCTCCACGGTGACGACCGTGGAACCCGACCTTGAGGCCGCAGCCGCCTACGGCATGGATGTCCAGGAAGGGCTGGTTTTCGTGAAGAGTGCCAAGGCCGCGCTCTCGAACAGGGATGTGGTCTCGGCAGCCAAACTGACCAGGCTCGCGAAGGATGTCCTCGAGCCTGTCCGCAAGGACCTCGACGAGAAGATGATCGAGCAGGGGGTCATGACGCGCATCGAGGAGGCGAAGTGCGGGAGATGCGGCAAGGAATCGCTGTACGCACTACCTGACGACCGCAGGAGATGCACCGAGTGCGGGCATTCGTTCTCGTTCGCTCAGGCGCCGGATTTGCCGGTCACGGTGGCTACGAACGTTCCGCTGAAGAAACCCGCCGCCAGGACGCTGAAGGCCGGCGAGAAGCCTTCGGCTGATTCGAAGGATGATGAAAAGAAGGAGAAGAAGGGCCTCTTCAAATGGTAGGCCCGGCAGCCGAGCTCAGGCCTTGTGGTTGTTGCCCTTGTCGACGGCGAGCCCGCGGATGATATCGCCCCTCGTGACGATTCCGACGAGCTTCCTATTCTCTGTGACTGGCAGGCGGTGTATGCCCTTCTGGACCATCTTCGAGATGGCCTCGTTGAGCGGTATGTCCGCCTCCACGGTGACGACCTCCTTCGACATGACATCCTTGACCGCGGTGTTGC
>Ga0315276_10001781_pt1 | contig 19395 bp, 14 predicted proteins | sample YL17G05_0_MG_FD_204542 | JGI IMG/M metagenome (GOLD analysis project Ga0315276, IMG submission 204542) | Sediment microbial communities from Yellowstone Lake, YNP, Wyoming, USA - YL17G05_0 | ecosystem: Environmental > Aquatic > Freshwater > Lake > Sediment | place: USA: Wyoming | collected... | reverse complement strand
TGCTGCTGCTTTTTGTGTCACATCCATGGTTTTAAGACTTGCCAGAAGTGCATCACCATCTTTTAAAGCCATTACTCCAAAAAGAAATGTTGCAATTACTCCGGCCGATTTATTACATATACCCATTATACTTATCCGCTGTGCAGCGCTTTCGATGGGACCCAACATTGTAATATATGGATTTGCTGCTGTTTGAAGTATGGCCAGACCTGTTCCCATAATAAACAGCCCTGAAAGAAAAAGAGAATAGGCCCTTATCATTGCAGCAGGGATGAAAAAAAGAGCTCCCCCGGCCATGACAAACAATCCGAGCATCATCCCCATTTTCAAACCTGTCCTTTTCAGCAGCCAGGAAGATGGAATAGCCATAATTACATAAGCAACATAAAATGAAAATGCAACCAGATATGATTCAAAATGATTAAGTTCACAGGATATCTTCAGATAGGGTATCAGAATACCGTTTAACCAGGTAACAAAACCAAAAATAAAAAAAAACAAACCAATCGTTCCGATCGTCATCCAGTTTGCCTGTGCAGATCTTTTAGCAGAATTATTTTTATCCATCATTATTGAAATATATAGAATGTTTTCGTGTTACAATATAGCAAAAAAATGAACTGGGAAATTTGTCTCACTTTTATTCATGGTAACCAAGTTTTTCTTAAATTTGGATGAATTAATAATTGGTTCCACTCCTGAAAATCATAAAATTTTTATTTTTAGCGTTTTTTACCCCTGCCTCTAAAGGGGAAAAGCTAAAAATCAGAATTTTACAAAAGCCCCCTTTAGGGGATTTAAGGGTCAAAGTAGTTTTTAAAACATAAAACAATCATGAAAAAAATTCATTTCGCATTGGTATTGGGCATAATAGCTTATGGCTGCAGTTCAGTAAATACAGACACAATCACTACTGACTGGACTATTTCTGTTTTGCCATCATCTGTACGATTGGATCCAACAACAAATGAGATCATCGACCAGCGGTTCATTTTGCTTAAGGACGATGTTAAACAACAGGATGATATGCTGAAAAAGAACCTGATCTATGACAATAACCGTGTTTCACTGAGTGCTGCCAGAGGGGAATATGTCTCCTTTCAACTTGTTGTTACCAATAATACAAGCAAAACCTTAAAGGGGATCAGGATTGATATGCCGGCTTTCAGAAATAACGATACTCAATTATCGGTCAAACCTGAATTTTTCCTGGAATGGTCTGTGAGGGTTAAAACACCCAGCACCGGTTATCCTAAAGCCTCACTTGGTACCGGTTGGTATCCTGATGCGCTGATCCCATTCGGTAATATTCAGGATGATTCAGCGGCAGTCAAATGGCGTTGGACATATCCTCTCTGGTTACCCGATTTCAATAACCGTATCGACAACCAAAAGTCACTGATTGTTTGGGTAGATCAGTATGTTCCCTTTAATAATGAAGAGGCAAAATCAGGAATTTATTCTTCTAAGATATCAGTTACTATTGATGGACAAACACGGGAAATACCTGTGGATCTTTCTGTATGGGATTTTGCCATACCAAACGAGAACAAATTCAAAGCCAGTCTGCAGCATGAAGGTTTCCTGAGAAGCATGACCCAGGAACAGGAGCTGGAAGTATATCAGCTCTTTAAACGTAACCGTATCGCACTGTTGGATCCGACCTATGATCCGGAATTGCAGGTTTTGAAGGATGGAGGGATTAATCTGAACTGGAAATCATTTGATGACCGTCTGAATAAATACTTTTCGGGAAAGGCATTCACAGCCGAATACGGTTATGAATATGGCCCCGGTTATGGAGAACCTATTGAAACATTTGTCCTACCCTTTGATGTATACGGCAAACATGGCACCAACGGCTGGCCTGATATCGGGAAACCCGATGTCGAGCGAAATCCTGAAAACAAAGCGATCTATGTTGATTGTATTAAGAAAGTCCGCGACCACTTTAAATCTCTGATAGATCCTGAGAAAACCGAGATTACTGTTTATCTGAATGGTCTTGATGAATCATATTTCCCTGAGGCCTGGAGTCGTATGGTCTACTATGGTGATTTGTTCCAGACCTATTATCCCGAAGCCCGTTTCAGAATTGATGGAGGTTATAGCGAAGAAGCCCTGCAGATTGTTAAAAATTCAATTAATTCATGGGCATCGCATACAATAGAGTACGATTTTGAAACCATCAGAAAGTATCAGGAAATGGGTATTAAAGTCTGGCTCTACGGACCAATGCTTTATGAAAGCAAGATTAACAGCTGGGTCGGAAGTTCAACCTTCATTGATTTACCCCTGGTAAATGATCGTGCAATCAGTTGGAGCTGCTGGAAGTATCGTACTTACTCCTGGCTCAGCTGGGGCGCCGGTGCAGGATGGATAAACGGATGGTATGATCCTGAATCATGGAAAGATGCTTCCAAGACAAGGTCAGAAGCAGATGCAGAATTTACTTACAAGAAACTAAATGGCAATGCCCTTTTAGTTTACAGCCCGGGTGTTGTTCCAAATATAAACGTACCTTGTCCTTCCATCAGGCTAAAGACCATGAGGAACGGAGTGCAGGAATATGAATATATGAGGTTGTTGTCAGAGATTGATGAGAACAGTGAACATGTTGATTCTATTGTGAATAGCATTATTAAAAAGCCATTTGGACCAAACTCCATCGGGAACCTGGATATCTGGAGCTATGATGCAATCCAATGGGACGAAAACAGGCTCAGAATGGGTGAGATGATTGACAAGGGACATAAGGACAAGTCAGGCATAAAATAATTGTTTTCAGAATTCATAATAATTAATTAAAGTCATTTGTAAATAGTATACAAGCGTGACAAATGAAGAAATTTTTATAGAAGGTATTCCCCTTTTGAAGGAGGGCTGGGGGGATGGAATATAATAGCATTGAGTATATAGACTAAACATAAGTAGTATTAATAATGAAAAAATAGTAAATATGAAAAAACAATCAATCGGGATTATAGGTATTACAATGTTATTCCTTTCATTAACCAATGAAGGATACAGCCAGGGAATCGGGCTCGTTGATGTGAAATATGCTGAACAGATTATTACCGTAGGAGGCCCTGATGCTGATATTCAGGGTTTTACATCAGAAGCGATCCGGATAGCTCTGGATGCTATCAAAACAAGAGGTGGCGGCATTGTAAAACTTAATCCCGGCGTTTATAAAATAATCGGGCCTGTCCGTATTTCAGACAATACCTCATTGATCGGATCGGGGAAAGGAACCATATTGCAGAAATGTGACGGATTCAGAACAAGCTTTATTATTGATGCAGACTGGGGAATGTTAAAAGCAGTGGTGAAAGATGTCACCGGTTTTAAGAAAGGAATGGGGATCCAGTTATATGATGATGAGCATAATCAGGGATGGGATGTTACTACAGCCGTGATAACTGATATTAAAGACAATGTTATTTATTTTGACAACAATACCAATTATGATTACCTGTCTTCCCTGAATGGTATAATTACAAACGGTTGTTCAATTGTTGAAGCGGTTGGTGTTGAGAATGTTAAAATTGCCGATCTCGTTGTTGAGGGTAACAAGAAAACAAATGACTATATTAATGGATGCCGTGGAGGTGGAATTTATATTCACAAATCCCAGAACTGCCTTGTTGAGAATGTTACGGTGAATGAGTTCAACGGAGACTCTTTCAGCTGGCAGGTTGACGAGGATATCACTGTTAAGGGCTGCGAAGCCTCCAATGGTAATGGACTTGGGTTTCATCCCGGAACAGGATCCGACCATTCAATCGTTGAAAACTGCATTAGTCATAATAACAAGCAGGATGGAATCTTTTTATGCTGGCGGGTACAAAACGGGATTTTCAGAAATAATACAGTTTATGCAAACGGTGATAACGGAATTTCAATCGGTCATAAGGATACCGATAACCTTTTTGAAAATAACCATGTCTACGAAAATGGTTACCAGGGCGTACTTTTCCGTGATGAAACTGAGGAAAACAGCGGTCACCGCAACACTTTTACAAATAATGTAATTGAAAACAACGGGGTTACACAGGAGTCAAGCGGTTTCTACATTGGTGGCGAAACTCATGATATTAATATTACTAATAACACTATCCGATCATCTGGCAAAGGAAATCAATCAACAGCAATTTTTGTTGGTAATAAATCCTCCAAAATAATTGCATCGAATAATAACATATCCGGAGCCAAAGAGATTGTTTACGAAAAAAAATAAACAGAAGAAAACAAGTAGCCTATTGAATTATTTATGATTTATTCCTTAAACCCAAAATTTCATGTACTGATGATGTGTAAAATATAACATGCCTGATGTGGAACATTGTTTCAGAAAAGGTCATCGGATTATGATACAGGTTCAGAATTCATGGTTCCCTCTTGTTGATCGTAATCCACAGAAATTCACAGACATATATCATGCAGATGAAAAGGATTATCAAAAAGCCACACATCGTATCTATCACGATAGTAAACATGCTTCATCCGTTATGATTAACATATTGCAATGATTTACTCGTCAGAGCCAATTGAGTTATAACTAATATTGATATACGATATTATACACCAAAAAAGGAATACTATGAAATCAGAAACCTTTTCAATTGAAAAAAATCACGGAATTACATCCCGAAGGAGATTCATTTCCACCTGTGCAGCTTGCGGTGCATGTATGGCCTTAACACCTGTTTCTTTGCTGAGTAGTCCAAAGAATTCAGGAACAGATAATAAATTTCGGATCAGAATCATCTATTCATTGCATGAGCTCAAACAATCGAAACCTGATTGGCCCAATGTAGGATTTGATTTCAGTCCTTTCATTGAGAAGACTAACACTGTTCTGAAAAATCAATTCCCCGGATTTGAATTCCTTCCGGTTTTAGCAACCGGTACGGAGCAGGCAGAAAAAATCATGTTACAGGACGAAAAGGAAAAAATCGATGGTTATATTGTTTACCAGATGAACTGCTGGAACCAGGTTGTTCAGACTATTGCAAAATCAGGAAAACCAGTTCTTTATGCCGATTTCCAGTTTGGCGGGAGCGGTGGTTTTCTGGTTTACAATTCGAAATTCCTTAAGGAAAATTCGCGGAATGTCGGATTTGTGGCCTCATCCCGTACAGAAGATATGATTGCGGCCGTTAAGTGTTTTGAAATTGTAAAGAATGGAGGTTCTGTTCCCGATTTTATTACAGCAACCATAAAATCCAGGATGAATTCAACCCCGGTATCCCTAAACCTGACTTATGAAACTGATGAATTAAAAACGCTGCCAACAATTGAATGCCAGCGCCGGATGAAAGAATCAAGGATTCTGGCAGTACGTGACCAGAATGCCGGACCGGCAGAGGCGATTATGGGAATACCTCTCGAATATGTGGCCTTTTCTGAAGTAAACAAAGCATGGGAGGCTGCTGATAAGGATGAAGCTCGCAGTATTGTTGAGCGCTGGCAAAGAACAGCTACTGAGATTATTGATGTCCCGGTTGAAACACTGCAAACTTCAGCAGCTATGTACCTGGGAATGAAATCGGTACTAAAAACACGCAACGCAAATGCCATTACAATGAATTGCCTTGGAGGTTTTTATGGTGGCCACATCCATGCTTATCCATGCCTCGGCTTTCACGAACTGTGTAACGATGGGCTCATAGGAGCATGTGAATGTGATATCCGGTCAACGGCAACTATGGTGGCATTTTCGCATATGACAGGGAGACCGGGGTTTATTTCAGACCCGGTTATTGACACTTCAAAACGTCAGATAATTTATGCGCATTGTGTAGCCTCCAAAAAAGTCTTTGGATCTGACGGGCCAGATAATCCTTTTACCATAATGACCCATTCGGAAGACAGGCAGGGTGCATCCGTACGATCCATACTTCCTGTTGAGTACCTGACCACAACACTCGAAATTGATCCCACACGGAAGGAAATTCTGTTTCACCAGGCTAAAGCTGTTGCCAACGATCCGGATGACAGGGCATGCAGAACCAAGCTATGTGCCGAACCCCTGGGTGATATTGAAAAGCTTTTTTCAAAATGGGATGAATGGGGATGGCATCGTGTAACCTTTTACGGTGATTTTAAAGAACCCGTTTACGCTCTTGCTGATGCAATCAAATGGAAAGTGGTTGAGGAAGCATGAAAAATATATATAAACCATCTGCCAGGAATTGTTTCATACAGTTTGTTTTCTCCTTCATTATAATATTGCCTTGCAATTATATGGCTTCCGGACAGGGTTCTTCAATAAAAGAGGAAACCAGATCAATTTTAACCTATCCCTATTCTGATCCCAATCCAGTTCCATCACTGGCGATTAATTCGATGGTTAAGCCATTCTATCCTTACTTTGTTTTTGACGGATATACAGATCAGGGCATTAGAAAAGAGTGGAAAGTAATTACTCTGGAAAATGAATTTATTAACGTTACTGTTCTTCCTGAAGTCGGAGGAAAGGTATGGGGTGCCATTGAAAAATCCACTGGCAGGGAATTTATCTACCTGAATCATGTGCTTAAGTTCCGTGCCATCGGAATCCGTGGCCCATGGACCAGCGGTGGCATTGAACATAATTTTGGCCTGGACCTGGGACATGCACCATGGACTGCATCACCAGTTGATTATATGCTGAAAGAAAATGCCGATGGCAGTGTGAGCTGCATTGTGGGTGGACTCGATCTGGCTTCCAGAACCCAGTGGCGTGTTAAGATAAATCTGCCCAGTGATAAAACCTATTTTGAAACCCAAGGCATGTGGTATAATCCAACCCCCCTGCATGACGCCTATTTATCGTGGGAGAATGCCGGATTTAAAGCTACCGATGACCTGCAGTTTTATTTTCCGGGCAATTACTATATAGGACATGATGGTGCGGTGAATCCGTGGCCAATTGACAAAGAAGGACGAAATCTGTCTTACTATAAGGAAAACAATTTTGGAACCAGTAAATCATACCATGTTTCCGGGTTGTTTACGAACTGGTTTGGAGGATACTGGCATAATTTTGACTTTGGATTTGGTCATTGGACACCTTACAGCGATGCTCCCGGAAAGAAAATATGGATCTGGTCCCTGGCGCGTGACGGGGCGATCTGGGAAAATCTTTTGACTGATAACGATGGCCAGTATATTGAAGCACAATCCGGTGTAAAATTCAATCAGGCAAATCGTGAAAGCGGATACAACAGCCCATACAATCAACTTTCGATCAGACCCCATTATACTGATACCAAAACCGAATACTGGTTTCCGGTGGTAAGAACCAAAGGCATGGTCGATGCATCAGCTTCCGGTACGCTCAATGTCATTACTTCAAAAGACAGCCTCAGCATCTCTGTCAGCCCTAATAGCAATATAAAAGATTCACTGGTGGTAAATCTGGACGGGAAACAATTCTATTCAACATTTATAAATCTTAAACCATTGCAGTTTTATGAAAAAACAATTTCGCTTAAGGGAATTGAATATAAGGATATAAGTGTTATTATCGGAAATGAACTCTTATCTTATAACTCTGATAATAAAGACATAAGGATTGACCGACCTGTAAAATCTACTGATAATCAAGACTATAACTCTGCAGAGCATCTTTTCAGGCTTGCAGAAGACATGAATGCAATGAGAGATTATAACCAGGCCCTGGATAACTACCTTGCCTGTCTTCAGAAGGAACCCACACACAGCAGGGCACTGAATAAAGTTGCTGAACTTTACTATCGAAGAGCTGATTACTCTGAAGGACTTAAATTTACCGGAAAAGTACTTGAGAATGATACTTACGACGCAGCAGCTAATTTCATATACGGTGTTATCCACAGGAGACTCGGGAATCTGATTCAGGCAGAAGAGGCTTTCAGCGTTGCTGCAAGAACTATGGAATACCGTTCTGCTGCATACCTTCAGATTGCAGGTTTAAAAATTCAGAATGAGGATTTCTCAGGTGCAGTAGAATATTCGAAAAAGGCGCTTGATTATAACCGTTATAATATACCGGCTTATGAGATTCTTGCAACAGGTTACAGAAAACTGAATAACCAACACGAATCAGAACAGACTCTGAATGAACTCCTTGAAATTGATCCGCTCGACCATTATGCCAGGTTTGAGCAGTATCTTTTAAATCCAACAGTTGAAAACCTTAACAATTTCAAATCTTATATCCGGAATGAATTGCCCTATGAGACCTACCTGGAACTTGCCCTGGAATATGTGAACCAGGGTCTCTATGGTGAAGCCGTTAAAGTGCTGGAACAATCTCCATCCTATCCTGTTGTTTATTACTGGCTTGCATATCTTTATCGGAATTCTTCAGCGGAAAAAAGCAGCCTTTACCTCCGAAAAGCTGAAGAGATCTCTCCTTACCTTGTATTCCCTCACCGACTTGAAACTATTCCCGTGTTAAGCTGGGCAATCGATCAGAATCAATCCTGGAAATCAAAGTATTATCTTGGATTGATCTACTGGCATATATTACAGATTGAAAACGCCGGTGAGTTGTTTGAGCAATGCGGGGATATTCCTGACTATGCTCCCTTTTACATTGCGCGTGGCACTCTTTTCCTGAATATCCAGGCTGAATACTGTCATCCATGTCATGACTTTAGCGCTGCCGTTAAGATAGATCCGGGAGAGTGGAGAACATGGCATTATCTCATAAACTTTCTCCAGTCAAACGGAGCCTTTGAAAAGGAGTTGGAAAATTCTGAATTAGCTTACAAAAAGTTTCCTGCAAATCCCGTTATCGGTACGGACCATGCAAAGGCACTGCTGAACTCAGGCAGGTACAGGGAATGTATTAAAGTACTTGAAAAAGTGAATATTCTTCCCCAGGAAGGGGCGCATGAAGGACATGACATATTTGAGCTGGCAAATCTCTCACTGGCCATAGAAATGACTGAAAAGGGAAAATACAGGGAAGCTCTGAAATATGTGGAAGATTCCAAAAACTGGCCCGAAAACCTTGGTGCCGGCAAACCCTATGAACCGGATACCCGATTTCAGCATTATATTTCCGCTTACTGCTATGAAAAACTTGACAAACAAAACCTTGCAGATAATTGCTATGATACAATAAGGACCTTCTCCCTTAACGAGAGTGGCCAGAATCCGGAACCAGTTAACATCTTCATTACAAATCATATTTTGATTGATCATGGGGAAAAAGAGGAAGTCAACCTGTCATTGGAAAAATGGAGAACAGAACAGGATTCCCTGTACAACTGGAAAATCTCATCAGGATCATCATCACTTAAATCACAATGGCTGATTGCCAGGTATCTTGGTGAGGATGAAAAGGCAGAAAAACTGGAGAAGGAAATAGCATCTGCCCCGGCAGAAAACCGGTTTCGTTTGTTTCTGAGAACTTATAATAATTTTAACAGTATAAAAAAATGAAAAAACAGGCAGAGATAAGTAGTTATCAAAAGGCGTTTAAGACAGGATATGATCTGAAAAAGCAAGGCAAATTTATTTACAGATTAATTGTACTGGCATTATTATTGAATTGTGGATATACCGGTAAAGCATTTTGTGAATTCCAGGGGAACGGAGACACATTGAAATATTCTGATGGACAATCTTTTACCATCATAGGAAAATATCATTCTGAAAAAAATTATGCCCGATTCCCAAAAGATTATGAGAACAAACTGCGGAAGGATGTCTGGGATCTTGGCCAGAATTCGGCAGGAATATCAATCCGCTTCAGGACCAATGCCTCTGAAATTAGAGTGCGCTGGACTCTGCTTGATGATAATAGTATGGACCATATGGCATTTACCGGCATAAAAGGAGTTGACCTTTATGCATGGGTGGATAATAAGTGGAAATATGTTAATACTGCAAGGGTAAAAGGGAAAGTGAATGAGTTCACACTGGTAGAAACCAATGGTGCAATTTTCCGGGAATTTCTGTTGAATCTGCCGTTGTATGATGGTATTGATTCCTTATCCATCGGCGTAAACAGCAGTGCAGAAATCACGCTGCCTCATGAAAACTACCTTATCTCTAAAAAGCCTGTTGTCTATTATGGCAGCAGTATTGCCCAGGGAGGTTGCGCCTCAAGGCCAGGGATGGCATTTACAAATATCCTTTCAAGAGCTATGGACCGAAGTTTTATCAATATGGGCTTCAGCGGAAGCGGCACATTTGATCTACCGGTAGGTGAAGCGATGTGTGAAATAGATGCTGCATTATATGTCATTGACTGTAACCCGAATACAAAGACAGAACTTATTTATGAAAGAGCAGTGGAGCTGGTTAAACTGTTAAAACAGAAGAGGCCGGAAGTACCTGTACTGCTTGTTGAAAATTTTTATTATGTAAACGGCTTCGGGGATCCGAAGAAATCGGATTCTGAAAAAAAGAGAGTTGAATTGCACCGGGCTTTCAAGACATTGAAGGAATCAGGTGTTAAGCAACTCTTTTATAAGAAAGGTGATGGTCTGATTGGAAATGATCATGAGGGAACGGTAGATGGTGTTCACCCAAACGATTTGGGAATGCTGCGAATAGCCGAATCACTTAAACCCACAATTAAGAAAATTATCAGATAAAAAGAATATTTTTGGCTGTATTTCAGCCATATTTGAAAACTCTAAACATAATCCAAAATAACCTTAAATATGAAAAATAGCAGAAGAAAATTCCTTAAATATGCTGGTATGGCAGGATTAAGCATAGCCGGGAGCAAATTTACAGAAGGATTTGCATCAGTACCGGATTCAGTCCCTGTTTTCTCAAATTCAACTATCAGCCTTAAACTGGAACCCATGAAACTAAAAGAGCAAAATCTCAGCATTATCGGCCAATACGGACAATGGGCCTCGTCACTTACAGAAAATAAATTACCTTCATTGTCATTCAGAAGGAAAGAGTGGCCGGACCTTCAAAAATGGAAGAAGTCAGCAGTAACGCGCCTGCAGGAAAGACTGGCAATTCCTGATATTGGCGGTATTCCTGACGTGACAGTGAAGAAACAATATGTGTATGATGGTTTACAGGTTGAGGAACTCTCATGGAAATTGCCTTACGGTCGCCCGACTGATGCCATTCTGCTGAAACCCGCCAATACAAAGACAACCTTACCGGGAATTCTGGCTTTTCATGATCATGGAGGTAACAAATATTTTGGAACCCGGAAAATTACCAGGATAAGTGATGATCAGCATCCAGTGATGAAGGAGCATCAACAAAATTATTACAGTGGCCGTGCCTGGGCCAATGAAATCTCAAAAAAAGGCTATGTTGTGCTGGTATCTGATGCTTTTCCTTTTGCAAGCCGCCGGGTGCTCCTGCAGGATGTTCCGGATAATTTACGCGAAGGTCTTAATGATGAAAATCCTGAAGACCCAAAAAATATCGTAGCCTATAACGAGTGGGCTGGAAACCATGAACACATTATGGCAAAATCTCTGTTCAGCGCCGGGACTACCTGGCCAGGAGTATTTTTTGCAGAAGACCGGATTGCCCTTGATATTCTATGTTCACGGAAAGATGTTGATAAAGAAAGAATTGGATGTGGAGGATTGTCTGGTGGAGGCATGCGCACTGTTTTCATGGGGGGACTGGATCCAAGGATCAAGTGTGCTGTTTGTGTCGGATTCATGACAACCTGGAAAGATTTTGTTATCAATAAATCATTTACTCATACCTGGATGACTTATGTTCCGATTCTTCCAAATGAACTGGACTTTCCTGAGATCCTTGGATTGCGTGTGCCTCTTCCAACACTTGTGCTCAATGATTCGGATGATGATCTGTACACTGTACCGGAAATGAATGCAGCCGATAAAATACTAAAGGAAGTCTATAATAAAGCAAATGCAGCCGATCGCTATAAATGTTCTTTTTATCCCGGAGAACACAAGTTCGATGCAGAAATGCAAAAAGAAGCTTTTGACTGGTTTGACAAATGGCTGAAACCTTAGTTTTCAGTTTAAATATGGCTCCAAAAAGAATAACTTGTTAAAACATTAAATTTCAAGACTTTAAATATAAGTTACATAAAAGAGACATAACCAGCATGTAATCAAAATACGAGTGACTTTATCCCATTTAATCAGACTCTCAATCCTTGGATAAATGCTGCTACCTAGATAGCGACAAAAAGCCTATTGGCCGACCTGCCGGCAGGCAGGCGAACAAACTGCAGAGGTTATTGCATTGTTACCTAGACAATTCACCTTGATAAGAAACCGGATGCCCATCTACCTGCAAAAACCAAACCGACAGTGGACTAATCCTGTGACAAACACTCATGACTATAGTGTCCCAGCATGTAAAATTGTAAAGGCAACCTGATTATTTTAAAGAAATTTGTAATTACACAATAAAGTACGTATCTTTGTACTTATATAGATACTTAAATCAATAGACAAATGATTGCAGCAAATTATACCGAATTCAGGACTGGACTTAAAAACTATCTTGATAATGTTGAAAATAACAATGAGACCTTGATTATCAAGAGAGGATCTGGAAAAGGAACAGTCTTAATATCCCTTGACGAATATAATTCCATCATGGAGACTTTGCATTTATTAAGCTCCAGGAAAAATGCAAAAAGACTCTTTGAATCAATCGAGCAAATGAAAACCGGAAAAAAGGTTAAACATAGCTTGATTGAGGAATGATGAAAATTACTTTTTCAAAAAATGGCTGGGAAGATTATATCTACTGGCAGACGCAAGACAATAAGACTCTAAAGAAAATTAATGCTTTGATTAAAGACATTCAAAGAACTCCTTATGAGGGTATAGGAAAACCTGAACCTTTAAAATTTGACTTAGCAGGATATTGGTCCAGACGTATTGATATGGAGCATAGATTAGTTTACCAAGTTTACGATTCGGATATATTGATATATGCTTGTCGTTTTCATTATGACAAAAAATAAAAAGCACAAGCTAACAATTGTCAATAATCAGCCAATAATCCAAGGACTAATAAGCCTTGAGGTAAGATCTGATCTTTGATTGGAGACAAGATGGCGACTATTCCGATTTTGTTTCGTTTGACAAAGACTTGACAATTCAGATAATTAACAAAAGTGAAGAGTTTATTTCACTGATTAAAGCATTCTTAAAATCCAACGAAATGCTAACATGCGGGTATAGGCAATAAGCTTCCCGCCTTGCGGGAAAAATTGCCACAATTTTTGCGCACCATACTGAGGGACTAGGCAGTTATATCGTGAAACTTAACTTTTCATACTTTTACATAAACTGTGATTGCCGGCTCTGGAAAGTTTAGTATAACTGAGACACTTCTATCTTTCGCCGGGATCTGCAAAATAAAATAAATTTTTTGGTATCCAATGGGTGAAATAATGGTACAGAATAATAACTAAAGTTGATTTTCTTATCAGTTACTTTATTATAATTCAGGTACTTCCATCCAACAGCGTTTTGCCCAGCTTTCCAATCCTTTTTCGGCAAGTTGAACTCCCTTGGCTCCTTCACGCAGATCCCATGGAAATGGCTCATCTTTAACTATATGTTTCAGGAATAATTCCCATTGTACCTTGAAAGCATTGTCATAAACCTCCTGTTCCGGAACTTTAGCCCAGCCACCAAAGAAATCAATTGGCTGTGCAATATCAGGATTCCAAACAGGTTTCGGGGTATTTCCATAATGCTGAATATAACATTCCCGAAGCCCGGCCACAGCTGAGCCCTTTGTTCCATCTACCTGCAGTGTAAGAAGATCATCACGTCTGACTCTTACTGCCCATGATGAGTTAAACTGTGCTATAATGCCGCCTTCCAATTCAAATGTTGCATAGGCTGCATCATCAGCTGTACAGTTATATGTTTTCCCGTTCTCATCCACCCTTTTATCAATATGTGTTGCACCCAGGCAGGAAACTGCTTTTACTTTTCCAAAAACATCATCTAATAAATATCGCCAGTGGCATAGCATGTCAACAATAATACCACCGTCATCTTCTTTACGATAATTCCAGGAAGGCCGCTGTGCAGCTATAGTATCGCCTTCAAATACCCAGTATCCAAACTCTCCCCGAACTGAAAGAATTTTACCAAAGAATCCTTGTTGAATAAGCCGTTTCAGTTTTACTATCCCGGGAAGCCATAATTTATCCTGAACAACACCGTTTTTCAACCCGGCCTTAGTACAGAGCTCAGATAGTTCCATCGCAACTTTAGTACTGACAGCAATCGGTTTTTCGCAATAGATATGTTTTCCGGCTTTTACAGCTTTGCGAACAGCATCGGCTCTTCTTCCTGTTGTCTGAGCATCAAAATAGATTATGTTGGCAGTATCTTTCAGCACCGCATCCAGATCAGTGCTCATTTTTGAAATCCCGCTAATTGTACAAAGCTTTTTCAGCTTGTATTCATCCCGGCCTACAAGTACCGGATCGGGCATTATGGTTTCACCGGAGCCGATCCTCACACCTCCTTGCTTTATTATTTCAGCGATTGAACGGAGCAAGTGCTGGTTTGTACCCATGCGCCGGTTACTCCATTCATGATTATGCCTACCTTATATACTTTCATGGTTCTGTTTTTTATGCAAATGCTTTATATGCTTTTATAATTTTTTTAAGAAACAGAGACTGATCCTGTTTCCAATATTCAGTTGAAAATATCTCCACTTCATTAAACCCTTTGAACCCGGTTGCCTCAACCCAGGACCTGATTTTTCTCAGCGGTATACATCCTTCACCCATCAGACCACGATCGTTTAGCAGATCAGCAGTAGGCGATTTCCAGTCGCAGATATGAAAAGCCAGCAAGGCGTTATTATTTCCGCAGCGTTTTATTTCCTTTTCCAGATCCGGATCCCACCAGAGATGGTACACATCAACGGCTACGCCGACCCATGGAGTATTCAAAGCTTCGGTCATGTCATTAGCCTGTGCCAGTGTGTTGATTGCCGAACGGGTATCGGCATACATTGGATGAAGTGGCTCAATAGCTAACTTTACTCCCGCAGCCTTAGCTTCCGCGACAATAGACGCTATCCCATCGTGTATCTGCTTACGGGATTCTTCCAATGACTGGGCAGGATCGGCACCACATACAAGTACGATCATTTTAGTGCCAAGTTCGAAAGCCTCCTCTACAACCCGCCTGTTATCATCCAGTGCAGCTTGCCTCTTCTCAGGTTCTTTATTCGGGAAAAAACCTCCCCTGCAGAGCGATACAATAGAGAGACCATACTCCCGTAACATCTTGCCGGTCTGCTTTATGTTCCGGCCCTGAAGAGTATCACGCCAGACAGTTATACCCTTAACACCACTGGTAGCATAATTCCTGGCTGCCTCTTCTATGCCCCATGGCTTTGTTGTTATTGTGTGTATACAAAGTTGTGAAAGGTCAGGTATCGGATTCATTTGATGCAATTGAAATAAGTATAATATATTTCATTGTTGATTATCCGCTGGAGATACAGACACGCTTCGCGAATATGGTAATCGCCCCACATACTTGATTCTCCATATGGAATTTTGCTACCTCCCTGTACAAAATCCCATCCGTTAGGACGATGATAAATCGAGTGTAACAGCAACCCCTGGTGGTTTGCATCTGAACTTATGTAAGGCTCTTCCAGCAAAGTATCAATTACACAAAGCCCAGACTGCCAGTAACGGTTTCCTGCTTCAGTTTCACCTTTGCCTTTCAAATATTTCCCTAACCGGAGCAGGCCCTGTGATGCTATGGCAGCGGCAGAACTATCCACCGGTTCAAATTCATTATAGGGATCAGAAGGTTTATTAAGATAATCTCCCAACCTGTGAAGTTCAGGAGCACCTGTGTCCCAGTATGGTACCCCATCCACAGGAGTATTGTCAATATAAAAATCGCATGTAGCCTTAGCAGCTTTTAACATGATTGCAGTAACGGCAGCTTTCCCTCCCACCCCTGCAAGTTCTTTTTTATCAACTGATTCCAGCCATTCGACCTGTTCAGAAAAGCCGCACATGGCCCAGGCCAGACCTCTTGTCCATGTACTGAACCCGGAATAACCCTGCTGTGAATTCGGGCACCGGAAGTTGCCATCCTTTACATTAAAAACGCTTTCATGCGCTGTTCGTCCCCTGACATCGTAAATATCACGACCTTCACCATAGAATACTGAGTAGGTTGCCGTAGCCTTAATATGCTGCAAAGCACGTTCAAGTAAACTTATCTTTATATCTCCTTCTCCCTGATAAACATGACCAAGCATGTGGCTGATTGTCAAAGCACGGACCGAACGGATAGTATCTACAAATAAAGAATGTGCACCGTTGAATGAGTGTATAAAGCCTCCGTCTTTTATTATGGTCCATCGCGAAGCCTGAATTGCACCTGAAATCTTAAGGGCCAGTTCATATAGATTCCTCTCCCATTCATTAAAAGGAATCCTGCCTTCGCCCATCAGTCGTAATAAGTTTCCGTATGTACTTACATTGTTAAATCCGTGATCATGCACGCCGGTATGGCTGATATGGGGAGCCATCTTATCAAGCGTCTTCTTTTTAGCATATTCAAGTACCACTTTCTCCCCCGTTGCATCAAATTGAAGTATGGCAGAACCGTATTGAAACCCCTGTGTCCATTCAGTCCAGCCCCGGGTAGTATAATTGCCACTAATCGTAAATACAGGTGATCCTTTGGATTCATCATAGTGCTTTTCAATAAGATGAATCTTCTCTTCTGAGAGTTGCCAGAACCTTTTCAGTTTTTCTGAAAAGTCGGCAGGTTTAAGCTCATGGTTAATTTTAATCATTTACAAGAATACATTTTTTTTAGGAGACTCTGATAATGATTTTCTCATCAAAAGATATTAAATAAAAACAGAATGACAACTTAAATTGATGAGAATTACAGTTTTTTTGTATCTTAACCAGGCGAGATATTACCAATAAAAAAGTTCTTAACAATTAATAAAACTGATGAATACTAAAATTATAATACCTTTTGGAAGCATATGCTGTATGCTTATCATTATAGCAGGATGTAAATCCGGTACAGAGATTAATAAACCGGAGCCCATTCTCGCACATTGGGAAAAGCTTGGGCCAGGCGGCGGCGGCGCCATCTTTATCCCCACATTTTCCTATCATACTCCTGATGATTTCCTTTTACGCTGTGATATGACAGGTTCATATCTGACAAATAACGGAGGTACCTCCTACGAGCAGATAAATTTTGCAGGCGGAGCATCATCTTATGCCTGGGACCCGGTCGATTCAAACATTGTATATATCGGATCGGCCTCACTTAACCGGTCAGCAGACGGAGGAATAACGTGGGAACGCATATTCCCTGCCAAAGAGGAAATTATAAAGGAAATATTCAGGGGCGACCATGCTGATTACAGTATAGAAACTAAAGAGAACTCATTATATGATAGTAAATCTGGAAGAATAAGCTCTATCAGGGTAGATCCGGTGCAAGTTGGTTCCATATATTTCAGCATGGGCTTTTTTTTCTTTTATACAACTGACTCAGGCAGAAGCTGGGAAAGAGAGTCACTTGAACAACCTGTTAATTTTATATATACTAACAAATCTGTTTCGGAAGATGAAGTATATATTTTCACAGAATCATCGGTAGTCGTATTCAATAAAATATCTCACTCAATCCAAAGTAAAAAACTTCCTGCTCCAATGTCCCCGGCTTTTTCTTTTACAGGTGGGACTGATGCCGGCAACGGGAAAGTGATTTTTTATGCCCTTCACCATGACACTTCTCAAGAGATTCAGGGTGAGTTCGGACATAGTGAAGTATGGATATCTGAAGATTTGGGCGACACCTGGATACATGTTGCGGATCCCATAGTAGAAAATAGTGCAACAGGCATTAAACCAAGCTATTCAATGATCTCTTGCGCTGAATTTAATGCCGGTCAGGCATACCTCATAAGCAACCGCTTTGAAGAAAAAAATAACAAAAATGGTTTTAATTACTGGTATGGGGCACTAAAAACCGGCAATGGCGGAAATAGCTGGAACTGGGTCTGGAAAGGAGGTGGCGGATCCGGACAGTATGCCGTTAAAGATGGTATCGGCGTTTCAAATCTTAAAGATGCCTGGGCTGAAAAAGCTTTCGGGGGCGAATATATCCGTCTTATGGATGTGGGAGTCGCTCCTTTCGATGGCAATATTGCAATTGTAACCGATTGGTACCGTACAATGAAAACTATTGATGGAGGAAAGAGCTGGAATGAAATTTACAGTGTCTCACAACTGGATGGCTCCTTCATAAGCAGAGGATTGGATGTGACCACTTCTTACGGAGTACATTTCGACCCGTTCGATAGTAATCATATCGCAATAAGTTATACCGATATTGGTTATCATCATTCATTTAACGGAGGAAAAAGCTGGATCAGGTCCACAGAAGGTGTGCCGGCCGAATGGATAAATACATGTTACTGGATGGTATTCGATCCTGATGTAAAAGATAAAATCTGGTCCGTCTGGTCACTCCTGCATGATTTTCCCAGGGGAAAGATGACCCGGAATCCGAAATGGAAAGAGATAGGAAAAGGCGGCGTATGCATTTCGGTTGACGGGGGAAAGACATGGAAGCCAGAGTATGCCGGAATGGGATTCGATTCGCCTGCCACCTCAATAGTGATTGACCCTGAATCAGCTCCCGGGAATCGTACATTATACGTAAGTGTTTATAGTAAAGGGGTATTCAAGTCGACCGATGACGGAAAAACCTGGCAACTTAAAAACAACGGCATTGAAGAGAATACCTGCGCTTTTGAACTGACCCTAACCGGTAAGGGAGTTTTGTTTCTAACTGTGAGTGCAACACCTATGCACAAAGACGGAAAGAAGGGAATATCCTTTTATTCAGGAGCTGTCTACCGGTCATTCGATGATGCAGAGACATGGACAAAACTTCATGTCACTAATGGCCTCCTTTTCCCGAACGGAATCGATTATGACCCGAAGAATCCAGAACGTCTCTATCTCGGCTGCTGGGCAGATATAGATCTGAGCGATCTGGTGGGTGGTGACGTGGTCCGGGCAAACGTTGGAAACGAGTCAATTGATCTCTCCGGGGGAATTTTCCTGTCGGAAGACGGAGGGAATACCTGGAGCTCCATCTTCGATGAAAATCAATATGTTTATGATGTCACAGTCGATCCGTACCATCCCGGCAGAGTGTATTGCTGTACTTTCAACCAGGCGGCTTACCGCAGTGATGATTGGGGGAAAACATGGAAGAAGATCAAAGGTTATGATTTTCACTGGGGACAGAGGATCGTCGTTGATCAGAATGATCCTGAACAGGTCTACATAACTACATTTGGTTCAAGTGTGTGGCATGAAGTGCCGGTAACAGAATGAGAATAAATGCCCGAGGCTCAATTATGCGATAAGTAGATTCCTCGCTCCGC
>Ga0315276_10001780_pt1 | contig 19395 bp, 20 predicted proteins | sample YL17G05_0_MG_FD_204542 | JGI IMG/M metagenome (GOLD analysis project Ga0315276, IMG submission 204542) | Sediment microbial communities from Yellowstone Lake, YNP, Wyoming, USA - YL17G05_0 | ecosystem: Environmental > Aquatic > Freshwater > Lake > Sediment | place: USA: Wyoming | collected... | reverse complement strand
CCAATTGGAGGTAAAGCATTTGATTCATCTGCAACGGGAACTTTTAATGTGTCAATTGGAGGATTAAATTTAACCAATAATACAACAGGATGTGCTAATACGTCAATAGGACCTGCTGCTTTATATAAAAATACAACAGGAACCTTCAATACAGCAATAGGACAACAGGTTTTATCTTGTAATTTAGTAGGGTCCGGCAACACTGCAATAGGGGCAGGTAGTTTATTATATAACGACTCAGGAAGTAACAACACAGCAATAGGATTTCTTTCTCTAAAAATTAATACAACAGGATTTAATAATATAGCATTAGGATACAAAGCTTTATATAGTAATCAGACCGGAAATTCCGCAATAGCTATTGGATATAAAGCTTTATTTAGTAGTTCGAATTCAGTAAACATAGGTGTTGGTTATTATGCTTTATACAAAAATACAACAGGAACTGGAAATGTCGCAATTGGGAACAATTCAATGTGTTCAAATTCAATTGGTAATTACAACATTGCAATTGGTGATAATACATTACTTTTAAATAACACAGGAACTGTAAATGTCGCAATTGGGAACAATTCAATGTGTTCAAATTCAATTGGTAATTACAACATTGCAATTGGTGATAATACATTACTTTATAATACTTACGGTTGTAACAACGTCTCAATTGGTGGGTTTGGTAACCTAACTCAAAATACAATAGGTAATTTTAACGTAGCTATTGGTAGATCAGCACTTTCTGAAAATACACAAGGTAATGGAAATATTGCGTTAGGTAGACGAGCATTGGCTTATAGTACAACAGGGTTATACAATATTGCCATGGGTAGAGCGGCAATGTATTGTAATAGTGGTGGTACATATAATGTTGCAATTGGTAGAAGCGCATTGTATGAAAATGTTAATGGATGTGATAATATTGCAATTGGTCGTAGAGCATTAGCGTTTTTCAATCCTAATGAACTAGGCAAACCAAATTTAGCAATTGGAGTTGAATCGTTATATCTAGTAACATCTGGTCTTCATAATATTTTCATGGGTGATAGATCAGGTCGTGCTATGACAACAGGTAACTCTAATATTGGAATTGGTATTCAAACACTGGCTTATGGTGGAGTTAGTGGATTTAATACTGCAGTTGGTCACCAATCTATATATCAATCGATTTGTTCTTATAGGAATGTTGCGGTCGGATACCGAACCGCCTTTTGTCTTCAGAGTGGTGATAATAATACCATTCTTGGTAGTCTCGGGTTATGTAGTACCCCTTTTGGTTCAAATAATACCGTAATAGGTTATAAAAACTTAACAGGAGCATATTGCCAGCAACACGTGATTGCACTTGGAACAAATATACAAACAACTGGACAATCTATAAATTATTCTGTGGGTATCGGTAAAGATGTTTCGATAACTGCATCTAATTACTTATTTCTTGGTAGTACAGGTACCAATGGTGCTTTAGGGTTAAAAACAAACGGAGCATGTACATCAAGTAAGTATTGGAGAGTATATATCAACGGTGTTTTAGAGTGTGTGTTATTAGTATAACAATCTTTACAAACTAATTAAATCCTTTAGCTTTAATTATTAAAATTAAAACTATGGTACAAAAAATATTTTACAATCCTTCTTTACCGAGAGCTGGCTCAACATTATTACAAAACGTAATGATGCAAAATCCTGATATACACTCAACACCAACATCAGGAGTTATTGAGTTTTTATTGGCGTCAAGAAACATTTACACAACAGGAGACGCATTTAAGGCACAAGATGCTGAAACAATGAAAAAAGGATTTCAAGAATATTGTAAACAATCAATGTTTGGTTTTTTTAACGCAATTACCGATCGTCCTTATGTTATTGATAAAAGTAGAGCTTGGTTAGGTAACTATAGTTTTGCTGACTTTTTTGATAAAGATCCAAAAATGATTTGTATGGTTCGTGACATTAGATCAATATTTGCATCAATGGAAAAAAACTTTAGAAAAAATCCACATAAAGATTCTTTAATTGTTAATGGTACGGAACTTAAAAATATGACAACACCAGCTCGTATTGATTTTTATTCTTTATCACCACCTGTTGGTCCATCATTAGAATGGTTGTATGAATCAATTCATCAAGGGTATGATAATAAAATTTTATTTATAAGATTTGAAGATTTTACAACAAACCCTGAAAAGGAAATAAAAAAAATATACAACTATTTGGAAATACCTTACTTCCAACATGACTTTAATAATGTGGAACAATTAACATTTGAAAACGACATTATTCACGGAATTTTTGGTGAACATACAATTAAAAATAAAGTAGAACCCGTTGTTGATGATTATGAAAAAATATTGGGTAAAGATCAGTCAGATAGGTTGAAAATGCATTATGATTGGTTCTTTAAAAGATTCAATTATATTTAATCAAAAATAAAGATATTTATTAAATAAAATATTATGACAGATATGTTAGAAGAAAAAACAGTAAACTAATGGATGAAATAAATATACCACTAGACCTTATAAAAAACCTTGAAAAACAACCACCATCTAAAGAAACAATATTGTCATCCGCAAGGTTGGTTAAAGGAATTGTTGAAGGTACTATGTATCAAGATGAATTTTATAAGGATGATGATGTAACCCCAAAAACACCAACAAATGAGGCGATACAACAACATTTAGATATACTTAACAATAATCTGAATTTTCTAAAAGATAATGAAAAATATCTTGATGGCGTTGCGTTAAATGATGATGAAGATTCAATTATTAATTTTTCTAAAAGTGAAACCGTAGAGAATTTTTTAAAAAACGGTAAATCTAATTGGGATAATTACGGAGGTGGAATAAAAAAAGAATTGTTTTCTAACTTACAATTACGTGTTCCGTTAGATATGTTTATTTTTATTTTTACTGTTGATAGCACTAGTATGGACTACGCTGATTATATTGAATTACAAGTAAATAATAATGAGATTGGAAAGGAACAAACGAAGGAGGAAGGTAAATTAAGTGTTTATACTTATGGTGAATCAAGGGATGGTAATCAAATAAACTCACCAATTCATTTAAACTACGGGTTAAATGATTTTATGATAGGTACCAAACTAACCGTTGTTGTATATTCTGCAAATGGAGAATCTGCAAGTATAGAATACAACATATAATACTATTTAATTTATTTAAAAATCAATTATTTTTAATAAAAAATAGTTATGGTTTATTGGTTTACAGGACAACCGGGAGCGGGTAAAACCTCAATAGCAAATTCTTTAATAGAAAAACTACCAAAAAATACTTTCCATGTTGATGGAGATGACTTAAGAGAAATCTTTAACAATAAAGATTATAGTGAAACGGGTAGGAGAAAAAATATTGAGTTAGCCCAACACCTTACACACTTTTTACATAATAAAGGAAACAACGTTATTGTTAGTTTAGTTTCCCCCTATAAAGATCAGAGAGAAGAGTTTAAAGACAAACTTAACGGATCTATCATTGAGGTATATGTTCATACCAATAACATAAGAGGAAGAGAAGACTTCCATGTTAAAAACTACAAAAAACCTACAGAGAACTTTTTAGATATGGATACGTCCGATATCTTAATAGAAACATGCGTAAAACAAATTTTAGAATATGAAAAACTACATAGCAAAAGCAGATAAGAAAACCTCATCAACGGAAAGACAATACTCAATGTTTGTGGGACGATGGCAGCCCCTTCATCTGGGTCATCAATGGTTATTCAACCAATCATTAGAGGAAGGAAAGAATGTGTTAATCTGTATCAGAGATGTAAAACCCGATGATAAAAATCCATTCACACCTGAGGAAGTTAAATTAAATATTGAAAACCATTATGGTGATTTAATCACTGAAGAACGAGTTAAGGTGATTATCATTCCTGATATTGAGTCAATTAATTATGGGAGAGGGGTTGGTTATGATATTATTGAACATACTCCTCCCCAAGAAATACATGATATTTCATCAACAAAAGTTAGAGAACAAATGCGTAAAGAAGGAAAGTTATGAATACAAAATCCCAAAAATTTCAAATCAGATTTAATACAGTATCTACATGCGAAGAAGATCGTTGGCGTTTAATTACCGATGGTGAAGAGATTTTAGTATCTAACATTGTAGTAGATGGACACACATCAACTTCTAAAGATTGGATGCAAGATATTAAAGATTACAAATGGCATGTCAGCTGTGAGGGATATGTTAGTATTAAAAATAATACAGCATATATACTAACTATCAAAGAAGAATCAGTGATGACTCGACACATACTAAAAACAATATCGTATCGTATTTTAGGAACATTAACTACAGTAATAATAGCTTATTCTTTAGGTGCTTCTTTAGAAGTTTCATCTATGCTTGGAGTAGGTGAATTAGTACTTAAACCTGTAATTTATTTCTTTCACGAACGTGTTTGGTATAAGTACATTAGAATAGGATCAAAAAAATAAAAAATGGAAGAAAAATATATAGTTTGGCACATAGAAGGTGGTTTGGGTAAGAATGTTGCCGCAACATCTTTAATGAAGACATTAAAGGAAAGATATCCAAATAGAAAGTTAATTGTGGTTGCTACCTACCCTGAAATATTTTTAAACAATTCCCACATTGATAGAGTGTATCGTGTTGGTAATACCCATTATTTTTATGATGATTATATCAAAGATAAAGATACAATCATTTATAGACACGAGGCATATTATGAAACAAACCACATTTTAAGAAGAAAACATTTAATTGATAATTGGTGTCAATTAATGGATTTAGAATATGATGGACAGATTCCTGAGGTTACATTTAATTTTGTTCAAAAGAGAAACTCATTTAAATGGTTAAGAGAAAAACCAATTTTGGTAATTCAAACCAATGGGGGGATGCTTACCTCTGAGATTGAATATTCTTGGACCAGAGATTTACCATTTCAGGTTGCGTTGTCAATTGCTGAAAAATATAAGGAAACTCACCATATTATTCAGATATGTAAACCAAACTCAAGAAAACTAGAAAATGTTGAGGTTATTAATAACGAAATGCCATCAATGGAATTATTTGGTTTGTTATTACATTCGGATAAAAGAATATTTATTGACTCTTGTTTGCAACATGCAGCAGCAGGGTTAAACTTACCTTCGACTGTATTTTGGATTGGTACCTCACCTAAAAACTTTGGATATGTAATGCACAATAACATTGTTGCTAATTCACCATCAGGTGATGTTAAACTAATCAACTCATATCTATTTGATTATGCGTTTGATGGTATTTTTCATGAATGCCCATATATATCATTAGAAGAAATGTTTGACATACCAAAAATATTAGACTTAGTATAACAAACCCCCACTTTAAGGGTGAGGGTTAAGAATTATTTTCTGTTATCTATATAGATGATTACTTCACTATAATATTCAATAAAGTGTTCATTCCATAAATCCCATTTAATATCAATACCATCTACGGAGAAAACTTGATGATTCTCCATTTTTTTTAAGTAAGTATCTCTAAATTTTCTAAATTTTTCTTTAACTCCAGGGTAATAACTTTCATTTAAATGCCATTCGCCCGATATTTTTTTTACGTTATTTTTAATAAAATTAAAATTTTCATCATTAAATATATCGTATTCTCCACCCTCACAATCCGTCTTTAAAAAATCAATTTTATTAATTCCGTACAATTTTATGAACTTTTTAAATGTTATTGACTCCATTCTTGTTTGTGTTCCCCTAACAGAATTAAATAATTTCGTGTTATCAACAATTGTATTAACATGGGATATGCCCTTCATAATGTGAGTTACAGGATAACCAATTGTGTTCTTAACTAAAGTTGGAAACTCTTCTTCACAGGGTTCAAAACAAAATACATGTTTTGGGTTTTTTGGTATAATACTATAGGTAAATGGCCCTAAACTAGCCCCAATGTCTAAAACAATATCGCCCTCCTCAACCTCAAAAAAACGTTCGTATATTCTGTCTTCAAAAATTTCAGAAGTAATTGATTGTTTATACCATTCAGTTTGAGACCCCCAATCAAACGACACTTCATCAATTTTTTCTTCCATTACTTCTTTGTTAATTATTTTTTCCTTAGTGGATTTGTTTTTTACCGCTAAGTACCACCCCCAACTATCATTTATTTTTTGGATATCATAATTTTTGGATTTTAAAATTTTAATAGCTCTTTCAGTTTTTGACTTCCACTCAGGAATCATCCAATCGTGAAAACTTACTGCAATTTGGTCAATATTATCAAAATCATCGTCCGTCAAACTATCTAATAGATCGTACTCGGACCCCTCTATGTTAATTTTTAATACTGAAATTTTTTTAATATTATATTCATTACAGAAATGTTTCCAAGTTCTAACTTGTACTGTTTCACCCTCAGATTGATTTATTATAGTAGACGCTTCATTAGAAAATTTCATTTTTGTTGTACCATTGTAATTACTAATAACACCTTTAAATAATTCAGTAAATGGTATCTGTTCTTCAAAAGGATCTATTCCAACAACTCTTTTTTTACCTAAAAAAAAGTTACTCCAATCCCAATTTAAACAACCAACATCAACAATAACTCCATCATCAAATAAACATCTATTATTCACTGTAGAATAATCAAAACCGTCCATAGTTTGAATTAACTTATCATTTTCAATTTCTTGTATTGCTCCATCAACATACCACTCATTTTTTTTACCCCAATCAAATGAGACCTCATCAATTTTTTCTTCTATTACTTCTTTGTTAATTATTTTATTTATTTCTTTAATAACCATATCGGAACTTATTTCTTTTGTACATTCAAACATCCGATCCGTGTTCTTATGTAGTGGACACCAATTCCAATCACCAGCATCTAATCTTTCTGAGTTAAAACATCCATGACAAACATTTTCATTAATAACTCTATATGTGTCTAAAGTTGTTTCGGCCCATTTTTCACTAAACCCTGAAATCAAAACAACAGGTAATTTACAAGCCCAAGCCAACCAAGATAATCCTGATCCTAACCCAATAAAAAATTCACATTCAGATAAATCATCAATTACTTCTTGTAGATTACCTCCTTTAAATTTTTTAATTCCTTTTGGATGTATGTTACCCATGTAACCATCGTCTTCTCTTGAATATATTACACATTCATATCCTAATCCATTAAGATGGTCTATAACCGTTTGCCAACCTGTCGGGTTATTCCAATATTTTGCTTGTGCTGTTGAGTGAAGTCCTATACCAACTTTTCCTTTTTTCTTTTTTTCTATTTTTGGTAAATTTAATTTTGGTCTTATTTCGATGTACTCTAATCCCAAAATATCTGTTGCAGTTTTTTGTAATGGTTGTTTTTTATAATCACTATGTGTCATGTTGTAATCAACTGTTCCATCTTCATTGTAAAACCAACCTACTCTATATTGTGCGTGTATGTTAGGTACAACATCTCCAGGCTCAATAAATTCTATTTCAGGGTATTGATCAACAAACAAATAATTCATGAATGTTGAGGCTATTAAATAACAATTATGTTTTTTTCTAAACTCCTCAAGATAAGGAACCCAAGCCATTGTATCTCCTAATGATTTAGAACCAAATGAAATATAAACTCTTTTACCTTCTAAATTAATTTTGTTCTCGTAAATTAATTCCCCATTTTCCCAAATTTTTGTTTTCCAATCTGTATAATATTGTTGATTTAATTTTACCCAACTATTAGTTGGTAATAAATTTTCATATATAAGCTTATCTTGACCATCATACATTTTGATTTCAAATTTATTATTGGTTTCACCTTTAATATCAAGAAATGGTTGACAAACATAATGTTGTGTTATTACATAATTATTTTTAATTGTGTCTTGTTTTTTTATCTCTAACCCCATTACTTTTTTATAAAACTCCAAATGTTGTTCTCCAAAACTAATTGGGTCTTCAGGTATTTTATAAGAATCTTTTGATTCTATTAATTTTAATAACTGATCTTTAAGTGGATCTTCAGTTATTGGAGTAATAATCCCATCAAACATTCCCACATATTGAGGAAGGTCTCTTGTTAGGATTTTCATTCCATAATTTATTGCTTCTCTAACAACTAATGGATTACATTCCCAAGTTGAGTTAAACATTAAAACATCACAGGCTTGCATAAATTTATCAACATCATCTCTTTCACCCCACACTCTAACATTTTTTGGTAGGTTTTTCATTATAGGCCCCCAATAAGATTCAAAATTCGGCGCTTGGTTTCCAATAAAATGAAATTCAATATCATCTCGATTTAACAATTCTTCTGCAACTAAAACACCTTCTTTTTGATTCTTACCTTCAGTCCATAATCCAACATTTAAAACATGTGTTTTAAACATATCTAAACCAAGTTCTTGTCTAACTTGTATTTTTTTAATTAATGGCACTTGATTAAACTCACCATAAATTTCATTTTTCTCTAAAATGTCTTTTACTTTATTTTCATAAGGATATGTGATTGTTTCAGTATATGATGGTACACTTAAGAATGTTGATTCTTTATGGAATGGTGTGACAAGAGCATATGCCTCAGGATGTACCTTTTTTAAATTAATTGGATCAAACCAAACATTATGACAGGTCTCAACCATTCTCCAAGTTCTATCATTAGAATAAATTTGGTTAATTAAATCTAATGGTATTCTATTAAAACCTTCAAACCCTTCTAACATTTCTTCTGAATGTACAATATCAATATTATTATTTTTTATAATATTAATAAGTTGGTATTTTTTTTTGGTTTCTGTTGTGCCACCCAAACTAAAAAAATGACTTTCACCTAAAAGTTTAATGATTTCATTTCTTTGAACGATATAAGTGTCGCTGAATTGAGAGTACTCAACTAAAAATAATTCAATCTGATCTTTAAATTTTTGCAGTTCTTGAATTCGTTTTAATACAAATTGTGGTTGTCCTCCTGTTGATAGGTGAGGTGTTAAGTATAATAATTTAATCTTTCCCATAATGTTTAATGATACAAAAAAATTTATAATTCTGTATTTTATTTAAACATATTTTATATTTTAAGATATGAAAAATGTTTGTATTGATGTATTAGGGTGTAGAGCATTAGGTGATACTTTGGCGGTAACACCAACTTTAAGAAAACTTTATAATTCTTACGGTAAAAAAATATCTGTTGCGACTCATCACCCTTATCTATTTTTAGATAACCCATATGTTGATAACATCTATACCGATGTAACCGATGAAATAAAAGAAACACACGAAGTATTCGTATCGTTTAATATTGGTTATCATCCAAATGGTATTTGTTATAAACATAACGCAATGGACATTAGACAATTTCATGCAATCAATCTTGGTTTTATGTTATCCAAAGATGAGATGGAAATGGATTACATTCCAAACCCAATTGATACAATAGAAGGTTTACCTGAAAAATATGTTTTAATTCATCCCGTACAAAATTGGGACTCAAGAACTTGGGATGCAAAGAAATGGCAAATGTTAACCAAACTATTAAACGAAAGAGGTATTGCCGTTGTGTCTATTGGTAAAGATTCGTCTGAACTTGGTGGATCTAATGTGGATAAACCAGTATTCAATTTCAAAATTAATTTAGGATTAAACTTAATGAATAATACAGATATGGATCAGGCTTGGTACCTCATCCAAAATAGTATGTGTTTTATTACGATGGATTCAGGTCTATTACATTTGGCAGGAACAACCGACGCAGAGATAATTCAATTAGGTAGTTCAATAAATCCTGAGTTTAGATCACCATATAGAAAAGGTTCACAAGAATATAAATACCATTATGTGGTTGGTGGTTGTGGTTTGAATTGCGCTTCCGACATGAGGTATGGTGTTAGAGAATGGAATTCAATACAAGGTATACCATCACTCGTTAATTGTTTAGAAAGAAAAGAAACCTTTGAGTGTCACCCAACAATCTTTGCGGTTTATAATAAAGTGTTAGAAATAGTTTAGTTAATGATATTTATTGTTAAACAACAATAATGGCAACGGCAAGACCTTTTTCGTATAATACAGGACCACCAATCTCAGGAACAACTCAGGTTGGTAATTTAGCCGTTGGTTACCCAACAACAGGATTCACAGGAATGGGGTGGTGGAACGGACCCGATGAAGATTTAGGTTATGTGATTGCACAACCTGTTTCAGGAGATACGCAACCAACACCCATTTTAGGTGTAACGGCTTCAGTTGGATTCTTTAGAACTAGTGGGTTTAATGATAATGAATTTATTGATATTGCAAATATACTTTTAAATTCAAATTATACCGCAGCAACCGATGCTTCAACAGGGTTAACAATAAATGGTTATTGGAATTCATATACTGTAAATGGTGGGAATGGTTTAACCCCTGAAACTGCTGGAGATAACGCTTTTCAAATAAAAACGGATTACTCCGGATCAACTGATGGTTTATATTGGATTAAAAATGATAATATTAGTGGTGGAACACCATTCCAAATATATGCCGATATGACAACTAATGGAGGTGGTTGGACATTATTACTTACAAATCAAAACACCGCTAAATGGACATATTCAAACTCCATATTATTAAATGAATTTAATCCTGTTACAGGTGGTTCAAACTATTCAATAGTTGCTTATGGTGATTATTTAAAAAGTTCAGGTGGGACATTCCAATATATGATAGATGCTTATAAAAGAATAGGATTTGGTGGTATATGGTCAGCTCCTCAGTCATATTCTTTTGTTAATACGGATAATACACAAACAAAAATTAACCTTGATATTAAATTTGGTACTTGGAATTATAATGACGCTAGTATTGAAAAATATATGCCTTGGCGTAGTACTAGTAGTGGTTTATTAACCACATCATCAAATCCTGGTCGTGAATGGTGGGGAACTTTAGTTACTAATGGTGGTTGGACCCCCTCACCTTGGATTAATGCCGATTGTGGTGATCAAGGGTGTATGCCTGATCCAGGAATTATATGGTATTGGGTAAGATAAGATATAATTAGTATGGCAAATGTAATTCAGATAAGTTCAATTTCGGGTAATTCACCTTATGATATATATGTTTGTGATATAACATTAACATATTGTTATTTAGTTTCCGGATCAACAACTATAACAACACCATATCAATTTATAGTTCCGTCCCCATTAAATAATGTTACCTCTTTAATTTTAAAAATTATAGACTCATTGGGTTGTGAAAAATTTGTATATCTTACTTGTGGGGTACTTTATGGAAAACAATTTGAAGACTTTGAAGTGTTCATGTTCCAAGATTACGACATTTATTTATTTGAGGGTCCTTAACAATTTACTATTGTAACAAGTTTAATATTTTTTTTACATGAAAATATTTGTACAAATAGCGGCTTATCGCGACCCTCAGCTTATACCAACAATTGAGAATATGTTGGAAAATGCCAAAAGACCAAAAAATATAGTTATTGGTGTGGCAAGACAATTTCATCCCGAAGACGGTTTTGATGATTTATCTAAATACAAAAAAGATAAAAGATTTCGTGTTTTAGATATTCCTTATACAGAATCTAAAGGAGTGTGTTGGGCAAGAAACCAAGTCCAACAATTATATGGTGGTGAAGAATATACTCTTCAAATTGACTCACACATGAGATTCGAAAAGAATTGGGATGATGAGATGATTAAAATGATCAAACAACTTCAAAAGAAAGGACATAAAAAACCTTTGTTGACAGGTTATGTTTCATCATTCGACCCTGATAATGATCCCTCAGGTCGTGTAAATGAACCATGGAGAATGGCTTTTGACAGATTTACACCTGAAGGTGTTGTATTCTTTTTACCTGAAACAATTCCAGGGTGGAGAGAAATGAAAGAACCAATTCCTGCTAGATTTTATTCGGCACACTATTGCTTTACATTAGGACAGTTTTCAACTGAAGTACAACACGACCCTGAATTTTATTTTCATGGTGAAGAAATTTCTATCACAGTTCGAGCTTATACTCATGGGTATGATTTATTCCATTCACATAAAGTTCTTATTTGGCATGAATATACTCGTAAAGGAAGAACAAAACAGTGGGATGACGATAAAGAATGGCATTTAAGAAATACCGCTTGTCATATTAAAAACAGACAACTACTTGGTGTTGATGGTGAAACTTTTGATGGTGATTATTCAGAATGGTTTGGTACAGAAAGAACCGTTAGAGATTATGAAAAATACGCTGGTCTTATTTTTGAATCAAGAGGAATACAACAAGAAACAATTGATAAAAAATATCCACCAAACACTAACAACTTTAAAAACGAAAAGGATTGGAAAAAATCATTTTCAACTATATTCAAACATTGTATTGATGTTTCTTACAACAGTGTTCCTGAAAAAGATTACGAATATTGGGTTGTCGCATTTCATAATGATAAAGATGAAACTTTATATAGAAAAGATTCTGATATCAACGAAATTAACGGATACTTTAATGATCCTGACGGATATTGTAAAGTTTGGAGAGAATTTAACACAACACAAAAACCAACTTATTGGGTTGTTTGGCCATACTCAACATCTAAAGGATGGTGTGATAGAATAACTGGACGACTATGAGTGAACAAAGGATTTTTGTAAAACACCATTTAGGTTTAGGTGATTGTATAATCCACAATGGGATGGTTAGAAAAACTTTAGAAGATAATAAAGGTGCTAAAGTTTATTGTTCATGTAAAAATAACCTTTATGCGAATATAAAATATATGTACAGAGATTCGCCAAATATTATTGTTCTAAATATGGATGATAATGAAACTAATGTACATTTAGAAACAACGCATTATGATAAAATTGTACACTCACATTTTGATAGGGGTACAAACTACGATTATAATGACTATGGTGACGATGCTTTTTATTTAAATGTAGGTATGGACCCAAAAATAAAAAAAACTCATTTTTTTATTGATAGAGATATGGATAGAGAAAAAAAATTATATAATGAAATTGTGGAAGAAATTGGTAGTGATGAATATAATTTTATTCACGAAAAACCAGAACAAAATATTATAATAGATAGAAATAAAATAAAAAATAATTTACCAATAGTTTTAGCAAAACCTGAATATTCTTTTTTTGATCTGTTATATACTATTGAAATGGCAAAAGAAGTCCATGTAATTAGTAGTTGTTTTCTTTCTTTTTTTATGGTAAAAAAAATTAATAAAAACATTTTTGCTCATATGTATTTAGATAGAATAGAATTATCTAAAATGATTTTAAGGAATGGAATAAATGTAATGTTATAATATGATAATAAGAAATATATCAAAAAATGTAGAATCCGATATTGAAGATTTAAAACATATTATTAAAGAAAATGTTTTAGGAAATAAAACTTTTAGATATTTTGATAAAAGAGAATTTAGTTGTTTAGATAACCATCTATTAACAAATTTATATTATGTAGAAAATGATTGTGTGGGTTATGGTCATTTAGATCACGATGGTGAAAATATTTGGTTGGGTATTATGGTTTTAGACGAACATGTTGGGAAGGGTTACGGTAATACAATATTTGAGTCATTAATAAACTCTACCAATAGTGACATATCATTGTCAGTAGATAAAATCAACATTAAAGCAATTAACCTATACAAAAAATACAAATTTGTTATTTTTTCTGAAAACGAATATTCGTATAAAATGATATTAAAAAAATAAATTATGGCAGATACGCTAGGAAATGTTATTGATAAATTAGTAACAGTAGACATGAAAATGTGGGATAATCAAGAACTTCTTTATGAAATTAGAAGAATGACTTTTGACGAGTACAAACAAAAGTATTTTAATTCAGAGGAAGGTGCAACAAAACTTTGGGAGGTTCTTAAAAAGGCTTGCGACTTAAATGTGCAAAGAAATCAATTAATTAATGAAGTAGATCAAAAAATAATTGAGATTATGGAGGCTAAATTGAGTGGTGAGGATTTAGATAATGGTAAGTTCCTACAAAGATCTCACAAAACATATTAATTTTTTTAAATGAAAAAATATTTAATCAACAACTTAGGTATTGGGGATCTTATATTTTTTTGTGGTACAATACTTTTAAACCATAAAAGAGGGGAAACAATAGAAATTCACCTTTCAAAGGATATACTAAAGTTGTATCGCGATAATAGTAAGGAATATGAGAAATTTTGCTACGAGTATATTAAATATTTTTTAGAAGACTATAATTTAAAAATTTTAAGTAATCCTACCGATACTAATTATGTTTTTGAAATTAGTAGTGACATTTGTCAGAAAGTTATAAATAATGATGAAGTTAGAATTATAATACAAAACAAATTAAATAACACTCAAAGTAAATATGATAATTATATTGTTATTTTCACTAAAGTAAGGGACCTTAATTATAATAATTTTATAAACTCATCAAAAGATTTTTTTAATAAAATTAATAATTTTTCAGGTAATATAATTTTATTAGGTGAACAAGAGATTAAGTACACCGGTGAGTATGCGATACACGGGAAAAATTTAATTTATTCAATATACGATCATTGTGTTAAAAATATTAAACCTGAAAAAATTATAGACTTGACCACAAATTTGCACGATTTTAGTGGATTTTCTTTGTCAAGCATATTAAAGGATTGTAATATAATTTCCAACTCAACTGAAACCTATGTTTTTGGTGGTGGTGGGTTTTTTTGTCTTTCACTTTTTACAAATAAACTTGTTTCATTAACAAATGATGAGTATAAGAATATATTCTACTCGGATAATAATACAAGAATATTTTCAGATATAAACAAATTTAATTCATATTAAAATTAATGGAAAAATTTTATGGTCAATTAGAACAAGATAAATTCATATATGACAGATACTTTAAGAATTATAGTAAAGGAATCTCTATTGAATGTGGTGCTTTTGATGGTGTTATGGAATCCTCAACATATTTTTTTGAGGAGACACTTGGATGGGTTACTATCAATATTGAAGCGTCACCCCCAATTTTTGATATGTTGGAAACAAACAGAAAAAACTCAATCAATATCAATAAGGGACTTAGTGATCAAAACGATATGTTAATTTTTGAACACGCCATCCACCCTAATCATGGGGTTAAATTTGGAAATGGGTCTTTTAATCATAAAACATCACATAGACAAATTTTAGTTTCCGAAAATTGTAAGTTTGAAAAACATTCGGTTGAAACAACCACATATAAAGAATTAATTGACACTTTAATGGAGGACAAATTTCCAAAACAAGAAGTGGATTTATTTGTATTGGATGTTGAGGGGTTTGAAATTGAAGCTATAAAAGGTATGGTAGGATCAAAATATTTACCAAAAATTATGTGCGTGGAATACCCTCATGTTGGTTTAGAAAATATAAAAAATTTATTAACTAACATGGATTATAAATTTGACATACTTAAAGATAATAACGCATATTTTATAAAAAATGATACCAATATATAAACCGTATTTTACGGAAAATAATTTAAAATACGCTCACGAAGCGTTGAGTTCTGGTTGGGTGTCTTCACAAGGAGAATACTTGGATATTGTAAAAAACAAATTAAAGGAGTTTTTGAATTGTAAAAAATTAATACTCACAAATAACGGGACTACGGCAACACATTTAATTGCTTTGGCGTTAAAATACAAATATCCTCACATAAAAAAAATTATTGTACCAAATAATGTTTATGTTGCCGCATGGAATTCTTTTCTATTTGATAAGGAATATGAGTTAGTACCAATTGACGCTGATTTAGATACTTGGAATTTTGATTTAAACAAGCTTGAATCGGTTATAGATGAGGACTCGGCAGTTTTGATTGTTCATAACATTGGTAATGTTATAGATGTCCCTATGTTAAAAAATAGATTTCCTAATACAATTTTTATAGAAGATAACTGCGAAGGATTTTTAGGTAAATACGGCGACAAATACACAGGAACTGATTCGTTTGCGTCCTCAATTTCTTTTTTTGGTAATAAGACTTTAACCTCAGGTGAAGGTGGTGCCTTTATAACAAATGACTGTGATGTTTTTGAATACATTAACAAAATAAAGTCTCAAGGGCAATCAAATGAAAAATTTATTCATGATGTTTTAGGTTACAACTATAGAATGACAAATGTTCAGGCGGCAATTCTTTTAGGCCAGTTAGAGTGTATTGACGAAATTAAAGTAAAAAAACATAGAATATTCCAACAGTATAAATCTATTTTTGAAAATGAAGAATCAATATCTATTCAAAAAATTGAGGACGGTACAACCCACTCAGAATGGATGTTTGGTATGAGATTTAACGAATTCACATCAGAACAAAAAAAAGACTTAGAATTACATTTATTTAAAATGGGAATAGATACACGACCAATGTTTTATGAAATGAAAAAACATGACTACCTATCTCACATAGAAAATCAAGATTCTGTTGCTAAACAATTAAACGATCAGTGTTTAATATTACCATCTTTTCCCCAACTTACAGAGAGTCAAGTTACCTTTATTGGGGACAAGATATTAAAATACATAAAAAAATAAAATATAAAAAAATGAAAATTAAATTAACTGATGAAAATTTAGTCGGTCAACCTGGACTATCAAGATACTTAGACCCTGAGACTAATTGGGAAAGATCTCCCGAAAATTACGATGTTAACATTTATGTTGACAGATTGGCTTATGTATCTGAAATAGATACTAATAAAGTTAATTGCGCTTGGTTAATAGAACCCTCAATAATAAATGGTGAAAATTATATTAATGTTGTAAAAAACAAAGATAAATTCAAATACATTTTCACACACCATAAAAGTATATTACCGCAAGCGGAAAACGCAGTTTACATCCCACACGGAGGTACTTGGATGAGAAATGAGGATATTGGTTTACATGAAAAAAATAAATTAGTTAGTTTTATATTCTCTTGGAAAAATTGGAACTCATATCATAGAATGAGATTTAGAGTCTATGATAGATTGAAAGAGGACAATAGAGTTAATTTCTTTGGTAGTGGTTGTGAAAAACCAATTGAATTTAAAATTGAAGGTTTAAAAGAATATAAATTCTCAATTGTTATGGAAAATAATATTGAACCTGACTACTTTACCGAAAAATTAATTGACTGTTTTTTAACAGGTACTGTTCCAATTTATTTAGGACCTAAACAAGTAGAAAATTATTTCGATCCAAACGGGATTATATTTTTCAATGGAGATGAAGATTTGCCAAATATTTTAGATCAATTAACTTCGGAATTCTATAATTCAAAAATAGAATCAATTAAAAAGAATTTTGAACTTGCTAAAGAATATATGTTTCCTGAAAAAATAATCCAAAAGTTTTTAGAAGAGAATGTATAATAACATATTAATATCCGGAGCAAACAGTGCCTATTTTGAATCCTTACTTACTTTAATTAGTACTGTACATAAAGATAGTTTTGATGTTGTTGATCAGATAATTGTTTACGACTTTGGTTTAGATTTATCTGAAGTTTCAAGATTAAAAACACTATCCAAAGTAATGGTTGTTGATGTTGACAAAAACAATACTGTATACCAATCAATTTCTTCCGTTAAAATACAATGTTATTTTTTAAAATTGTTTGCATTAACAAACGCCACTTTATACGGTAAGAACATTCTTTGGGTTGATTCGGGAGCTTGTGCGTTAAGAAGTATAAAAGAGATTTTTGATGAAATAGAATCTAAAGATATATTTTTAGTTGGTGATATTCATTTAAATAAAAACTACACTCACAAAAGATGCGTGGAGATAATGAACGCAACCGAAGACGAGCTCAATGATAGGCAACTTTGGGCTGGTTTAGTTGGGTATAAACATAATGGTATATACTCAAATTACATAAATGAAAGTTGGGGGTTTGCTCAAGTAGATGGTTGTATTGACGGGTTTGACGGAGATCACAGACACGACCAAAGTATTCTATCAATTTTAGCATCAAGATATAATTGCCCAAGACAAGACATTGATATCTATGGTTATTGGACAGATGTGAATCGAAAATTAGAAAATGCCTTACAAATAAATTCAGTAATCTTTGCTCATAGAAAAGGGTACGACAATAAAAATTATTTAATATATGAAAATTAATTTCAACAACATTCCAAAGTTTGTTATAAATTTAGAAAGAAGACCAGACAGATTAGAAAAAGTAACTAAAGAGTTTGAATACATGGGTTGGTCATTTGAGAGATTTGACGCTGTCGACACAAACAGTTATGAAGGATGTGCATTCTCACACCAAAAAATTGCGGAAATTATTTTAGAAAGAGGATATGAACACGCCATGGTGTTTGAAGATGATATATTTTTTATGCCATACGCCAAAGAATTAATACCGGCAATCGAAGAAGAACTTTCAAATAATGAATGGTACTTCTTTCATTTCGCACCTTCAATACACAGACCATTAAATAAATTTTCAGATAATTTAGTTGACCTAACTGTATTACCACCCAAAGACCCAAATAAACATCGTGGTATTTTTGGAACATCTGGTTTTATTTTAACTAAAAAAGCTTGTGAATTAATTAAAGAATGGAATACAAATAATGTAATAGAAAACAGTCATCAACAAGTTCCGATAGATGAATTTTTAGATAGAGGTGTGTACCCAAATATACAATCTTTTTCCGCTAAACTTCCTTTGGTTGTACAAAGAAATGATTACTCAGATATAAATAAAACAAACGACTCAAACCATTATGTGATGACCTACAATTGGAATGTTTACTTTCCTGATAAATTAGAGAATATTTATCTTGATCACAATAATTGCGTACAAATAAGAAATTCAAATGAGGGTTAAAATAATTACTTGTATATATTCAGATCTTTCTTCATTAAACATGGGGGGTAGATCACACAGAAAGGACCACTATAGATTTAGTTTACTTTCACTTATGAAGATGTCTAATGCGGATTTTCTATGTTATACATCAGAAAGAGAAATAGAAGACTTAAAAAACTTTTTTTACATTTTGCATAATGTTTCAGAGGAAAAATTAAAATTTGAAGTTTATGATCTTACAAATAGTGATTATGCCGATGTTTTAAATCCAATGAAAGGACCGTCTTCCGAATCAGTATCTGATAGATCGTATGAAATCCAATACTCTAAATTTTCTTGGTATAATAAAGAAGATAAATTTTATGATTATTATTTTTGGTTTGATGCAGGACTTTCACATACAGGTTTAATACCCGATAAATACCTTTCAGGTAAAGGTTACCAAGTGTATTTTGAAAGTTCATTATTCAATGACAATTTTTTAAACAATTTATTAAATTATTGTGAAGATAAATTTGTTATTGTT
>Ga0315276_10001779_pt1 | contig 19400 bp, 37 predicted proteins | sample YL17G05_0_MG_FD_204542 | JGI IMG/M metagenome (GOLD analysis project Ga0315276, IMG submission 204542) | Sediment microbial communities from Yellowstone Lake, YNP, Wyoming, USA - YL17G05_0 | ecosystem: Environmental > Aquatic > Freshwater > Lake > Sediment | place: USA: Wyoming | collected... | reverse complement strand
GCTGATGTTGCCCCCAGTTGACTATAATCCCATGTGTCCTCAGAGGCTCGTGGTTCTGTGTTTCGCCATCATACGGTGTGCAATAGGGAAAAGGGTGAAGTGTGGTTCATGTGTTATGTTTCGCCATTATGGCAAGAATAGCAGATATAACAGGGCGGGGGGAGATAAAAGTGCCCCCTGGAGGCCGGTGACTCTCAGGGGGGCGTGGTTAATGTGCTCAAGCGCACCGTAACCTTTAAGATGGTATAATACGGCATCGCGGGTGAAAGCCCCGCTGGGTCTTAGCAGGTTCACCTACTACCAACGAATCTGCACCAAAATAGACCTCTATCCTTTCCCTCTCCAAGTCCCCATCATTAATAAGAAGCCCAGGACAATGGCTACGCCGCCGGAGACTATGAGCTGGAGACCTAAAGGCATTGCGTCAGTGTAATACTTCCCCTCGAGTCCATAGACGGACGGGCTGGCAGAGCTAAAATGGTACTGGAGTAGATATGTGCCGTCACCCATGTCGAGCTTGACCACGACTCCTCTGCCATCCTGTATCATCTTAGGCTGTTGTGAAACTCCTCGCTGTAGCAATTCAGGATGCCAGTAGGGGAGAGGGAAAAGCATGAGACGCCATCCTCTCTTTCCCATCCTCGACTTTCTAGCCGTTTCTTTACAAAAACTACCATCTAGCATACTATGTATCGGCGTATTCTAGAGGGTTGAAAATGAACCTGACCCTGCAATCTGCTGTCGAGGCATTCGGAGCCAGAGCCAAAGCCAAGCTGACGAATCCAGGGGCTAGCGGTGAGCCGGAAGACCAGCTTCGTGCGCCGTTCGAGCACTTGCTCGCGGACTTGGCGGAGCTATGCAACCTGCCCAAGACCGCCGTCGCTGCCGTTGGCGAGTCCTCTGTTAGCGATTTGAATACCAGGCCGGACTACGCAGTCACTGTTCACAAGGCGCTGGTGGGATTTATCGAATTGAAAGCGCCGGGCAAAGGCGCTGATCCGCGAAGGTTCAAAGACCCGCATGACAAAGAGCAGTGGGAAAAACTTCACTCACTTCCGAACCTGATTTACACGGATGGCAATGCGTTCAGCCTCTGGCAGAACGGGGAGCTGGTCGATTCAGTGATTACTCTGATCGGAGACATCGAATCTGCGGGCAACAAACTCCAAGCACCGCCGGGTCTGTTGAGTCTGTTTGAAAGGTTCTTCCGCTGGGAACCCATTCCGCCGTCCAACGCCAAAGACTTAGCTCGCGTCAGCGCCTGCCTGTGCCGGTTGCTACGCGATGAAGTAACTGAGCAACTGGTACTGGGCAGCAAGGACCTCACTTCCTTGGAAAATGATTGGCGAAGGCTTCTCTTTCCAGAAGCGAACGATAAAACGTTCGCTGACGGCTATGCTCAGGCCGTGACCTTCGGATTGCTAATGGCCAGGGCGAAAGGAATTAGGCTCTCGACTGGTCTTGAGATAGTGGGGCGCGAACTGAGCCATACCAGTTCATTGATTGGCTCGGCCCTCCGGCTGCTGACCGACAACGTGGAAAACCAGAAGACTCTCAAGACCTCACTCGGAACGCTGACGAGTGTGCTCGACGCGGTTCACTGGCCGACCATAAGCAGGGGCAACCCGGAAACCTGGCTGTACTTCTACGAGGACTTCCTTGACGTTTACGACCACACGCTCCGTAAACAGACCGGCTCGTATTACACGCCTACTGAGGTCGTCGGCGCGATGGTCCGGCTAGTGGACGAGACCTTGCGAAGCCCGCGTTTCAAGCAATCCGCGGGGCTAGCTTCGCCGACCGTGACGCTGGCAGACCCCGCCGTGGGCACGGGCACCTACCTGCTTGACGTGCTGCGGAGAATTGCCGAAACCGTCAAGGCGGATGAGGGCGAAGGGGCCGTGAACGCGGCGCTCAATGCCGCCTTGAAGCGGCTCATCGCTTTCGAGAAGCAATTGGGGCCGTTCGCCGTCGCTCAATTGCGCATCCTCGCCGAAATCGTGGACCTAACTGGTGCCCCACCCAAGACAGACCCGCGAATGTTCGTCACGGACACCTTGGGCAATCCTGACGATGAGGAGGGCTGGATTCCTGGATTGGGCATGTACGCGCAGATTGCCCAGTCGCGGAAAGACGCGAACAAGATCAAGCGGGAGGAGCCGATCACTGTCGTGATAGGCAACCCGCCTTACAAGGAGAAAGCTAAAGGACTTGGGGGTTGGGTGGAAGGGCAGGGTGCCGAGGCGGAGAAATCGGCACCCTTGGCCGCCTGGATGCCGCCGCGCGAATGGGGCGTCGGTGCGCACGCCAAGCACCTGCGCAATCTCTACGTCTATTTTTGGCGCTGGGCGACCTGGAAGGTCTTTGACCACCATCCGGCGAACAACACCGGCATCGTCTGCTTCATCACTGTGGCCGGATTTCTGAATGGTCCTGGCTTTCAGAAGATGCGCGACTATCTGCGCCGGAAGTGCGATGACATCTGGGTCATCGACTGCTCGCCCGAGGGGCATCAGCCGGAGGTCAACACACGCATTTTTCAAGGCGTCCAGCAACCCATATGTGTTGTGCTCGCTTCACGCTCAAGTAGCAGCAAGGCTGAGATTCCGGCCAAGGTTCGCTTTCAAGCGCTGCCCGCCGGTCACCGGAACGAGAAATTCGCAGCTCTCGGCAAACTCACACTCAGCAGCAAAGATTGGGTGGATTGCCCGTCCGACTGGCGCGCCCCCTTTCTACCCGCTTCGACCGGCGCGTGGGCTGCCTATCCGGCGCTGGAAGACCTCTTCATCTACAATGGCTCGGGCGTGATGCCGGGCCGCACTTGGATCATTGCACCGGACGCGGACTCGTTGCTAGAGCGATGGAAAAAGCTCGTCCAAGCGCCAGCGGACGAGAAGGAAACGCTCTTTCATCCACATCTGCGCGGCGGAAAACTTGGCGACAAGCACTCGAAGAAAATCGTTACGACTCCGCTTGCGGGCTACGAACCGCGGACGAAAGCCGTGGCCGACGACAACGGCGCTTGCGTCCCACCTGCGCGCTACGGATTCCGCTCGTTCGACCGGCAGTGGATCATTCCAGACGGTCGGGTCATCAATCAGCCGAACCCGGAGCTTTGGGCCGTGCATTCGGAGCAGCAGGTTTTCATAACTGCGCCGAGTGACCGATCGCCAACCGCCGGACCAGCGCTGACGATCAGCGCACTCATTCCCGATCTGCATCACTACAACGGTCGCGGTGGCCGCGCTTTCCCGCTCTGGCGCGACTCGAAGGCCAGCGTCTCCAACGTGCGGCCCAAGTTGCTCGCATTCCTGACCCAGAAATATGGAATCGAGGTCAGCGCCGAAGACGTTATAGCCTACATTGCCGCCGTAGCTGCGCATCCAGCCTTCACCGCGCGCTTCCAGGGCGATCTCTCCACGCCGGGTCTCCGCATCCCGGTCACCGCTGCGCGGGACGTTTTCGCGGAGGCGGTAGAGCTTGGGCGCACGGTCATCTGGCTCCACACCTTCGGTGAACGCATGGCCGATCCAGAAAAAGGCCGCCCCGCCCAACCGCCGCGACTTCCAGTGGCACGGCGGCCCAACATCCCGAAGGAAGGCGCGATTCCCCAAGACCCCGCCGCAATGCCGGACTCGATCAACTACGACGCCAGCAAGAAGCGATTGCTGATCGGAACCGGCTACGTCGAGAACGTCGAACCCAGAGTCTGGAATTACGAAGTCTCGGGCAAGCAGGTGCTGCTGCAATGGTTCAGCTACCGGAAAGCGAACCGCGAACGGCCACTCATCGGTGATCGTCGCCCACCTTCACCTCTGGGCAACATCCAGCCCGACCACTGGCTCGCCGAATACACAACTGAACTGGTCAACGTCCTGAACGTGCTGGGCTGGCTCGTCGATCTCGAACCGGCTCTGGCAGCGCTGCTGGAGACGATATGCTCTGGTCCGACCCTGTCAACAGCGGCGCTGAAGGAGGCAGGAGCATTTGAACTTCCGGCAATAACAAGACGCACAAGAAGGAAGTCCGAACAACAGCTTGGCCTCCTAAAGGAAGATGGTGCGCTTGCAGACGCTTATCGAGAACTGACGGAAGTACATACAAGGACTCATACCAACATTCAGGCTCGTATTGATACTTTGGAATTGAAATGGGTCACTTAAACCGATACAAGGAGAGGCTATCATGGTTGCCCGTCAGAAGATCAAACCAACAATTGACATCAAAACTCAAATTGCCATAGCTAAATATGAACAGTTCGCCAAAGATCCATCTGCCAAGCGCCAACGAAAGAGCAAGAATGTGCCAAGGCAACTTGACATGCCCAATTCACTTTAGCAATTGTCAGCTTCAATACCTGATTCCTTGCGCTGAGTCCCTGTCGAATACTCTGTCAACTGAATGCGAATATTGCGCTTCCACTCAGGCCACTCTTCGATCTTCTTTCGTGTTTCGAGCGCTAGCTTCCAGTACTTCTTGTTTTCTTGACTATCCTTTTTGGGTTTGGACATAGTTTCTCCTCCACTAATCAACAAGTATGTCTACTGCCTCTATTTCTCGCTCTATATAGGACCCAGGCAAGAGGGGCACTCTCATTGAAGCAGACTTAGGGTTCCAAACTACAGCTCGGCTATCCTCTTTTCTTTTCATCTTCTTTCCGCTGCCCAAATGGATCGAAAAGAGGTCCACAAACCGTCGTGGTCCTACGCCAACAAACGGTTCAAACTCCACCTTGTGATTTCCCGAAGCAGACTTACTCTCATGCTTCAGCACGATCGCATCGTCATGAAGCTCAAGTGCTCTGCTTTTCGGATAAGGCTCCACAAATACAACACGAGAGATTCCTGCTGCCACAATATGTTTTGCGCAATTGTGGCAAGGGAAGGTTGTGCAATACAAGGTGCCACCAACTGGTGATACCGCTGATCGGGCACACGACAGAAGTGCCTCCATTTCAGCATGCACGGCGCGACCGTATTCCGTTATGTCGAAAATACCTGTGTCTCCTAGTTGCTTCCTGCCTTCTTCCAACAGTTCCTGGTCGCTCTTGCCACCTGGGTGTATTATCTTCATTATCTCGATGACAATCTCATTTCTGCATTTCTCATTAGAATCATGCCCGCGCTTGTAGTCTCGCGAGTCATTCTTATCATCACTCCAGTACAATCCACCCCCATAACAAGGAACGTCATTGGCTCCAGTAGAGATGATTTCTCCACTCTGGGATGTAACGACTGCGCCAACCTGTCTGGAGAGATCACATGAACGCAAAGACGCCGCGTAGGCAAGGAACATGGCATATTCGTTTCTTGTTGGAGTCACGAACGGATTCCCAAAAATCAAGCCCAAAATGCGCATGAGCTGTTGGGGCGCATCATCTGCATTTATGTCTACGAAGCCATCAGCAAGATGGAATACGTCCCTCATGTGTTGGCCAAATCTGGATTCCTCTGACTCATCTCGGCGGATGAGATAGTCTGCCTGCTCTTCACTCATTCCTAGCTCTTCTATCATATAGTTCAGTCTCTTGGCACGCGATGAGGCAATTCCCAACAGGAAGAAGCCATTGCCGTATACATTCCGAAGGATCCTCACTTCATCCTCATGCTTCAAAGAGTTGAATATGTGTGCCATACTGGCTAAAGGGCCGTCACCTTTGCGCTTCTTACGGATCTGATACATTGCATGTAGTGCAAGAATATCTCCACTGCCCGCATTACGACGCGCCTCGTCTCCCGCCGTCATGTGGGTGTCAATGCGATCAAATGGAGTCTCCTCTATTACTTCAGTCGTCAGACCATCAATGTTCTTTATCAGATCGCTCAGCCTTATTGGGTTCGTTTTATACCCGAACTGCTTCAGGTAGTTAGATATGACATCTTGGACGTGTCCGAGATTCACGCCAACTGGTGCAACCAAGCCCAATAGTAGTTCAGATCCACCGCTACCTTGCTTCATAACAGGGACTCCATAGCAGTAACTCCTTGAGGCGCGGGGGAATACAGCCCCCTAATTGCCCACGACCTACAGAAAGATGAGCGTACCTCATGAGAATTACAGCATACCGAAAGTGCTCCTTGAAGGCAAACGTATGCAACACAGCCTAATCTTTGTATCCACTTTGCTCAACGGAGCATTTCCAAGTCTTTTCTAGCCCCATTTCTAATTTGGTGGCAAAAACACTAGCACTTTTCGAGGTATATCGAGTCTTACGTAATCACGTTGCTGCAAATACTGCCTCGTACGCGATTAATGCTACATGGCCACCAGTGTAGGTGTCAAGGAAAATGAGAGAGGGAAGTACAGACCTTGGAGAGAGTTTCGCAACAGCCTACATCTCTGCTGCCGTCTCTTTGTCAAACAGCCCAATGTCATCGTAGACGTAACCACTTGAAAAACATTGGTGGTTTAGGACGGTGAGGAGGCCAAACACCGAGGCAAAGAACAGTATACTGCTCAGGAGCCACCCCCCCTCGGGGCTATCCTGTACCCGCTTTATGATTTTGTGCATTTTGTGCCTCCTGGGCCTGCTTCAGTGCCTCAATAAGCTCCTGCAAGGCCATGATCCACTTCTTGCTTTCCTGGTACTCGGTGCTAGTAAGCACTAGACCGTATATCCACAACTGGAGCTGTTCCAAGCGGCCCTTTTCTAGCACCTGCTGGCAGACCGAGGCTCTGGTAATCTTGGAACCCACCTGGAAGCCCACCTTCACGTGAAGCTCATCCTTGCGGTCATAGGGGTTGACTGGCAGCTCTATCTCCATGCCCCGCACCTCCTTGTATCTAGTAACAACAATCACATTACTTAGTATTATCGTAGATATGAATGAGACTCCCCGCGCAGCCACATGCCGACGATATCCACGGCGTCTTCTCGGCTGATGGCGGGCCGGAATCCCCAGCAATCCTCACCGGCCCACACATCGTAGTCCCTTTCGTGTACTCGCTCTAAGGGGTGCTGGAACAGCAGCTCACTATCCGTGCCACCCCCACTGCCGGTTTCTAGGGCTGCTCGGCAAGCCAAGCTCTCTCCGTGCTGCATAGACTGTGCAGGTCGTTGTGCCTACGCGCAGGGCCACAAGGCATGAACGTCTGTGTTGGGATCCTTACGCAGCTCTTCGATGACCAGTTCCCGCTTGGTCTTGCGCCGAGGCTCCCTGTTATGGCCAGTCAACCCATAGTCCTTCTGCCTTGAGGTCATCCTTGTGCTTCTTCTGGAACTCCGAGAAGTTGCCTCGCGCCTCTTCCAAGCGGCGGGCCGCTATCTCGATGTCCTCAATGAGCTGCTTGCTGATGGCTTGCAGGGCATCCCTGCGCTCGCGGTAATACGCCTCATCTCTAGCAGTCTTGTAGACCCTCCCCCCCTTTTCAAGGCAGAGGATCGAGTTGGTTTCTTTGATTACGGCTACAGGCTTGGGCGTATTGTCCCAACCCACTAGCCACCATGTCTGTGGAAAGTCTGTCTTACTGCCCATGCTCCTCCCTTCGTCGTTCGGAAACCGGTGGGAATCGAACCCACATTTAGATGGCGACTAACCCATCTCTTTGCCAGGCAGGACACACCGTGTCCGTTCGGCTGCTCCACCCTGGCCCAATATCGGCTGTCTGAGAACAAGCCAGAGACCTACGGCTCCCGAATGCGCTCAATGTATCCCATTGAGACGAGCACATGCAGAACAAAAGCCTGGTATGACTTCGAGGAACAATCAGGCCGCCACTTCCCTGTCTTCCGGTGCCGGACGCCCCCCATGATGATTGGGTTTTTCCTGGGCGGCAGTATCTCTCTGCCAAGACACCAATCTGAAGGGTTTCGTCTGATGGCCCTCTCAAGAGTGTGCAGCTTGCCCACTGACTATTCCTCCGCCTCTCGCCTAGCGAGCATCGCTTCGCAGCTTATGCAATGTGGATCGGTCTCGATAGCGGGCCTTGGCGACCCTCCTACGGCTGTTCCCTGGCATATACTGACTCCATCCTCGATCCAGTGAGACATCGTAAGCACTGATGGGTATTTCGCTGACCACTTATGCCACACGACCCAGCCGTGCATCCAGGTTGTCTTTTCCCCAGAGACCTTCCTTTTTGGCTTCTGGCTGTCTCGTAAGAGCCGGTAGCCCGCCTGAGTGATTTGAACTCCTGGACCATTGGGATCAACCCTGATGAGCTTCAACTTGTACAAATCGTCCAACAAGACGGATTCCTGCCGCCATATGTCTGTATCAGGGCACTCGTCTATGGCCTGTAGGAAGAACCTGTAGGTAGATGTGGGATATCTGCCCTTCAGTTCCTTATCGCCAGTGTTATTCTTCATCTGTGCTCCCCGCCGACCGTGGCCTTTTATCTCCCTCGCTGCTGGAAGGGGTTCTTACCTTCCCTTCTTACCTTGGCCGGTTTTGCCCGCCCTGGCCTGTCAGGCCGCCCCGACCGGTAAACACCCGACAGACCGTTAAGAGGGCAGTTTTTGCGTGTTTAGGCCCCCTGGCCCTTTGCCAACACGTAGGAAAGCTCGGTGTGAGTCACGACCTCGGTGCCACAGCCGCCGCAGGCGTGCCGCTTGCTGGCCGTCACCTGGATCTTCTGCGGAATCACAGGGTTCTTCTCTTTTCCTTTGCCTCTAACCATCGAGAACGTGTACTCCACCCCTTCAGCAATCTCTCCATCGCACTTTGGACAATTCATCATGCATTCCTTTCTATCACAGCAGCTTTAGATACTGCTTCATGATCCGTCTGGTCTCCTTAATAGTGAGAGGCTGCTTTGGCTTGCAACCGTGGGGACACTTCAGCAGCTTCTCCTGGCTGGCCCCGAAGAGCCTGCACAGGATGGGTCTCTCGGAGTAGATGGCACACCGGCGCTCTCCCTCGTGGGCCTGGTATTCGCAACTCAAGGATGTATCTGGCCCAATACACTGCCCCGCCGGATGGCTGGCCGCTCGTTGCCACTCTGTCCTAGACCAGATTATCAGGCCACAGCAATCCTGGCAGCCTGGCTTGCATTGGAATGTCGGAATCTGCGCCCGCAGCGCCTCCAGTAGCTCTAGTTCCCCCTTGGCCACAATCGCTCCCATTTATCCCAGAAACTATCGCCGCTCATTCCTATCAATCCTCCCCAAGCATAGGTGGGGAGTTATTGTCTGTCAAGATGTAGTAGCAATCATGATTTTATGTTACACTCGCAAAGTAGTGCTATAGGTGGGTTGACTTTGTGTAGGGCGCTGATATAATAACTTAGGATACCACTAAAAATGGAGATGGTCAAAGGAGAAGGAATGTATGACAGACGAACCTAATCTGTACGACGATACAATGGAAGACACAGAGACAAAGATTGATCCGATGATTACCCTGAAAGAGGTCGCAGATATGCTGAATGTGCATCCCAACACCGTCCGCGTGTGGTCTAACGATGGCCGCCTTCCTTGCTACCGCTTTGGTCCACGAGGAGACCGGAGATATCGCAAGTCCGACGTTGATCTTCTCATCAACGCGGCCAGAATTGATGCCAGCCAACCCCTCACTCCCCTCCCTGCGGAGGGCAACTGATGCCACTAAGGAAGACTAGAACAAGCAAGGGGGACAAGCTCGAACGGTTCCTAAAGAAAGAGGGCATCGCCGGATGCTTCATCGTCATAACCACTAGAGATGACGAGATGACTGTCGAAGTTTTGCTTCGTGATGTTCGCTTGGCCCACGCACTTATCGGCCTCAAACAAGCCCTAGACTCACTGGAGGTGGATATCGGGACTTTCGACGCCCTCTATTGGATGCACAAACTTATAGAGCAGGTACAGGATGACCCTGCTATGTGCAAAACACTAAACAACCGTATGGAAGCCCTCCTCAATAAGCGGGATGAGCCAAAGCGGCCCCCATTTACTCCATCTGCCGCACCTGGGAGAAACTAGGTATGAAACGACTCCTGTCTGCATTACTACTGATCGCCTTGCTGGTCCTGCCGCTCTGCTGTGGCCCCAAGGACTCACCCCCTGCCACTGACGGTAATCCTCCTGATGGCGGCCCTGGCTCTGGCGGCACCACTGGAGGTACAGGAGATGTGGTGGTCTATGTCCTGGATGTCGGCCAGGGGGATGCCATCTTGATTGACCAGGGAGAGGTCGAGGTCTTGATCGACGGCTCCACGGTCGCCCAAGGCGATGTGGTGGTGACTGACCTGCGGCCCCTGGTACAAGGGGCGCTGGACGCGGTGGTTTGTACTCACTGTGACGCTGACCACTGCGGGGGCTTGACCAAGGTTTTGAACAGCTACACAGTGACCCAGCTCTGGTGGAATGGCCAAACGTCTGATTCTTCATCTTTCAAGCTGTTCCATGACGCTATAGACAAGGTCAGGGTCTCCGGCACCAATGTCCAGATAGCACGGCGGGGCGGCTCTATCACCGCTGGTGGCGATCTCTTCTTCAACATCCTGAATCCCTCTGACATTACCGGCACCTCCAACAACAACTCTGTCGTCCTGAGCCTGCTGTACAAGACGACGACCCTACTCTTTGAGGGGGACGCCGAGCAAGAGGCCGAGGCGTCCATGCTGAAGGCCAATATCGTGCCCACAGACGTGGCTTTCCTGAAGGTTGGGCATCATGGGTCTAAAACATCGTCTGGTGGCACTTTTTTGACGAAAACCAAGCCCAAGATCGCAGTCTACTCCTGCAAGACCGGCAACTCCTACGGGCATCCGGCTCCTACAACCATCGCCGCTCTCAAGGCCGCTGGGGCTGCGGTCTATGGCACAGACGCGAACGGCACGGTAACCGTGACCTCCGACGGGACAGTCTGCAAGGTTGCCGTCCAGAAAGGAAATGTCCTATGAGGGGAAGCATAAGGGGGAGATATAGAAGTCATCCTCAAACGAATAACAAAACGGGGTATAACGGAATCTGCGAGACGGTTACAGGACAAGGCCGGGGCGGTATTCCAAACCCCTGTTTTGAAGTGCATTGGATGGGGACTAACAGGAAATTCTGTTTTCCCACATGGGGTGGACGGGAAGGTGCATTCAGGGCAGCGCAGGATTATCGAAGAAGTAAAGAAGCTGAAGGTGGCTAGGCTGCTAAAGTAGGCTTCTCAATGGCAGCCTTAAAAGCTGACTCCCTACTGCCAAAACGATGGGGAGGTGGAAAACAGTGAGATTACCGGACAGACAGGGATGGGAAAGGATCGTTGCCACTTGTTTGCTTTCCCTTGTACTCATTCTCGTTATAACACAGGGGATGCCACATATAGGGTTGAAGGTCGTCCGTATCTACGGGCAAAGCATGGAGCCCGCCCTAAGTCCAGGAGACTTGATTGTGGTAAAGGAATCCTCCCACCTAGAGGAAGGACAGATCGCCGTCTACAGAAGTGAAGACGGGGAGGGCATTTGTCACCGCGTGCTGATTGACGCCTCATACGAGGATCGGCAGTTGTACATATTCAAAGGTGACAATAACGACAGAATGGATAGCCAGGTCGTGACCGAAGACAATATAGAGGGAGTGATGGTGTTCCACCTCCGCACCTATGGAATGCCCCTTTGGGCTCCCGTATTGCTCGCGGTCTTTCTGTTTTGTGCTATCTACCCGCTGGTGTCCTTTATGGCATGGCTGCTACACAGGAGGAAGCCAGGCTCTCGAACCACTCATCAGACAGTCGTTATTTAGCGACTCTACATAATCAGGGGTTTTCAGATGTGGAATGTGTGATATCACAGAGTTAGGCTTTGCAGTAAGGAGAACTATGGAATTTACAGCGTATCAAATAATTGAAAAGTTGATTGGGCCTATCATACCAGTTGGTGAATCAAACATTGACAAGAGGCGGCTTGAAAATATGGGGGACCATCTCCTCTTAATCGACGCGCTCTTGAAAGACGTCCACCTCGTTGCAAATTACAAAGACCGTCATGAGTATAGTATGCAGTTCGCTGGTAAAAGGGCACAGGAGTTCCTTGATGAGTTATTAGAGGAACTTGCTGCAAACCCTAACCATCCGCTCAAGGCTGACCGTGGGGCCAAGGTCGAAAATAGTCAACCTAACCCGCCCACGGCAGCTTAGCTGGTCGTTAGGCGTCACCATAAACGCCGGGAGGCAATTATGACAACCCGTGAAAAAGCAGAATATATTGTTGAGTGCCTTAACAAGAAAGGGGCGGGGCTTGGTAACCTTGCAATCGCTATTGTGGAAAAAATACTCTCAGAATTACGACAGAAAGAATTGAATAGATGTTGCCACATTCATAATGAACCAGTAAGTCTGTTAACGCATTTTGTGCGAGGAGGAGTCATGCGCGAATTAAAGTTCAGGGCGTGGTGGAAGGACACAATGGAGTTCATCCCCGGCTTCATGGAGGAATACTCGATGAGTGTATTGGATGGGTTAGGCGACAACCCATTCATCTGTAGCCAGTACACCGGCCTGAAGGACAAGAACGGCAAGGAGATATATGAAGGGGATGTCATTAAAATAGATGGGGGTGGCGAGCCCCAGATGGCGGAGGTTATCTTTGAGGAAGGTTGTTTCGGTATCAAATGGCCTGGCAATCCATCGCTATGCGAATTGAAGTATTACATTGGCCTTCCCTTTGTGAGTAGTGAAGTTATAGGCAATATCCATGAGCATCCTGAACTATTGCAGCAATCTAACCAGGCAATGGAGAACGACGCTAGGGCTGGTGAGGGTGGCCAGGGCACACCAGCCTAGCGCGTCTCATTTCTACGTTAGCACGCGCTACGGATAAGAGAGCAAGATGAATATTTTTGACGAGGGCTACAACTTCATGATGGTGTGCTACCGATGTAGAGGACCCCTAACATATACCCAACATCCCTGGGGGTATCGAACAATTACAATTGACTGCCCACGGTGTGGGCCAGACCAAAGAGCAGTTGAGATCCTGGAGAGTGCTAACCAATCCCTGGAGCCGACGCCTGAGCCAAGCGTTGACGGTTGGACAAGGGACACCGGCTAGGCGCGGCTCACGTCAGTGTTAGATTGCTGCGAGGTGAAAATGAATGGGCGATGTTGTGTGAATTGTATCTGTGAACAATCGTTGTTACAAGACCATTCATGTCCAGCACATCCCAAAAAGGCACCAAAACCAGGGAGGGAACATGCCTGACTGCAGGACATGCCCGCGCTGCCAGGGCACCGTGTTCCATGTCATCCGTGGCACCACAATCCAGGAGTGCCGGAGGCAATCCAACAGATACAGTTGGATCATGTGCAAGGGCTACACTTTCCAGCTTCTCGCCGGATCAGTGGTCTCGATCCAGTGTCAGACCTGCCACTCCCCTCGTCCGCTGAAGGACATCGGGAAATACCAGAAGACATATCGCGCCCAGCTAGAATGCTCCCAGTGTGGGGCACGTTACGATTTTAGGCAGCTAGTCAAAAAGGACAGGACGGAAAAGGAGGGCTATGACAACGCGGACAGAGTTCAAGGAAGCAATGAATGTGCTGCGGGGGGTTGACGAACAAATAAACCTACTTCAAACACACCGCGACCGCCTTCGACAGGATATCGCTGACAAATACTGCCCTGTCAAAGCCGGAGGCGTTACGGCGTGTCAAGGGTGGAGCCACCAAGACAAGCCCATTAAAGTAACCAGGGTAGCTCTCCGTAAAGGCTTCCATAAGTACGAGTGGCTCTCGGAGGAGCTGGTGGCGAATCACGAAAAGCTGAAGGGGGTGTCATGAGCTTATTAGAAAGTCTCGCCGACAAGTATGAGACGTACAGTAGGTGGGCCAAGGAGATCAGCGAACTGACGGAGCGAGTCAAATCCTGGCCTCAAGAACTGCTTGAGATTAGCGGTGACATAGACGTGTGCGGGTGCAGTCCCAGCATCCACATAAGAGGGGAAGGGTTGCCCTTTATTTTGCTGGAGAGGTACGGGCTGAAGCTCGGGGCACGGGCCGCTACCGACTGGGGTTCCATAACACGGAGTGGGAGCATCGTCGTCAACGGGGAGACCATAAACCTTTATATGGAGGGGCTGCCGCCAACCGAAGACGAAATACTCGAGGAGGTCGTACTTCCCCTATGCCAGCAGCGAAAGACGTTCATACTGCGGCAGGTGGAAGAGGTACTACAGGACTAATCGCCGTGAACAAGCTCCATCTGCGGAACTACCTGGAGAAGGTGGCCCAACTGCGCCAGTCGATGGCCCAACCGAGGGACGGTTGGCGGTACACGTCCGTGGAGCAGTACGTCATCGAGAACGGGCGATGGTGGCAGAATGCTCCCTTGCCTTCCACTGTCCAGCGGGGCCGCAAGAAAGAGTGCTTCTTCAATGCAGGAAACCTGGCACTCAACAGCGGGCGACTCCACCCAAAGCTCTATCGCTACATTGAAGGCTTCGCCTGGATGCCAGAATCTATACCAGTGATGCACGCCTGGTGCGTTGACAGGAAAGGGAAGGTGATCGACCCCACCTGGGACTACCACCCTAATACGGTCTACTTCGGGGTCTGCTTCGATGCTGATTACCTATTGGATGTAATCTCCTGTACCGGGAACTGGGGAATCCTGGGGCCTGACAACCCTTATATCCCTTTGCTCAGGACGGGAACAAGGAACGTGGCATGGGAGAGCATCACCCGACCTTGACATAATCAGGGCTTTCCAGATGTGTAATGCGTGATATGGCAGAGTTGGGCCTACGGACCGTATGAAACGATATTGGAAAACACCACCAAAGTTAATGGCGAAATTACAAGAAAAGTACAAATTCGATTTTGACCCTTGCCCACATCCTCGCCCAGACGGATTTGACGGTCTAACTGTTAATTGGGGTAAGCGGAATTGGGTCAATCCCCCGTTTACCGGTGGGGTTATGGCCTGGGTCCGTAAGGCTATATTCGAGCGTGACTACAACGAGAATATGAGCGTAATCATTCTGCCGATTTATCAGGTCCGCGCCATATCTGTCTTAGATGATGCTGGGGCAGAAATAAGCTATGCTGGTAAGCCGCAATGGTTGGCGTTAGAGGACGACGAACCAAACCCCGTTAAATTACAGGACCGCCAGCCGTGCGTATTCGCCATACTCCGGCCCAACAAGTCATTGCAGCGGACTTGCTACCAACCCGATTTACAAATAAATTTCGCTAACAACGGCCCGGTTAGTGGGCGCGCCGTCACCCACGCCGCAAGCCGCTGAATTTTGTGTTCGGCGGCACAGGAGGCGATATGACCGAGTTATCAACTAGTGCAATTGAGTGGTGTATTACAAATTGCGATGCTTATGTATATAGTGAGGAGGCTAGGAAGGAACTTGCTGCTCTTATCGAAGCCGCCGAACCGGTCACTCCAGCGGACGTGGTGGAATGTGCCGCTCCAGGTTGCCCGAATCTTGGTATTTACAACATCTGGCTTTGTAGCGACCACGTACACAATCCCCGCCGCTGAGTTCGGTGTTCGGCGGCTAGGGGGAAATAATGGGAACCCAGATGAATAACGAGGAGGCAACGATGGCATTGGGTGACACCAAGACACACGGGTGGCGATACTGGAATAGCTGTGGAGCGGGGATCGCCATAGTGGCGCGAGTGACCGAGGGGATCGACTGGGCCGCCTATATAGGGGCCGACGATGGCCAGAGTGAAATGATGTGTGTGGCGCGTACTGCTGATGAAGGCGGCAAACTCAGTGAGGTAGACGCGAGGCACTTTTTCCCAGACATAGAACTGTCCTACAGGCATTGAAAATGGCATACATTGTTGAACTTCAAGAGGGGTGCTGGCTGGCACCTTGGCGTGGTGACCCAGGACGGACGCTAGTTGAGACGAGCGCCCAGCAGTTCGAGACAGCAGAGGGTGCGACACACGCTCTTGCTCAAGCCCGACGATACCGCCCCTTCGCTAACGCAGTAATCCGTCCTGCCCAGGCACCGGAAGTGATGGTCTCAATAGGTGTTTTGCTTGAACAGGGGCATCACATCTGGGGGCCAAACTGTGGATACTACTGTCCCAAGGCGATGCTACGCACTGGGTCTTACCAAGATTTCCTATACTCTGTTGGCGGCCACGAGGACGGCGTGCTATTCAAGTTCTGTCCTGCGTGTGGAGCAGAACTTGGCGAAGCACTACAAGTTCACGGGTATCTTTTCAAGTTCGTCGGTGGGGGCAGTAAATGACCGATGGTAAGTGGTGGCAGAGGGCCTGGAGCCTTGTAGACGGGTGTTCTCCAGTCAGTCTGGGCTGCGAGCACTGCTGGCTCAGGGCCGGATATCGGCGCTGGAATGTTGCCCCGAACACTGTGGTGTTTCGGACGGATCGGCTAGAGCTTCCGCTGACGGTAAAGAAGCCGACTGTCTGGGCCATCTGGAGCGACCTTTTCCACGAGCGCGTCCACATGGCCAATATCCAGCGGGCCTTTGAGGTGATGGAACTGGCCAGGCAACATACCTTTGTCGTTCTTACCAAGCGCCATGCCCGCATGTTGGATTTCACGCAGCAGATACAGTATGCCCATGAGGGTGGTGTGCGGGCCTTTGGTCGGTGGCCCCTTCCGAATGTGTGCTTGGCTGTGACGGTCGAGAATGCAGAGGCGGCTTGGCAGCGTATCCCAGCACTCTTGTCCTCTCCGGCTGCCGTCCGTCTGATTTCGGCAGAGCCCCTTTTGGGGCCTTTAACGCTCTGGCGCTGGTTAAAACCCCCCCTTATGCCTGACCGAGTTATCAGACCAGGCTCGCCCCCCCCAGAGTACATTCCGGTCGTGGGACTGGATGGGGTGATCGCTGGTGCGGAGACAGGGCCAGGGGCCAGACCCGTGCATCCTGCCTGGGTGCGAGGGCTCCGAGATGAGTGCCTGGCAGCGGAGACGCCTTTCTGGTTCAAGAGCTGGGGCGAGTGGGCACCAGGAGATACGCTACCGCATATGAAGACCACGGAACTGCTTGGGAAGAGGAGCCATACGTGGCAGGACAAAGAGATCTCTTACCGAGTTGGCCATAAGAATGCAGGCCGCTTCCTGGACGGGCGCACGTGGGATGGCTGGCCGGAAATTAATCGACATCGACTAGGAGGCGAATAATTATGTGGCCTCAAATAACATTGATTGTCATACTCTGTCTTGGTTTCGGATGGTCATGTGTGGATCATGGCAAACCGCGCAAACCTGAGAATGCTTGGGTTACGTTGTTCAAAATAGCGGCTCTAAGCGGAATTTTGTGGTGGGGAGGTTGGTGGAACGGCCTTACTAGCTAAACCAATCCCTCCACCTTAGTCAACAGCGTGGACTTGGAGCAGGAAAGGGGGCTTTATGGAACAGGGAACCCAGATTGCCTACATACCCCGCCATGCCAAGGGGGATATACAGCATAGGGATGTGGAGTTTGGCTTTGTCGTGAAAGAACAGGGCAACTCCCATTTCTGTCGCTACTGGAGCAGAATAAATCCAGGGGAATTACGCACGACATCATGCTCAGAACTCACCCCGACCGCAAACCTTGTAGAGCATAAGACATACCCGCAGCATGTCATAGATCACTGGCTCAAACGGCTAGGCTATATATAAGGGGCAATAGATGCCGCAATGTAGCGACTGTCGAGATTGGCGAGATGCGTGGTGTTCCACGCTGCGGATCAGGCGGCAATCCGAGCAGTGCATCTGCCTTCTGTTTAAGTCGCACCCGATGCCGAATCCTGAGACCCACACTATCAAGCGGCTGGGTGGACTCGGGATCCTCTCCGAAGAAGACCTGACCGATTTGGGGGCCGGATGCAGGCGGGTCTACGATCTGATGCAGGATGGTGAGTGGCATAGCGATGTAGAGATCAGAATGACTGCCGGAAGAGGTGGGGTAGAGGCTACCGAGGGCCTGCGGCGGATGCGAGAGCTGCGGGACTCTGGACTGAGAATCATGAAACGACTATATGCGAGACGGCGATGGCAGTATCGAATAAAGGGGGAAGACGACGATGAGGAGACCGTGCAAGAGGTGCCAGAAGGAGTTCGAGCCGGAGGAGACAGCGACAGGGGTGAGCAGGGGGGAGTTGTGTCCGAAATGCCGCAGCGCGGCCAGGTCGGTTAGCGGGGCCAAGGCAGGAACAGCCGCAGCCCGAAGGTTCAACGCCCACGCCGCTATGCTGCCAGGAACGCGAAAGGTAGGTAGCTAATGGAATGGCTGTTCCCTATTCTTTGTTGGCTAGGCGTCGGTTTGGCTCTCTGTTTCTTTGGGTGGATCGCCAACGAGAGAGTTGGTAACACTGTCGATGGCATTATGCTGGTCGTATTTTTGATATGGGCAGTCTCATTCATTGTTGTCTGCGTCTACGCTCCGGTGAACTACTGCTGCGATAGCAGGAACGATGCGCTGGAGGCCCAAGCCTATTGGGAGAGCATCCAGCCCTGCATCGTCTCGTGGGGCGATGGCTACGTGTTGGTGCATAGCACGGCGGCTGGCGTATGGCAGGCCGGTGACTACAACGTGACTGCATACAACCAGTACATCAAAGTAACAGAGCACTGGCGGTCTGTTCCCTTTATCAAGTGGTTCGTTTATCCTGTGCCGGAGGAGCTGGTGCCTGTCCGCATCGTAGGCGGAGAGTAACGTGGCCAAGAAGAAAAAGCTGACCAGGGCCGAGGAGCTGAAGCAGCTCGCTCTAGACATTCACCACGGCCTGGTCTTCACCTCGGGTAATATCAAACCAGGCGACCTGCTCACTATGGTTTTTATGCCCCTGGCTATGATGAACCCCAAGCAGTACGAGCGGTTCTTGGCCAAGGAGCCGTGGGCGTTGTACGAGTATTATGAGAAGGCCATGCGGATGGGGGTCAATGGCTACCCCATGTTTATGAGCTTCAGCGTATTGACCAGGGAAGAGACCAAGATAGTGGACGTGCATCTCAATAAGCTGTGGCACGCTGAAAAGGCTGCTCTCGGCTAAGGGGGGCAAACGTGGAGACATTCACTTTTCACGGATACTGGGGCGCTCAATCAAAGTGTGGCCTGGATATCCTGCGGCGGCCAGACGGAACCGCCTGGGTCATGCTGACCGAGGTGCCAGACAACAAGGGCACCTCTATCACCAACGCCTTCGAGTACCTGGCGACGCTAATCAAACGCACCTGGCTTGGAGAGCTGCCGCCGGAGGCCATTACATGGGTGGAGCACTACCCCGAGCGCAGCGAAGAGACAAACCGAATCCCTGAGACCTGGGATTTGGTCACAGTGGATTGGGATGAGGCCAGGGGCAAATATGGCCAGCCCCACTGGAAGCATCTTCGCCAGCCACCAAAAGAACTCCAAGAAATCCAGTCCCAGCAGGAACGCAGAAGAGTCAACCACCGCCAGCTAAAGCAGGCGGCTTGTCCCTGCCACTCCCCGACTAGGATCAGGGCGCGAGACGTTCGGCATGTTGACTGATGCCCGACCGAGAACACGGATGTTCTCAGCCGCGATGTGG
>Ga0315276_10001778_pt1 | contig 19414 bp, 16 predicted proteins | sample YL17G05_0_MG_FD_204542 | JGI IMG/M metagenome (GOLD analysis project Ga0315276, IMG submission 204542) | Sediment microbial communities from Yellowstone Lake, YNP, Wyoming, USA - YL17G05_0 | ecosystem: Environmental > Aquatic > Freshwater > Lake > Sediment | place: USA: Wyoming | collected... | reverse complement strand
ACGACGTACATCATGCAGGACGGGTCCATCATCTACGACGTGGGGCAGCGCGGGTTCACCGAGGCCTCGTGGGAGGAGCTGCGCGACATCCTCGTCCTGGAGCTCGATTACAACCCCGAACTGATCGTTTTGGTCAAGGTCGACCGCGAGGCCCGCTACGAGCGGATGGTCGACGTGTTGGACGCGTTCGACGAGGCGCGGGTTACGCGATTCAGCGTCATACCGATGACCGAGACGGACAAGACACTGATCGGAGCGCAATAGTGAGGGCCTTTCCACTCATAAATGCGGCACATCTTCCACTCACCGGCGAGCTCCACCCGCTCCGCAAAGAGTTCGCCAAGTGGTTGAGCGCGGGGAATGCCTTCTCGCTTTTTATCGCCTTTGCCATCTTCGGCAGCTGGTACCTGTGGTCCCATAGGGCGGCGGACGAAGAAGTTATGCCGACCCCCGTGACGATGGTGAAGTTCACCGACATGGGCGTGCCTCCTTCCATATCGAGACAGACGCAACAAGCCGCGCAGCTCAACGTCGCCGGCGCCGCCGCCCCGCCGACCATCGGTATCCCCGAACCGGTGCCCGACGAACAGGCGCAAACCTCGACGATCGCGACCCAGTCCGAAATGTCGGACGCCCTCGCCCCGATCACCGCGAGCGAGCTCAATAGCGGCGCGGACTCCATCGTGGTCGACTACATAGGTGACAATTCCCCCCGTCCCGGCGATTTCGTCGCCTTCGACGAGCTCCCCGTGCTTTTGAACGCCGAACAACCGGCGTACCCGGATCTCGCGCGAGAGGCGGGGATAACGGGAACGGTGAGGGTCAACGTGCTCGTAGGCAAGGACGGGAGGGTCAAGAAGGCCCTCGCGATGGACGGTCCCGACCTCTTCCGCAACGCGGCGGTCGAGGCCGCGTTGAAGGCGCGCTTCAAACCCGCTCTCCAGGGGCGAAACCCCGTGGAGGTGTGGGTGCTCATCCCCTTCAACTTCGAGCTCAACCGTTAGCGTTCCGTGCCGCGCGCGAAAACGCTCACAGAAAACACGAACAGGCCCGGTCGCGCGACCGGGCCTGTTCTTCTTGAACGACCAAGAAGACCAGGTCCTTCGATGTCCGCCGGGCCTGATCTTTGAAGATGGGTCGCAAGAAAAGAGGCCCGGCATCACCTGCCGGGCCTGAATGTCGTCGTCCGATGGAAGACCACCGTTCGACGGACGCCAAAGCGTGCCGTCTAAGTGCCGCCCTTGTGTGTCCCGGACACCGCCTCTTCCACCGACTCGTAGGTATCGAAAACGAGCACGAGTTTCGTCACAAGAAGGATCCCGTTGATCCTCTCGCCGACGCGCGCGAGTCTGAACCATCCGCCCCGGTTGCCGCAGGTGGTTCTCATCCGCACCAGCGAGCCCAACCCCGTACTGTTGAGCCAGGAGATCTTCCCCAGGTCGAGTACGAACTTCGGGGCGCCTCTCCCGGCCACCTCATCGATGACGCCGAGGAGGGCTAGTGTCTCATCTTGTCCCACGAGATTCTTCTTCGGTGTAAGCACGTGTACGTCGCCGACCGTGGTATGTTCGAAAGTCATGCGCATCTCCTTTTCGAAAAAGGACGTCCCGAGCGCGGTCGGCCGACGGGCGGCCTCTTGAAACGTTCTCGGGAGTCGAATTCGACTCGTTCTCCAGGAAACCCACACATGCTCCCTGGAGCGATCCCGCTAAGAGGCCAGAGTATACGCGTTCGGCGGCGCCACCGTCAAGGGCTGAGGGTAGCCGGTGTGGGCGGACCTCATCGGCCCGGGGACCCGCCCGGCCCTTAAGCGGGCCGGGCTCGCCTTGCGCGGCTTAACCATCCGCGGCCGGAGAGTCGCCTCTCGCGCAACGGAGCACATCGTCGGTCGGCACGACTTCGGTCCCGATCCCCAGCTTCTTCGCCGAGATCCCGAACGCGAGCCCGAGCAGCTGGGTGAAGTACAACACGGGCATCGAGAGATTCGTTCCGAACTCGCGGTTGACCTCGGTCTGGTATAGCTCCAGGTTGATTTGACAGAGAGGACACGCCGTGGCGATAACGTCGGCGCCGGCGTCCTCAGCGGTCTGGAGAAGGGACCGGACCATGGAGAGCGCCGCCTTCTTATTCGTCACGATGAGCGACGCCCCGCAACACCTGAGCCGCATCGTATAGTTGACCGGCGTGGCGCCGATGGTCGTCAAAAGATCCTCGAAGAAGCGCGGGTCCTCGACGTTCTCGTCGGTCTTACGGGGACGGACGAGCTGGCATCCGTAGTACGGGGCCACCTTGAGGTTCTTGAGAGGCCGCGTGACATGTTTCTTTATTTCACCGAGTCCTACTTCGTTGACGTACACGTCGATGATGTGGTTGACGTCGATAGAGCCGTTGAATTTCAGACCGTCCGCCTCGAGCGCGTAGTTCACGTGGTCGGCGAGATCCTTGTCCTGCTTCAGGCTCATGTTCGCGAAGTACATGTTCTTAAAGCAGCCGCTGCAAGGCGCGACGAGATTGAGACCCTGCTGTTCCGCCATCGCCAGATTCCGGGCGGAGAGCGTCGTCGCCAGGATCTCATCGACGTGGAAGTACGCGGTCGCGCCGCAGCAGTTCCAGTCTTCGATCTCTTCGAGCTCGACGCCGAGAACGCGGGCCGTTTCCATGGTCGAAACGTGGTACGACGCGGCCATTTTCTCGAGGGAACACCCCGGGTAATAAGCGAACTTTTTCATTCGACACCTGCCAATGGGATAATTCTGCCAAGCATGCGACGGAACCCCTTGATGCGTTTTATTTTAGAAGGCGTCATCGAGATCCTCCCGCGGCGCACGAGCCTGAGCGCGGTCTGCGCCTCGTAGAGGAATCCCTGAACACCGCCCTTGAAGATGAAAGAAGGAGCGAGCGCGGGTTCCCACGAGCGCCCCGTCTTGACGATCATCTTCGCGAACCGCTCGGAGAAGTCCGGCCCGATGAGGCTCTTGTCGTAACTGTTCCTCCACATCGAGTATCGTTTGAGTCCGTACATCATCTCCGCGATATTGATCCCCCGCGGGCACCTCACCGTACAGTTATAGCAGGACGCGCAGTACCAGAAGGTCGTGCTCTTGAGGACGTCCTCCTTGAGGTTCGCGTGGATCATCGCGATGAGTCGTCTGGGCGAATTGTCCATGTGATCCACAACCGGGCAGGACGCCGAACAGAGACCGCACTGCATGCAAACGGCGAGCGGGTGTCCGTGCGACGCATACAGAAGGTTGGAGATCTCCTGGCTGAAAGTCGGTTTGACGGCCATGGGTGGTCCTTTCTACTTTTGCTTCTGCTGTTTCTTCCGGGCCTCGGCTGTCTCGATCAGACTCTGGACCTTGTCCAGGAGCAGCCCCGGCTCGACCGGTTTCTCGACCAGCTCGTCGACGGCGACGAAGTGCGGGTGAACCGCCTGCCCGGGGAAGAGGTACGCGATCTGTTCGCGGATGCCGGTAATGATCAACACGGGGATGTCTCTCAGCACGGGGTCGCTCCCCATTTTTCTCGCTAGCATCACGCCCTCGGCGCCCCGGCCCATCATGATGTCGAGCAACAGAAGATCATAATGCTTGGTCTGGAGCGCTTCGAACCCGTCCTTGGGGTTGTAGGTCGCGTCCACCTCGTAATCCCCGGTCAGAAGGACCGACTTGATACCCTCGACAAAATCGGGGTCGTCGTCGATGATCAACAGCTTTTTCTTCTCCGCCATTCTCTACCTCCTGGGTTAGTGCGGTTCTACTCGCTGATTCGTTGCCGTACTCAACTCGTCGCCGCGGGGAGCGTGATCACGAAAGTGCTCCCCTTTCCAAGCTTGCTTTGGACCGAAATCGTTCCGTCGTGCGCTTCGACGATGCGCCGGCTGATCGAGAGTCCAAGCCCCGTCCCGCTGTGGGTGGTGCGGGCGGATTTCGCCCTGAAGAGCCCGTCGAAGATGTACGGAATGTCTTCGTCCGCCATCCCGATCCCCGTGTCCGCCACCGATATCACGACCTTGTCTCCCCTGGTCTCGGCCGTGACGGAGACCTTTCCCCCGACGTGGGAATACTTGACGGCGTTCCCGATCAGGTTCACCAGAGCTTCGGCGAGCGTTCCCTCGTCGCCGCGGACGACGCCGGCCGGTTCCGCGGCCGTGACCACGATCTGGACGTCCTTTCTCTTCGCGTGCAGTGCGTTCGACTCCACCGCCTTTGATATCGGAACGGTCACGGCAACGGGCTTGAAGTTCGCCTTGAGCTTGTCGATGTCGACGGAAATATCCCTGAGCCACGTGTGGATGAGTTTGACGAGATCGTCGATCCGGACCATCATCTTCTGCAGACGCTGGTTTTGCTCCTCGCTCAACTTGCCGGACAAATCCTTGACCAAGACGAAAAGGTTCTGTTGCAGAGCCCCTAACGGCGCCTTGAGCTCGTGGGAGACGATCGCGGCGAAGTTCTCCCTGAGCATCTCCCGTTCCCGCCGAAGAGCGATGGTTTCCAACACCAGCGAGCGTTTCTCCATTCCCCTCCTGGTGATGAGACGAAACTCCTCCGGGGTAAACGGCTTCGGCAGAAAGTCGTACGCGCCGTTCTTCATCGCCTCCACCGCCGAGCTCACCGTCGCGTAACCGGTGATGACGATGGTCACGATTGCGGAATCGATCGCCTGGAGCCTGGCAATGACGTCGAACCCGGACATTCCCGGCATCTTGAGATCCACGAACACCAGGTCCGGTTCGAATTCCTTGGCCAGTTTGAGACCGGCATCCCCGTCGTTCGCGGTGGCGACCTGGTAGTTGCTTCCCTCGAGGATGGCCATGCACGAATCGCGCACGATCTCTTCGTCGTCGATGATCAGAATCTTGCGTTTATTATCCAAATTTCAACCTTCCTCCGTCGGCGCCACCGGGAGCCGGACGGTAAAAGTGGCGCCCTTGCCCACCCTGCTCACCGCCGATATCGATCCTTCGTGTTCCTTGACGATACCATAGCTGATCGCGAGGCCCAACCCCGTCCCCTTGCCCGCCTCTTTGGTGGTAAAAAACGGGTCGAAGATCCTCTCTATGTTCTCCTCGGAGATCCCGTGGCCGGTATCGGCGAAATCCATTTCGACAAAGCCTCCCGTCGGGTCCAGACGGGTGGACACGGTCAAGCGACCGCTTCCGTCCATCGCCTCCGCGGCGTTCATGATGAGGTTCACGAACACCTGTTCCATCTGCGACGGGTCGACGATGACCTTGGGGAGTCCGCCGGAGAGCTTCTTGATAAGTTTTATGTTATGAAAGACGGCCCGGTGCTCGACCAGCGACATGCAATCGGACACCACCGCGTTGATGTCGGAATGTCTCTTGTTGGGTTTTCTCTGCCGGGCGAAGTCCAGGAGCCCCCGGACGATTATCGTGCACCGCGACGCCTGCTTGACGATCTTCTCGATGGAGGGGACGCAGGCGTCTTCCGCCGGGAGCTTCTCGAGCATGAGATTCGAGTAGGTGACGATTCCCTGAAGGGGGTTATTGAGCTCGTGCGCGACGTCGGCGGCGAGTTTGCCGATCACGGCGAGGCGTTCGGACTCCATGATTTTCCTGGTCGCGAACTCCTTGAGTTTTTCGTCCCTCGTCTGTAACGCCGCGGCCATGGAGTTGAACGCGTCGGCGAGCTCGGCGAGCTCCCTGTCCGATCTTATGGTGACGCGCGTTTCGAGGTTCCCGTCGGCCACTTCGCGGGAGGCGCGGACGAGCTTTTTAACGGGCACGGTGACCCTGCTGGAGACGAGATAAGAGAGAGCGACGGCCACGATCATCCCGCCCAGCGCGATGGAGAGGAAGAGAAGCGTCGTTCGTCTCCTGACGTCGGAGTACGGCGCCTCGAGCATCCCGACGTACAGGATCCCGACGATCCGGCCGGTCACGTCGCGGATGGGCTCGTACGCCGTGATGTACCAGTCGTTCACCACGTAGGCGCGGTCGATCCACGGTTCGCCTTTTTCCACGACCCTGTGATAGACGGCCTCGGCGATGCGCGTGCCGATGGCGCGCGTGCCGTCGGTGCTGAGCACGTTCGTCGAGATTCTCACGTCGCCCTGGAAGATCGTCGCGGTTCCGACGTCTTTGTTCCGGTACTGCATCCCGCGGTAGACGGTCTGCTTGATCTTGTCGACGATGTCGTAGTGCTGATTGAGAAGTACCCCGCCGAGCAGAACGCCGATGAGGTTGTTTTCGTAGTCGAAGATCGGGGCGGCGGCCTCGAGCATCATACCGGCGGTCTGTTCGACCTCTTCCGTCGGCCGCGCCCGCGGCGTGTCGACGTACCTCATGTACGCCCTCTCGGCCAGGGACGCCGACTCGCGGCGAAGCTCGTTGGCGGAGATGATCGTCGTTGCGCTCGCCGGGATGTGCTGATCGAGAACGGCGTTCAACAGATCCGAGGAGAGCCCGTCGCCCCGTAGCGCGGGGTTGTGGGCGCGGTACAAGACAACGCCTTTGTCGTCCGTCACGATCAGGACATCCAAAGCTTCCTGGGTAAGCGTCTTGGCCAGCTCGCCCGTCGCCCTCGAGACGTCTCTCTCGATGAGGGCGTTTCGCAGATAGAAGCGTTCCGCGGAGAACCGGACCGTCTGGTGAATGTTGTGCAGGTTTCCCTGGTATATCTCCCGCGCCGCGTTCAGATCGTTTCGAACCTTTATCTGGGCCTCGGTCATGGTGCGGTCGGCGATGAAGTGGAGACCCACCGCGGTGAAAATCGCGCTGATGATGACGATGATGAAAACGAAACTCATCGTCAGCCGGAAGGCGATCGTCTTCACCGGAAGATGCTTGGTCAGCGGATTTCCGTTTACGCGGCGTCGTCTCATTTGCCGCTCCTCGTCGGCGACACGTTCCCCGGGTCGCTCGGGGCGCGGTCCGTCGGCCACCTCATGGGGAGGGGACTGCCGATGGCGCCGTGGGTGAGGACCGCGGTCCCGAAAACCGCGTCGACGAGACTCTCGAGCGCCACTGATTCTTCCTCGCCCCGTGCCCGGCCCTCGTCCCCCGGACCGAAGCAGAGAGTGGGAACGTGGTAACTCCCGGCGAGGAGACTCCCGGCGGTTCCCATCCGAAAGGTGTCGAGTCCCCACGTTCGGGCCGTCGGGTCGCGCCACCCGGAGGCGGAGAGCGCTTCGAGGGAGCGGCTGACCAGCGGACCCGAGGGATCAGTCAGCCACGGGTTGCTCCAGCAGAGAACCTCGGCGGTTTTCCCCGTATAGAAACGGCGTCTTTCGCCGTGAACGCGGACTTCGATCGATACGTCGCCGATCGGGTCGACGGCGGAGAGCGCGAGGCGTTTTACGAGCCCGACGGAGTCGGCGACCTCTTCGCCCGATCCCACACGGCAGAGGACGCGAAGCGAAGTCTCCGGCGATTCGATTTTTTCCCCGTGGGCGGGGCCGGCCACCCGTGCCGACAACACACCGTCTTTCCGCGATTCGCCGGAGGCCACCCCGGAAAGCGCGTCGTGGATCGCGGCGGCCGCCCGCCGCGCGCTCCCTGTGTCACGCGCCGCGATTGCCACGTCGACATCGGCCCACCCGTCGTGTCCGTTACACGGGAAAAGCGCCGTCGGCTCGCCGAGTATGGCCAGATCGGGGTTGACTCCGAGTTTGGGAAGCGTTTGCTCCATGAGGTAACGGACGCCGGCACCGTTGCCTTCTTCCTGTGCGACGGTCGCCGCGAAAACGATCGTTCCGCGCAGGGGCAAAAGGCTCTTGTCGAGAATGTGACCCGCGAAAACCTGCGCGGCGAGCCCGCCCTTGCACGCCGCCGCGCCGAGGCCCCTCAGAAGGTCTTGCTCGACCCGCCCGGAGAACGGGCCCTCCGGTCCAAAAAGTTCGTCATCGGGACGGCGGGTGTCCATGTGGGAATTGAGAAGAACCGTCGGCCCCTCTTCGCTCCCGGCCAGGAAGCCGACCACGTTGCCCACCTCGTCCCGGAAGACCAGATCGTAGGCGAGATCTTCGAGAAGGTCCTGGACGATCCCCGCCACCGCTTCCTCCCTGAAGCTGAAGCTTTGCGTCCTGACGAGAACCTGTGCGAACGCCGCCAGATCCTCCCGGCAACTCGCCGCGCGCTCTTTCAACTCCGGATACATGGGATCAGCCTACGTCCTTCGTCACTCGCATCATGTTCGTATCTTCAAATACCAGAGGGCAAGACATGTGCCACAATTCACAAGGATAGAACTCATGTAATAACAATGGATTACAATGTTTTAGCCGATTGACAATCCCCTCTTGCTATTCTATATTGAAACAGTATCATTCCGGAAAGAAAGGGTTGGTGCCGTGCGCGCGGAAGACATTCGCTTGGACGAGTTGATCTCTTTTTCGGAAGGGCTCGTGAGTCTTCACGGCCGCCGGCTCGTGGTCCACGATGTCCACGCGGTCGCTCAGTTGCGGAAGGATCTCGTGGACACCATCGGTTTGGACCAAACGCGCCGGATTCTTTCGCGGTTCGGTTATTACTGGGGTGAGGACGACGCGACCGTGGTGAATCGCGTCTACCAGTGGGACGATCTGACCGAGTGGCTCAAAGCCGGCCCTCGCCTTCACGCGCTCCAGGGAGTTGCGCGGGTCGAAACGAAATCTCTCGAGCTCGAACCGGAGGGCAAGTACCGGATGGAAGTCGTGTGGCACGACTCCGTGGAGGCCGAGGAGCATCTCATCGAACTCGGCGTGTCGCCGGATGCGGGTTGCTGGATCCTCCAGGGGTACGCGAGTGGGTACGCGAGTTATTGTCTTGGGAGACCGGTCTACTTCGCGGAAGTCACCTGCCGCGCGCGGGGCGACGACGCTTGCCGGGCGATCGGTATGGACAAGGCATCGTGGGGCGACGAGGCGGACACCCTGGTGAAGAACTACCAGGTCGATGACATCAAGGGGAAAATCGAAGAGCTGACCACGGCGCTGAGGAAACGGACTCTCGAGCTCATCCGGCAACAGAAAAAGCTGCGACACGCCGATTTTTCCGGCGCGCTCGGCTTTCCCCAGATCCGCAGCAAGTCGTTTCGTCAGGTTCTCGACGTCGGCCGCCGGGTCGCCCGCTTCGACTCCTCCGTACTCATTACGGGAGAGAGCGGCGTCGGCAAGGAAGTCGTCGCGCGCTTCATCCACGAGAATTCCACGCGGAAGCGCGCGCCGTTCGTGGCGGTCGACTGCGGAGCGCTCCCCGAAACGCTCCTCGAGAGCGAACTCTTCGGACACAAGACGGGTTCTTTTACCGGAGCCGTTCGCGATCGCGCCGGTCTTTTCGAACAAGCCGAAGCGGGAACGATACTCCTGGACGAGATCGGGGATGTCTCGCTGCCTCTCCAGGTGAAGCTGCTAAGGGTGATCCAGGAAAAGCAGATCCGCCGCGTCGGCGAAAACCGGGTTCGTGATATCGACGTCCGGATCATCGCGGCGACAAACCGGAAGCTCGAAACGGAGGTGCGTGAGGGGCGGTTTCGAGAGGATCTTTTTTACCGCCTGCGGGTCGTCGAAATCCACATCCCGTCGCTTCGAGAACGCACCGAAGACATCCTCCCTCTGGCGAGGTATTTCACCGAACGCCTCGTCGAGCGGATGAAACTGGACCGCCTCACGCTCGACGCCGCGTGCCTCCCGGTGCTCGAACGCCACCCATGGCCCGGGAACGTCCGGGAGCTGGAGAACGCGATCGAACGCGCCGCGGTGATGTGCGACGACGGCCGAATCCGCGTGGAGCATCTGCCTCCGAGCATACTCGAACCCGATAGGCTCAGAAACGCTGAGGCGGGGGGCACCAAGCGTACTCTGGCCGAGGTGGAGAGGGACTATGTGTTTACAGTCCTGAAGTCCGTCGACGGAAACCGGACGCACGCCGCGAAGACCCTCGGGATCGGCGCGACGACGCTGTGGCGAAAGCTCAAGGAGTGGGGTGAGGCGTCGTGATGAGACTCTCCGTCGTCAAGAACCAACAGGACAAGAACCGGCGGAAGCGCGACGTGGCCGCCCGGATCATCTCGTCGTATTCCGGCGTCATCAGGATTTACACGTTCGTTCGGTTCAAGATCATCCACCTCCGGTTCCTCGAGGAGATCGAGCAGTACCTCCCCAACGAGGGGACCATCCTCGATCTGGGATGCGGTTTCGGGCTCTTCTCGTTGTACATGGCCGCCTGCAAACCCGGCGCGCAAGTGGTCGGTCTGGACATCAACGACAAGCGGCTCGAGGTCGCCAGGGCCGCGGCAAAAAGACTCGGGATCAAGAACGTCTCCTACGAGCGGCGCGATCTCCGGGATTGGCGCCCCGACCGTACGATCGCCGGAGCGTACGCGCTCGATGTTTTCCACCACATCCCCGTCGAGAGCGGCGATCAGCTGATCCGGGATCTCTCCGCGCACCTGAAACCGGGGGGAATATTTCTGCTGAAGGACATCGACACGATGCCTCGTCCGATGCTGTGGTTCACCTACCTGCTCGATGCGCTGGTATCCCCGCGGGATGATTTCTCGTACCGGTCGGCGAACGAGTGGCAACGCCAGCTCGCCGCCGGGGGGTTCGAGCCGATCCGTCTGCACTACCTCTGGGACATGCTCCCGTATCCCCACATTCTCCTCATCTGCCACAAACCCGCAAGGGACGACAGAACGTCCGCCGGTCCGTGACCGTCCTCTCGCGTCCGAGCCGGCCCCTTCCGGGACGGCGGCGCGAATTGAGTGGCGATTCCGCGCGTAACTGAATAAAATAAACAGTCACGTCATGGCTCGCCAAAAGCGCCGGCCAGGTGTTCGCTCATTGGGGAGGAGATACTTGAGGGAGGAGATACCTGCCATGGGGAAAACTGTTGTCGCCCTGCTCGTTCTCGTCGGAGTCTCTCTTGTGGCGTTCAATCCCGCCGCCGGGGAAGACTCTCACCCGCTTTCGGTCCACGACATGGTCGCGATGGACCGGATCAGCGATCCGCAGGTGTCGCCTGACGGAAAAACGATCGCTTTCGTCATTCGCGTAACCGATCTCGAAGCGAACAAGGGGAGGATGGACCTCTGGGTCGTCGGCACCGACGGCTCGGGTCTCAAGCGGCTCACCACCGATCCGGCGAACGATTGGAACCCCCGGTGGTCTACGGACGGAAAGCATCTCTATTTCGTCTCGACGCGCTCCGGCTCGTCGCAGATCTGGCGTCTTCGCCTCGACGGCGGCGAGGCGCAGCAAGTGACGGACGAGCCGCTCGACGTCGATAACCTCGTCGTCTCGCCCGACGGCACGCGGCTCGCGTTCAGCATGGAAGTGTTTCCGGACTGCGACGGCGCGGACTGCACAAAGAAACGGCTCGATGAACGCGACAAGGCCAAGGGCTCGGGAATCGTTTTCGAACGGCTGTTCGTTCGTCATTGGGATACGTGGAAAGACGGACGCCGGTCGCACGTTTTCGTCGCGCCCGCGGAAGGCAAGGACGCCGTCGACATCATGAAGGGGATGGACGCTGATTCTCCGTCCAAACCGTTTGGCGGCGCCGAAGAGATCTCGTTCACCCCCGACGGCCGCGCGGTCGTTTTCACCGCCCGTGACGTGGGGAGAGAAGAAGCGTGGTCAACCGACTTCGATCTCTATCTCGCGCCGATCGATGGATCGAAAACGCCGGAGTGCATCACCAAGACCAACGAGGCGTGGGACACACAACCGGTCTTCTCGCCCGACGGAAAGACGCTTGCGTATCTTGCCATGCAACGTCCCCGCTACGAGGCGGATCGCTTCCGTATCGTTTTGCGGGATTGGCCGGCCGGAAAAGAACGCGTGCTCACAGAGGCATGGGATCGGTCGCCGGGTGGAATCGTGTGGGCGAGCGATAGCAAGCGGATCTTCACCACGGCGGCGAACACCGGTCAGGAATCGCTCTTCGGCGTCGACGTGAAGACGGGAAAAGTGACGACGCTCGTCGAGAAAGGGACCGTGCGTTCGCCCGCGATAGCCGGCGACAGGATCGTGTTCGGCATGGATCATTTAAAGTCGCCCGTCGAGCTCTACACGGCGAAGACGAACGGCACGGATATCCGCGCGGTCACCAAGATCAACGCGGCCAGGTTGGCGGCCGTCCGTTTGGGCGACCCCGAGCAGTACAGCTTCAAAGGCTGGAACGACGAGGTTGTGTACGGTTACATCGTGAAACCCGCCGATTTCGACGCTGCGAAGAAGTATCCCGTGGCGTTTTTGATCCACGGCGGGCCTCAAGGATCGTTCGGGAACGATTTCCACTACCGGTGGAACCCGCAGGCCTACGCCGGTGCGGGGTACGCCGTCGTGATGGTGGATTTCCACGGATCGACCGGATACGGGCAAGAGTTCTGCGACGCGATTCGCGGGGATTGGGGCGGGAAGCCGCTCGAAGACCTCCAGAAAGGCCTTGCCGCCGCGCTCGAGAAATACCCCTGGATGGACTCGAACCGCATCGGCGCGCTGGGCGCTTCGTACGGCGGGTACATGATCAACTGGATCGCCGGGATGTGGCCCGACCGTTTCAAGTGTCTCGTGGTTCACGACGGGAACATCGACGAGCGTTTCGCCTACTACGACACCGAGGAGCTGTGGTTCCCCGAATGGGACCACGAAGGCACGCCGTGGGACAACCCGCAAGGCTATGAGGAACAGAACCCGGCCAGTCTCGTCGCGAAGTGGAAGACACCGACCCTCGTCGTCCACGGGGGGATGGACTTCCGCGTGGTCGCGACTCAGGGGATCGGGACGTTCACCGCTCTTCAGCGCCTCGGCGTCCCGAGCAAGTTCCTCTATTTCCCAGATGAGAACCACTGGGTTCTGAAGCCGCACAACAGCATCCAGTGGCACGAAACGGTGATCGGCTGGCTCGACCAGTGGCTGAAATAGCGGGGTGGTCGGCGTGGGTTTGATGCGGGTCCCGGGCCCAGCGCGCCACTTCGCTCGGCTTCCCGCCTGCGGGTGGCGCGGATGGGGCCCCCGCGCCGCGCTTGAGCCTGCGAGCACGGGCGGGGTAATACGCGACAGGACCCGCGGCGGGTGACCCTCGCTCGTTCCCGCAAAGGGCCCGTGACAGCCCTCAAACCCACCGAAGACGCGCGGGATCGCCGCGGTCGTGCTAACAGATCCGGGGGAGTTGTTCGCCGCTGATCATGTCGATGATCGACTGCGTGCCGATCTTCGTTCGTAGAGTGACCATGCCTGAATGACCGCTCGACACGACGCCGATCCGCTCGGCGAGCGACCCCAACGGATGCGAACGAAGAATCTGCAGCGCCCGTTCGGCGTCATCCGGCGCGACGAACGCGATGAAACGTCCCTCGTTGGCCACGTAGATCGGGTCGAGACCGAGAAACTCGCAGGCGGCCCGCACCGGCTCCGCGATGGGGATCGCGTTTTCATCGAGATCGATACGAACCCCCGCGCTCTCCGCGATTTCCACCACCGCGCTTGCTAGACCCCCTCGCGTGAGGTCGCGAAGACAGCGCACGTCGATCCCCGCCGCGATAAGCGAGAGGACAACGTCGGCGAGGGGGGCACAGTCGCTCTCGATCGTCGTCTCGAACTCGAGCCCCTCGCGCCGGGCCATGACCGCCATCCCGTGACGGCCGATGTCCCCGTTGAGCAAGATCACGTCGCCGGTCCGGACGTTTTTCGGCGCGATCGGCCGGGGGGTTTCGATGATCCCGACGCCCGAGGTGTTGATAAAGATCCGATCGCCCTTTCCTCTATCGACGACCTTGGTGTCGCCGGTCACGATGGTCACGCCGGCGGCGTCGGCGGCTTGTTTCATCGATTGGATGATCCGCCAGAGGTCATTCATCGCGAGCCCCTCTTCGAGGATGAGCCCGGCGCTCATATAGAGCGGGCGTGCTCCGCACATCGCGAGGTCGTTCACGGTGCCGTTGACCGCGAGCGATCCGATGTCTCCGCCCGGGAAAAAGACCGGACGAACTACGTACGAGTCGGTCGTGAACGCGAGCTTTGCTCCGGGCGATTCGAAAACGGCGCCGTCGTGGAGCTCTGCGAGAAGCGGATTTCCAAAGACGGGGACGAACATCTTCTCGATGAGCGAGCGGGTGAGCGTGCCTCCTCCGCCGTGACCCATGACGATATACGGATACTCGGAGATCGGTATCGGGCACGAGAGCGTGAAGTCCTTTTGTTCGTCGGTCACGGCTTAAGTCTCCTTGATCGAGAACCGGCGGTACCGGTAGTAAGCGGCGCACGCCCCTTCGGATGACACCATGGTGGCGCCAAGCGGACGGTCGGGTGTGCACCGGGCCCCGAAAGCGGGGCATTCGTGCGGCTTTTTTACACCCTGGAGAATCAACCCACTGATGCATTCCGACGGCTCTTCCGGGGCGTCTCCCGCCACGCCGAAACGGAGCTCCGCGTCGAACTCCTCGTATTCCTTCCGCAGCCCCAGACCGCTCAACGGGATCTCGCCGATCCCGCGCCACTTGCGGTGCACGACCCGGAAGACGTCGCCGATGAGCTCTCGGGCCTTCGTGTTGCCCTCGCGCCGGACGGCGCGCGTATAGGCGTTCTCCACCTCCGCGCGGCCGGTTTCGAGCTGCGCGACGCACATGTGGACCCCTTGCAATATATCGAGCGGCTCGAACCCGGTGACCACGATGGGCACCTTGTACTTCTCCGCGATGGGGCGGTACTCCTCGTAACCCATCACGGTGCACACGTGTCCCGCGGCGAGAAAACCTTGTACCCGGTTCGCGGGAGAAGAGAGGATCGCCTCGATCGCCGGGGGCACGAGAACGTGCGACACGAGGAGGGAAAAGTTCTTCACGTTGCCTAGACGCGCCTGGTAGACGGCCATCGCGTTTGCCGGCGCGGTCGTCTCGAACCCCACGGCGAAAAACACCACTTGTTTTTCCGGGTTCGAGGCGGCGAGCCTCAAGGCGTCGAGCGGGGAGTAGACGACACGGACGTCTCCGCCCCTGGCCTTGACCGAGAAAAGATTCTCTTTCGTGCCCGGGACGCGGATCATGTCTCCGAACGAGCAGAAGATCACGTTCGGTTCGGCCGCGATCGCGATAGCCTTGTCGATGAGCTCCGCGGGCGTGACGCAGACGGGGCACCCCGGTCCGTGGACGAGCGTGATTGTTTTTGGGAGAAGCTCGTCGATGCCGAACCGGACGATCGCGTGCGTCTGGCCGCCGCAGACTTCCATGATCGTCCAAGGCCGGGTCGCGGCGCGTGTGATCTGAGAGGCGAGCGAGCGAGCAGAGGCGGCGTCACGGTATTCGTCGATAAACTTCACGGGGCGTCTTTCTCCATCTCCCCGAGCTCGCCCATTTCCCGCAAGTATTCGAAGACCTGAGACGCCTCTTTCTCGTCGATCGTGTTGAGGGCGAAACCGGCGTGGACAAGGACGTAGTCACCTATCTTCGCCTCGGGGACGAACGAGAGGTTGATCTCCTTGAGCACTCCGCCGAAATCCACGGCGCCCATCCGCGTCACCGGGTCATTATCCCGGACTTCGACGATCTTTCCCGGCACTGCGAGACACATCAGTTTTCATCTCCCATCGATTCGAAATACTCGGCCGCGGCGACCTGCCCCAGGGCGATGCCGCCGTCGTTCGGCGGTATCCGCTGGTGCCAGTACGGACGGAGCCCCGCGCGCTCGAGACGCGACACCGTCTTTTCGGTGAGGTAGCGGTTCTGAAAACACCCGCCGGTGAGAACGACGCGGCTTTCTCCTAGCTCGATGGCCATCTTCGCGATGACGCTGGCAAGCGTATTGTGGAACTTCGCGGAGATCTCGCTAACCGCCCGGCCATCCTCGATATTGCCGAGAATCGTCCGGACCATCGGTTCCCAGTCGACCACGGCCGGACCGCTCGTCCGCGTGATCGCGAAGGAATATTCGTCGTTCGTCTCCACGCCGGCAAGCGCAAACTCGAGCTCCATCGCCGCTTGTCCTTCGTGGTTCGCGATCTGGCGGATCCCCAGAAGAGAGGCCACCGCGTCGAACAAACGCCCGGCGCTCGATGTTCTTGGGGTGTTGATCCCGTTCCGGAGCACGGCGAGGAGGATCCCACGGTCCTTCTCAGAAAATGCAAGGATTGGGGCGGCGTTGTCCAATCGAAAAGCCGCTTCGCCAAAGATCTCGTAGAGGACCCCCGCCGCGGCGCGCCGGGGCTCGCGGACGGCCTGTTCTCCCCCGGGGAGGAGGAAAGTCCTCAGGTGCCCCGCCCGCTCGATCGAATGACTGGCCACGCGAAAAAACTCTCCTCCCCACACAGTGCCGTCCGTCCCGTAACCGGTCCCGTCCCAGGCGACCCCAAGAACGGGAGGGTCGATTTCGTTTTCCGCCATGCAGGAGAAGACGTGCGCCACGTGGTGCTGGATTCTCCGGGGGGGAGTCGAGAGCGTCTCCGCGAACCTCGTTGTCCGGTAGTCCGGGTGGGCGTCGCAGGCGATTCGGTCCGGAACGGCGTCGTAGAGATTCTCGAAATCGCTGACGATCTTCTCGAACGCCCCGAACGCGGCCTCCGTCGACATGTCGCCGATGTGCTGGCTTACGAAAACGTGGCGGTCGATCGCGAGAGCGACGGTGTTCTTGAGGTGCGCCCCCACGGCGAGAGTCGTCCGTTTAGGCCCGCTCCTCCCGAGGATGACCGGAAGCGGCGCGTAACCGCGCGCGCGGCGGAGCACGAGCATCCGTCCGGCGACGACGCGAACCACCGAATCGTCGACGTGCCGGGCGATCGGGCGGTCGTGTACGAGGAAGACATCCGCGATCGAGCCGAGACGCTCCAGTACCTCGGTCTCGCTCGTGCAGATCGGCTCTTCGGAGAGGTTCCCGCTCGTCGCCACGACGGGGAACCCCAGATCCTTCATCAATAGATGATGTAGGGGTGTATAGGGGAGCATCGCGCCGATATACGGATTTCCCGGGGCGACCGAGGGCGCGACCGCCCCGCCGTGCCGGTTCTCCAGAAGGACGATTGGCGACTCGGGCGACGAGAGAAGCCTCTCTTCGGCGCTCGAGACAACGCAATCCTCCGCCAATCGACCGAGAGAGGGGTACATGAGGGCGAGCGGTTTCTCGTCGCGGTGCTTGCGGTCACGGAGCCTTCTCACGGCGTTGTCGTCACGCGCGTCGACGATGAGGTGAAAACCACCCAACCCCTTGAGGGCGAGGATCGCTCCGTCGCGAACGGCCTTCGCTGCTCCGCGAAGCGCTTCATCGCGCGATGCGAGCGCGGAACCCGCGGCGTCCCACAGCTCCACGTGGGGCCCGCACTCGGGGCAGGCGTTCGGCTGCGCGTGGAACCGGCGGTCCCTGGGATCTTCGTATTCGCGGCGGCACACGGGGCACATCTCGAAAGCCCTCATCGTCGTATTGGGCCTGTCGTAGGGGAGGGTTTCGATGATGCTGAAGCGCGGACCGCAATTCGTGCAGTTCGTGAAAGGATAACCGTGGCGCCGGTCGTTCTCATCGAAGATCTCGCGGACGCAAGCGGCGCAAGCGGCGATGTCGGGGACAACGGTGACGGTCTTTACGCCCGCGTCGTCGCTCTTCCGTATTTCGAATGACGCGTAACCGACCGGGTCGAGGATCGATTGTTCGAGGCTCTGTATCGAGGCTCGAGGGGGCGCCTCGGCGCGAAGCCGCCCGAGAAAAGACTCGAGACCCCGCGCGTCTCCCTCCACTTCGATGAAAACGCCCTGCGCGGTGTTGACCACCCAGCCGTTGAGCCCCATCTCTTCGGCGAGCCTGAAGACGAACGGTCTAAAACCCACCCCTTGCACGGCGCCCCGGATAACGAGGCGGAGCCGCCGGCGGTCGGACCGCGGCTCGTCGTTCTCGCGAGAAGAGATACGGGGAGAGTCGGTCATGCGGTCACGTCCTGGTTGGTAAGACGAGCTCTTCGATTTTATTCAACACGGTCTGAACCGTTTGCGGGATCGCCCCGACGACTTCCTGACACATTTCCTGCGACGCCCCGAAATTCGTCCCCTCGATCCCGTATATCCAGAGGGCGCGCGGGAGCCTCCCAAGCGAACGGGCGAGCTCAACCGCCTCGGCGACACCGAGGGAGTGGGTCGAGTGCCGGAACAAGTCCCGGTTCAACCGGGTTTTCGATGCGTCGATTGCGTGAACGGTGCCCGGCGGAGAGCCGGATGAGACGGCGTCGATGAGGACCACGACATCGGCTCCCTCCCACGCATTGATGAGCGCGGCGGGTTCGCCGTCCTGCTCGACGACGGCAACGCCGCGGGGCGCCTGGTCGCGGAGCGACCGGGCGACGATGAGTCCCACGCCGTCATCGCCCCGGTAGGGGTTGCCTATACCGATTATAATCGAACGGCCCACCTTCGTGGGCCGTTCTCTCTTTCGTCTTGGCGTCATCGTGCCCTATGACCGATCGACTTGCAGCTTCAAGAAGTGGCAAGAGCAGGAGATGCACGGATCGTAGTTCCGTATCAGCTGTTCGCATTGCCACTGGAGCTTGCTGTCGGGGAGAGACAAGTTCTTTTCCACGAACTCTTGGAGATCCGATTCCATGATCGGCTGGTTTTGCGCGGTCGGGGGACAGATACGGGCGTCGAGAATCGCGCCCTCCCGGTCGATCTGGTAACGGTGGTAGAGGGCGCCGCGCGGTGCTTCGGTGCATCCGTGACCCACGCCGGGTCCCTTGCCGGGGTCGACTTCCACGCAAGGCTTGTCGGGTCTCTCGTAGTGCTCGATGATGCGTATGGCCTCTTCATAGGCGCAGAGAGTTTCGATCGCGCGGATCACGATGCTCTTGAACTGGTTGTTGCAGGTCCGCCCGAGCCCGGCCTCCTTGGCCATCTCCTTGCAGCGTGGAGTGAGCTTGTCGTAGTTGAGGTTGTACCGGGCGTTGGGTCCGACGAGGTAGATGCGGTCGCCGTTTATCTTCGAATGGAGCGACGTCGAGTGGGGCACTTGCTCTTCTTTGAAGTGGTCGAGGAACTCCTTGACGTCGATGTCAAGGCCCTTGTTCGACTTGATGCGACCTTCATTGAACGGATATTCGTCGGGATGGACGACGGAGACGGACTCGTAATCGGGCTCGAGATCGGGGAACTCGAGCGTGGCGACCAGGCGTATCGTGTCGATGCAGTCCGCTATTCCTTTCTTGAGGCGGTCGGCGAGGGGAGCGAGTTCCTCTTTCGTGGGCGCGCGGTAGAACCCACCGACCCGGACATTGATCGGGTGGGTAGCCCGGCCCGCGACGACCTCGATGAGATCGTTCCCCAATTTCTTCATGCGGAGAGCCCGGTTGACTTCGTTGGGAAAATCGGGCGCGAGGTGTATGACGCTCTCGCGCCCGAGAAAGTCGGGAAGATGGAGCATGTATACGTGGAGCACGTGGCTCTCGATCCACTCGCCGCAATAGATGAGCCTCCGGAGCTCGCGGAGCTGCCCGCCGACC
>Ga0315276_10001777_pt1 | contig 19417 bp, 15 predicted proteins | sample YL17G05_0_MG_FD_204542 | JGI IMG/M metagenome (GOLD analysis project Ga0315276, IMG submission 204542) | Sediment microbial communities from Yellowstone Lake, YNP, Wyoming, USA - YL17G05_0 | ecosystem: Environmental > Aquatic > Freshwater > Lake > Sediment | place: USA: Wyoming | collected... | reverse complement strand
CCATATCCGAAGCTGTTGGGTAGATAAGAGTGACGTCGCCTGGGCCGTGAAATTCGCCGGGTACGCCTGTGATCACCTGGAACATGACTCCATCAAAGGCAAGTTCATTTCCGGCTTCCAGGAACGGACCTTCACCGGCGTCGCCGTAATCACCGTCATCATTGAAGTCGATATTGACGTATTGGTAATAATCGCCAATAACTGTAATGCAGAAATCATAAGTGGTTGTAACCGGAGTCATGGTGCCGAGTCGCCATTTGTTACCGCTTGGAGCACCGCTCGGCCGGGTAGTGGTCTCGGTGGAGTAATTGAAGTAGGTCCCCATCCAATCGACGTCGTATGCAATCGGAACGACAACCCCGTCGTGCGCGGCGGCCAGTAACGGCGCAGCCAGCGACAACTTTGGCGCCTTCCATGAACCCGCCCGGTCGTCAGGGTTGGTGTACGCAAAGTAATCAACCGCACCAATATTGGTGACTATCCAGCCCAATATGGCGTTGGCATTAGCCAGCGAAGTCTGAGAAACACCAATACCGGACAACTGGCTGGTTACGGTACTGTTGCCGTTGACCGTCAGTGCGGTGGAGCATTGCAGATTATTGTCTATAACATTGAGAGTCGCGGAGGAAAGACCGGTCGAGGCGTTGAAGTACATCAACGGAACTTCCAATCGAGCCGCCAATGCCGAAGCGCACAGTGCGTTCTCATAGTCCGCATCGCCTACCAACACAACATAGGTTGTCGTCGTCCAGTGAGTCTGCGCGAGACCACAAGTCACCCCGTCCAGCGTACCGCTAATAGTGTTGATCGTATAGGTATTTTCCGGATTGTATAGTGTCAGATAATGGGTTATTTCCTCAAGTACTGTTCCAGACTCATCGAGGGCGATAACCGATGGTCCGGCCGTATTGGTCTTAGCCGATGCCGGGACAGCCGCGAGGTATGCAAAGTCTTTCCAACTGGCGCTAGTAGCGGAAATCGGCACTAAAAAAGTATTCTTAGCGGCATTGGCCGCAGGCGCCATGGCGAACACCGCCACGGCCACAATCATCAAAACATTTCTTCTACACATAGCATTTACTCCTTATACAAAAAAACATTATTGCGTCCTCAAAACATATTGAGGATATACGAGATACACATACACACATACACTTTTACATTGTCAGACATGTTCGGCACTCGATTCGATGTTGGCGCAGCACCACTGTTTATTAAAGAAGAAGTTAACGTTGAATAACGCCCCATTCGACCCGCGATGACAGGCAACTCAGAAAACTTTGTGCCGGATTCGATCCTGATCATATACGCCTCCGCCAGCATAAGAAACAATCAGATAACTGCAATGATAACAAATCACATTTCTTTTGCAAGTTTTTTTTTATTATTTTTCAGCAAATGACGTAACTTATTGGTGCTGCTTGGTTTCCATGCAGAATTTGGGGGTGTACAGGTTGAGCGTGAATTGGCCATGTGCCGGGGCGGGAAATGATTAACCTGCATATTTCATAGGGGTATCGATTTCACGACGGAGGGGGATTTTTCTCGATCTGTCATAGAAATAGCCTTTCTGTTGGAGTATGGCTTCTAGTATAACTACTTATACTACAAACAGTTAGGCCTTTTGTCTATCAAAAAATAGAAAAATTCTATGAAATATTCGGGTTAGGCCAGCCGCGGCGTTCCAGCCATTTTACTAGTTCCAGTACCGGCGAAATCGTAAATGCTCCTATAATAATTATTATCAAGTCCACCAGCGGGAGGCTATAGGTACCAAATGGACGATGCAGGAAAGGCACATAGACAATCAGTGCCAGCAGTAACGATTCCCACAGGATAGCCAGATTCAGCCATTTATTGGCAAAGGGCTGATTGATGACTGAATGGCGGTCAGAGCGAAAGTTATACGCTTTGAAGAATTGAATGAGCACAAGCGACACAAAAGTCATCGTCATCGCTTCTTCAAGGCAGCGGCCAGAACTCAACGCCCAAACAAACAGGCCTAAATTGACCACAGTTGACCAAAGCCCACCCACCACCATGAGGATAACGACGGGCCATGTGAAGATACCGGTGCGAGGGTTGCGTGGTTTACGACGCATAAGGTCTGCTTCAGGCGGGTCAACGGCAAGAGCTAGCGCAGGCAGACCATCGGTGGCGAGATTTACGTAAAGGATTTGCACCGCACTTAAAGGCAGCGGTATCCCAGCGATCGTGGCAGCACTAATCAAGCCAATTTCACCCAGGTTGGATGAAAGCAAATACATCAGATATTTTTTGATATTGCTGAAAATTCCCCTGCCCTCTTCCACCGCAGCCACGATGGAAGCGAAGTTGTCATCGGTAAGTGTCATAGCGGCGGCTTCTCTGCTGACGTCCGTACCTGTAATGCCCATAGCAATGCCGATGTCGGCTTTTTTAAGGGCTGGCGCATCATTCACTCCGTCACCAGTCATCGCGACGATGTGGCCTTTTTTTTGCAGGGCGGTAACCACCTGCAGTTTGTGCGCTGGAGAGACACGGGCGTAAACCTCAATATTCTGCACCTCGCGATCGAGACCAGCATCCGTCATGGCCTCCAATTCGTCCCCGGTAACTACACGGCCTGTTTTGAGGATACCTAACTCACGGGCTATCGCCTGTGCAGTAATGGGGTGGTCGCCGGTAATCATTACTGCTTTTATGCCTGCGTTCTCACAGGTCTGAACGGCGGCTTTGGCCTCGGGACGAGGCGGGTCAATCATCCCCACCAGACCGAGAAATGACATTTCGCGTTCAGCCGTTTCCAGTGTGGCATTCGACTTAGACGCTACGGCCAGTACTCGCAGTGCTTCTCCTGCCATCTGGCGGGCGATTTCCAGAATTGCCGTTCTGCCTGCCGCATCAAGGGTGGTTTCCTCATTGTCAGTCAACTGCCGCACACATGAATTGAGAATCACTTCCGGTGCGCCATTGGAGTAGGCAATTACCCCTTGCTGAGTAGTGTGCAGTGTGGTCATACGCTTGGTTTCGGAGGTGAAAGGTATTTCATTTATTCGTGGGAACCGTGCGTCAAGGTCGCCCTTATCCAGCCCGACTTTAGCAGCGGCCACCACTAACGCACCCTCCGTTGGGTCGCCCTTAATACCCCAGCGGCCATCCGGTTCGCGGATTATGTGGGCATCAGACGCCAGTGTAGCCGACTGCAGAAGCTGTTTAAGCCCGGCGGAGGAGTCAAAAGGATCGCCGTTTAGCGAAAACTGTCCCTGCGGTTCATATCCCGCGCCGGAAACATCAAGCGTCCTACCGGCTACATAAACTTTACGCACGGTCATCTCATCCTTCGTGAGAGTACCGGTCTTATCAGAGCAGATGATCGAGATACTGCCGAGTGTTTCAACTGCTGGTAGGCGGCGTATCAACGCGTGGCGACGTACCATACGTTGCACACCAATGGCCAGCGAAATGGTAACTACAGCGGGCAACGCTTCGGGGACGACGGCGACCGCCAACGCAATGCCGAATATCAGCATTTCAATAAAGGGCTGGCCGCGTAACATGCCTAGAGCAACAATAATTGCCACAATAACGAGTGCTGCCCCCACCAGCATGCGACCGACCTTATCGAGGTTCTCCTGCAACGGGGTCTTGCCGGTTTCTACCGTCTGCAACATTTGCGCAATTTTTCCGAACTCGGTATTCATGCCGGTGGCAACGACAATGGCGCGGCCCCGGCCATAAGTCGCTATCGTCCCCGCGTATGCGATATTCCGGCGGTCACCCAAAGCCAGGTTAGGGTGGTCGAGGGAAACAGTGTGTTTTTGTACTGGAACCGACTCACCTGTCAGGGCAGCCTCTTCAATCTGCAAATTGACAGTCTCGAACAGACGGGCATCAGCAGGAATTTTATCGCCTGCTCGCAAGAGAATTACATCGCCTGGCACAAGCTCACGCGCTGGGATATCAGCCTCCCTTCCGTTGCGGATGACGCTGGCCATTGGCGCTGCCATTTGTCTCAGGGCCTCAATGGCTCGCTCAGCGCGATATTCCTGCACAAAGCCCAACAACACTGCGAACAAGACGATGATGGCAATCGCAATCGCTTCAACACCATGTCCCAGGAAGGCCGACAAGGCTACTGCGACAAGCAAGATGATAATCAGCACATTCTTGAACTGCTCCAGGAGTAATGCCCATGGCGAAATGCGATGGGCAGCCTGCAGTTCGTTAGGACCATATTTTTTAAACCGTTCTGCCGCTTCGCTGACCGATAGCCCATTTGTTAAATCGCTGGAGAAAGAACACAGTATTTCCTTAACATCCAATTGCCACCATTGTTTCATTTGATTTCCCTTTAAAATTTATCTGTAATTTTCTGCGACTTTTACCACTACAATACTAAAAACAGAAACTTCAATTTGCTGCAAACTATTTTTGTAACCGTTCAGGCCATTAGGGTCTGATTTTCCAGTTCGGCCAGCCAACACAACCAGCCGTAAAACAACAACTTGCAATCAATATGCCCAACTCTCATACCGTTGTCAAGGGTTTTTGGGAGCCCAGGGCCATGGATGTCCGATAACATAACTGGCAACAAAATAAGGAATGGCCGGTGGGCGCGAGCCGCACGGGCCGAATCAGTTTTAAATGACAACTCAACCTGACCGATTCTAACGAATCGTTCCGTTTGAAGGCACGAGGCACGGGGGACTAGTAGTTCGGTCAGTTCGAGTAACAGGGATTATTCGAAGGTTTGTTTTTGGCGGAGGATGTGGAAGTAGTGCTGAGCAAAACGATGGGCCTCGTCGCGGACGTATTGCAAAAGACGTAATGCAGGGTCGTTGCGTGGCAGCTCGAATGGTTCGCCGGTGTTTTGGCAAAATATTTTTTCTTCCTTTTTGGCCAGGGACAATACCATGGGCGGCTGAATAAGCATGTTTTCAAAGGCTTCCAGGGCGGCGTGCAATTGGCCCAGGCCGCCGTCGATCAAAATCACGTCTGGAAAAAGCGCTTCCGAATCGCCGGCCCGTCGATAACGACGGCGGAGCACCTCCTGAATCATGGCGTAATCGTCGATACCAGGAGTTTCCCTGATGCGAAAACGGCGATAATTGTTTTTGAAAGGGTGCCCATCGATAAAACAAACCAGTCCGCCAACCGCATTTTGACCGGCAATGTGGGCAATGTCAACGCCTTCTACAATCCGCACAGTTTCCGGTAAACCGAGCAACTGGCTGAGGCGATCCAATCCCGCGGCAGTGTCGATCTGGAATAATTCAGGCTGAACGTGCTCGTCCACTTCGCCGCGATCGGCCAGCGACTCGATGGCCTTGATCTCGTCGCGCAAACGGGCCGCCTCCTCGTAATTGAGGTCATGGGCCTTTCCGAGCATTTCCTTGTGCAGTTGTCTGAGCACTACCGAGCGTTTGGATTCTAAAAAGCTTCGCAGCCGTTTGATGTCCCCGGTGTATGTCTGCCTGCTGATCCGACCGGCACATGGGCCGGTGCACTGATCGACCTGATACAGTATGCAGGGACGAAAGAAATGAAGGTTCTGGTTGTCGGCGTTGATTTCCAGCTTGCAGGTTCGAAACTTGAATATCCGCTGGAGGACCTGGACCACCCGGCGCAGATCGCCCGGACTGGTAAAAGGGCCATAGAGTTTGGCGTCTTCGCGCGGCTGACGGGTGACATATATACCAGGGAAATCGTCGCCAGTGGTGATTTCCAGGTAGGGAAACGTTTTGTCGTCGGTCTGGCGGGAGTTGTAAGGGGGCTGGATGTCCTTGATGAGCCTGGCTTCCTGGAGAATGGCGTCAACATCACTTTGGCACTGAAGATAGCCAACCTCAGTCACCTTTTCGATCATTTCGGCGATTTTTGGACTGCGGCTGCGTATCAGATCGGCTGAGGGCTGAAAGTAGCTGCCGGCCCGATCACGGAGATTTCCAGCTTTGCCGATGTAAAGGACCCGGCCCTGAGCGTCTTTCATCAAATACACGCCTGGGGCGGCGGGAAATTCCTTGATCTTTCGACGAATATCCGTCAAGCTATCATTGCTGTTTGAGGACATGTGGACATTATAGGTTTACCACAGACGGTGGTCAAATGGTCTGATTTAGGCCTTATACTCAGGAGATGTACGCTGATGGCAGATAAGCAAGAACCCAAGGTAGGTGTCGTAATGGGCAGTGAGAGCGATTGGTCGGTGATGGCTGGGTGTGTAGAGACCCTGAAAACATTTGGGGTGCCCTATGAAGTGCGTATCAGCAGTGCCCATCGCAGCCCGGAGGCAACATCCGATTATGCCCGCACTGTTGCTGATCGTGGAATTGAGGTGCTGATCGTGGCGGCGGGTATGGCAGCTCACCTGGCCGGGGTGATGGCGGCCCATACCACACTACCGGTGATTGGGGTACCCATAGCCAGCGGCTCGCTCCAGGGAATCGATGCCCTGCTCTCGACAGTGCAGATGCCGACGGGGATACCGGTTGCCACGGTGGGGATCGGGCCGGCGGGGGCGAAAAACGCGGCGTTGTTGGCAGTGCAGATATTAGCGCTGTCCGATGAGCGTCTGGCTGAAAAGCTGAACAAACACAAAACCGAATTGGCTGAAGGTGTAAAAGAGAAAAACGAAAAGCTGCAACGCGAAATAAACAATAAGTAAGACGCCGGCGTTTGTATCAACATGCCCGCGTTTGTGTGGGTATGTCAGTGGGCAAGACATTGGCAGGATTGGAATGGCATGGCTGTCGAGACGATCAAGTGGGTTGGCGATACGGATGGGTATGTGGAGCTGATTGATCAGACACTGCTGCCGATGGAGTTTCGCAAGGTCGCCGTGCGTGGTGTCAAGGATATGTGGCGGTCGATAAAGGTGCTGCAGGTGCGGGGGGCGCCGGCGATCGGGATAGCAGCGGCTTACGGAGTGGTTCTGGCGGTGGGGAAACTGGATAACAGTGTTTCGCTGGACGATGCCCGCAAAGTGCTTAAGGAAGCGTGCGAATATCTGGCGGCCAGTCGTCCGACAGCGGTAAACCTGTTCTGGGCTCTTGAGAGAATGCAGCGTGCAGGTGGCAACCGCGAAATCGAAACAGTACAGCAGTTAAAGGAGCATTTGCTTGCGGAGGCCCAGGCGGTTCGCGATGAGGACGCGGCGATGTGTCGTGCTATCGGTGCCTACGGAGCACACCTGATTGAAGACGGCAGCACTGTTCTGACCCATTGTAATGCCGGGGGATTGGCCACGGCCGACTATGGTACGGCCCTGGCGGTAATGTTTACGGCGCATGAGCGGGGTCGGGAGTTCAGCGTTTATGCCGATGAGACCCGGCCCCTGTTACAGGGTGCGCGCCTGACAGCGTGGGAACTGATGGAGGCGGGTATCGACGTAACGATAATCTGTGACAATATGGCAGGTCACCTGATGAGCCAGGGGAAAATCGATCTTGTTATCACGGGTGCGGATCGGATAGCGGCTAACGGCGACACGGCTAACAAGATCGGTACGTACTCGCTGGCCATATTGGCCCAGGCGCATGATATACCGTTTTACATTGCCGCGCCGTCGAGTACGTTTGATTTGTCCATTGCCGACGGTAAAGCAATACCAATCGAGCATCGCAGGGCCGAGGAGATAACCGAATTTTTTGGCCGGCGTATCGGGCCGGAAAATGTCAAGGTGTACAACCCCGCGTTCGATGTCACACCCCATCGTCTGATTGCCGCTATTATTACCGAACATGGATTGATAGATCGACCTGACAGTGAAAAGGTACGCCATCTGTTAGGAAGATAGGATTTCATAGAACACAAACCGCTGAGATGCCTACGCAAGTGTGGGTATGGCGCTTTTGTCAGGCAAACCAGATGAAATCGTTGTCAGTTGGCGGCAAGGACTTCTTCAATCTCAGGGATTTTTTCTCGCATATATTTTTCGATGCCCATTTTGAGGGTCATTGCCGCCCCGGGGCAACCACAGCAGGCGCCCCGGAACTTGATTGTGACGGTTTTCCCGTTGATAGATATCAACTTGCAGTCGCCGCCATCGCGTTGCAGCATGGGGCGAATCTCTTCGATGCATTCTTTTACCTTATCGTCAAAACTTTTTTCTTCAGACATAATTATCTCCAAAAACAACTGCCGTGCTCATTAGTTCGATTACATATTCAGACAAAATTTTATGCGTCGGGTTTCGATTGGCCTGGCGGGTTATGGGTGGCGGTGTGGGCGGCGAAACCAAAAATATTCAAATCTTCGTCACATGTAGCCTTGCTGAGGTACTTGTGAACGTAATCGGTATCGATGACGTATTTCTTTTTGGCATGATCGGGGGCGTCGAAGCTGATTTGTTCGAACACTTTTTCCATAACCGCGTACAACCGCCTGGCGCCGATGTTCTGTTGGGTGCGATTGATTTCGTAGGCCTTTTCGGCCATGGCGGCAATGCCGTCTTTGGTGAACTTTATCTCGACTCCCTCGGTAGCCAATAATTCTATTTGCTGTTTTGTCAGCGCGTTACGCGGTTCGGTCAGGATACGGCAGAACTGTTCCTGGTCGAGGTCTTTCAAGGTGACCCGAATGGGGAACCGGCCCTGCAGTTCGGGCATCAGATCGGCGGGCTTGTTGCGTGTGAAGGCGCCGGCGGCAATGAAAAGGATATGATCGGTTTTGATCATTCCATGCCGTGTATTGACAGTAGTGCCTTCCACCAGCGGCAGCATATCACGCTGTACGCCTTCGCGGGAAATGTCAGGTCCAAACCCGGTTCCGCCGCAAATCTTATCGATCTCGTCGAGAAAAACGATCCCCGACTGCTCGGTACGATTGATGGCTGTTTCGATCATTTTGTCCTGATCGATAAGTTTGTCCAGTTCCTGCTGATGAATGATATTGCGAGCCTCGGCGATGGTAAGTCGGCGGTGCGATTTTCTGGTGGGGATCATTTTTTCGAACATGTTCTGCAGATCCGGCTCCATCTGGTCCATGCCGATATTGGACAGGACATTGACCGACATAGCCTTTTCTTCGACCGATATTTCGATTTGGCGATCTTCCAGCAGACCGTCGCGCAACTGCTGTAGTAATTTATTGCGGGTCCGCTCATGGCGGTGTTGCTCCTCGTCCACATCCTGGGTAGTCACCGTCGGCCCGATATCAGCGGTGGGCAGCAGGTAATCCAAGATGCGTTCTTCGGTGGCTGCCTCGGCTTTTTGCATGTTCTGTTGGGCCATTTCGCTGCGGACCGTCTGAACACCCCTGTCGAGAAGGTCACGAACCATGCTTTCGACGTCCCGTCCTACGTAGCCGATCTCTGTAAACTTGGTTGCTTCCACCTTGATAAACGGCGCCTCAACCAAGGTTGCCAGCCGCCGGGCGATCTCGGTCTTGCCCACACCGGTTGGTCCCACCATGATAATATTTTTGGGAGCGACCTCATCGCGTATGTCCGGCTGGAGCTGCTGGCGGCGCCAGCGATTACGGATGGCGATGGCCACCGCCCGCTTGGCATCGTCCTGTCCGATAATGAACTTGTCCAACTCGGCCACGATCTCGCTTGGTGTTAAGTGTTTGATATCAGTCATATAATGTTATTTCCACCTGAGTTACCAAAAAAAACAATACATCAAGGCCACAAGAGTACACGTTATCCTGTCTTTTGTCAACTATCCTTTTTTTCTTCCATCATGGTAGGCCCGACAAAAAAAACGCAGCCCCCCGATCGCCGGATAATCTCGCCCAACAGATCTCCCAAACCCCACCATTTCGCCGGCGGCATGTAGCATTATTTTTCCTTATGAGAATATCGGCGTCGCAGTTGCCCGCAGGCAGCGTCGATCTCCGAACCGTGCGACCGACGCAGATGAACGTTTATTCCCCTGGCGATGAGCCGGTCCTTAAATGCCTGTGCGGTTTCATTCCCTGCCGGTTTGAAGTCGGTTTCGGCCACACGATTGTAATTGATCAGGTTGACGTTGCATCGCACTTGCCGCGCCAGGCCGGCAAGCTGGTCGGCATGAACCGGCAGGCAGTTGACACCATCGAGCAGTACATATTCCAGCGTTACCTCCCGGTGCGTTTGTTGATAATAATAATCGATCGCCTGGAAAAGCTCTTCCAGTTTTATTTGTCCGGCTATGGGTATCAGTTGGCTGCGGAGCTGGTCGTTGGGGGCATGAAGGCTCACCGCCAAAGTGACCTGCAGAGGTTCGTGGGCCAGCTTTCGTATCTGCCGGGGCAGTCCGATAGTACTGATGGTGATGTGACGGGCGCCGATATCGAGAGCCCAATCGGCGTTGATTATTTTTACCGCTTTTATGGTGTTATCGTAGTTGGCAAAGGGTTCGCCCATACCCATTATCACGACATTGCTGATCCGTTCCGATGCGTCGAGCTGTTTTCTGACCCATAAGACCTGTTCGACCATGCGGCCGGCCTCCAGCGAGCAGGTCAGGCCGTCCAGCCCGGAAGCACAAAAAGCGCAACGTACAGGACAACCGACCTGAGAAGAAATGCAAACGGTACGGCGACTTCCGGTGGAAATAAGCACTGTTTCGGTCAAGGTTTCGTCCGGCCAGGCTAACAGCAGTTTGACCGTACTGTCATGACTACGGCAGGTCTGTTGGAGGCTGGCGGCCCGCAAACTGAACTGTTGGGAGAGAAGCTCCCTGAGATCAGCGGGCAGGTTGCTCATCAGGGAAAATTTATCGACGTTATGTTGATATACCCATTGCAGAATCTGATCGGTACGATATGAAGGAAAAGAATTTTCGCTGAGCCAATCACAAAGTTCCTGACGGTCAATATCCAATATATCTTTCATAATATGGTGTTGTTTTCTGTTGTTCCGTCCACCGCGCATACATTTTTCAAATTTTAAACAGTGATCCGTAAACTTTGAGACTTTCGGGCAGTTGCGTACGTCCCGACAGGTACGCCGCTTCGATAATTGCCACATTGACCAAATGTTCGCGGGCGGTATTGACAGGTTTTACCTCGGGGTCAAGCAGGCTGTCGGCAAACTGGCGTATCTGTTGTGAGATCAGCCACGCCTCATCGACCTGATAGTTTTCTTCTCTGAGCACGTTGCCCTCGGGATCGTATATGCGTAACATATCGGGGCTGGCCTCCATACTGCCTTCGGTACCGTGAAAGAGCAGCCGTTCGCTTGACGGGCCGGTCATCCAACTGCACAACAAATTGCCCATCGCTCCGTCAGGAAACTTCATAGTCAGCACCACGGTATCTTCTGTGCGGTATGGCGGCAGTGTTCGCTTACTGCAATGATTGGTGTTGAGGCTGTAAAGCCGTTCGGGCGTTCCCAGGCTCCAGACAATCTGATCGATCAGGTGATAGGCCTCCTCCAGCAGCACTCCGCCGCCGGACAGAACCGGATCACCCCGCCAGCCGAACTCGCCGCGAGTGTCAGGATAGCTCAGAAAACATTCGCCCCGAACCAGATAGACTGAGCCAATTCGCTGTTTTTGAAGGAACTGGTGGGCGTGCAGATAACCTGGTGCGAACCGTTTTTCGGCGCCGATATGGAATTGTGCCTGGGCCTTTTCGAGCTGTTCCACCCACTGCATCGCTTCCGGCAGTGTGCGAGCCAGCGGTGTCTCCTTAAAAACGTGAATTCCGGCCTTGGCCGCCAGTTGAATACATTCTCCGCACAGAAAAGTAGGCAGCGCCAGGAAGAGCACATCGAGCTTTTCCTCAACGATCAGACTGCGATAGTCGTCGTATGGGGCCGCATCGTACTGCAGGGCGTATCCCTTGGCCAGTTCCATGTTCCGGTCAGCGATGGCTTTGACAATAAAGCTGTCGTTGCGGTCTATCTCCGCCAGAACTTTCGCACCATATCCGCCTACGCCAATTATGCCTGTTCGAAGATCATTCATTCCTGCAATTGTCCAACTACCGGCAATTTTTTTTTACAGATGTTTTCAATAGCGGTAGTGGTCCGGTTTGTAGGGGCCGTTTACCGATATCCCGAGATATTCAGCCTGTTTTTCCGTCAATGTTTCCAGTTTTACACCCAGTTTTTCCAGGTGCAAACGGGCAACCTCCTCGTCCAGTTTCTTGGGCAGAGTATATACCTTGTTTTCGTATTTTTCGCTGTTGTTAAACAGTTCGATCTGGGCCAGCACCTGATTGGAAAACGAGTTGCTCATTACAAAGGACGGATGTCCCGTGGCACAACCCAAATTCACCAAGCGCCCCTCTGCCAATAATATGATACTGTGGCCGTCGGGAAAGGTGAATAGATCGACCTGTGGTTTGATATTGGTTTTTTTGATGCCTTCGATTGCCCGCAGACCGGCTACGTCGATTTCGATGTCGAAGTGACCGATATTACAAACGATCGCCTGGTCTTTCATTTGCTTCATGTGCTCGACGGTCAGGACATTACAGCAGCCGGTGGCCGTGACAAAGATATTACCTTCTGTGACAGCTTCGTCCATGGTTTTGACTTCGTAGCCTTCCATCGCTGCCTGCAGAGCGCAGATCGGATCGATCTCTGTAACTATCACGCGGGCGCCGAAGTTGGCCATTGTTTGAGCGCTGCCTTTACCTACGTCACCGTAACCGGCGATCACCACTACTTTGCCGGCCACCATAATATCGGTAGCTCTTTTGATACCGTCGGCCAACGATTCGCGACAACCGTACTTGTTGTCGAATTTGCTCTTGGTAACGGAATCATTGACATTTATGGCCGGACATTTCAGTTTGCCTTTCCGCGATAAGCGTTCCAGATTATGCACACCGGTGGTGGTCTCTTCCGAGACGCCCCGCACATGGTTCATGAATTCCTTATATCGCTGCTCATGCATCATGTTAGTCAGATCGCCGCCGTCATCGATGAGCATATTTGGGCCTTTACCGTCGGGCCATTCAATGACCTGTTCGACACACCAGTCGTATTCTTCCAGCGTCTCGCCTTTCCAGGCGAACACCGGCACTCCCGTCGCCGCTATGGCCGCGGCGGCATGGTCCTGCGTCGAGAAGATATTACATGACGACCAACGTACCTGGGCGCCAAGTTTAATCATGGTTTCGATCAGCACGGCCGTCTGGATGGTCATGTGTACGCACCCGGCAATTCTGGCTCCTTTTAAGGGCTGCTGGGCGGTGTATTTTTCCCGCAATGCCATCAAGCCGGGCATTTCTTTCTGGGCCAACTCTATTTCTTTTCGGCCCCACTCGGCCAGGGTAATATCTTTAACCTTGTAATCCCGAGTTTTAGTTGCGTCCGTCATTTTCTTAACCTCATTATAGTAAAATAGTTACGAGACAATCGATTGCCGTGTTCGTCAATCATAATCATTTCTGAAAAATATCCAACACAGCTAATTCCATCGATTTCCAACTATATAACCTGATTATTGCTTCGTCAAGTCTATTTACGGTTTCGCTGTGTATTTATTGCTACCAATTGGCCCCGGCTATGGTTATGATGAGGGTTGATTATGAGCAGTCTATTGGAACAACTTCAAGCAGGTAAGGTACTGCTGGGTGATGGGGCCATGGGTACATCACTGCAAAACCTGGGGCTGGAAGCCGGGGGGTGTCCCGAGCAGTGGAACATCACCCACAGCGAACAAGTCCAATCGGTCATAGCCGGATACGTTGCCGCTGGCAGCGATATTGTGGAAACCAACAGTTTCGGAGGCACTCGCTACAAATTGGAGTATTTCGGGCTGGATGATGAGGTCCGCCAGTTGAACCGTGCGGCCGCTGAGATCGCGCGCAATGCCGCCGGGCAAAATTGTTTCGTGATCGGTTCGGTCGGACCGACGGGCCAGTTTTTGGCACCGCTGGGAACCCAGACCGAGCAAGATATGTACGAGGCGTTCAGGGAACAGGTTGTGGCCCTTGCCCAAGGCGGAGCAGACGCTATATGTATCGAGACAATGACCGCACTGGAAGAGGCCAGGGTAGCGCTGCGGGCGGCTAAAGAAAATACCGACCTGGTGACTATTGTGACTTTTACCTTCGACAAAACCGCTCAGGGGCGGTATCGTACGATGATGGGTGTAAGCCCGGCTCAGGCGGCACGGGAGATGACCGCCCTAGATGCGGACATTGTGGGCAGCAACTGTGGCAGCGGACCGGAAGACATGATCCCTATATGTCGCGAAATGCGCGATAATACGGATCGATTTATCATGATTCAGTCGAACGCCGGCCTGCCGATATTGGAAGACGGTAAGACTGTCTTCAAAGCTACGCCGGAGGATATGGCCCAGGGCGTTGGGCCGCTGATCGCCGGCGGCGCCAATATCATCGGCGGCTGTTGCGGAACAACCGACGCCCATATAAAAGCTATGCGTGAAAAACTGCAAACTTACAAAAAACTGTAAGGTAACTATTTGATATTGGGAGTTTTGGATATGAGTTATCGCCCGAGGAAGTCAGGTTATTTGTGGATTTTGGTTGCAGGGCTGGTCTTGTTTGGATGCTGGGGATCGGCGGTAAGCTCGGCCTTGGGGAACGAGCAGCTTCTGTCCAAATCGGTCGTGCTGATACGCGGCGTCAGCCAGGACTGGAACTACTCCATGCCCTGGAAGCAGACAGCGATGAACTGGGGCAGCGGTACCGGTTTTGTCATTGATGGTAAGCGGATACTTACCAACGCCCACAACGTAAGCAACAATAAGTATGTCGAGATAAAAAAACAGGGACAGGCCCGTCGGTATCCGGCCAGGGTGGCATTCATCGGGCATGACTGCGATCTGGCGATTCTTCTGCCGCAGGAGATGAGCTTCTTTGACGATACCGAGCCGCTGGAGCTGGGCGGTATTCCCGAAGTTAATACAACTGTCTCGACTTACGGTTTTCCGGTAGGCGGCGAGCGGGTCTCGGTGACCGAGGGGATAGTATCGCGGGTGGAGATGGACAACTATAGTCATACCGGGGCCGATTCGCATCTGGTGGTGCAGACCGACGCGGCCATCAACCCGGGCAACAGCGGCGGCCCGGTTATGCAGAAAGATAAGGTGGTGGGAGTTGCCTTTCAGGGATTGCTCCAGGCAGACAATATCGGATACATGATACCGACAACCGTAATTCGCCATTTCCTGGCCGACATCACCGACGACAAGTACGACGGTTTCGGATCATTGGGATTTACGTTTTATCCCGGCCTGCACAGCGTAAGCTATAAGGAATATCTGAAAATACCGGACCAGGAAGAGGGAATAGTGGTACTGCAGACGCTGCTGAACGGTTCCATAGAAACGATATTGCAGCCGGGCGATGTGCTAACCAAAATCGATCAGTACGATGTCGATAATGACGGCAAAGTCCTGATAGACGCCCTGCGACTGCAAATATCGGAAGTGGTCGAACGAAAACAAATAGGCGATCAGGTGGAAATCACTTTTTATCGTGACGGACAGATCCACACGGAAAAAGTGGAGGTCAGACTGAACCGTCCGGTATTGGGATACGCCCGGCAGTACGATAAAAAACCCGATTATGTCGTTTATGCCGGCTTGACATTCGTGCCGGTGTCGCGCAATTTTCTGGAGACGTGGGGAGACAACTGGCTGCCGGATGTCCCCCATTCCCTGCGATATCTGTTTTATTATTCCCAGCAGCTCAATCAGCAGCACCAACGCCTGGAATACGTAGTGCTGGGCGAAATTCTGCCGGACGAGGTCAATCAATACTGCGGGAAATTCAAATATCAGCCGGTGGAAAAAATCAACGGTATGGATATTTGGAGCCTGGCGGACGTAAAAAAAGCTATCGAAAATCCCGACGGCAATTTCTGTATGATAAATTTTATGTATCTCGATTGGCCGCTGATCATCGATCTTGAAAAAGGACAGACCCGTCATAATGCCATATTACAACAATATCAGGTGCCCGCGGATGCACGTATATCGGATGCAAATTAAAGGTGACACTAACATCAAAGGCAGGTTCAGTAATGAAGATTAAAACCGTTTGGTTCGTTACAGTTTGGATTGTATTGGTACAGGCCCTTTGCCCCCCGCAAAGTGCCAATGCGGAAAATAAAACCGATCCTGACCAGGCAGAAGCTTTCAGGAAATCGCTGGTTTACATACAGGCGTCCGTTTACAGCTATAGTTCGCATCAGCCCTGGCGGCATACCGATCTGAGCCAACGGATCGGTTACGGATGTGCGGTGGGTCCTTACGAAGTGTTGACCACGGCCTGTAATATGGCCGACGCCTCGTTCGTAACCGTACAAAAGTTCGGACAAAACGAACAGATACCGGCTCAGGTAAAAGTAATCGACTACGAAAGCAACTTATCCCTGCTGAGACTGGACAGCAGCGCAGTGGACGAGCCGTTACAACCCGTCAGCTTCAGCGAAGATTACCGCAAAGGTGCAAGTGCGGACTTCTACTGGCTGGACGATGACGGCCGGGTCTCCAGCGGACGCGGTTATATCGACCGGGCCGAATTGTATCAATCAGGCTTTTCCTTTGCCCTGTTTTTGAACTATGTGATCAGTAACGTTTCGCAGCGGTCCGGACTGGCTCATCTCTTCTGTATGGACGGCGCCGCCATCGGTCTGGGCTGCTGGTACAATGAAGACATTAAGGAATCGGGAATAATTCCGGCGATGGTCATCAATCAGTTTCTGGCCGACGTCCGTCAGGACGATTACGAAGGCTTTCCACTGGTCGGCTTTGCGACGGCGCCGCTGCTCGACCCAGCCATGCGGGCGTTCCTGAAGATGCCGGAAGATTTGAAAGACGGCGTTTATGTGAGCGATGTGTGGACACTGGGCACCGGTAGTGATATGCTCAAAAAGAACGATGTGATACTGGCAATCGACGGCCACGAAATCGACGCCTACGGAAAGTTTGAGGATCCCAGGTTCAAACGTATATCGTTTGAACACTTGATAACCACCAAGACGGTGGCCCAGGTTCTTGCCTTTGACATCTGGCGCGATGGTGATAAGCAACAATTGAAAATCACCGCCCGAAACTTCAAAGCCGACGATATGCTGGTCCCGTATTACGAATATGATCGGCAGGGACAATACGCAGTTGTCGGTGGGTTCGTGCTCCAGAAACTTACCCGCAAGTATCTGGCCGGCTGGGGCTCGAACTGGCAGGGTAAAACGGACCCTCATTTATATCATTATTTCCACGAGCTGGCTTTCAAGCCCAGTGACGAACGCCACGATATCGTGATACTCAACCTAGTACTGCCGGCGGAGATAAACCTGGGCTATCAGGCTTTGCGCCAATTGGTGGTAACAAAATATAACGGTATGCCGATACGTTCCATCGAAGACATAATCGCTGCGCAAAAACTCGATCCGCAGGGGAAATTTGACGTGATTGAGTTCGAAAATAACAACCCGATAGTTGTAATACCACGGGACCAGTTGCCCCAGGCCGACGCCCTGATCGCCCAGCGTTACAATATTGAACAATTGGCACATCTGGAATAAATGTACCCATAATGATTCAGTTCCCACGTTTTCTCATTACAGAATGAACTGTATAGGGTGAATAGATTGCCTGTGTAAACTGATGGGCTGCCAATCGCGGGCAGCCCAAAAATATTCAGATCCAGTTTTGTAAAAATATTCTTGATTTCGGTAGAAAAATAGTAAACATACCGATAGTTTCGTAGAAAAACGGTGGACAGAAGGTGCCTTGACACTACAATTGCCGCATGTGTTTGTGGTATCGTGTGGACAGAGGGTTCACGTATATTATCGGATATTGTTATTGTGCAGATCAAAACCGTTGAAATATACGGGTTCATAAATATAAATATAGATCGTATCCTTTTTGGTAAGGACAGTTGTGTAATGTAGAGTTGTTTTTCTTGTGAACAGGAGATTTAGAACGCAAGCGAAAGGAGTTTTGTCTATGAACAAGAAAGAATTGTTGTTTTTGGTTGGTTTGGTGGCCTGCTGGGCAGGTAACGTAAATGCCGCTGAGAATAACTTGCAAACCGAGCTTAAGCAGGCGCAGACTGAGATTCAGCAGTTGCGGACTGAGATGGCCGAGCTGAAGAACAGTTCGAGTTGGCAGTATCAAACGCAACTTAAGCAGGTGGTTGCACAGATGCCGACAGCGGCCAAGGATGAAGGTGGCGGTGGTTTGATACTACCGGCCGGCTGGAGTATTAAGCCTCACGGGTACATTAAGCTTGATTTGGTTTATGACACCAGCAGTAACAATGCGGGTAATTACCTCTTATATGTCAATCCAGAGACTGCCACCAACAATGACGATGATATGTTCAGTGCCACTGCTCGGCAGACTCGCTTGGGCATGGACGTACTTGCCCCGAATATCGGTGATCTGGAAGTGATGGGTCGGGTTGAGGTAGATTTTTATAACCCGCAAATCGACCAGGAGAATAAGAGCACACCGATGATGCGGCATGCTTACGGCCAATTGAAGGGAGCTGACTGGTCAGTGCTGTTCGGTCAGACTTCGGATGTCGTTTCGCCGCTATTTCCTGATACGCTCAATTACACGATCGGCTGGCTGGGAGGCAACATTGGTTACCGAAGTCCTCAGCTTCGATACACCAAAACAGTGGATTGTCCCACGGGCGAAGGGAAAGTAAAGATGGAAGTGGCCCTGGCGCGTCAGAATGGTCAGGATTATGATGGTGTTCTGGACGACGGGCAGGATGAAGGTGCGCCGACGGTTCAGGCCCGCATTAGTGGTTCCAGTGGTGGAATGCAGGCCGGTGTCAGCGGACATTATGGCCGGGAAGAGGTCAACTGGGCGACATATCCCGACCTTCATACCTGGTCATTGAACGGCGACCTGGTGGTCCCGTTATGTCCCGAGGTGGAACTGAAGGGTGAGGTTTTCTGGGGTGAAAACCTCAATTCCTATCTGGGTGGTATCGGCCAAGGCGCCAACACTGCTACGCACGATGAAATTGAGAGCTTTGGTGGATGGGCTCAGATTGGCTTGAAACCCTGTGACGAATGGGCTGTCAATGCCGGAGCAGGTATAGACGATCCAACCGACAGCGATCTGGCTGCCGGGGCTAGGAGCGAGAACGTCTTTGCCTTTGCTAACGTCAATTACTTCTTCAGCAAGTACCTTTTGACCGGTATCGAGCTTACTTGCATGCGAACGGAGTTCGAAAATGGCGGTGCGGGCACTAACTACCGCATCCAGAATTCATGGATGGTGAAGTTCTAACCGACCTTATAATACAGGTAAGAAAGAATCGGCTGTCTTCCGCTATTGGGAGCAGCCGATTTTTTTGCATGGGGGAGTTGTTGGCAGCGGTTGGGCGGAGGCAGACGTAAGTGCTTATTTTTGGTCGTGGAAAATTGATGTAAGTCTTTATTTTTCGTTCGGCGGAAATGAACATAACTCCTTATTTTTGGTAGCGGGAAATTGTTGTACTGGATGCCCGATCAAGTCGGGCATGACAACTACAGTGCTTGTTTTTGGTGGCGGGG
>Ga0315276_10001772_pt1 | contig 19433 bp, 12 predicted proteins | sample YL17G05_0_MG_FD_204542 | JGI IMG/M metagenome (GOLD analysis project Ga0315276, IMG submission 204542) | Sediment microbial communities from Yellowstone Lake, YNP, Wyoming, USA - YL17G05_0 | ecosystem: Environmental > Aquatic > Freshwater > Lake > Sediment | place: USA: Wyoming | collected... | reverse complement strand
TGAAGACGTTGCGGCGTGCCTGCCCGAGCGTGGTGGCATTGTTGCCGCCCATCGGCACAAAAACTGTGGGGTCGTTGAAGCCCTCGCCCACCGCATCCGTCACCTGGATGGTGATAGTCGCCGCGTTGGCCTGGGTGGCGAGCGCGATGCCCAACGCCACGAGCGCCATCAGCCTGGCGTGATACCTCACGGCTTCGCCGCCGGGCAATCGCTGCTGAATGATCCATCCGCCTGCAGGCAGACGCTGATCGTGTGGTAGAAACGACGGGCCACCCTTACGCCGACAGTGCCGTCCGGCAGATGCACTTCATCACCGTCGTGCGGCAATGCGTTGATAGCGGGCGTAGTTCTGATTGCGGCCCGCTGAATTGCTGCAACGGCGCCATCAGTTGCGCTCGCATTTCCCTGCAGGACCTGTCCGGTCAACGGGTCTATCGCGATGCGCTGTGCGGCGCCGACAATTGCCTGGCTGGTCGGGTTGGCCATCGCGCCAGCGCGCCACTGCGCGCCCGCCAATGCGGCACAGCAGACAACCAACGGAAGAAAGCGCCACGCGCCTGGGTTCATGGGCAAGGACCGGCAGAAAATCAGGCGCCCATCCTAGCCCTGCGCGGGGCACCGACCCGTGACTGGTTTGGGATATTTGCTGCCCGCTTCCCTCGAGGTGGCTGGTTTACATATTGCACCGCATCACGGCCTGCCGGTGCAGGGCCCTGCTCTACCGCCGTACGCCAACGCGTGATAAATATGACGCCCCGCCACTCTGGTTGCCGTACCCATGCCGTCCTTTGATGTCGTCTCGAGCGTAGATACCCACGAACTCACCAACGCCGTGGATCAGGCCACGCGCGAGCTGGAAAAGCGCTATGACTTTCGCGGCACCAATGCCCGTTTCGAGCTCGAGGGCTTCGTGGTAAAGCAGGTTGCCCCCAGCGAGTACCAGCTGGATCAAATGCTCGATATCCTGCGCCTGCGACTGAGTGCGCGCGGCATCGATCCGCGCTGCATTGATCCTGGCGCGGTGGAGACCAATCTTGCGGGCTCGCGCCGCAGCATCACCATCAAGCAGGGCATCGAGCAGGCGGCGGCAAAGAAGCTGGTGGCGAAACTCAAGGAATCAAAGCTCAAGATCGAGGCGCAGATCAACGGCGACAAGCTGCGCGTCACCGGCAAGAAGCGCGACGATCTGCAGACCGCAATGGCTTTGCTGCGCAAGATGGAGATCGATCTGCCGCTGCAGTTCGATAATTTTCGCGACTGAGCTATCCCGAACGGAATTTGATCTGGCCGGCATGGCCAGATTTCACTATATAGTGCACCGCAATGATCGGTCGCTGATTGACCCGAAGCGCACGGCCCAGAATCTTGAGCTACTTGCGCGCGAGGTCAGCCAGCGGTGCGGGCTTCGAGAAACCGTAACCCTGGGCGAAATCGATCTTGAGCGCGGCCAGCCAGCGGGATTCCTCCCTCGATTCGATCGCCTTAGCGCAGGTGTGCATACCCCGCATGCAGGCCATCTGTGCGATGCCGGCTACCACGGCCTGTTGGCGCTTGTCGGCGCCGATTCCGGTGGTGAGCTGCGGCTTGAGCTTGAGCATGCGCAGTCCCTTCAGATCCAGCAAATCGACGTGGCCTTCGTACGGCCCAAAATCATCGAGAATGATCGTGCAGCCGAGTGCCGCGATCAGCTGCGCCGCCTCGGCGCTGCGTTCCGGGGTCTGCGCGCATTGCGTCGCGTCGAGTTCAAAGGCAAGAATGCCGCGCGGCAGGCCCGCCTTGCTCATGCACAGATTGAGGAACTTGAAGAAGTGCGGATCGATGAGCGCTGTTGGCGACAGATTCACCGACACCGAAATCGGATCCGTGCGCCACACCTCGGGATTGTGCGCCAGCCACACCACCAGGTCGGTGATGACACGACGGTCAACGACCGAACCCAACCCGTGTTTCGAGGCCATCTCGATCATGGCCGTGGGCGCCTTGGAGCGCCCATGCTCCGAACCGGTGCGCAGCAGTATTTCAAAGCGCCGGATGCGGCTGGCTTCAAAGATTGGTTCCAGCTGCTGCGTATAGAGAACGATTGGCAGCGCGCGGAGCGCGGCGTAGTGGCGGTCCAGCGCCGGGCTGACGGGAGTGACGGTCGACGAGGGCTTGGGCGCGTCGGGCGCAGGCTCGGGCGTCGTGGGGCCAGGGTCCGCCGCGTCGAGGGACAGGGCTACGAGCGTGGCGGTCAATTCCTCTACCAGCGCAAGTTCCTGTTCCGTCTGCGGCGATGCATCCGGCTCGGAGGTCGCGAAATCCGGCAAGGCGCTCAGCCGCATCTGCGTCGCCGAGAGGTCGGCGGTCAGCCATTTCGCAAAATCGTCCAGCGGCACATACAACGCGCTGCCTTCCCCTCCGGACAGGGTCCGCGCTTCAAGCACTGCGGCCTTGCGATCGACGATGATCATGAGCAGGCCGAGCACCGAGCCGCCGCGAAAGGCGCGCAGCGTGATCGCGACCCGCCCGTCGCCCAGGTCGTGCTCGTGCCGGGAGGGTGCGCCCTCCCCAGCGAAAACCTCGAGCGACGCCCGCACGGCCTCGTGTTCGTCAGGGCCCATGACGCTCTCGTTGAGCCACAGCAGGTCCGCATGCTCGTCGTGGAGCGAGAGGCTCCACACGCGCATGCCGCTCACGGCAGTCAGCATCCGCCGCGCGATCGCCTCCAGCTCCGCCGAGCGGTCGGCGGAATTATCGGCAGACATAGCCGTGCTCATTCCTTAGCCGCCTTGCCATGACGAGGCGTTATGGTAATCCCCCGCGTGTGCTCCGGTCTCGATCCGTGTCGCAATATTGCCCCCAGAGCCTCCTGAAACGGCCACTCGGAGTGAATTTGATTCGACGGTGCCTGGCAGCCGGGTTCTTGGCTTCTATAACTGAGCTAAGCCTTGATCCGCTTCATCTCCGGATCATAGAGCGGCCTGAGCGACACCGTGGCCGGATAGCACTGCCCGGCAATCTCCACTTCCCAGTTGCCAGTACTCAGATACCGCTCATCAACCGGCAGCTTCGGCTCGATCATCGCCAGGCCCACCGCGCCACCCAGCGTGTGGCCGTAGGAGGCCGCTCGGACATAGCCCACTGCCAGGCCGTCGCGGCGCACGACCTCAGCGTGATACAAGAGCGGCTGTGGATCCTTCACCAGTACTTGTACAAGTCGCCGTGTTAGTGGTGCGCGAGCTTTGCGTGCCAGCAGCGCCTCCTTGCCGATAAAACCACCGGGTTTTTTCAGATCGAAGGCGAAGCCGAGACCCGTCTCATAGGGATCATCGGTGTTGTCGATATCGTGCCCGTAGTCGCGATAGCCCTTTTCCATGCGCAGGCTGCCCAGCGCCTTGAGCCCCGCGTGCCGCAGCCCGAACTTTTTGCCGGTCTCGATGACGCGATCGCAGACATGCGCCGCCTGCTCGGCCGGAATGTACAGCTCGTAGCCGAGTTCGCCGACGTACGTGATACGCACGCACAGCACCCGCGCGAAGCCGATGTCGATCTCGCGTGCGGTGCGGAACGGAAAATTCTGGTTCGAGAGATCTGTGGAAGTCAGCGATTGCAGCAGCGCGCGTGACTGCGGCCCCTGCACATTGAGCTGGCCATACGCCGATGTGACATCGGTAACGAAGGCGTGTGCGTCCTCGGGGATGTGGCGCTTCATCCAGGTTTCGGCATGGCGCACCATGGTATCGGTGACCACCACCAGGAACTGCTCTTCACCCAGCTTTGTTACGGTCAGATCCGCTTCGAGCAGGCCCAGTTCGTTCAACCACTGCGTGTAGGTGATCACGCCGCTCGCGCCATCGACGTTGTTACCGGAGATAGTATTGAGGCAGCGCCCAGCGTCGCGCCCCTGCACCAGGAATTTACCCATGAACGACATGTCCATGGCGACGACATGCTCGCGTGCTGCCTGATGCTCGGCCTGCCAGATCGGGAACCAGCTGGCTCGCCCCCAGGTCAGCGGCCCGGGGTCAGGGCTGCTGCCCGCAGCAGCGTACCAATCCGGGCTTTCCCAACCGCTCACTTCCCTGAAGTATCCACCGGCGGCGGCGAGCTGCGCATGAAACGGGGATTGACGCGCGCCACGCGCAGTCTCGAGCGACAGGTTCGGATAGTGGCACCGGTACACCATGCCCAGCGCCTCGACCGTGCGCTGGCGCCGGTACTCCGGGTTGGCCTGGTACACCTGCAGGCGATCAATATTGAAGCCCGTGACATCGACATCGGGCCGGCCGTTGATGATCCAGTGTGCGAGCACGCGTCCGAGCCCACCGCCTGTGAGTATGCCGACGGAGTTTAGCCCCGCGGCGACGAAGTAATTGCGCAGCTCCGGCGCTTCGCCGACGATCGGCCGCAGATCCGGAGTAAAGCTCTCCGGTCCGCAGAAGAACTTTTTCATGCCCACTTCCGCAGTGATGGGCACGCGCGACATGGCGCGCTCGAGAAACGGCGTCATGCGATCCCAATCGGGTGGCAGTTCGCCGAATGAAAAATCGTCGGGGATGCCCTCGATCTTCCATGGTGCGCAGGTGGGTTCGAACAGACCTACCATGAGTCCGCCGCCCTCCTCGCGGTAATAACCGTAGGCGGAAGGATCCTCCAGCACCGGCATCTTCGGCAGGCCCTTGATTGGCTCGGTGATCAGGTAGTAATGCTCGGCGGCCTGGTTGGGCACATTGACGCCCGCCAGCGCGCCAAATTGCCGCGCCCACATGCCGGCGCAGTTGACGACGTAGTCAGCCTGGATGTCGCCCTGGCTGGTGCACACACCGGTGACGCGATTGCGGCTGCTGTGCACGCCCAGTGCCGCAACGCCCTCGATGATCTGCACACCACGCTGCCGTGCGCCCTTTGCCAGAGCCATCGTGACATCGACCGGGTTCACGCGGCCGTCTTCCCGGACGTAGAACCCGGCTTCAATGTCGTCCACCCTGGCGAGTGGAAACAGTTCCTTGACCTCACGCGGCGCAAGCTCATGCACATCGACACCGCAGTAACGGTTGAACGTGGCGACGCGACGGTATTCCTCGAGGCGATCTTTATCGGCCGCGACTTCGATGAAACCGATGGGCGCGAAGCCCGTGGCCTGGCCGGTTTCCGCTTCCAGACGCTGGTAGAGATCGCGGCTGTACTTGCGCATCTCGGTTGAGGTTTCCGAAGTCGACCCGAAGGTAACCATCAGGCCGGCCGCATGCCAGGTGGTGCCGGAGGTGAGTCGGTCGCGTTCGAGCAATACAATGTCTTTCCAGCCCATCAGCGCCAGGTGGTAAGCCACTGAGGTTCCGATGATGCCACCGCCAACAACGACGACGCGAGCGTGAGTGGGAAAAGGCATTGAGGTCATTTCACAAGAACCATTGATAATATCTGTAGCAAGGGTGGGACACTAACCCGCGCGCGGCATTATGAGAGTGGAATGTAAAGCACAGAATTAGTCAACTCAACAACTTAACGCGCTACACTCCGGAGGGAGACGGTGGAACGGAGCGGCGATTCGGAGGCCGCGCCACCACCAGTGTCTTTGGTTATTGTTGTGTCCAACCATGTCGCCACCCAGGAACTGCTCATGAGAGTCATCAACCTCGGATTGCTGCTGACAATGGCTGCCTGTATGTCTGCGCCGATGGGATCAGTCGCGCAGGGCGCGCCACCGGCCAGCCCGGCGATTCGCGTCGAGCGGGCGTGGATTCACGCCGCTCCTCAGGGCCAGTTCGAGACCTGGGCGTTCGCGACAATTTCGAATCCAGGCAAGGCCGACGCGCTGGTGGAGGTCCGCTCGCCTGACTCCGGCAGCGTGGTCTTGCGGGCGGCGACATTGACCGATGCGGGCCGGAAAATGCGCTCGGTGGCGAGCATACCGGTTCCCGCGCAGGGCGAACTGGCGCTGACCGTGGACAGCTATTTCATCGCCTTCATCGAAGCCCGGCACGCGTTCGTTGCGGGGCAGACCGTCAGCGGAACCCTGCGATTCGCCAGCGGCGCGCTGGTGTCCGTCACCTTCAAGGTCAGCGAAGCCGAAGGCGATCCTGCAGATCGCGGTAACTGACGCTCAGTCCTGCAGGACGCCGATGGCTTTCTGGTAGGCGGCGCGATTGGTCATCAGGTAGCGCCGATTGACGGCCCGGTTCATCCCTGCCGGCGGCAGATCCGAGCTGTATGCGAGGCGCGTCTGCTCAATGGCGGCTTCGCGGCGCTGCGCCAGACGCTGCTCCAGCGGCGTGCGCGGCGGCACGATCGGTGGTTGACCATTGACCAGCGCCGGTTTGCGGCTCAGGCGATCAACCGGGGCGGCAGCTGGCGCAACCACTGCACTGCCGGCGGTGGGGGTGCTGTCGGCGCGGGCCGGTGCCGCGGGCGCCACCGGTGCCACGGCCACCTCGTTTGCCGTCGGCGCGGGCGGCGTGTAGCTAAACAGCTGCTTGCAGTTGCCGCCACTCGGCACGTTGGTGAGTGACTCGACGCCGTTCGCATCCACGCAGGAATACACAGCGTTGTCCGCGCGGACGAGGCCGGCGACAGCCATGATCGCGCCGACGGCAGTCAGGACTACAGGAATGAATTTCTTCATGTGATATCTCCAGTACAGAGTCGAATCAGGACCTGCATGGTAGATGCAGGGCAATTCATGGCACCCTCCACTCGCCATCGGCAAGCAGCGCGCCGCCCTCGGCGAAGCGGGCAATGTAGCCGCCCTTGGAGGCAAAGCGCTGCCCCGGGCCCAGCGTCAGGTGTGGATAGGAGGAAGTTCCCGCCCGTTTCCCAAAGGCGCTGCCGGCCAGCCGCTGCGCGCGCAGGCCAGGAGACAGCGTGGAATCGGCAGGCGTGGCGGCGGCGCCGTCGGTACCGCCAGGATGCGTGCGCACGTGGCTCTGTGTACTACTGTAGTACTCGGCCTCGGCCTTAGCGCCTTCCCGGCGACTGATCATGTTCTCGGCGCGCTCAATCAGGTAATCGCGATACATGTTGTCGAGCATCTCGGCGACCGTGTCGGTCAGAAACGCGAAGGAAAAATATACTTCCGACTGCATCGCCTCGTCGACCAGGGGCACATGCCGCTGGTTGATCCAGGCCTTGAAATACGCCAGGTTGGCGGCGCGGCGATCAGGCAGTTCATAAAGATAGACGACGCGGGCCGCGGGCAGCCAGCTCGCCGGTATCGCCATGCGATCGGTCCCGGCCAGTTCACGGGAAAAGTAAGTCGCCGCAGCTGGCACCGGCAGGGTCGCGAGCAAGGCGAGATCGGCCGGGTCCAGCCAGAACATGATTGCATCATCGGCGTTCAGGTCCGCCAGCGAACTCTCAAGCGCCGCGGCGTCATGGCCCGCCAGCGGCCGGTCCCGCACCGGGATCCCGGAAGATTCCAGCGCGGCGCTCAGCTCCCGGGCGGCACGGCCACCGCCCGTTGCGTCGCGAAAGATCTGCACGACGCGCCGGGGCGCGCGCGCGTCGGGCGCGCACAGACGTGCGGCGAGCACTCTGGCCTCGAGTGCAACGCCCTCGCTGAAATAGATGCTGTATTTCGGCGCGGCCGCCGTCGGCGGGTCGACACTGGGAAACCAGCAGGGCAGCGCCTGGCGATCGCAAAAGGCGTCAACCGGACCCCACTCATCGCCGCCCAGGCCCGACACCAGCGCGAATACCGGTTGCCGCGCATACAGCTCATCGAGCTGCCGCCCCCAGGTCTGCGGCGGACCCTGCAGCTCCCAGATGTCGAGCGACCAACGCCGCTCCGTGCCGAGCACGAGTTCCGCGGCGGATGTCATGTGATGCCGCGTGCCGTGCCCCGCCACCATGGTGCTGCCATTCTTCTGCGCGACGATCTTGCGCACCATGTCCACAAACACGGCCCGCCGCTCGCTGCTCACGTCCGGCGTGATGACAGTGGCGAAGCGAATCAGCTCCGCTGTGACGCCCGGCGACCAGCTGCTCGACAGCTGACGCAGATAGGCGAGGAGCGCACGCATGTCGGCGTCCCTCATTTCGTAGCGCGGCATCAGCACGTTCATCGGTGGCCCGCCGCCGCGCCGGCCACTACGCAGCAGCTGTGCGATGAACGCTTCGTCATAGGGCTCGTGAGCCATGTTGAAGGATTTTCCGGAGCGCGGGTCCATGGTCGCTACGACTTTGTCGCCGGTGCCAAACAGCGCGTTGCCCGTCACCGGCGGCACCTGGATATCTCCTTCCACGCTGCCCATTCCGCTCGGGCGATGACACGCGACGCAGGCCGCTTGCTCCCCGGACACCACCAGGTTGTCCCAGCGTTTTCCGCTCAGCGGACTGCCGTCGGGCAGGATGCCCTGAGCGTAGATGCGCCGGCCCGCCTCGACGTCGCCGCCAGCACCTGCCGGTGCGGCGGCGGGCAGCGCCAGCAACGCCAGCAGCGCCGCCTGCGGCAGGCATCGCATCACTTTCGGTCTGCCTGTCACTTGATTTCTACCAACTCGGCATCGAACAGCAGCACCTGGTTGGGGCCGACGTCGGCGCCCGTGCCGCGATCGCCATAGGCCAGATTGGCCGGCACCGCAATCTGTAACTTCGCTCCCACCGACATCAACTGCAGCGCTTCCTTCAAGCCCGCAATGGCCTGGGCCACCACCCACTGCGCGGGCTTGCCAGCCGGCGAAGCGTCGAACTCATAGCCGTTAATCAGCGTGCCGCGGTAATTGACCAGGACCGAATTGTTGAGCATGGGCTTGCGGCCTTCGCCCGCTTTGAGCACCCTGTACTGCAGACCGGTTGGGGTGGTCGCAACCCCGTCCTTCCTGCCATTCCCGGCCAGGAACTGCGCGCCCTCTTCCTTATTCTTCTCGCCCAGGGCGCGGCGATTGAGCACCATGTTCTTGTGCAGCTCCTGCTGCACGCGGCTCATCACCGCACGCAGCTCATTTTCGCTGAGCAGCAACTTCTCTGCGCCCAAGCCGTCCTTGAGTCCGCGGATCAGCATGCCGGCATCGATGTCGACGTTGTCCTTCTTCAGCGTGCGCCCAGTCTGCGCACCGATGGCGTAGCTCTCCTGCTCCTTCCTGTCCTTGAAGGGCGACGCCTCGTCCGCCAGCGCGCCTGCCGGGATCAGCGCCGCGAGCGCCAGCCAGGGCCATGCCTGATTCATCATTGCTTTCCCAGCGAACAATTGCGATCTCCTTCTACTGGCGACGCCGGCGTCAGTCCTGGACTGACGCCGGCGCTGTTGCTGCTGCTGCTGCGACCTACAGCGATATCGCCTGGTTGCTGTTACCGCTCGCGGTGGACGAACCGCCCGCGTCGACCGCCACCAGGCTGAAGCGGTACCTACCCGCACCTGGCATATTCAGTGGGATCGCCTGCGCGGCCGCCGTGGCCGGGATCCCCGTGCTGATCACCGTGACCGGTCCCCAGGGAATACCACCCGTCGCTCGGAACTGGTACTGGATCGTGTAGGTAATCGCGGCCGTCGCGGTCGCCGGCTTGGCCGGTACCGTCACGGTCAGCAGGTGATTGGCCGCGGTGTTACCCGCAGTCGACACCGTCGGCGTGGCCGGCCGGGACGGCAGCGTGGTCGCCGAGGTCGCGGCCGACTGCGGCGAGGTGCCACCAGCGGTGGTCACCGTCAGCGTGAAGCTGTAGGTGTTGCCCGCCTGCTGACCGCCTTGGCTACGCGTCGTTGCCGTACCGGTCCAGACCGACACGCCGTTGCGATAGAGCCTGTAGCTCGTCGCGCCCGGAATCGCCGGCCAGCTCAGCGTCACGTTGGTCGTCGTCACGGTACCCAGGGTCGGTGCGGCTGGAGCGGCCGGAACACCCGCGAGCGTCGTCGCACTGGCGGTGCCCGATGGCACGCTGCTGCCCGTGGCGTTGTTGGCCACGACGCGGAACGAGTACAGCGTTGACCCGGCAAGACCCGACACCGTCGTCGCGGTACCCGCTGCCGCCGCCGTTCCAGCGATCGTGCCGAACGCGTTGGTGCTGTACTGAACCGTATAGCTGGCCGCACCACCCGCCGGAGCCGCCCAGGACAGGGCCACGCTCGAGGAAGTGATGGCGCCCACGACCGGCGTACCCGGCGCGGCCGGCAGCGTCAGCTGCGAGCCGGTGAGTGCGGTGAGACTGACGCCGGAGATGTTGCGCGCCAGAATACTGAGCGTGTACGTCGTGTTGCCGCTCAGGGCTGTCAGCGGATAGGTCGGCGTGGCGACGTTGACGACTGCGCCGCCATTGACGGTCACGTCATAGCTCGTCGCACCGGCTGAGGCCGTCCAGCTTGCGGTCATCGAGCTGGCCGTCACGCTGGAGAACACCAGCGCGGTCGGCGCGAGCGGAATACCCGGGGACGTCGTCGCCAAGGCGACGCCGGAGGGCAGGCTCGCACCGGTGGTGTTGTTGGCCACGACGCGGAACGAGTACGGGGTCGACGCGGCAAGACCCGACACCGTCGTCGAGGTGCCCGCCGCCGCCGCCGTACCGGCGATCGTCGCGAACCCGTTCGTGCTGTACTGAACCGTGTAGCTGGCCGCACCACCGGCCGGAGCCGCCCAGGACAGGGCCACGCTCGAGAAGGTGATCGTACCCACCACCGGATTGCCCGGCGCGGCCGGCAGCGTCAGCTGCGAGCCGGTGAGTGCGGTGAGACTGACGCCGGAGATGTTGCGCGCCAGAATACTGAGCGCGTACGTCGTGTTGCCGCTCAGGGCCGTCAGCGGATAGGTCGGCGTGGCGACGTTGATGACTGGGCCGCCATTGACGGTCACGTCATAGCTCGTCGCGTCTACAGAGGCTGTCCAGCTTGCGCTCATCGAGCTGGCCGTCACGCTGGAGAACACCAGCCCGGTCGGCGCGAGCGGAATGCCCGGGGACGTCGTCGCATTGACGCTACCCGACGGCAGGCTATCGCCCGTGGCATTGGTGGCTACCACGCGGAACAAGTACGGAGTCGACGCTATCAGGCCCGTGACGGTCGCGGAAGTGGCCGCGGCCGCGGCCGTGCTCGTGAAGGTCGCGAACCCGTCGGTGCTGTACTGCACCGTGTAGGTCGCTGCACCACCCGCCGGAGCCGCCCAGGACAGGGCCACGCTCGAGAAGGTGATCGCACCCACCACCGGAGTGCCCGGCGCGGCCGGCAGCGTCAGCTGCGAGCCGGTGAGTGCGGTGAGACTGACGCCGGAGATGTTGCGCGCCAGAATACTGAGCGCGTACGCCGTGTTGCCGCTCAAGGCGGTCAGCGGATAAGTCGGCGTGGCGACGTTGACTACTGCGCCGCCATTGACGGTCACGTCATAGCTCGCCGCACCGGCCGAGGCTGTCCAGCTTGCGCTCATCGAGTTGGCCGTAATCGCCGTGAAGATCAGCGCCGTCGGCGCCGCCGGCACGGTCACGACCGTGCGCGGAAGGCCCTGAGCACTGTTGGCGGGTGTGACGCCCGCGGTCGCGACGCTGGTCGACAGCGTGTCACCCGCCGCCGTCACTGCCGCGACGCGGTAGGTGTAGGGGAGCGGTCCCGTCGCGACCGCGACCAGCGTGTAGGCATACGAGGTGCCCGGCGTCAGAGCCGTATCCGTCCACGTCTCGGTCGTGATCGCGGTCGGCGTCACGAGCGTGGCATCCCGGTAGACCAGGAAGCCGTCCGCGCCCACGGGCAGGGCCGGGAACGTCAGCGTCACCGTGGTGTCGGTGGCGGTCGCTGCGCTCGGCACGCCCGGGGCGGCCAGCGTGACGGCGGTCGCTACCGAAGTATCGGTGTATGTCATCGCATTCGCCGGCGCATTGATAAGCTTGGTGATCACGTTGATCGCCTGCAGCCCGTTCGGCACCGGCACGAACGTGCTCGCCGTCACCGCGACATTGCCCGGAGAACGCTCGACGCGGAAGCCGATCTCGTTGTTCGGGTTGCCGAGGAAGCCGGGCAGGTTGCTGATCGGGTCATACGCGGTGAGCACACCTGGAATTGGGGTTGGATCCAGCCAGGTCACGGTCACGGGGGGCACGCCCACGCTTGGCGTCGTCGCAGCGGTGACTGTAAAGGTCGGCGCCAGCACTTCCTTGGCCTTGAAGATGAACGGACGCATGAAGTCGTTCTCTTCATGACCGAGGATATGGCAGTGCCAGACATACTCCGAACCGTAGTCGACGGCGGCGTTCGTGTACGGCACAGCCGGCGCAGCGCCCGTGGCCGCATCGATCTGCGTGATGCCATGATTGTCGCTCGCCAGCTGGTTCGGCGCCGGCTGACGGTAGCTGTGCGGCATGCCGAACGGGGTTGGGGGCGCAGTCTTCGCACGTACCGCGACGATGATGTCCTCGAGCGGATGCATCTTGACCGTTTCCTTCCAGCCCACTTCGTCAGCGGGGATCGGCTTGATCGTGCCATCCCAGCCCATGCGGTTGATCACCTGCACGTTGATGAAGTGGAAGTGCACCGGGTGCGAATCCACGCCGTTGTGCGTGATCTTCCAGAACTGGGTTTCACCATTTGCGATCGTCTCCGTAGCCGGATCGACATAGGCCAGTGGAATGGTCGTCTGGATGTTGACGTTCGTGAACGGCAGCTCGACGCCCAGGATCGCGTTCATGCGGCCATAGTCGGGCTCGAACAACTCCTGGATGGCCTTGCTCTCGACATAGGCTATGACCGGACTGCCAACCACGGACTGCACCATTCCGCCGTTGGGGAGTTTGCGGATATTGGCCAGGGCCGTACGGCACGTCGCCGTCGAGCTGCAGACCGGTGCCGGCGTGTAGTTGAACACGTCCGCGGCGGCCGGGAAGGTCAGCGCGTTGTACTTGTTCAGATAGATCGAGCCGGTGTAGATGTGCTCGAGCGGGGCGTTCGTTGAAAAGCCCAGGACGCCGCCCATCGGTGCGTAGTCAGGCGTCGGCACGACGGGTCTGGGCTGGGTGGCAACGTAAGCTGCCAGCAACTGCGCATCAAGGCCTGTCGGGGCTGTCGGGTCGAACGGCGTGCCGTTGGCGCCGACCGTGCCCGCCACGTTGATCTGCATGATGGTGCGCGTGTTCGGACCATAACCGGCCACGGTGTTGGGTGCGCCACCCGCGCCGGTCTGGTCACCGTTGCCGGTGTAGTAGTCAATGCGCGGATCGCCAGCCGGAACCGGTGAGCCGGAATCGTTGTACAGGATCAGTGTCTTGCCCGCGTACTGCGAGAAATCGATGACGACATCGGCGCGCTCGGCCGGGCCGAGCCACAGACCGCGCTCGAGCACGTTCATCACGGTCACCGAACGCTTGTTGTATTCGTAGTTGATCGGCGACGGTGGAATAACGACCGACTTCTGGAACAGGCCGCCTTCGTTGCCGATGCGGATGATGTTCGGGCCCATGGTGGCCGGATCAGGCACGCCACCCGGACGATTGTCCGCCTGGCCCCAGCCGGTGTCAGTCAGGCCGCCGGCGCAGGGGAAGGAGTTGTTGTAGTTCGTGATGCCTACGTTGTTCAGACCCGATTCGGTGTAGCCCGCCTTGGTAATCGTGCCGTAGGCGTTGACGGTGCCCACGGTCTGGCCGAGGCTGACGCCATCCGGGCAGTTGTACGTGGTGATGGTCGGGCTGTTCGGGCTGCCGAACGGCACCATCTTCACTTCGGTGTTCGGCACCGGCGTGCCCGCGACGTTGTCCGCAACAAAGAGACTCAGGTTGAGCATGCGGTCATTGCCGACGCCGAGAATTCTGAAGCGATAGGCCGTGGGCTGTAGCGTCACGGTCGGATAGGCCATGCCGTTGACGATCGGCGTATCCATGAAGGCTTCGGGCGTGGTCGAGACGTTGCCGTACTCGCCGCTCGGCGTCGCATAGTTCTGCGGGAACACCGGCCAGAAGAACGAGGCGCCGTCCCAGCGGCCGACCGGATTGGTGGCGTCGGCCGAGAGCGGATCCTGATTGGTTTCGTACACGTGGGGGAACCATAGGTCGCCCTCCTGTCCCCAGTGGGTCGCGTCCCACTTGGCATCTTCGGTCGCGATGTCCTTGGGCACGAAGGTCTTGTCCTGGATGACCAGCGGGATCTCATGCGAATCACCGCCCACCAGGGCGTTGATGGCGCGCTCGCTCGGATCGGCCAGCAAGTAACCCGCCGCGGTGCCGGCGTAGACGTTCAGGCGTGTGAGACCGGTGGCGTGGTCGTGATAGAACAGCAGGCGACCGGACTGGCCGTTGGGCCAGTAATAAGTGACGGCGCCGGGGCCGGGGTTCGGCATGTCGGGAACGTTGTAGGCAATGTCGCCGCGCTTGTAGTTCTGCGCTTCGGCGGCGTTCAATTCGTCGGCGGCCGGAGTAATCCACTGGTGCGGGTGACCATCGGAGATCCACGGGTTGTCACCGCCGTGCAGGTGCAACTCTTCGCGGTTCTCGGTGTAGAACTCGAACTTGGGCACACTGACGTAACCGAGTGGCGTGATCGTGCCGCCGGCATTCGGGCCACCAGCGCAGGCACTGAGTGTGGGATCGCCGGCGTTGTTCGGGCCGCCCAGCACATCACCGCACAGCAGGTCCTTGTACCCGGTCTGCGTCTGGCCGTCGCCGCCGCCAAACAGCGTGTGATCGACGGGAATGAAAAGATCACCCTGGCGATGCCATCCAGTGGCATCCATGAAACCATGGCCAGCAGGCAGAGCATTGTAGAACTTGACGCGCGTCGGCCTGCCGTGGGTGGCGATGATGGTCGGGCCCAGGTAGCGCGGATACGCGAAAGCATGCGCCTGCACCTGCACGAAGGTGCCGTCGTTGTTGTGCGGACGCGAGATCATGACCGGGCTGCCGTCAAGATTGAACAGCGCGACGTTCTGGCTGGCGCCATTGGCCCCGGCCGGCGTGATGGCACCGTTGTTCAGTTGAGGGATGGCAGCGGCGTCGGTGGCAGCCGGGTCGATCTGCACGTAGCCGCGCAGCGTCGTGGCCTTGGCCAGGTCGCTGTGCATGCGCTGCGCGTATTCGACCACGGCGATTTCATAGTAGTCGGCGTCGCTGTAGGTGCTCGTATCTGGAACGGCCAGGGGGATGCCGTTGCCGCCCGGGGTCACCAGGCCCGGTAGCGGATCGACGAACTTGCGCAATGCCGTTCCCGTGTCGCGGGTCGGCAGGCCGGTCAGCGCATCGAACTGCATGCCCTGCGGACTGTTCGCGTAGTAGGTGCGAACCCCATTCACACCCGGTGCCAGTAGACACGTCGAACTTGCATCCGGCAAGGGGTTGGTTGTGTCACCGCAACCGGCGCCAGCCCAGGCCGAACCCGCGACCAGCACGGCAGCCGCTAGTACGGCGCCGATCGCAATTCGGCACCCTGCCCGCTGGCCCGATGCCCCTTTTTTCAAATTGTTCCAACCCCTGGCGATCATGCGTGTCTCCTTGACCATGTTCGAATGCAACCAGCGAGAAATTCCTGGCGCCGAAAATAGGACTTACGCGCGCTCGCTTGAATACCGAAGTTTGCTACCCCCCAATTCCATGCCGCGCCGGACTTTTCGTTGCCGCGCGGCACTTTGTTATGCGTGTTACTCCTGATGCACAGTCGCTTCGGAGCCCTTAAATTGCTGTTCTGGGCGCGTGGAGAACGTGCGCCCGAGGCTGCAACGGAGTCGAGAAATGGGAACAGAAAAGCGCGCGGCAGCAGAGTTGGTCCGCGTCGTTATGGTAAATCAAGCCCCGGAATTGACTGCGACGCTGCTTGAACTGTTCCGGCAGAGTACGGAGTTCATCATTGTCGGCGTAGCCGGGAGCCTTAAGGAAGGCGCACGAGTTGTTGACAGCCTTGGACCCGACATTGTGCTGGCCGATTTTGACCGACCCGACTCTAGCGGCGCGGCGGGGTTTGCTTTATTGCGCGGTGAGCGCCAGCAGGCGCAGGTCATCGTACTTACCGGCGTGGATGCGCCGGCGTCGGTCCGCGCGGCGCTCGCGCAGGGCGTGCGCGGCTATATTCTCAAAAATGCATCAAAGTCAGATTTTCTGTACGGGATCAGAGCCGTCGTGGCCGGTGAATGTCACCTCTCGCCGCGGATTGCCGCACTGGTTGCCGGCCACAGGTACCGCGACCGGCGTAGCGGACCGAAGTCCAGCATCGGCATCACCGACCGCGAGAGCGCGGTATTAACGATGATCGCGGTCGGGCACTGTAACAAGCGGATGGCGGGGGAATTGAACGTCAGCGTGAAAACGGTCGAGAAGCATCGCGCCAACGTCATGCAAAAGCTGAAATTGCACAACGTGGCGGAATTGACGCGCTTTGCCATACGGCATCAATTCGTGACGGTCGAGGGTCAACGGCGACGACGCCAGGCCATCGACGAACCGCCGGATCTGAGTGCGCAGGTGTCCAAGCCGGAGCGCTGGATTCGCGTCGACAACCTGCCATTCGCCGTTTCGGGGTGCAGTGCACTGGCATGCGTCTGCCCGTACCGCTATGCGATTGATCGTCGCAGCGCGGCGCGGCGGCAGGCGGATCCCGGCGCGAGCGGCGGATTGCATAGAAAATCCAACAAACGCACGCCACGCCCAGGGCGACGCGCCGCGGACGAAAAGCGCAGCTCAGCGAAGGCGGCGCTAAGTGATTGATTATATGGTGGCTAGGGTGGGACTCGAACCCACGACCTCGGCATTATGAGTGCCACGCTCTAACCAGCTGAGCTACCTAGCCAAACACCCTGAAGGGGGGCGGATTCTCCCGGCGCCCCGGCCCGCCGTCAAGGCGTGTCTGCATTGATCCTGATGTCGACTGGAGGGCACAAATAACTTTGGTGTGAACATGAATCGTGCCACTATCCGCGCCAACAAGACTTCGCGACTTCCCAAAGGCTACGGAAGCAGCGCAGCGATGGGTTAAGAGGCACCGCATATCTTGTCAGCAGCTACCGCAAAACTAAGTATTGCCGACACTTTTTCGCGGCTGCTACGGCTGACGCTGCCGGAAAGTGCGGGCCCCACTTTGTCCACGCTGATGGATGCTTCGGAATCACGGCTCAGCATGGCAGCGCGCCACGGCACGCCACGCGAGCAACTTATCGCCAGCCGCCTGCATGACAACCCGCGCGACTATCGCCGTTGGGAACTGGAGCACTCGCAACTGATGGATCGCGTGCTCAAGATGCCGCGTCAGGAGCTGCAGTCACAGGCGCTGCTCAATGCTGGCTTTTCAGTACTGCATCGCAAAGCGTTGTTTGAGTTCCTGCGCAATCACGATTTGCATGGCTGGCAACGCCGCAAGCTGATCAGCCATTTCCACGGCGGCCAGAGCTATACACAGGCCATGGTGGCTGAGCACGGCACCTATCTGCGTAGCGCGGCAAGCCTGATCTGCATTGAACACATAGGCGCCACGACGCTCACCCACCCGGCCTTTGGTGATCCGCTGCGCAGCTACGAGCAGGCCTATTTCGAATACTTCCGCACCTACTGCCGCTGTGCAATTGCACCACACGTCACGGCAGACGATGACAGTGAGAGCGAATTGCTGCCAGATCTGAAGCGCACGGTGCTGATATTGCGCGCCAGACTACTGGCGCTGCCGCTGCGATCCGACCGGAACTCAACAAGCGGGAGCCGACCGGTCATCAAACGTTGAGCTGCTCAGACGTTGAACAGAAAGTGCATGACGTCGCCCTCGCGCACCAGGTATTCCTTGCCCTCACGCCGCATCCTGCCCTTCTCGCGCGCGCCCGCCTCGCCGCGACAGCTCAGGAAATCTTCATAGCCGATGACTTCGGCGCGAATAAAGCCGCGCTCGAAATCGGTATGGATCACGCCGGCCGCCTGCGGCGCGGTGCTGCCGCGTCGCACCGTCCAGGCGCGCACTTCCTTGACGCCGGCCGTGAAATAGGTCTGCAGGCCCAGTAGCTCATAGGCGGCGCGAATCACGCGGTTGAGCCCCGGCTCTTCCAGGCCCAGATCTTTGAGAAAATCGGCGCGCTCGGCCTCATCGAGCTGGGCGATCTCGGCCTCGATCGCCGCGCACACCGGTACGATCACCGCCCCTTCAGCCAGGGCACGCGCGCGTAGCGCGGTCAGGTGCGCATTGTCGGCGCGCAGCCCCGCTTCATCGACATTGGCCACGTACATCGCCGGCTTCGCAGTCAGCAGCTGCAGCTCACGGAAGTCGCGCTGCTCCTCCTCGCTGATCGACACCACCCGCGCAGGCAGTCCCGCGTCAATCGCCGTGCGGATGCGCACGAACAGTTCACGCCGCCGGGCGGCATCCTTGTCGCCACTCTTGGCCGCCTTGGTGGCACGATCGACCGCCTTGTCGACCACCGCCAGGTCGGCCAGTCCCAGTTCGGTGTTGATGACATCGATATCTGAAACCGGATTCACGCGCCCGGCGACATGTACGATGTCATCGTGATCGAAGCAGCGCACCACATGCGCAATGGCGTCGGTCTCGCGGATATGCGCCAGAAACTGGTTGCCCAGCCCTTCGCCCTGCGAAGCGCCGGCGACCAGGCCGGCGATATCGACAAATTCGACCGCCGTCGGCACCACCTTTTCCGGATGCACGATCTCGGCCAGCGCCGCCAGGCGCGGATCGGGCACCGGTACGATGCCAATATTCGGATCAATCGTGCAGAAGGGATAATTCTCGGCCGCGATCTGCGCGCGTGTCAGTGCGTTGAACAGGGTCGACTTGCCGACATTGGGCAGGCCGACGATTCCACATTTGATGCTCATTGATTTCCTTTAAGAGTCGCCAGACGTGGCCGCTTCGTCACGGGTATGCAACAGCGTCATCGCCTTCTGCGCACCATCGCGCAGCAGTTCAGGCAGCGCCGCGTGGGCGCGCCCGAGCGCCGCGTCGATCAACTGCTGTTCAGCGGGCGTGGCGCGATCAAGCACGGCATCCAGCACCTGCTCTTTGCTGCCAGGGTGACCCACGCCTATGCGCAGTCGCCAGAACTCGGCCCCCAGCTGTGCGATCACATCGCGCACGCCATTGTGGCCGCCATGCCCGCCGCCCTGCTTGAGGCGCACCACCCCGGGCGGCAGATCAATCTCATCGTGCACCACCAGCAGCTGCGCCGGTGCGATGCGCTGGAAGCCACACAGCGAATGTACCGCCGCGCCACTGCGATTCATGAAAGTCGTCGGCTTCATCAGCCACAGCTCGACGTCGGCCACGCGCACCCGCGCGAGCTCGCATTGATGACGTGACTCACGCCGCCAGCTGCCGCCATGGCTACGCGCCAGTTCATCGACAAACCAGAAACCCGCGTTGTGGCGGGTGCGGGCGTATTCGGCGCCGGGGTTGCCCAGGCCCACGATTAACTTCAGTTGCGGGTCAGTCATTAAGCGGGCCAAGAACGCATACGGTTGCCGCGCACGAGCGCCGTGCATGAGTTGGTGTTTTCGGGAACGCCATGAACCCATCCATGGGGGCTCCGGGCGCGACATCCTGTCGCGCACGGTCCCGAAAACACCAACTCATGCAC
>Ga0315276_10001770_pt1 | contig 19443 bp, 21 predicted proteins | sample YL17G05_0_MG_FD_204542 | JGI IMG/M metagenome (GOLD analysis project Ga0315276, IMG submission 204542) | Sediment microbial communities from Yellowstone Lake, YNP, Wyoming, USA - YL17G05_0 | ecosystem: Environmental > Aquatic > Freshwater > Lake > Sediment | place: USA: Wyoming | collected... | reverse complement strand
TATAAACTGAGGTGTATAAACTGAGGTGTATAAACTGAGGTGTATAATCATTACATTCATTTTTATTAATATACATTGAATTATCAAGGACATAATCGAAAATACTTTTCCCAAATTGAAATTCTGTTTCTGAAAAATTAGACATCTTTTAAATAAACTTTTTAAAAAAAGTTTAAGAAAATATTCTTATTTAAATTAAATTAATTAATTTAATTTAAATTAATATAATAAAAAACAATGAGTAGCGAACAAACCATACGCGTATCCATATTTGACGAAACACTTGGCATACCCGTATTTAAAGAAGTACCACTATCACGATCACAAGAAAGGACCGAACCAGAAAAAAAATTTGACAACATAATACTATTGAATGTTATTGGTTTAATTTTAGCAGTAATTTTATTTATTTATGTAGTCGTATCAGGAGGGATCCTAAAAGGCATTATAATTATACTATGTACTATAGTATTGACCCCTTTGATTTTTTTTGTAATGGTAATTTCCGCAACAAAAGGTAAATCCGCTGCGGAAGCAAGCGGGGACGCTGCTTTGATCATTTTTACTCCTGTTATATCTGCATTTACTTCTGTTATTTTAACTATAATAATGGCTATATATATATTTATAACACCAACACCATCTACAATTGTATAATTTCCAGTTTGTATTTTTTAAAAAGGAATGTAAATACTAAAATTTATCACTTGGTTATTTTATTAGTTATTTTATTAGAGATTCTAGCTCCAGTGATTATAATCTATCATTGTATAACTGGAGAATATTCTTCTTATTCTAATTACGCTATAGTAAGTTTAATCGTTTTTACTATACTAGCAACATTACTATACCATCCATTAGATATTACTAATTATTATAAATCAATTCCATTTTGGGCAAATATAAGTCTAATAGGTGGTTTATTGTTGTTATTAGAAAACTAATTTATTCTATACTATCAATATATTCTAATAGTTTTTTGTTTACTGTTATTTTATTTTCATTAAATGTTTTTAAATAAACACCATCTAATGATTTTACACGACTTAACGCCACATACACCATATGATTACAAAAACAATCTGCCAAGTCTAAAACCGCTTTATCTAATGACAAACTTTGACATTTATGGACGGTTAGACTGTAAGCCAACATTAACGGTATCTGTGTACATATTACTTTTGAATTATCCAATTCCAACTCCCAATCAACTCGCGTAATAATTTCTTTTATACCATTATCAAATGTTACACTAATATTATCATTGATTATTTCTTGAATATAAAAGATTATATATATTAGTTGTTGTAGTTTCTATATAATAAATAAAAAAATTAATTTTGTACTATATAGTAATGGAAAAAGAGTATTTGATAATAGATAATCATGTTGGTAAAAACGGTGATATAACAGAATTTAAAGAATGTGATGGAAAAATATTAATAAAACAATTTTCTGGTTTAAACACTGATAATTTTATTATAAAAAAATTTAACGGTAAACGTTTAGAGTTTTCATTTTTTAAATTAAATGGCGTGTATTATATTAATATAAACGGATGTCACATAATAGATTATAAGCATTTTATAGATATTCAGCATATATCAAAAGATGAATCAAATGTTAAAATAAAAAATAGATCAATAGGGGATATGATATTAATTGATTGTGATGTAGATATTGTTCACAAGTCATTAACTGTAATGTCTGATTGGATGAAATCTAAACAAAATACATTTAATGATTTTATGTATTATATATTTCATTAAACAAGTACTTAAAATTCAAAATACAAAATATAAAATTCAAAATATGAAATAAACAAATAAAGCTAGAATTATTATAGAAAACTGAAATGTATATAGCGTTTTTCTATAACCTTCGTCGTCATAACCTATTCCATATAATCTAGGTTTTCCATTTGGTTTAAATAAGATATTAGGTTTTATAATATACAATATGATAATAATACCTAATAAGTATGGTATTTGTCGAGATACTTGTTCAGATAATTTAAACATATATCTTGATTATTATTATTATTTATATAGAAATTAATTTTACTTTAAAAAGTTTATTTTAAATAAAAATTTTTAAAAAACAAGTATATATATTATGGAACAAATAGAAAGTGGACAAATAGAAAATGGACAAATAGAAAGTGGACAAATAGAAAGTGGACAAATACAAAGTGGACAAAGTGAAAGTAAAACGGGCGAGTGTGTAAAGAATATGGTTGAAAATAAGATATATCCATTTATAGATGAAATGGTTGATGTGTTTTATACTGAAAATTGTAATTCAATGATAAAACAAGCTATTGAAACAGAAAGTGATAAAAAAACGTTTTTAATGTTTGTAATGATGTATTTTGGAATACATCTTAAATTAGGGAATGAAATTGATGAAACGAAGAAAAATCAAATAAAAATTCTGCTAACAGATTTTATCCGTGATCCGGAAAAAAGAAGGTGTTGTATTGAAATGTTTGAAACTAAATTTAATAATTCATTTTTACAATCTAGTTCTAAAGATAATAAAAAATTGTTAATTAAAGATAATAAAATTGTTTAAAGATAATTAAATGAATTTGCCAAACAAACCTGGGTTATTACGAAGATTGGCATATGGTGAATATATAAGAAGGATCCATTTTAATACGAGTAGATTACCGGTTATTATGTATATGGAACCGGAAACATATGAAGAATTATCTGAATTAGAAAATGTTGAAAAGGGGTTATCATTGGAAGATTTATTATCCAATACTAAAATTGAAATGCAAAATTTATTATTTTTTTGTGCAATATGCCAAGATATACAAGCAGAGATACTAGCAGAAACAAAAATATCAAGGGTTTTAATATGTCATCATAAATTCCATATTGGATGTATAGAATTTTGGTTATCAAAAAATAAAACTTGTCCAATTTGTAGATATGATATTAGTTGTAAAAATTAAAAATGTTATAGGTTGATAAAGGTTGATGTATCGGATGATTTAGATTGATGTATCGGATGATTTAGATTGATGTATCGGATGATTTAGATTGATGTATTTAGATTGATTGTGTATTTAGATTAATTTTGATAAAGAGGAATAATAATAATATTTTTTTTATATATATATTCTAATAATGATTAATATGAATGTTAAAGATAATGTACCGGTATTTCATCAAGAAATTTTTGAAACACCTAGTTCAGATTTACCTCTTGAAAATAGAACATTGCAGTCTATTAGGCAACAAAGAGGTCAAAGATTAACAAAAGAAAAAGTCTCGGATCTTGTTTCTCCGGGTTCTTTTGATTTAAATACAAATGAAAACCAAGTTTCAGGAAGTAATACTAGATTTTTATTTAAAAATCTATATGGAGAAACTTTATTAACGTTTTTATTTTTTTCTAAGCATAATATAGAAAATATTCAAAATGTTGTTAAATTCATTGTTTATAGAGAAATGGGATATGTAATTGATAATCAATCTACTACAGAATTACTGATTATTATGAGGGCTATTTTCCTTGAATATAGTTTTCATCCAAAATTGATAACTGAAAATATGTCACAAGAAGAACGTCAATCTTTATTAAAAAAATATACACAAGAAGTATCTCGTTTAAATACAATCCTAATTAATCAAATTGTTCCTAAAATAGTTTCTCAGATACAACAGTATGTAGATTATTTACGAGATGCTAGTCAACAACCTTATCAAATGAATACCCCTAAAAATGATAGTGTACAAGGACAAAAAGAATATAGAAGTACTACACAAGTATTTTTAGGTGGTGATTTTTAAATGGTTAATTATAAAAAATTGAAAACATTTTTATTTATTTTTTTAAATAAAAAAGATGATTACTTTAGAACAAAAAGAAATTAGAAATAAAAGAGCAAGAGAATATTATCATAAAAACAAAGAAACAACAAAATCAATAAACAATGAACGTTCTAAGCAATATTATAAAGAAAATCGTCAAGATATTTTAGAACGTTTATCTAATTGCAAGGAACGCTTACACGAATATAATAAAGAATATTATCAAAAAAATAAGGATAAACTATTAGAACGCTCAAAGAAAAAGGTATTAACTCCGGAAGAAATACAAAGACGTAAAGAATATATGAAAGAATATCGTAAAAAACTAAAGGAAAATATTACTCCGGAAGAAATACAACGACGTAAAGAATATATGAAAAAATATAAACAAAAACGACTACAAAATGAACCCATACCCATACCCATACCCATACCCATACCCATACCCATATTAACTTGATCGAATTAACTTGATCGAATTAACTTGATCGAATTAACTTGATCGAATTAACTTGATCGAATTAACTTGATCGAATTAACTTGATCGAATTACAATGATCGAATTTTAGTTGTATAATTATAAACTACGGTTTCTTTTCCTCTTTGAACTTCTTTATGTTCTGAAACTTTTGATACTTGATACTTGAATGTTTTATGAGCAGATCCATTAGTTGTTTCCCTAACATGTACTTCTAATGATAAACGTCCTGCTTTTTTATGGGTTCTATAATATTGTGAAAATGCTTTTTTAGCTGCACTTGCTGGTGTAGAACTAATATATCTACCACCATTTGTTTTTAGTTTACTTCCAGCTTTATAAAATGATTCTACTGTGAACGAACGATCTTGTTTATCCATTTATATTATATATAAATAAATAAATATAATATAAATAAATGTTTAAAATTACAAATTAATTTAGGTTATAACTTACCGATGACTAACCCGTTGGTTTGGTTTAAATTCGTGTAATTCATTTGTTAATAAATCAACTTTGTCTCGTAATTCATTTGTTAATAAATTAACTTTGTCTTTTAATTCTTTTATACATTCAAGTAATACTACAGACATTTTTTGATAATCTAATGAATAATATCCTCCTACAGGGCATCTTAATAATTCTGAAAAATCTTGAACAAAATCTTGCGCGATAAATCCAATATAAGGTGTCATAGAATCGTCATTTATGTAATTGTATTTTACAGTTCTTAAATTATCTATTTTATCCAACATTTTTTCTGATATATTTTTAAATTCCGTTATATTTGTTTTTAAACGTATATCCGATGAACTTGTAACAGTTCCTCCGACATATAAGTCTTTTGAAATACTAGCTCCGCCTAATACAGTTAAAGATCCTCCGGTACCTACACCAATAGAATTTTGTGTAGAATTTACAATTATATTTTTAGATAGAATATTTTGGGTTACTGTTAAAGAATCTCCTATATATACGTTTTTACTAATACTAGACCCACCAAATACAGTTAAAGACCCACCTGTACCTACACCTATAGAATTTTGTGTAGAATTTATAGAGATATTCTTTGCATTAACATTATTTGTAACATTAAGACTTTCACCTATATATACATTTTTACCAATACTAGCACCACCATCTGTTAATATACTACCACCATTTGTTACTGAAACTGCATCTGTTGGGCATTGAATAGTTATACCTCCATATGTTAATAATGATCCGGTACTCGAATTTATAGATTCATCTGTTGCTGTTAAAGTTAAATATGCAAAAGTACTTCCTGTACCAGTTCCACCAGAAATTAAACCGTCAACATGTAAATCAGAATTGATATGTACAGTGCCATTTACATCTAATGTATACCCAGGATTTACAATATTAATACCGACATTACCGTTTGTTGTATATAAATTACCTATTGTATTAGAATTATGTATAGCTAATAAACCTTGATTACATCTTGTTTTCCCATTAACATCTAATGTATATCCTGGATTTGTAGTATTTATACCTACGTTTCCAGATGTAGATCCAATATAAATACTTGATATATTGTTATCGTTATCATTATCATTATCATTATCGAATTTACATATATTTAAATCATTATTGTATTGCAAGTAACTTTTACCATTATCTGATGCAATTAAAACGGTTCTTGCTCCATTAGATCCTATTAAATCATTTTTAACATTACCAGTACTATTTCCTATATATAGAATACCAGTACATCGAAAATTTCCATTAACGTCTAAAGTGTATCCTGGATTACTTGTACCTATTCCTATGTTACCGGAACTATTAATACGCATACGTTCTAAATTATTGGTTATAAAACGTAAATTTCCGTCGTTTTCTCCAGGAGATATTTCTGCTAAAATTTTGGTTGTTTGAGCAACATCTATAACACCCCCTAATGACCCCCAGTTGCCAGATGCACCATAACCTTCAAATTGACTTGTTGATATATTATATCTTATATATCCAGTTTGTGCTGGAGTAGGACGAGTTTCTGTTGAGCCATATGGGATTTGTAAAATTGGCCCACCTATATATAAACTTTTACCTATACTTGCACCACCAGCAGTAAGAAAACTTCCTCCATTGGTAATTGAAATAGCATCGGTTTCGCATTGAATTGTAATACCACCGTACGTAACAAGAGAACCTGTGCTCAAATTAATAGATTCATCTGTTGCACTTAAAGTTAAATAAGCAAATTCAGAAGTACCTCCTGCACCAGAAATTGTTCCCCCGCCAGCTAAAGTAAGAACTCCTCCTACGTATATATCTTTTTTAAATGCTGCACCTCCTAGAACTGTAAAAGCACCACCTATATTTTCATTAATAGAGTTTGTTGTGTTATATATAGTGACAGGTCCGTTTAAATCTGTAGTTCCATCATAAGATGCAACTATTACATTTCCAAAATCAGAATTCCACAATCCAAATTTACCTGAACCAATTGAATTTACATTTTGACCAAATTTCCAAGAACTGTCGGTTGTAGTACTGGATGTAAAATTATTTTTAGAATAAAATACAATTTCACTTACATTACCATTTGTTTTTGGAGCAATTTGTATTTGTGATTCGTCTGTTCTTGATAAAATTGCACCATTTATACCCATACCTCCATATACGACTAAACTAGCATCTTGGGAACTTGTTGCAGCTGTAGTGTCTATAATTGTTATTTTACCACCAACATATACATCTTTTCCAAATGCAGCTCCACCAGCAACGCTAATTCCTCCACCAGATGTATGACTTGATGCGTTTACAGTTGTAGAAATACCTATACCACCGCTTAAAAAAATAGCACCTGATGTATAACTAGTACTTGTTTGTGTACTATCAAAATTAATATTACCAGTTGCACTATTTAAACTAATAGTACCATCTACATATAAATTACCTCGGATACCTATACCACCTACAATTTGAACGGCTCCAGTAGATGCATTATTACTTTCTGTAGTACTAGTTATTAAGAGGTCATTTGTAAAAGATGACCTGGAATCATTTATTGTAAGTCTACTAGTTATACCGTCTGGTATAAAACTTACTGTTCCATTTTGTAATATTTGCATTTTTAAAGAATCATTACCTGTATATATATTAACATTACCATTAGCTACATTTCCACTATACAAATGAATTTGTCCAGAATTTATTCCGTGGTTATTCCCATATAACAATATTCTACTACCAGTATTATTTGATAAATTAAAACTACTAGAAAATCCAAGATAACCATCACTTGTTCCAATGGTTGTATTTACCCCTATATAACCATTTTTAACAATAGATAATGTAGATGACATATTTGAAGTTGATGTAAATCCAACACCTAATTTTGTACCTACAAGCACATTTCCAGTATCACTATTTATATCACTATTTATAAAAGTATAACTACCACGACTATTAGAATTTACAAACATATTTCCAAAAGCAGAATTAATGTTAACATTATTTTCTTGGTCTAATGCAATAACATTTGCTCTAGAAGTTCCAGTAATATCTAACCATTTTAAATACTTGTTATTATCAATAGTTAAATTATCTTTAAAATTATATGAAGAATTTGACATTATTATAATAATGATTTAAAAAAAGTTTGGTCAAAAAACTTGAAAGACTTGAAAAATAAAGACTTTTTTTAAATAATTTAAAATACAAATAATTTAATATATATATATATATATATGTGTTATGATTTAAATACCAGTGTAAATTCTAGTATTATAGGTATGATATCTAGTTTTGTTTTATACAATCATAATTTTAATCAAAATAAACTTTATAGAAAAGTTTTTAAAGTTCTAGCATTATTCTTTGCATTTGTAACATTAATGCAAATATATGATGTAATATTTTGGAAAAGTTTAAACCAAAACAGTGGAAAAACAAATATGAATTTTACATTTACAAAAATTGCAATGATTACAAATCATTTACAACCAATTGTATTAGCTTATTTGATAAACACGATAATACCATTAAATAATTTGTCTAAATTTACAATATACGTTTATTCTATATTAATTTCTATATACAGTATTATGTCGTTCAATCAAATATCTTATACAATTGTAACGGAAGAGTCGTCTTCTAGTTTGTATTGGGAATGGAATAATATGGATAGGGGGTATATAGTATATGGTGTATTCTTATTAACATTTTGTGTTTTAAGTTTGCAATTGGTATATCCTATTAATATGTTTTTACTAATAATTAATCTTTTTACATTTTTCTTGTCTCGATATAAATATAAACAAAGCAATATTGGAAGATTTTGGTGTAATTTTGCAGCGTATGTGCCATTTGTATTATTAATATTTGAAATAACTTATTATTCTTAATTAAAGACGCACGTGCTTTTTTAACATTAATATCATATGTGCTTTATATTGATTATATATAAAACGTTTAAAATGTGCGTAAATTTTAATTTAAAAATTTGATTATTATATAATATAAATGTCTGAACGAATTTTTGAAATAAAAACGTTAAAAAGTGTAATTATTAAAAATTTATTCGAAGTAATAAAACCTTATATAAAGGAGACAAATATTTTAATTAACAAGGATTGTATAAAAGTGTCTACTTTAGATACATCAAAGGTATCTTTAACTTATATTAAATTGGATGCAAATAAATTTGAAAGTTACAATTGTGAAAATCCAGTTGTATTGGGTATTGATACAAATACATTTTTCAAGACAATCAAGTCTGCAAATAGGAGAGAGACTATTACTTTATACATGGATCGTAATGACCAAGATAAATTGGGTATAGAGTTGGCAGATCCATTTATGGGTAAAGTAAAGGATTATAAAATTCCTTTGTTAGCTTTGGATGATAAGGTTATTAATATATCCGAAATGATGTTTGATTATGTTATTAACATGCCTTCTGCTCAATTTCAGCAGATTATAAAGGATATTCAATTGTTGGAAGGAAAGGTAGTAGAAATTAAAAGTATAGGTAAACAATTAATTTTTAGTTGTGAGGATGGGTTGGCGGAATTTAAAACAGCTATTAGTGAAATAGATGACAAGTTAAATAAGGATCAAAAGGCATTGCTTCAACAAAATGGCGAAGATATTAGATCAATTAAATTTGAAAAAACAAATGATAAAATTGTTCAAGGTAAATTTAAATTAAGTCATTTGATGAATTTTATAAAAGCTTCACATTTGTGTGAAAATATGAATATTTTATTAACAAATGATAAACCCTTGATTTTGGAATATTTCGTTGCTGACCTTGGTATATTACGATTCCTACTTATGAGCCACACTGACGGATAATAAATCAAACCATAAAATCACATTTTTTCTAGTTTTAAAATTTTTTTATTACGATAAATTTTAAAAATTGAAATTAAAAAGCTTAGAATACCCAGAGCATTGTGTATTATGACAAAGATAGCCAAATATAATTTAGATCAAATTAATGAAATTTTTAAAAATAACGATTGTGAATTACTTTCTAAAGATTATAAAAATAATAAGGATATTTTGAAATATATTTGTAAATGTGGAAAAAATAAAGAAATAACGTTTAAAAAATATCTAGTAGATCATTGATCGTAATGAATTAGTTTATATAATTTAAATGCTATCTGTTCTGTAAAATCAAATTTAAAAATAAAATAATTTATAAAATCCAAATGTATAAAAAAAATGAGGATTTGTATCCTGGAAAATATAAAACATATATAAATTCACGTAAAACGAGTGCTGCAATTACAATTCAAAGGGCGTGGAAAACATATAAAACATATATAAATTCACGGTCAGGATCTTTAATTGGTAGGTTTTTTTCTTGGTTTTGGATTTAATTGTACTAAGTAAAAACTAATTTTTATTTGTTTAAAATTAACATTTATATTATTGTAATAGAGTAATAATATGGATCCGAAAGAAAATGCGATATCAAATAGTGATATAAATTTAGATAAGAAGTCTATATCTACAATAAAAAGTACAAAGAAATCATCAAGTATTTCTAAAAAAAAATCAGTAAGGTCTATTAAACAAGATATTGAATCAGAAGATATTTCTTTATCGCAATTAGAATTAATGGCTAACAAAAAGAAATTAAATAAACCGGATCAAATTTCAATAGTATCTAAAAAAGAGACTACAAAAGAGGATATTAAAATAGAAACACCTGATAAAAGGGCATATAGTAGTTCTAGTTCTAGTTCAAGTAGTAGTGTATCAGATGATACAAAAAGGAGACGGCGTAAAGAAAAGACTGTTAAAAGGGAAAATCAAAATGATTCTATTAGAAAAGAAAAGAGTGAATTTTTATTTAAATTTAACAAATTAAATGTAAAAGGGAAATGGAGTTCGTTACGATTAGATATGAATAGTAGTTTAGACGAAATTAGGAATGAATATGAAAGAGTAAGAAATGAAATACAAACGGAAAGATCTGTTGCATTTTTCAAAAGAATGTTATTGTTGGGGGTTCAAGGGGTTGAAATGATGAATACAAAGTTTGATCCACTTGGTGTAGATTTAGATGGTTGGAGTGAAGCGATGGGGTATTCTATGGAAAATCAAGAATACGATGAAGTAATGGCCGACTTGTGTGAAAAATACAAGGGAAGAGGTCAAATGTCTCCAGAAATGAAATTGATATTTATGATTATAAGTTCTGCTACAATGTTTACTATATCAAAAAAAATTACAAAAATGGATACTGGTAGTGCATTTACATCTATCATAGGTGGATTAATGGGAAAGGGTAATCAACAACAACAATACCAACAATACCAACAACAAAACCAACAACAACAACAACAACAACAATATTACCAGCAACAACAATATGATATACCAAATCCTACAGATTTGATGGCTTCTAAAAGAGAATTTACAGAAACTACAGAAGATGCAACACCTTCAAAGATTAATGGTCCGTCAAGAAACATTCAAGATAATATAGATTTGGATAATATCTTAAAAACGATGAAAGAAAGAAAACGTGAAAAGGATCGTGATATTACAGAAACGTCTGATGATATATTAAAGAGTATACCAATGAATACTCAAAAGAGAGGTAGAGGAAGGCCACCTAAAAAGGTAAATAATAGTGTGAGACTTATGTAATTTTATTGGTTTCGGGATCATTGTCCGTTTTACGTTTTATTCTTTCATCAACAAGTGTAAAAACAGTTTTTGTTAAAAATGCACTAGTAATAACATTGGGGTCTATTCCGGTTATAGTAGCACCATAAACCATTGATACGTAAAATGATGCAAATAAAGCTACATTATGTATAGTTGTATCATTTGCTTTAGTAATTTCAAAGTAAAGTAGTGATAATATAACACCTTTTATCAAGTTTAAAATGAATTTGTGAAACAACATATTATTACTATTTATAAGGAAAATAATTTTACATATTATATAAAATTATTTTCGGATATAATAATAAGAAAGATGAGTTATTCATATATAAAAAGTGTTTTCCCTAACTTTGAAAATTCAAATAAAGTATATGACGAGGCATTATATAATAATATAAACACATTATATACCGATAAACAATCATCTATTCCTATTCCGGAAAATGTAGAATCTAAAAAAACTGATGAAAATTACTCGACTTTATTAGAAAATCCTAAAATAGAAAAGATGTCAAATGTAAATACAAATGGTCAATTGCCTTTTCAATATACACAAACAAATGAACTTTCAGAAATCAGTTTTAATAAACACGGTGAACAAAATAATTTATCTTATTATAATTTGCCTATACCAAATTCTATACCAAATTCTATACCAAATTCTATACCAAATTCTATACCAAATTCTATACCAAATTCTATACCAAATTCTATACCAAATTCTATACCAAATTCTATACCAAATTCTATACCAAATTCTATAAATTTACAACAAAATTTAAAAGAACAAATGGTAATACAGAAAATAGAAAAATTTGAGGATGTCAAGGGTTGTTCTGAACCAGAATGTGAGCTTTATGTTAAACATATTTTAGAATGTAACAAGTGTAAATCTGTAGCTATGAAACAATTGGGTATAGAAAGCGATAGGATAAGAAATGAAGAGATAATGGAAGTTGTATCATATATAGTATTTGGGTTATTTATACTTTTACTAATAGATTCTTTAAAATCTGATAAAAAATAAAACTCGTATAACAAAAACTCGTATAACAAAAACTCGTATAACAAAAAATCGTATAACAAAAAATCGTATAACAAAAACTCGTATAACAAAAACTCGTATATTAAAAAATAAAACTCGTATATTAAAAAATAAAAATCGTATATTAAAAAATAAAACTGGTATGACAAAAAATAAAACTCGTATATTAAAAAATAAAAATGTATGACAAAAACTCGTATATTAATAAATAATAATTTATTAAAATATGATAAGAAGACCAATATGGATGAAAATGACCTTTTATACAGTAATAGTTTTATTCCTGTACCAGAATTATCTAATGAGGTATCTGCTGATAGTAACAGTGAATTTAAACAATATTATGAAAGAGAACGGAGTATAAATGAAGAAAAGAAATTAAGAGATAGTATTGAAAAGATGTCGATTAGGAGTGTTAGATTAGAAGAAGAAACAGATGATCAGAGTTTAATGAATACCAATCGTTTTGCAAAAAGTAATGTTAGTACACTTGTTCAACAAAATCGTAGGACAAGGGATATAGTAACATATGTTAGTATAGATTCTAGGGATAGAAATAAGGCTTTATATTTTAGACCAAGTAATTTTAAAATTTTTTTAGGGCGGAGTTTTTATAATGTAAAAAGTATTCGTTTAGCAAGTATAGAATTTCCAAATACAAATGCTGTAATTAATAATTCAAATCACAATATATATTGGACAAATAAAGAAGATATAGAATTAAACAAGATTAATGCTATTACAAATACATACCCTGAATATAACGTGCAATTACGTATAGGGAGTTATATATCATCTTCATTACAAACAGAAATGGTATCTAAATTAGCTACAGTAAAAAGAAAGGATAAATCAGGAGATTATCATTATTTTATTGTAACTTTAGATATTGATACTGATATAGTTACATTTACGTCACTTATTCTTACGCAATTATCAAATAATTCTATTCAAACATCTGTTAATACATCTATTATACAAGTAACTTTAACAAATCATGGATATTTTGATGGAGAGTATATTTATCTTCAGGGAGCAAAAACGTTAGCTGGTATACCTGGTTCTACATTAAATACTATGCATAAAATTGTTAAAATTAATGATAATTCATTTAGATTTGAAGTTAATGTAAAAGCTGCTGAAACATTACTCGGAGGTGGTAATACTTGTAAAACAGGTAGAATTGCTCCATTTAAATTCTTATTTGGAGAAAAATTAGCAACAATTGCCCCTAATATAGGTTATCCATTAGAAAATAGTTCAGATTTAATAAAGACATATATAACATCAATTGCTAATTTATACCAAGCTCTTGTAGTTACAAAAACTGCACATGGATTAATATCATCTAATTTAGGGGGGGTTTGTACAATAAATGGTTCCGGTACAACACCATCTTTAAATGGTAATAAAAGAATTACTCAAATAATATCGGCAACTTCATTTAATATTCGTTTAGATACACCTTTGCTTTTAGAAAGTTATAACACTGGGCAGGTTACAATCAATACTAGAACATTTGATATTCAAACAATATTAAATGTATCATCAAATACTATTTTGGTAACAACATTTACAGAACACAATTATACAACTACTGATATAGGATCTAATGTTACATTGTATTCTACAACAACTACTCCAAATTTAGATGAAACATATACTATTTACAATGTTTTTGATACAACAAGTTTTGTTATACCAGGTTCACTTCCAGATGGTGGTTTCAGTCCACCTAGTGGATCATCTGGATTACCAGGAGCAGATGGATATATTCCTAAAAACAAACCATTATTAACACATACACCAATAATTACAGGTATTACTAAAGGAATATCTACAACAACATTTGTATGTCCCAACCATAAATTAAAACCAGGTGATACAATTAGATTTATTGATTTTGTTTCATTTCCGGATTTGACAAAGTCAACGTCAACTGTATTTGCTGTACCAAGCAATGATACTTTTGTTATAAATAATACTTTAATTTCACATGATATGACAAATATAATTAATGGAACTGCAAAAGTAGGATCTGGGTTAATTACCATATCTTTTCCTGGACACGGATTTAATAAAATAGTAAGTATTGAAAATACAACAGGATTCCCTACTGGTCAAACTTATGGTAATTTATTATTAGTACAGACTCAATTCCCTCATAATTATACTACCAATAATATGGTTAGTATTCAACAAACGGATACGATTCCTACAATCGATGGTGGGTATAATATTACAATTACATCATCTGATAAATTTACAATACCTTATTCTTATCCTATTTTATCATCAGGTACATCAGGGATTACCAGTTTTAATCAAAATTTTTATTTATATGGATCTAATATTGCTGGTGGTATAGATCCAGCAAATATAAATAGTAAAATATTTACCGTAAGAGATATCCTAGACTCTAATACATTTACATTTTACAATACGGAATCTCAAGCTACATTAACTGAATATGGTGGTGGCAATAATGTATATATTAGTAGTTTATTGCACGGGTTTAATGGACAACAAACAAATACAAAAAATAGTTTGTTAAACAGATCTATAAATTTACAAGGAGAAAATTATGCTTTCTTGTGTTGTCCACAACTAGCAACTATGTTGAATACTGGAAATGTTAAAAATGTTTTTGCTAGAATTACTTTAGATCAATCACCTGGAAGTATGGTATTTTCTTATTTAAGCAATCCCAAAATATTTGATTCAGTACCGCTTTCACAATTAAATGACTTGGACTTTTCTATTTTAAATTATGACGGTATTGAGTATGAATTTAATGATTTAGATTATTCATTTACTTTACAAATAACAGAAGTAGTAGATGTAACCGATAACTTTCAATTGTCAAGTAAAAGAGGTATTGTTGATAATTAATGTAAAATTGAATTAAAATAATTACCGATGTTATTTTAATGGAAGACACTGCAAATATAAAAAAAGTGCCTTTTGGATCGTATCTAAGTAAACGAGGATATGTTATCAAAAAAGAATCTATAACCAATGAAGAATTGGTTATTTTACGATCACAATTAAGAGCAAGACCTTTACAAGATGATAAATACAATACCTTTAACCAAACTGATACTAGTTATCCTATTTATACAGAAACAAAAAATAAAATATATATACCAAAAATGTATGGTATTAATAGATATGGAGATCCTAAACGATATATGCCTAATTATATAGGTAAATCTTGGGAAAATCTTGATTTAAATTTTAATGGAACACTTTTTGATAATCAAATTGAACCAGTTAATGCATTATTATCCTCTTGTAAACAATCGGGTGGAGGTATTTTAAAAGCAGGCACAGGTAGTGGAAAATGCAACGGCGTAGATACACCTATTCTAATGTTTGATGGATCTATAAAAATGGTTCAAGATATAGTCGTAGGTGAATTATTAATGGGTGACGAATCTACTCCTAGAACAGTATTAAGTTTAGCAAGAGGACAAGACCTTATGTATGAAATTATTCCTGTAAAAGGAGAAAGTTATACAGTAAATCAAGAACATATATTATGTTTACGAGCATCTAGTTATCCATATTTTAATCATAGTGGACAAGGAAATACAAGAACATGTTTTGTTGTTAAATGGTTAGAAAATAACAAATTTTGTAGCAAATATTTTAGATATAACAAAAATAATAAAAACGAAAAAGAAAAAGAAAAAGAAGCAAATGATTTATTTAATTGGGTGTTAATTACACATCCTGAACAAATATTAGAAATAGCTGTAAAAGATTATATCAAATTATCTAGTAAAAAAAAACATATATTAAAAGGATATAAAGTACCAGTTGAATTTCCTCACAGAGATCTTGAAATAGATCCTTATATGATTGGTTTTTGGTTGGGTGATGGTACTGCCAGTCAACCGGAAATTACTACTCAAGATTCTACTATAATAAAATATTTCAAAGAAAATTTACAACAATACAAATGTTATTTACAATATATAAACAATAAAAGTGATAATAATTATAAATATAGAATTAATGGTGATGGAAGTGGTTTTATAAAATCAAATACATTTATGAATGAATTAAATAATCAAAATTTGATAGGTAACAAACATATTCCTATGATTTACAAATGTAATTCACGAGAAAATCGTTTAAAATTACTAGCTGGTTTAATTGATAGTGACGGTTCATTAAATTCAGGTGGATGTTATGACTTTATTCAAAAATCTGAAAAATTAATTGATGATGTCATTTATTTAGCACGTAGTTTAGGATTTGCTTGTTATAAATCTAAACAGAAAAAAGGATGTTGGTACCTTGCCGAATATAAAGAAGATGATTATTACAGAATATCTATATCAGGAAATATAAATGAAATACCTGTATTATGTCCAAGAAAACGAGCAAATATAAGAAGACAAAAAAAAGATGTTTTAGTAACAGGTATAAAAGTTAAAGAAGTTGGATACGATAATTATTACGGTTTTGAGATAGATGGTAATAGTAGATATGTTCTTGGTGATTTTACAGTAACACATAATACGTTTATGTCAATTAATGTATTATCCGAATTAAAGACGAAAACTATTGTAGTTGTAAATAAAATACCTTTAATGCGTCAATGGGAATCTGAATTGCGACGTTTTATTCCTAATATTGAAATTGGATTTATTCAAGGTCAAAAAAATGTATCGGTAGAAGGAAAAGATGTTGTCATAGCTATGTTGCAAAGTTTGGCTAGAGTAGATTATCCAGATTCTCTTTTTGATGACTTCGGTTTGGTAATAGTCGATGAAGCCCACAATACTAGTAGTCGAGTATTTTCACAAGTTTTAAGTAAACTTTGTTGTAGATATACTATAGGTTTATCTGCTACACCAAAACGGAGTGATGGTTGCGAATATGTTTTTAAATATCATATTGGAGATATAGTATATGCATCTGACACAAAACGTTCTGGGTTACCACCAGTTTTAAATATGCTTCGTATTGATAGTTCTGAATATAAAGAAATTAATACAGTTAATAGAATAACAGGACAGTCTCAAATACAATATACTTCAATGTTATCTGATCTTATAACTATGCCTAAAAGAAACCGGTTAATTTTAGAAATGATTAAAGATTTAGTCGTAACAGATAATAGAAAAATATTGGTTTTAAGTGATCGTAGAGAACATTTAAAAAGTTTAAAACAAGATTTTGATGATGATTTAAACATTACTTTTACATATGGATTATTTCTTGGACAAATGAAACAAAAAGATTTAGAGATTAGTAGAGCTAGTCAGGTTATTTTTGCTACTTTTAGTGCATTTGGAGAGGGTGTATCAGAAAAAGAATTAGATACACTCATTTTAATAACACCAAAGAAATTTGTAGGTCATTTGAAAAATTCTATAAAGGCTGAAAGTGGAAAGTTGGAACAAATTGTTGGAAGAATTTTTAGAAAAGATCATACTTGTAAAAACCCAATGATTATAGATTTACAAGATAATTTTTCAGTGTATAAAAATCAATCTGCTCAAAGAAGAACATTTTACAAACAACATTTTAAAAATTCCATTACTTGTAATAATACAATAAATCTTGATGAATACGAACTGGAAAATTTAAATGTAAAATGTATTAAACAAACACGTAAAACAACAATCGTGAATGATGAACCAGAATGTCAAAATACAAATGAATTACAATTACTTAAACATTGTGTAATAGATGACTAAATAAATTTACCTTATATATACTTGAACAATTAAATACTTGAACAATTAAATACGTGATTGTTTTTTAAATATTTAATTGTTTTTTAAATATTTAATTTTTATTTAACCCTTTAAGCTGACCATTGTTGGTAAATATCAGCAGATGATTGTGGTAAAACTTTACCCATATCATATTTTCTGATTGGATAACATCCTTCTTGAACAGCAGCAGGTTCTGGGATTTGTTCTTTTCGAGAAGCAGGTGCAGGAGCAGGAGCAGGAGCAGGCGCAGGAGCAGGCGCAGGCGCAGGTTCAGGAGCAGCGGCAAGTTGAGGAGCAGCGGCAGCTCGTTCTTCAACTTTTACGGTAGAAACATCTGGTTTAATGATAATTTTTTCTCCAGATGGAGTTTCAACAACAATAGGGGCAACAACAACGGTTGGATTAATAACCATTGGTCCAGATGGAGTATCAACAATCTTTGGTTGAATAACAATTGTTTCTTGTTTTTGTTCTACAGAACTTACAACAGGTGTATTTTCAACTTGTGCATTTACAATAGCAGAAGTGGCTGCTACTGCAACTTCTTTAGTAGGTGCATTAGGTGCACTATCTTGTTGTGCTGCTTCTGTATTTTCAATAAATTCCCACATTGGTTTCTGATTAGCATAATTTACAGTTACCATAAATGCAAGAGCAATTAAAATAGATGTAGAAGGACTAAATTGAGCTGTCCAAAGAATCAATGAAAAGATAAATAGTTTAAAATATTGATTTTCAAATAATAACAATACTTTTTTAGGAAGTGATGGTGCTAATCTAGCAGAGTATAATATAAGTAAAAGGTGGATAATACCTCTAATTAAAGTTGGTTTTCTCACAAACTGACTTAATACGTCATTGATGTTGTTATCAAAAGTTTTAACGTAATCCATATTCTTTATTATAGTATAATAAAATAAAATAAATTTTTTGTTTTATTAAAATTAATTTTCGTTTTTCTACTAATTTAATTATTTTTTCCTATTCATCCATTTTTTGTCTTTTAACTTACTTTCTTTTAACTAATTTAGATTTTTTAGATTTACGCTTAGATGCAGACTTTCTTTTAACTGATTTACGTTTAACACTTTTACTTTTCTTGGACTTTCTTTTAACTGATTTACGTTTAACACTTTTGCTTTTCTTGGACTTTCTTTTAACTGATTTACGTTTAACACTTTTGCTTTTCTTGGACTTTCTTTT
>Ga0315276_10001769_pt1 | contig 19454 bp, 16 predicted proteins | sample YL17G05_0_MG_FD_204542 | JGI IMG/M metagenome (GOLD analysis project Ga0315276, IMG submission 204542) | Sediment microbial communities from Yellowstone Lake, YNP, Wyoming, USA - YL17G05_0 | ecosystem: Environmental > Aquatic > Freshwater > Lake > Sediment | place: USA: Wyoming | collected... | reverse complement strand
TGTCCTCAGTAAACGAAAGATACGGGTCAAACGTACCAAGAGAATTCCAATACCCAGACTCTAGTGGTATGTGTATTTCGTTCGGAAGAGTTGGTCCGTTGGTCAGAATGCAAGAATAATAGTGACTCTCGTAAGTCACCCTATCGGCGGTCTCGTAATCCACTAAAGAAGAATAATCACCCCTCCACGAATCAGGAAATCCTTCGACGACAGAGGCACGAAACCCTCCGTCCGTGTCGTCAAGGTTCCAGCCGGTAGACTCCTGTTTGATTATACAATAAACAGTGAAACCCGTGAACGAGACAATCGATATTTTCTTTACTGCCATCCTGTTTCTCCGCTAAGGTCCATTAAGGATACTTGGACGAGATGATGTAAGAGAAGACCAAGTTACCAAAATCGACCGAGTGACTGGCCGTGAAGCCGCTGGTCCCGTTTATCGCAGAAACGTACATGCCCTCTCCTGTGTCCATCGCCAAAGCCATTGCGGAGTCAGCAGCGGCAGGAAAGAGAATGACGATGTCGTCCGCTGCCATCGTAACACCGGTCGCCTTATACGTCGTGGCAGAAGACATCGTTAGTGTCACGAGTCCGGCACCCTTAACACGGTCTGTTCCGGAAAAACCGGAATAACCTGAGGTATGCGTAATACCTGAATAGCCACTCGTACCAGAGTAACCGGAATCTGCAGCAATACCAGAGTAACCGGAAGCTGCGGCAATACCAGAGTAGCCAGATATTCCTGAATAACCACTGATGCCAGAGTAACCGCTGAGGCCGGAGTAACCGCTTGTGCCAGAGTAACCGCTAAAACCAGAATAACCGGAAGTTGCAGTAATACCTGAATAACCGCTTTTTCCCGAGTAACCTGAGCCACCAAAGATGCCAGAGTAACCGCTAAATCCAGAATAACCGGACAAACCGGAGTAACCTGAGAAACCGGAATAACCGGAGACACCAGGGCTAGCTCCCGAATAACCGGAAGTGCCAATACCTGAGTAACCGGAGTCACCGCTGGTGCCGGAATAGCCGGAAGTACCGATGCCAGAGTAACCAGAGCCACCGCTGGCGCCGGAGTAACCTGAATCGCCTAAGCTCTCGCCTGAGAACCCAGAATAACCAGAAGTACCCATTCCTGAGTAACCGGAAACTCCAGAACCGGAGAAACCGGAATAACCTGAAAGACCCTGGATGCCTTGAGCTCCATCGCTTCCGGTGTACCCCTGTGGTCCGATCGTACCAGACATACCAGAATAACCGGACTTACCGGAATAACCGGAAATACCTGTACCAGAATAACCGGAAGTACCAACGCCAGAATAGCCGGATTTACCGGAGTAACCAGAAGGTCCAGGGTTTACACCTGAATAACCTGATTCTCCTGAATAACCGGAAGGGCCAGGATTTACGCCTGAGTAGCCGGAAACACCTACGGTACCGCTGTATCCTGATTTACCAGAATAACCTGACCAACCAGAATAGCCGGAAGTACCAACGATTCCAGAGTAACCGCTGATACCGAAGAATCCAGAATAACCTGATTTACCGGAGTAACCTGAAAGACCTGAGTAACCAGATCCACCAGGAACTTCACCAGAAAAACCGGAGATTCCTGAGATTCCAGAAAAACCCTGCGTTCCTATTCCAGAATAACCGGAAGTACCGATGCCGGAGTAACCTGACTTACCGGAATAACCGCTAAAACCTGAATAACCGGATTCACCGGAATAACCGGAAGTGCCAGAATAACCACTGAGACCGGAGTAACCGGATTGTCCTGACGCTCCTGAATAACCACTGGTACCGGAATGTCCTGACTTGCCAGAGTAACCGGATTTACCAGAGTAACCGCTGTGACCAGAGTAACCAGAAGTACCAGAATAACCTGAAGTGCCGATGCCGGAGTAACCGGAGAAACCAGAATACCCAGAAATTCCTACGATACCAGAGTAACCCGAAGTTCCTACGATGCCTGAATAGCCAGATTCGCCCACGATACCGGAATAGCCGGAAGTACCAATACCAGAGTAGCCGCTAAAACCTGAGTAGCCTGAGTCTCCAGAACCAGAAAAACCGGAATAACCGCTTGTACCAGAGTAACCCGAGAAACCGACTATGCCAGAGTAACCGCTGAGACCGGAGTAACCTGAGAAACCAACAATGCCAGAGTAACCGGAGAAACCAGACTCGCCTGAGTAACCTGACCAACCAGAATAGCCGGACTCACCTAGGCTCTCGCCTGAGAAACCTGAATAGCCAGACTTACCTGAGTAACCTGAGTAACCTGAGACACCGGAACCGCTAAAACCTGAGTATCCAGAGAAACCAGAAGTACCGACTATGCCGGAGTAACCGGACGTGCCAGAATATCCAGAGAGTCCGCTGTACCCAGACGTTCCTGCTACGCTAAAAGAATCAATAATCATTTGTAATTCCTATTTCTATGAAATCCATGTTATAAATTAAACAGTTTACCGTCTATTTGGTCTTTTTTATGGCACCAAGACGCCAGACAATACGAATACCACGGCAGTGGCGGTGGCAACAAACCACGGCTTCTTGTACCACACATCTAGGCTATCAATCTTGTCCTTGGCGTCTTTTAACTGCGACTCAAGGCGCGCCTTTTCAAGTGCCCTGTCTTTCTCGGCGTTTGACTGCTTTAGTTGCGCAATCTCAAGGTCCTTCTGGGCAAATTTCAAATTGTCCCTCAAATCGTTGGATTCGGCGACCCCGATCATCGCTTTCTCTAGGCGCTCCGGTTCGACTAAGTACCCGTCAAATGGAGCTGGTTGAGTCTTCTTCAGAAGCGTCGTAGGATTTAAATAGACGACGTTGTCACCTATCTTCAGTCTAATCAGCGGTTCTGGCGGACCGGCGAAAGCGTTACTTGCCCCAGCCCTTGGGAGGAGTGTAATTATCGACAACGTTATCAAACTGGCCAGAAATACGCTTCGGGTCCTTGCTCTCAATCGCATCCTTTATTCCTATCCGCCTCTTTTCTTGCAAGGCTTTTACTTTGATTCTTTCAGCGGCCAGACCCTTTTCGAGGTCCTCTATCTTTATCTTGTTCCTAAGGATCTCTTCCTGCTGGGACTGATTCGCAGCGTCAAATTTTCGGCCCATCGCGTCCAGCCAGTCCTTCGTTTTTCCAGAAGTGTACCAGTGACTGACAAAAACTATCCCGACGACCAGAACAAGGGCAGCGACCGCCCCGATCACTTTACGCTTTGTCGTATTGAAGAAACCTTTAGCGTCGGAAATCTTCTTGTCCATCGCATCGTGTAAAAGTTTTTCTAAATCAGTGTCCATACTCTCTCCTCTTTATGCAAACGCGTTTATGTTAAGTCTCCATGATGTATTGGTAAGATTTGCACCGTAGCGTCCCGTTTTATGAATGCCAATAAATACCCAAACGATATTAGCATAACATATCGTCAAATTAGTTGCATCAAATACGTTAGACATACCTGAAGTCGTTCCACCTCCAGCACTATATGTAAAATTGTTAGCATCAATATATTCCCCAGGAGAAAATCCAGCGTCGGCAACTACGCAATGAAGATAGTAAAAAATTATTTTTGGAAACGCTCCCAAGCCATGAGCCAAAACCAAAGTTCCGTTAGTGGTGATCAGCTGATCTCCAGAAGCATACGATTTTGTAATAGGAAGCACAGAGACCGCCGTGGATGTTGCTTCGAGAGCTACTTTTAGCGCATTATCGTTTGCGAGCAATTTAGCATGTGGGTTGTTGTGTCCAGGGTCGTTGTGCACCGTCCCTACTGCGAACTGGTCCACGGTCGCCCCTCCGGTAGGAGCGAAACCAGCTGACATTGACGGATACGGAATACTTATGGCCATTTCATTTTCCTCTTAGAATAGTATTTTCCATGTGATCTCAACACTACGGTTAACCCCTATTGTAACCTTATTGTACGTCGTCCTGAGCCTTGCCAAGAGGACGTTGTTCACCGGGTACGTGTCAGCAGAATCGTCGGACGCCGGAACGCCGCCTGTGCTTCCTGGCCTGTAAAAGAGCCCAAGCTCCCTAAAGTCGATCGCGGAAATGGTGCTGTTGGTGTACTCAAAGAACATGAGCGTCTCAAAACTAGAGACGGACAGGTTCACGGCAGACACGAAAGACAGCGCAATGCTCAAGGCCGGAGACAAGGGAACCTGAATGTTATGGTCCAAATACGAAGGAGCAGTAACCGGAACCAACGGGTTCCCAAGTTCTATCGCGTACCCCTGGGAAACGTCAAGGACTATGACGTTTGCCATCGCGTCCCTGAGAAACTTCTTGCCAAGGTCAGTGAACACGTTGTGACCGGAGAACAAAACGTCCTTGGTCTCCTTGTCCACCACCTCCACGTTCGTCATTACATCTTTTATGATTGACCTCATTTATTCCCTCATTTAATTCGTTCTTGCTATGGTGACAAAATCTTCCGCGTACAGGTTCCTGCCAAACAATTTGCCGGCATAACTGTCCCACTGGTTGTCAAAGTAAATCACTTCGCCTAGACCCCAGTTTGTATCCGTGCTCTTATCAATGGCCCCTTCGGCCAGAGCGTCGTGCTGGAAGTAAATCGCCCCAAAGAGGTACGGACCATCCGTAAGATCCTGGTTGACGTCCTGTATCACCCTCATTATGATGTTGCCAAGAGACGTCAGATCCATGGAATCTTCGTAGAGCCTGTCAAGAGTCTCGTTAGTCTGAGAAATACCGTCCACAGACAGTTCGTAGAAATTGCTGAGCAGTTTCGCCTTTATGTTCTTGTTGTAAAAATTCGCATAAGTTAAATTAGGGACGATTGTCCCAGAATCGTTAATAGACGAACTGAAACCGTACTTTATCAGAGAAGATTTCCTTATGGCGTTGTTGGAGACCTTGTCTATGAAGAGGTTCCCGAGTATCCTGTTCTTGTACTCCACGTCCGTCTCTCCCTCCAGCTTCTTTATCCCTATGACCTGAGTCCACAGGTTCAGGAAGATGGAGACCGCCTCCTGGAAGTTAAGTTGGAGTATCGCCTGCTTGATCTGTAGTTGGTTGACGGCCAGCTCTTCTGCCATGGCTTCCACGTAAGACTTGAACAGAACGGAGTCCTGGTACTGGTACCTCATCTTTGGGGTGAAATTGTCCAAGAGCATGTTCAGGATCTTGTGGGCCTCCCAATAGAGGAGCCTCTGGTCGTAGGTCAAGGACTCCAATATGCTGACGTCGGACCCAAGCAATGTTCTTGGAATAGGTGGAATAACTGGAACTGGAGAAGTTAGAACTATTATCGTAGCATCAGGAGACGACACACTTGACGCAGAAGAGACCGTGACCATGTTACCGAGCGTCTCGCCAGGTTTGTACTCAAGGAAAGGGTTGACGAACGTTATCTGGTTCGGACCGTCGAACGAGTCCACCACCCACGTCCTGTTGTAGTCAGGGTCCGTGAATCCAGAGATAAAAAAGAGGCTTCCAGGCGAAGCGTGAGGCCAGTTTGCACCGAGTTGCGAAGCCGAATCCTGTAATATGAAACCTCCGGTCGCCATGCTTAGGGTGTCGCTGGTGTACGAACCCAGCACTACCGGTACCTCAAGAGCTCCTACGAGATCAGCGGCAGAAAATCTCCACTCTAATCCGATCTGTGGTCTTTCGTACAGATCACCAGAAATGTACAGGTTGCCGTCGAAGACCTCTACAGAGTTTGAATCGTCCGTGTCTGCGTCTCCGCCATCGTCAACCGTGGTCGTAAAATCAGTGAGTAGATATTTTTCTATTAACATCTCTTAGCCTATAAAGGTAGTGGCGGACGGACCGTTATGTACGCGTGTACACCGTCGTTGTCTATGGCTTGTCTTGTTGATTCCCCTATGTCTGGTAACGTGACAGATTCAATGTACAACATCGTTTCCGTGTCGAATTTCACTATTCTAGTCTCTTGTAGAACGTACAGTATTCCGTTAAATACCGTTATGCCAACAATTCCAGCAGAGAACGAATCTGAACCGTTGAAATTAGCAGCAGTCGACGAAACTAGAGTAAGGTCCGAACAGTTTCTCTTCTGTACCACCTTTGGGTAGTTGTCGTCCACTAAATACAGGTAAACACCGTCGGTGACCATTTTCTTGTACGAACCGCCGCCTATGTCCAACACCAGTGACGCCTCAAGATCTGCGACAGTTGATCCTTGTGGAGGAATGGGGCACTTGTAGATCCTGTTCGTTCCGCCGCCACCGAAGAGATGAAAATGTTCCAACCTTATCTTCATTACAACACGCCCCCGCCGGCGAATCCAACGAAGTACACGAACTCTCCGTCGTTGCATATCGTCCTTGGCGTGCCGAACAGCGTTGGAACCAAACCTGCAGAAGGAAAGAATGTAATCAGAGAACTCTCGACAAGAGTGGTGTCAGAACTCACCACTATGTTCTCGTTGTTCTCGTCCGTTACGTAGACCGTGTCCTCTATCGTGATGACGCCGTTTGCGTAGTCGTACGAGGTGTTGTTCACCACGCCAGAATAAGTCATGTCCGTTCCGAATCGCTGTACCTTTGGGAAGTCTGGGTCTGTGACGAAGAACGAGTTTTCGTCGTCGTCCAGTGCTATGCTGAAAGGGTAGTACATCTCGGCTCCTGCGTCAGGGAGCAACCAAGGACCGGTACCAGAGAACCACTGGGAGATGACCTGACTGGCCAGAGGAACGGGGTTTATCGTGTTCCAGTAGTTCTGCGTACCCATGGTCGTGCCTGTGTCCGAAATCATCTCGCAACTAGTTTCCTTGCCCACAGAATTGATGGTCAAGAGTATCGCCGGCCAGCCAGAATACACGAAGGGCCCGTCGGTCACCGCGCCGTAGTCCATCTCTATGTTCAGCCAGAAGTAGTTTGAAGTGCTGTCGTCCATCGTTCCAGAACCAGAAGGACCGGTTATCGTGTCCGTAAGTCCTGGCATGCCAGAGACCACGTTGTAGTTAAGGGGGTTCCCGAAATAGTCGGCAGAAGCGGTTCCAGTCGCACCAGAGGGGGAGAACGTGATGGCGTCGCCGTTAGAAAACGAACCAACGACGTCCTTCAGGGTGCAGTTTCCGTAGATCGCCCTCACCGCCGTAATGGTCGCGTAAGCCCTGTTCCCGGCAGCCGAGTTGTAAGTCAGGTCCGGGTTGAGTTTGACTATCCTGTAAAATCCTGGGTCGCAGACGTACACGTAACCGCCAGAATCGACCGTTATTCCTTCTGGATAGAACAGTTTTGGCCCCGCTGGTACCAGGTCGGTCCTCTGAACTCCCGTAAAAGCCGGAGCGTTTAGTTTTGCCAAAACGTGCGTGTACTGGTCAGTATAGTAAAGGTACGCTCCACGCTTGTACACTCCGCCAGGAGAAACTACGTTGTAAGTAGTTAGGCCTATGTCGTAAGACGTTATCGCCTGTGGAGACAAAAACGTGCTCAACGGGAACACGTGAATGTTGTCATTGTTCCAGTTCGGTACGTACAGGTCGCTCTCGTCGGCGAACATGTGATAAATCCAGTTCGGCCAGTCCGGACCACCGACAGCGCCAATGTCCACTGTCTCCAACAAGTTGAACGACAGGTCGGTGACGTACAGGTTTGGGTTATCGCCGTCGTAGACAAAGACCTTCGTGGAATTCCGTGTCATGGCTGCTGGGTCTTTAAGTTCGGCTCCACCTGGCACCAAAACTGTGGACGTCCTGTCCAACTCGACGAGATCCGGAACGGTCTTTTCTATTATGTAACCCGCGTTGGCGGAGTTGGCGAGTACGTATATCGAAGCGTCAGCCATTACGGTGTACCGCATAGAAATTAAAAATATTTATCGTAAGTTTCATCTAGTACCTCCTGTACGTGACTGCGCTGTCCGAATTCGCCTGTCTGTACAAGAAGTTATCGAGAAATATAGAACTAGCATTTCCGCTAAACGAGTTTTGCGACAAGTTGATGTACTTGAAATACATCATTGGAAGAAGCCTATAATCTGTTGGATCAGAAATCAGCCTGTTCGTGGTAGGTATGTTTATGAAAGAATGAAGGACAGAGTCGTACCTAAAAGTCGGACCGAAAGAACCGTTGTAAGCATCGTTCACTCCAAGTTGGACCAAGTAGGTTCCCGTAGTGTCTCCATCAGAAAGTATGTGCTTCTTTATGGACAACTTGAGATTAACACCAAACGCGTAGGCTGAATCATACAGAAAATCATTAGACTTTGCTATCTCTGTGCACACAGGAATTGAAGAATCCTTTATGTTTGAGTTCGTAGCAATCATGTAACCAACATCTACCGTGACGCCGTCTGCTGCAACGCTGTATCTCTTGATCCTGTTTGTCCCAAGAACACTGCTCCAATTTACTGAAGTTATAGAACCATAATCAAACTTAAGCAAAGCAAACTCTAAGTTGACTCCAGAACCAGACGGCCTAAGAACCACCGCGTAAGAATTGAAAGCTGTCTGAAACGCTGTGTTCCCGGTATCACCATAAGATCCTCCAAAAAACCAAGCCCAAACAATAGGTTTTGAAAGATCGTTTCCTATCTTTGCGTTGAAAACATCTGGGTGCACTCCACCAAACCCATCACTGGAAGAGAACCTGAACCTGAAATACGTGTCTGACGTAATCACTCTGTACCCGCTAGCAAAATCTACCAACTGTTTAGGAGACAGCAGGGTGGAATAATAGCTCTTGTCCACTCCAGCAGTTTGAGTTCTATCATCCCTTATGGTAAACGCACCTGACATTGGGGTCACCATTCTAAAGTCTAGAACCGTTGTCCCTGCAGGGAGAGAGTCTAACAGCGTTCCTTCTAAAGAATTGTTCAAATAATCAGCGGGTTGAAAATCTGATACTCTAAAGTACGGGGACACACCGAGCGAATCAGATTTGAATAGAAGGTCCTTAGCCATTTATAGTTCCTTAGTAAGAAAGACTTCCGTATACCGCGTCGTAATCTACGCCAGAGACGGCATCAGGAGATTGAGTTACGATGTTAGTGTTGTCAAGAAAGTTGAGACTGTTCAAAGAATACACGTCCACAAATGGAAAATCAACCTTCTCGTTCTTAGAAGCATCAAAAAGAACTACGTTCTTGTAAAACTCCTTGTAGATCGAACCGGTCTCGTAGATAGCGTTGTCGTAATTATAATAGATAAAGATTGAGCCGTAATTGCTATACTTCCTATAGATGAGAGCGTACAGGTCGTTTCTGTTAAAATCAGTGGCGACGTTAAGCGATTCGGAATACGTCCTTATGTCATTTCTTATGTCTTCAACTATCGTTGACAGAGGTGGCTGTCCACCCGGAAGCGTGTAAATGACGATGGTCGGGTAAAGGTTTATTATCGAAGCGCTGTTGATGGACGTTATGACGCCAGCAGCTTTGTAATTTTCCAAAGCTTCTGCCACTATCTCTTTGTCCAAATCTGTCAAACCATACTTAAAGTTCTTCAGAGAATATATGTCCACATACCCAGGAAAAGGATACGTCATGGTCTTGATGGCAGAAATCGAAGTAACCGGTGAAATACCTACGTTAGAACCAAAAGTTATCCTGACAAAATACCCGGTATACTTCTGTATGGTCCTCTGTTGCCACAGCGTAGGATCGGCTAAATTCCACTCGATGTACTGGTCTAACGAGAAGGAAGTCGCACTGACCGGAGACTGTCCTGTTACCGCGACCCAGGTCGTTCCGTCCCAGTACGAGACCACCCCGACTTTGAAGTCTCCAGGAAGAACTGGAAGGGTCTCCGTGACCGATAAAAGATTATAGAACCTCTCGTCTGACCCAAAATAAAGGGCAAAATCAAGAGCTCCGTTTTGTAACTGAGAATCAGTAGATTCCATAAGAAGATACGAAGACATGAACTTATTGTCGTAATAAAGGTCCAAGAATACGTTCGTACTGGTTCCCATGTTGTAATCCGCGTATCCCTGTTTCAACATGTAAAGGGACTTGTACTCGCTTATGTTGTACAAGAAACCGCTAAAATTAACGTTGGTCTGAAGAGCGAACTCGATCGCTTCCCTTGTTCCTCGTCTTAGCGAAACAAGGTATTTTTGGAACCTCTTCTTCATGGAGGCTTCGGATTCTTCGTCAAATCCGCCAGCAGCTGGATCGTTTCTAACCACCGTCGAGAGACTGTTGTTGTTCACGATCGAAGAGACTATTTTCGTAAGAGAGTTCGTGCCTATGTTTCCTATAGACCCCGTGCTCTTACAGACGGCAGAAAATTCGTAATAAACTTTTCCGGCAAATTCTCCGCCAGCCTGTAAAAGTAGTCTTCCGATACTGTAGTCAACGATGGATTCAAACTCTATCGTCCCGTCGTCCGTAGAAACAACGGTCCCCTTAGGAATATTAAAAAATGTCGGATTACTTACATCAGATACAGAAGTCACCGAAGGAAGATAAATGCGAACCGTGGTAAAAGCCTTCTTGCCTGGGATCCTGTAAAAGTTAAACCCGTTATATATGTTCTCTATGGAGTCCTTTGTTATCTGATACAGTTGGTAGTAGAAATCCTCAAGAACGTCGGAAAAAGCTTCGGTCAGTATGCTGACCGTGCTCCCTATGTTGAAGTCCGTAATGTACGGATTTTGCGAGTTTTCTATGGCGTAGGCCTTCAGCTTCGCGTAGAACTCGTCCCTAATTGTCTCTAAATCTTTTAGAACGAAAGCCATTAAATCCTCACAATAATTTCGTCGTTATTAACCAGCGTTATGTTAGCATCTGCGATGACGGCGTCTGGGGTCGATTGTCTTACTTCAACCTTCATGCTATCAACACTTTTTACCCTATTTTCTAAATTAAGCTGACTATACAGATTATGCCTCAATAGTGTCACGTTTTCTAAAGAATTCTTCTTCCCAAGCAAGTTTGGCATACCGTATTCCTTATGCGGCTTCAGTCCTTCTTCCGGACAGTCCAAACGATTTATAATTGCCTGCTTAACATTCGGTATTCCCCTGATCAGAGGAAAATCTATGGTGTATTTCTCACTAACTCCTATGACGCTATTTACCGTATCAACGTCAAATATCTCGTACTTAAGGAAGTCCTGGTTTATGTCTATCTTATAGACGTCGTCCTTATAAAAAACGTTGTCAAAGCTCAAGAAAGCATCGCTAAGCGAAGGAAGGAGCAGGTAATCATCATTAACAAGGATCCTATACTTCCTCTCAGCGATCGTGGTATACACGTATTTTGTCTGAATTCTGTCTCCGGTATCCGGATCAGCTTCGGTGAGATAGTAGAAATTCGTAAACATCGCGGATCTCTGCTCGACAGCAAAACCTATGTCTTCCGGGTTGGTCTGCGCTATAAAGAAGGACCTGTCGTCGTACGTCCAGGCAAACGAAGGGCCAGCAGAATCGGAAAGGTACTCTTTGTAAATGTTCTGTATCACAGTCAAACACTTGTCCCACATGACAGTTTCCGTATCGTCCCTGAACCTCTCGAGGCCCGCGTACCTGTCCAAGATCTCGCCGGTGACGTTGAACGGGTTCAGTATCTCGAAGACGGTGTCCTGAACGATGTCGTACCCGGTCCCTCTCTCCAGTCCTACGATGAAATAGTACTCAATGTTGCTCCCAAGGATCGTCGTCGTGGTGTCGTTGTTCCCAAGCGCCGTAACGCCAAACAGAACGTACAGATTTTCGGAATATATGTCCCTAAGTATTGTCATGGAAAAATTTCTGTGAACCGTCGTGACTGCCCAGTACAACGCGTCCGTAGGAGAATAAACGGTAGAAGAAACACCGTTGTTCTGTATACAAACATACGAAACGTCCTCGTAAGAGACATAATTACCAACAACATAGTCTGCTAAAACAGAATAGTTGTTTATGTTTAGTGCTTCCTTGATGTTTGTCTGTTGTTCCATGGGAAGATCAGAAATATAAACAAAAGAATTTGGATAAATGGAATACAGAGGAAGAGCCGTCGAGGCCCCTGTGACAAATTCCGTAAAATTGTACTTGTAATACGTGATAAATTCGTCCCTCGAGATTTTATTGACCACGGTCTTAAATAAAACGTCGTCCCAAGACTGGCTCAGCGAGAAAGAGCCAACGTAATCTCGTATCTGTTGCGTTGAAGTCCCAAATATTGGGTTGTAGGTAACAATGTAGGGTTCCTCGATGTTATTTAACAGAGAAACTATCGACTCGTAATTCTTGTACGCCACTTGCTCGTCCTTAGCGTAAGAATCAATCAGATTCTCAAGAGTGTCTCCCTCCCTTACTTTTAGCTTTCTGATGGACTTGAAATCTGAAGAATTTAGGAAAGATTCCGCGGAACTGTACTGTATTTCAAAGTTTAGTTTACCAGTGTAGTTTCTCGGAAGATTTGCCATGTACACGGTGTCAGTTTGCTTTGTCAAAACGTTGCTCTTTCTTTCGAAATCGTTGAACAAATAGGCATTAAACATCTTGATGTTGTAGTTGGACAGTGGTTCCACGAACGTCAGTTGGTACATGTCAGAGAAAAACTTGTTAAAATCTGTGGTGCTGTAGTTTAAATCCCTGCTATCTCTGCCGTACAAGAACGCTCCGGCCTGTTCTACCTTCGTTATTTGTACGTCCGGAATGCTAAAGGAGGAAATTTTTAGACCGTATATGTCGGATTCGAACCTAGCCCACGCGTCCCTGTCCACCTGAACGTTCCCCTGGTTCCCTATTGACGTCAGGTCTCTCTTAAAAACCTCCTCGTTATAGTACGCCCTGGTCTGTTGCGTCGTGCCAGTAAGGGTCTGCTTAAGGATTTTAAGGTTATTGTTCAACTCAAAAAATGCCTCGCCGTTTAGTGCAGCCTTTATCTTATCCTGTAGAATGTGTATGCCGTTTATAGTCATAGTGAACGACTTTATCAGTTCCTGGAGGGAATCCAACCTTGTGATGCTATCCACCCTGGAAGAAAGGTTCGACTCTATCGAGTTTATTCCTTCCGTTACCGAAGTGGCTATCGAAAAAACGTCGTCAACAACGCCCATAACCGCATCAGAATAATTAGAAATCATTTCGTTAACACTTCTAATAGAAGCGGAAATGTCATTTCTCATCGACTGTAAGTTCGCGCTTATGGCCTTTGCAAGCTGTAAGAAGGTCGGTTCGTATTTTACCGTAGAAGTGTCCAAGTTCGGCTTGGCAAAACTCTCGTCTTCTACTATAAAACTAAGAACGTACCTGTACAAATTTGGTTGGGACTTGCTTCTGAAGAACTTATCGGACCTCAACAGTACGTCGTAAGTAATAAAATTCTGAGCGTCAACCAGCTTAACGTACTCAGTCTGTCCAGTATTCTGGATTACATTCTGAGCGCTGTATTGTTTTTCGTTAGCTTCGGTTATATCAAAAAGATTTTCGCCCTTTATGGCCTGAACAAGAGCATAAAGGTCCAAATAATTTCTCTTTCCTTCCTTCTGGTACGTTACTGGAGCAAATTGACTGAACACGTTGTTCGCATCGGAAGCCACCTTAAACCCAGTGTGGCCTGACAAAGTAATCGTCTTGAGACCTCTTCCAAGATTCTGAAAAACCTTTTCTCCGTACGTAAATACGACACCTATCCTACTCTGCTGGTCGATAGAAACTTCTTCCGGATTTATTGGGAAAGAAAACTTTATTGGAATTTTTCCCTTAAACTTGACGTTCAAGACGAACAACTGGTTGGCATTCTTAATGCTACTCGCATTGGAAGAAATGGGCTTCGTCAAATTCTTTATGGTATCTAAAACTGCCATAATCTATCCTAATTAGGGTTAATCTGGTACACTATTCCGTTTTCCGCAATCGTGTATTTACCGCCGCCGGTGAACCCCTTTTTTCCGTTTATGTATATACCCATCGTAGGCGTAGATGGTGTCGGAACAGGAACGACCAGGTTCAACGTGTCAGCGTTTACGTTTACTATTTTTGATACAACATTTGCATTTGTCGACGTGACATTTATATCTGTCGACGTGACATTTATCTCTGGAGAATCAACATTTATCTTAGACGAAGTCGAAATACTAATTTCTCCAGACGGAGTCATGTTGATTATAGAATTCCCGTCTACGGTCTTAATCGTTATGCTACCGGCAGAATCCAGAGTCACTTGCTGGCCGGCGTGGTGTCTAATGAAGACGCCGTTCTCGGAAGCATCGCTCCTCTTGTTTATATTAAGACCGTTTGCAAGTACCGGTAGGAACGCCTTGTTTGCTATGAGGTCGCTATCGTCTTTGCCTATCTTGAAATATGTCCCGGAAGGGTGGTAAAAAAACGTGGTCCCGTCTGCCCTGATGAGAGATATTACGTCAGATTCGTGCCTAGAAATCTTAAGACCGTACTCCGTAAGGGTGAGTTCGTTATTTCTTGGAGGCAAGAAACCAACACACACCGCTGTACTAAAGTCCTCTCCGGTGTAAGCGCATATCGCCCACATGCTAAATTTGTTCTCCGATATCACCATGTTACGAGAGTCGTTCACGAAAGAAGGAGAGTACCTCTCCCCGTAACTATAAGAAGACGGCAAAGAACAGGAAACGATGACATCGTATATGTAAGAATCACTGTCGGCCCTGTAAACGTCAATCGTATTCACGGAAGGGTTTATGTTTATGACCCCACACATAAACAGGCTTCTGTCTGGCTGCTCGATGCCACTCTCAAAGTTTAAGTTATTCATTTTCCCTCAGTCACACAAGTTCTGGTCATGTCTAATCCAGTCGAAAAGGAAGAAGAGTTAAAATCAAAACGATGTGTCACCCTCTGAACGTATCCAGTAATGTTAAAATCAGAAACGTCAGAGGAACCGGCCTTAGAAGTAGAAACATTCATCCCAGGACACAGATCTAAATTAACCGGTAAACTTATCGTTCCTGTATAAAGGTGTTCGTTGTTCCTGTACGCTCTCGCCACCACATAATTCAAGGAAGAAACAAACTGATTGATTATGTCCCCAGAATTGGTCTTCAACTGCTCGAGTTGCACGTTTATCTCGCCCATCTTCGCCGCCGCCACGATACTTTTTAGGTTTACCTTGAACTTACTCTCGATAAGTCTCCTGTGTTTTGTGATGAGTGCTTCACGAAGTTGCCAAACGTCATCAGGAACTTTGGCGTCATTTATCGAAGACAGGCCCACAACGCGGTCCGCGTACGACATCAAATTGTCCGTCCCGGAAAGAAGAGGACCAACAGGACCCTCGCTCTTAGAGCCGTACATCTTTCTGTAACAGGCGTCTTCCAAAGCTTTAATGAGATACTTCGTAAAATGGTCCAAATGGTTGAAAAAATTCCATCTTAATTCTATTTCCTTAAGGCCAAAAAACGATATGTCGCCTGACATGAAATTGCTCGAATCGTCAGAATAATCGAACAAAAAAACCGGATTATAGTTTTTGTAGAAATTAACGCTAAAATCGTTGTCTAACAGGGTGTTTTGATTCTTAACGTACTCTCTGAACTGCTCTATTTTCTTTGTCTTGTCTTGGACTCCCTTTGTTTTGTCTATCTTTGTCATCCCGACGTTTTCTTCAAGGTTAGCAAACGCGAAGAGTCTTCCTTCCATTCTGTACACTCCGGCATCGACCACCGGAGTCGTCCATATGAGATTAACAACGTCATTGGATCTCTTAGAAAAGCCTTTAGAAATTATTGTAGACCTGTCCAAGAACTGTGTGGAATAGAATTTTTTAACAATTTTTTGAGTGTCCTGAGAAGAAGTCAAAAGCCTGTTAACATCCACAATCTTAACAACGTCCTTGATGGTCTCCTTCTTTGATAAATAATCAATGACTGGAGTTAATGAGGTCTTTATCCTACTGTTAAGTTCTGCGTACCCAAGTTGTGTTATTTTGTCGTAACCGAAATCTAATTCTTTCACGTTAATGACATTATAGGTGCCAAGTTTTTCGGTCGGATTCATCTTGTCGTCCTGAGTTAATTTACCGCTTCCTTTCTGAAAGTCGTAAAACGGTGTCGGCCTTATCATAAAACTATAGGAATCCTTCGTCTCAAAAACGTTAAATTCAAAGAAAGGTTCCGGATAGAGGTACTTGAAATAATCAAAAGCCGTGGTCTGGTGTTGCTTGTACGTTATCAACGTCATGGACTGTGAAGCAAGGGACGACTCTTCGTCGAAAGAAAACGGCAAGAATATCCTAAAGTCCTTGAATATCGGGTTCGATTCGCTCACTCCAACTTTTCTTAAAATCGGAACGTAGAATTTCATGAGAAAGAAAGTAAACATTACGTACGCAAACTCGTTTGGAGTAAAGAACTGACTTATCAGAAAATTGTCGTCCGCAAAGACCTCGTTAAAATTTAGTAACCTAAATGTCGGTTCGAATTGCTGTAACACCTCAAAAAACGTGATGTTCTTTGTGAAAAAAGTGGTCTTGAACAGGTGAGCAAAATCCGCTATCACTATCAGGATTGACGAAGCAGGATTCTCTCCCAAGTCGTCGGTCTTCGTGACGTTAATCACGAACCCTGAAAAATATACCTCTTTGGGCGACCCGGCGTCTTCCACAACGGCCTCTAGTTTAACGTAATTGAACAGCGTCAGGAAGGACTCTATTCCGCTCCTCTGGTACGCCTTGTTCTTGAACATCTGGACCTGTACCGTGTTGTTCAGTTGGAGGTCCCTGTTTATGGAAAGAGTTGATATGTAAGAAAAATCGTTCTCGTTTACAAGTTTCCTATCCGTCCTCGTGTCGAAGAACTCCATCCTAAATTTTTTAATGTTCTGTATCATTTATCGCGATCGCGGAGCAGGAACAGGAGGAGGAGCAGGAGGAGCCGCAAATCTCCTAGTTTCTGAAGGATACTCGTACGGTGGGTTTGGAACCTTATCGGTCATTCCTCTGACTCCTGAAAACGGAGCAGAAAGTATCTCCCTGTTGTTGTCAAAGTAATCCTTTATTGTCTTCATCGCTCCTATCATTCCGGCCGTAATGTCTACCATCGCGTCCGTATAACTCGTTCGAGTTTCAATTATTTCACTAACCGCAGCGGCCTCTTTGTCCCAATTCCTCTGAGTCTCTGTGATGTATTTATCAAACACGTCAGCCCTATTTGTAAACAAATCGTTCTCTCTCTTGTACTGGTTGACAAGAGCAGCTTCCCTATCCGACTGGGCGTTTTCTTTTACTATTTCTCCACCGCCACCTCTTTGCTGTAAAACTTGAAGAACTTCCGGAGTAAGTTGCATATTAGGAGCCAAACCAGTCATACCAGACATAAAAACTCTATTGGCAGAAGACCCACCTAATTGATTTGCCATGGCCTCAGAGTATCTTTTACCGGAGTCTGTTCCCATGAACCCAGACTTTGCGTCTGCCATGAAATCCATCACGCTACCGTTTGGATTTACAGACTTCCAAACACTGTACCCTATCATTTGTCCAGCTTCTGATCCTGTCGCTCCCTGTCCCATACCGCCCTGAAAGCCGGTAATCAAATTGGTTGCTATGGCAGGGTTAAATCTAGCCAGTTCCGTAGACATCAAGCCTCTATCTAGTTTTTCTTGAGAAAACTGTCTGCCGTAAAGAATAGTCGAAGCTCTAAAAGAAACCATAGCCCCGGCTGCTTCTCCTGAAAAGGTTCCAAGTTGTCTAGCAGCAGTCTTCACCTGGTCAGAAGTAAACCCTGCACGAACTCCACCGGCAACAGCAACAGCCAACTCCTGAGCCGTTCCGTATATTCCCGCTTTTGCTCCTGCTATGAGGTCCGCCCCTTGGTCCTTCATCAGAGCGTTGTAACCTCTGACTCCACCTGCTCCGTACGCTGTCTGAAGGGTTCCTCCTAACTCGTTAATTCCCATACCGAGCTGTGTTGCCATTCCGGTACTGCTAAAAACGTTCCCCCAGTTCTTTTCGCCAATAAACCTCTTTAATAGGGCCGCTTGAGTTCCAGGTTCCGCCATTCTTGAAAAATTACCAAGTTGATTCAGTTGGTCTTCACGAATTTGGGCAGATATTCCAGCCCTAACAAAAGCAGGATTTTCCCAGTACTGTTCCTGTTTGGTCCTTGCAGCTGCTTGTCCAAACTGAGCACCGATCCATCCACCGGCTCCAGCACCAACACCGGCTCCAATCATTGAAGTTATAAAGCTTGAACCAGGAACGATTAGGCCTGCCGTAAAACCACCGACAAGACCGATGGCAGAGCCTATTGCTCTTCCGGTCATTTCTGTCTGATGTGCGTTATCGGCTAATCGTTGATTTAGGAGGGCAAATTGAGGACCAAGAGTCTCAACAGCTTTATTTGTCTGGTACTCTAGTTCTAACTGTCTTGAATACTGATAGGCGGCAAAGGGAGGGCCGGCTCCAGTCTGAGCTAGTCTGGCAGCCTGTAGAGCAGCGTCGTAATGTGTGCCAGGAGGAGTTGCCATCTTCTATCCCTTAAAGTTCTTCCCAATCGTCTTTTTTCTTGACCAAAAAGTCCAAATCTATGTCTTCTCCGGCCTCTATCTTGTCCATGGTGTCGTCGTCCGTCTCGAACAGTTCGGCGTTGTCTTTTGCCAGGACCTCTTCTTTTTTCTGTTTTTCGATGATTTTTTGGGTTTCATCTTCGGACTTGTTATGGAGCATCAGGTCGAAGAGGATCTCCTCGTCCGTCATGTCCAAGAACCTTGCGTCAAGAGGTGCTAAGTTGTACTTTTTTCTAAAGAGGAGACGGTGGCGAAAGTACTTGTACTCGTCCGCCACCTGTTTTTTAAGATCTTCAAAATGGACCTCGTCCTCGAATTCGGGAGAATCGAAATCGACGAACTCCATCACCTCGGCGCTAAAGATCTTTTTAAGTTTTAGCTGCCGCCTTTGGATTCTCTCCGCGAAAAAACACGAACTTTTCGTAATCGGAGTACATGTCTATAACAGTGTCCCAATCGTCGGAGTCTAGGGAGAGAAAATCTAAGTCAGATGGCTTGCTCACGATGACCGCGTTTAGCGTGGAGATCTTGAAAGCCAAGCCCTCCGAGGTTGGGTCGAGTGTTGGAAATCCGCCCTTGAGTGTCGCCGTCTGTTGACCTATCTTTATCTGGTCACCAATCGTCGGTTTCTTGTATTGTACCGAGTATTCCTTGCCATTCAGTTTGTAAGTAAACGTTTGCGAAACCTTTGCAGACATGTTAATACCTCTTCGTGTTTTTTATTAAGCTGTTGCGGTCTGGAATCCTGGAGCCGTTCCGGCCGTTACGTTAGTTGACAAAATCGTGCAGTTGTGGGCCACGATGGTGTGCTTCCTGACAGAGACGGTGCCGCTTGCAAAAAGGCACCCGTCGTACTGCCTGATGGTCTGACCCGTTATCTTGTCTATGATCTGAACGGTGAACGGGTTGGAGGCCATGTAAGACTGGATGTCCGCAGGGAACACTCCGACCGAGAACAACGAGTCCTTCTTCAGCGACATGGAGTCACAGGCGAGGCTTATCCTCTGCATCGTGGGAACGTATTCCACGACGCG
>Ga0315276_10001765_pt1 | contig 19467 bp, 10 predicted proteins | sample YL17G05_0_MG_FD_204542 | JGI IMG/M metagenome (GOLD analysis project Ga0315276, IMG submission 204542) | Sediment microbial communities from Yellowstone Lake, YNP, Wyoming, USA - YL17G05_0 | ecosystem: Environmental > Aquatic > Freshwater > Lake > Sediment | place: USA: Wyoming | collected... | reverse complement strand
TTTGGTCAGGTCCTTGCCGTGGCCGCTCACGAAGATCGTCCCAGCGGGGAAGAACTCGATAATCTTATCGAGAAAACCCATATACCCCCCGACATCTTGGACAGCGGGACAGCTCTCGGAGAGCAACAGGTCGCCCATGCAAAGGACTTTGGACTCCGGGAAATAGATGAGTAGATCATCTTGGGAGTGGAGACCGGGATTGGGGATGATCTGGATGTCCTGGCCGTTGAAGCGCATCGCGTAGGGAGCAGCGAGTTCCTGCCCCGCCCGGCCGCCGAGGGGTCGGTCGCTTCTTGAGATCAGGCCTTTGAAATCCGGATTCTCGAGGCTCTTAAGATCGATCACCTTGGTGTCCGCAAGGCCGATCCCGTTCCCGTCGACGTGGTCTCCATGCAGATGAGTGTTGATGATGTATCTGACCTCACCCTTGGCCAAGCCGCCAAACGTATCCCTGAGAGCGTTGACCGCGTGCTTGCTGAACCCGGTATCGATGAGCAATATCCCGTCCGGACCGGAGAAGGCAACGATGTTGTTCCTCATCCCCCATGGGTATGCGACGCGGTGGACGTTCCCCGCAAGGCGGTCGGCCTTGAACTCCAGCGCGGTGGAGGTGGCGCCCTTGGCTTTCAGGTAGTCGATGAGGGCGGCGTTGTTCGTGTCCAGGGCCAGGTCCAACGGTCTTCCCAAGTATTCCGAGACGAAGTTGATGTCCGCGCCTTTCTCCACAAGAAGGCGGACGATCGCCAGAGGGGCGTTCCTCATGCAGGCGACGTCCAGCGGTGTCATGTGGAAATTTGACCTCTCGTTGACGTTCGCCCCGTTCGAGATCAGGTATTCGGCGATCTCGAGCCGGCTAAACGATACGGCGGCGAAAAGGATGGTCTGCCCTCCCGGGTTCTTGGCGTTCACGAGCCCGGAGTCTTTCTCAACCAGGGCCTTGACTTTGGCCAGGTCCCCCGCCTTTACCGCGTCGAACATCTCCTGGGCGGTAAGCGTGGCCAACACCGCTACTAGCGAGCAGAATAGAAACACCAGGATCTTCCGGCTTCTCATGAGGATCTGTCTCCTTTCCTTCCGATCTTCCGCCCTCGCGCGAGAGGGATCGAACCTCCGACCTTTGGATCCGGAGGGAAACCGTCGAACCATCCTTATTGCAGGATGTTCTCTCCCCCTCCCCGTGCCTTGATGAATTGCCTATACCTATTCCCTGCCTTGATTGCCAGAATTGCGGCGATCAAGTTCGCCCCAGCACATGCCAACATCAAGATCGCCTCTGCAGAAAATCCTTCATAGTTCTGCAGATAATAGACGACGCCGTCGAACACCATGAAGTCATGTAAGAAAACGAGGGCTGCAGCAAGATAAAGGAGTCCGCTGATAATTCTGCTGAAAATTCTGCCGCCACGCTGGCTTAGAATGACACAAACCAATAAGACAACCGCCGCCAGCAACTGGACAGCGAAAAATATCTTCGACGAACGATCGACGCCCTCGGCAATCGCCTCCGGATGCACATCCAATCGAGGCACGAACAACAGGGCCCACAAGGCTGTCACGACGATAACTATTGCTGCTGCGCTATATGCGAGGCGTTGGCCGGAAATTTCTTTGGCCATCGAAGATCCCTCCTCCATGCTGATCATTAGTTTATATCAGAATGCCTGACAATTAAAGAAGGGGGTGCGCGGAGTGCCTGAGAGGATTCGAACCTCCGGCGTTTGGATATGAAGCCGCCGCTTCAAGCGCCTGAAAGGCTGAGGCGGCCGGCGCTTTACCGCAAATAGCCCAGCGAGCGGAGAGTTTCGATCTGCTCGGGCGCCAGAGCCGCATTTCCCACCTTGGTGAATTTCTTGGCCAAGGCCTGATGTTCTTTCCAAATTCGGTCGAGCATCCTTGAATATTTTTCGACCAAGTCGGGCCTTGCCTCATGGAGGCTCTTGAAAGCCTCCGGATCCTCCCAGAGATCGAAAAGGAGGAGCTTGGCCGGCCGGAGGCGCTCGGTCGGCCCCTTCTTGTCGTCGGGCCTCGGGTCGATCCTCAGCGAGGCGCCCCAGCGGCCGTCGATGACCTCGACGGAACCGAAGAAATAATTGTCCCTGACGTTGAACTCATCTAAGACAACAGGCCGCGTCGTCCATCCCGATTTTCCCAGCAAAAGCGGCGCCAAGGATTGCCCTTGGGCTATTTCGGCCGATGGCAAACCGGCCAGATCCAGGATCGTCGGCAGCATGTCGATCATCGATACGGTCTGGGTCAGGCGCTGGCCGGGCGCGATCCTGCCGGGCCAGACGAAGATCATCGGGATGCGGGACCTGTGGGCGGCGAGGAGGGGAGCATAATATTTGGGCTTATTCGGATCGAAGAAAGGGACCGCCGCCCCTTTGGCGCCGTGGTCGGAGGCGACGATAAATAGAGTTTTTTCCCACTCCCCCCGATCCTTGAGACGCTCGACCAACCTGCCGATCATGTGGTCCTGGTAGGCCATGGATTCGTCGTAGAAATTGCGGATAACCTGGATATACCGGACCGGATCGATACCCGCCTTTTTAAAGATATTGTCCCATGAGTCTCCGGTGATCCCATACATCTTCTTGCGCATTTCCTGGTAGGCCTGGCGGTCTTCGAGGCCTGCGAACAGGCCCGCGTACGGTGCCGACGGCTTCCAGGGGAAATGGATGTCCGTGGGCTGGAAATGGGCCCAGTACGGCTCGCCCGGATAGGCTTCCCTCATCCTCCAGAATTCCTGGTTCAAACCGAAGGATGGGGGTTCATACTTTTCGTAGTTCGGCTGCGTATCCACAATGGAGTCCACGCCCCGGTCAAGGCTGCTCGTTCTTCCGCAGTAGGGATTGGACGTCAGGACTTCGGTCTGGTACCCGGCTTTGTGCATCCGCTGGGCCATGGTCTCGGCCTGCTCGGGAAGCGGGTCGGTTCCGACCTTAAATCCACCCATGACACTGCTCTGAAGAGAGGTCATGAAGGACGGCACGGAAACCATGGTCCAGGTGGAGTTGCTGTAGGCGTTCTCGAAGACGGCCCCTTCGGCCGCCAGCCGCTCGAGATAGGGCGTCGTTCGGCGATTGTATCCGTAGACGCTCATTGAGTCCGCGGACGCGCCGTCGATGACATAAAAGATGATGTTGGGCTTTTCTGTCGATCTCGCTCCGGAGATAGTCGGAGCCGCCCAAAAGGCGACGTTCCCGGTCCGCTCGGCTTCGGTTTCCAAGGCCAGGAATATGGTCTTACCGGCCAGGCGCGAAAGGTCCACGGAATGCTGGGGCCGGGGCTTCTCGGCCGAGTACGTCTCCTCGAGCAGAGTCTTGGCGGCGGCGCCGGCCGCCCCCTCCCGCACGGAAACCCGGAACTTGACCGGAGCGTCCGTCTTGAGTAAACCGAAGCCGAAATCCAAGCGGCCCGTTTCGGGGATCTTCACGCGATACTCGATCCTCCCCGGGACATGAGTATAAAGAGCGCGGCGGCTGGCTTTGCCCCAGGGCTCGCCGCGCGTCCCGGCCCTGGCCTTGGCGTAATTCATGGCCTTCGGGATCACGCTGACGGAGAGGATGTCGATCGTCTTCGGGCCTTCGCTCCCGTCGGCTTCTCCACTATCTAACGAGGATACGCCGATCCCCAGCTGCTTCCAGGGATCTTTCCAATCATCGGTCCGGCCGTGATTCACCCGCAAAAGATAGGTGCGAACCTCGCCGTCCTTTATCACATTGACCATTTCGCCATGGGAAAGGAACCGGCTTTGTTCGGCAGGGGTCTTCCCCGGCTTATCGCGCAAGTTATACGCCAGGCTAAGGTAGCCGACGTCGGTCGTCCTCGCCTGAATTACGATAATATCCCAGTCGTCCCTTTTCCAGTCGGGGAGGTCAAGATAGACACCGCCTTCTCTTTTTAATGTCTTTCCTGCTTGGGTTTCAATTTTCTTGGTCAAGATCAGCCGCAGGGCGTCCTTGACACGGACGACCTCGAGCGGCTTTTGGGGGGGCGTGAAGGGAACTATGACTTTCCAGGGCGGCTGGTCCCTGTCGAACCGCCAGGAAGCGACTTCGGGAATGTCCTTGGGGACCTCCGAGCCCTCGATCCGGGCGGCGTCCACGTGCTCCTCGAGGTGAAGCGGAAGATCCACCGTGAGAACTCGGTCCTTGGATATGGGCCCATGACAGCCGATGGCCGCCAGCAAGCAGAACGACGCCGTAAAAGCCAGGCATTTGTTGGGCATTGTCCCCCTCCCGGAGTCGGTGTCCTTTGCTGTGATGATCATATCGCTGCCCGTTGAACGGTGTCAAGGAAGTGGCCGCCGAGGACATACGGGCGGGCGGCGCCCATGCCTAACCAAGTACCGATTATCGGGAAATACTCGTCTATATGGGGAGATATGCTGGAGCCCGCGAGAGGGATCGAACCTCCGACCTGCTGATCACGAAGGGACTGCTCTAGCGTTTCAAATTGCTGATAATAATTGTAATTAGACGAGGCGCAAATCGACTGTGCTCAGATTGCGCTCACCTGCAGCGCTGCCTCGAATCGGTGATCAGCTGCCCTTCAGTCTGGCCAGCCCCATTTCGCAACGGGTGAAGTCTGGCTCGATAGCGCCGACGCAGTAGACCGGCGACTCTTCCCGCGCGGCACGGCACTGGAAGAGGGCGGTGGGAGTTCACGAAGGCGACGGAGAGAATGCCGACGAGATAGGGCGCGACAAGCGGCAGGCCGAGAACCCGCCGCCTGTCACCCATCATGCATTACTATTTCTTGCCGGCTTGGAGAGCCGGCAGGAAGTTCTCCAATATCCAGACCTCGTCTCTGTTCTGCACCGAGGTGAAGGCGATATGCCGTCCGTCCGGATGGATGCAGAGATCGCTCATCCCTTCTGCGGCCAGCTCCAGCCTGCGAGGTTCGCCGCCCCGGACAGAGATCATCCACAGCTCGGTTTTCCGGTCAGGGGGGTCGGGCTGCCGGGCAAAGAGCAGGTTCTGACCGTCGGGGGCCCAAGCGATCGGGGCCTCGCAGAATGGTATTCGCACTCCGCGCAACAAGTCACGCGCTTCTCCTCCCGCAGCCGGCATCACCTTTAAGACCGTCGAGCCCTCAGTGTCAGCGGCCATCACAAAGGCCAATTGGCTTCCGTCCGGGGAGAGAGTCAAGCGACTGGCAAAATGCGCGGGATCGGAGAAGCAGAAAAGCTCCTTGTTCTTGCCGGTCTCGAGGTCCCGCAACATGACGCAATACTTCTTGGGTTCTGTGATCTCCCCTTGGTAGATCCAAGCCTTGCCGTCGTGGGACACAGCGGGCAGATAGCCAAAGGATCCGGGGGGCCTGGGAACAGCGACGAAGTCGCCAGTTCGAACGTCGATGCGGAAGGCGCCGATCCCATCGGTAGGATGGCTTGCGACAACGAGCAAGGAGCGGGCGTCAGGCGACCAACGGGCGAGGGGTACCCGGTTGAGCTTGGAGGCCAGTTCACGCACCTCTCCGCTTTCAGTGGAGCGGACACAGAACACCCTGGCTCCCCAATATCCCGCCCCTCGCTTCGAAAGGAAGAGCAATTGCAGGCCGTCCGGGGACCAGTCGGGCTTGCTGTTGGATCCCACGAAACGCTGGGTAGCGGCGCTCGGGGCGGAAATGAGTTTGCCTGCCGCTAGATCAAGCTCGGCGATGTAGACGTCGCTCAGCTGCGTACTCACCCCGTAATAATATGAACCGTTTTGGGTAAACCCCATTGCGGCGATGTCCAGCCCCAGGTCAGGCTTGACCAACTCGGGAGTTCCCCGGGGGGTGCCCTCGGCAACTTGGATCCACCAGGCGCCCATGGTTCCGGTTCGGTTGCTGTGGAATAGGATCCCCTTGCCGTCCGGCATCCAGTCTGGATTGACATCATTGGCCGGGTGCTGAATGAGCGGGATCTCGTGCCCTGCGTCCAACGCAAGAACGAAGATGTCGCGCTCCTCGGATTTAGGGCCCTGTCCAAGAGCGTAGGCGATGTAGCGGCCATCCGGAGAGAACCGTGGACGCTCCGGCCCGGCTTCGTCGAAGTCTTTGAGTGGGTGCACGGAAGCGTCCCGAGCGGAAACTAGGGCTAGTTGGCTGGTCCTGTCTCTTCGGCTGAGGACGGTCAGAATACTCTTTCCGTCTGGGGACCAATCGGTGGGATATGCATTCACCTCGGAATTGCTGTAAAGGACGCGAGGCTCGGCGCCGTCCAGCCCGACAACGCGCAATTCCCAGAGCCCATCCTCATACCAGCTGTAGGCCACAAGCTTGCCGTCCGGAGATGGCACCGATGAATAGGCGGACTGCCGAACACTCTGGTGTTTGGTGAGCTGGCGTATCTTGCCTGTTGCAAGATCGCGGATCGCCAGGTCCTCGCTCGCGCTCCGGAAGGTCAGATAGGCGCCATCGCGGGAAGGCGCGCCCATGGCTCCATACCACGGCCCGGCCCAGATCCGGCGGACTGTGACGTCCGATGCCGAGCCTGGTCCTCTGCCCAGAGCAGTCAGCCGCGCCTGGGCCGTGGCTACCATTTCTTTCTGATCGGAAAACTCGCGCACCACCCGCGCATAGGCCTTCGTCGCTTCCGCATTGCCCAGCTTCTCGTAACACTGCCCCATGCGGACCAGAGCTTTCGCCGCCACGGCGTGATCGCTGCTATTGGCGAGCTTCTGATACAGTTCGATCGCGCCCTTCAGGTCGCCCTCGACCGTTTCTTTGTTGATGGCCGCCTGAAGCTGCGCCGCGGCGCGAGGATCCTTCTGTGTGTCTGTTTGCGCGGCTCCGAGAAGAAGCACGAGCGCCGCGCTCATGATCAAGACTATGCACCTCGTTGTTCGCATTTCTGTCACCTCCGCGAACAATATAGGGTTTTATTATCTGATCGATATCGGCCTCTCGTCAGATTTCGGTCAGAATTCAACATCAGGCGTCAAACCGGTAACCGAGCCCGCGCACGCTGACCAGGTGACGCGGCTCCTGCGGCTCGGGCTCGATCTTGCGCCGCAGGTTCATGATATGGTTGTCGATGACCCGGTCGGCAGGGCAGCTGTCCGGCCGCCAGACCAGGTCGATCAACTGGGAACGGGTCAGGATCCTCCCCTGCCGGCGCACGAAGGTCGTCAGGAGCTTGAACTCCAACGGCGTGGTCTCCACCGGCGCGCCGGCGCGCCGCACTTCGCCGCGCCCGAAATCGACCTCCACATCCCCGAAGCGGAAGATGTCGGGCGCCTCGGGCGCGCCACGCCGGAGCATCGCATTGACGCGGGCTCTCAGCTCGAGCGCGCTGAAGGGCTTGGTGACGTAATCGTCGGCGCCCAGCTCCAGCCCCAGGACCTTCTCCGCTTCCAGCGCCTTGGCCGTCAGCATGAGAATGGGCGTGCGATCGCCCGCATGCCTCAGCTCGCGGCAGATCGCGTAGCCGTCTTTCTTCGGCAGCATGATATCGAGCAGGATCAGGTCGAATCCTCCCCCGCGGGCACGTTCCAGCCCCGTGAGGCCGTCCTTGGCCACTTCGACATCATGCCCTTCGAGAGCGAGATCGTTCTTCACCCCGAGCGCGATGCCGGGATCGTCCTCGATGATCAGGATCTTAGCCATTTCAACTGACTCCCGGGAGCAACAGTGTAAAGGTGCTCCCCCGGCCGGGCTCACTCTCCAGCCGGACTTCGCCGCCGTGGGCCGCCATAATGCGATGGACCATCGCCAGGCCGATTCCGGTACCCTCTATGCCCCCCTCCCTGGCCGCCTTGCCGCGGGCGAACTTCTCAAAGACTCGCTTCTGCTCGGAGGCGGGGATACCCAAGCCGCCGTCGCGCACGCGAATGGCGGCCCGGCCGCCCTCCTCCTGGACGTCGATCCGGACATGGCGGCACCCGGGCGAGTACTTGACCGCGTTGTCCAGCAGGTTCCAGACGGCGATGCCCAGCACCGTGCGGTCGGCGTTCACTAGAGGAGTGTCTTTGGCGGCCGTCATCTCGATCCGAAAGCCGGAAGCCTCCACCTCGCGCTGGAAGTCATTGGACAGCTCACGCAAGAGTTCAGCCGGATCGATGGTCTCGAAGCGGTATTGCATTGCGCCGGCCTCCATTCGGCCGAAGTTGAGCAGGCCCTCCACAAGCCGCCGCAACTTTCGACTCTCCCGTACGAGCACGCCGTAATATGCGTTGCGGTCCGTATCGCCGGCGACCCGCCCGGAAGCCAGCAGGTCCGACAAGAGGCAGAGCGAGGAGAGCGGCGTGCGGAATTCGTGCGAAACCGAGGATACGAATTCCGACTGCAAACGGCTGACCTCCATTTCCCGGGTCACGGCGCGCGCAACGAGGTAGGCCCCGGCAAGGATCAATGCGGACATCAGTCCCAGGGCGGCGACCAGAACGCGGCTCCGCGTGCGTGTGGGTGCGAGCACGGAGTCGGGATCGGCGGTCACCGCGTGGACGTTCCACGGCAGTTGCGTTTCCGAGGCCAGCCGTACCGTCTGGCGCGGCGAGCCCGCCACTTGGCGACCGAGCACCAAACGGCCTTCCGCATCCGTCAGGATGATGGCGATTCCCTGCTTTGCGAAACTGGAACCGCGGCTCTCGTCCAGCTGGGCTTGCAGCCATTGAGGGCCGAGAAGCAGCAGCGCCATGCTATCGTTGGCATGACGCCAGATGGCCAGCAGGGGCTGATTCGATTCCCGCAGAACCCGATTTCCGGCGGCCGGTAAATCTCCCCGCCACTCCTGATAAAGGGCGTCCGCGGCTAAGGCAAGGGCCAGGATCTCCACGTCGTCCGGGGATTGCTTTTCTTGCCCCAGAACCCGCCGGGCCTCTCCGGCATAGAATTCATAAGCACCTCGCGTCAGGCGCCAGCGGCATTCTCGCAACCCATCCAGAAGGAGGGTGGCTTCCTGCCTGGCTGCCTCGCCTCTGTTGGCCTGTTCGAGGACGAGGAGACGCGCCTGGAGAGCGATAAGCTCCGGGGGTTGCAACTCGATCTGCCCGGCTTTAACGGTCGCCAATTCCCCGTAGACGGCCAGCGCTTCGTCCCAACGTCCCAGCTTGCGGTAATTCCTGGCCATGCGCAGCAACGCCGCGGCCCGGATCTGCGGATCGGGCGAGCGTGCCGGCTCCCGCAAGGCTTCGACGGCCTTGGCGCTGTCCAACTGGCGGAATTCGAGTCTCTCTGCTTCGGCGAAAAGGGAGGCGGGTGGCCCGGGCTTCATGGGCACGGCGGGATAGAAGGGCAGCCTCTGCTCGGGGAAGGCTTCCGCAGCGCCCGGCCGGAACAGGATGAGCGCGCAGTCGCCCGTGAGAAGCCCGGCATCTTCGGCCGCCTGTCTTCGGCGTTCGACCGGGGCGAGCGATGCCAGGCGGGTCATCTGCCCTTCGATCCGGGAGAGCGATTTCTGGAGAGCGCCCGCAGCCAGGTCGGTTGCGCTTTCGCGGCGTTCCTGCAGACGCTGCGCGGCCAGTTCTTGGTCCTGGCGAACAAGCTTCCAACCTAGCCAGAGCATGACTCCCGCGAGTGTTACGGCAACCGCCAGGAAGGAAAACAACAGGCGACGTGGAGGTCCGGGCCGCTGCTTACGAGAGTTCATTTCGCGGACTTCCATTAGCCCTGAGCATACTCCCCGGCCATCTGAAGCGTGTCGCGGTTCTGTCAGAATTCGGTCAGAAGATGCGGCATCCCCATCGCGGGCTCATGATATTCTCCGCCCCGGACAGGTGTCAAGAACTCGAGATGAGGAGGGCCGGAACTCCGACGGACAGATTGTCGATTAGGGCGCAGGTTTTATCGAGTCAGCAGGGGGAATCGGCGGAGCCGGCGAGAGGGATCGAACCTCCGCCCTGCTGATCACGAACGAACTGCGCTAACGTTTCAACCAACTGATAATTAGCGGGATTCTAGGGGATGCGCGCATTCGATCGCGCACGGATGGTGCTCACCCTGCGGCGCTCATCCCAGAGCGTCAGATCCGGGGGCCGGAGCCGCCGGGGACGGACGCTCCGGCTGATATCAAAGCCCCCCGCCGAGCACCTTGAAGAGGGTGACTTGATTGGACCGGCGGGCCAGCCGGGCCGCGACGAGAGACCTCTGGGCAAGGTAGAGGGCTCGCTGATTGATAAGGACCCCGAGATAGCTGTCGACGCCCTCTTTAAACAGGGCTTCCGAAAGGCGGTAGCTCTTGTCCAGGGCGCCCACCAGCGATTGTTGGGCGTCCAGCTGATCCACGAGGGTCGACCGCAGAGCCAACGCGTCGCCAGTTTCGCGGAAGGCGGTTTGGATGGCCTTCTCGTACTCGGCGACGGCGATGTCGCGGTCCACTTTGGCGCCCTTGAGATTCGCCTTGAGGGCGCCGCCGGCGAATATCGGTTGGGCGATCTGAGCCGAATAGCTCCAGGCCCCTGTCCCGGACTGGAACAGATTGGACAGCCCGGGCGCCACGGCGCCCAGCGCGCCCGTCAGCGAGATCCGCGGGAAGAACGCCGCCCGCGCCGCGCCGATGTTGGCGTTCGCGCCCTTGAGCCGGTACTCGGCCGCCACGATGTCGGGCCGTTGCAGGAGGACCTCCGAGTCCAGGCCGGCGGAGATGTCCCTGAGCTCGGCGACCGTGGCAAGCCCGCCGGGCAACAGCTCGTCCGGGATCGGGGTCCCGGCGAGGAGGTTCAGGGCGTTGATGTCCGTGGCGACGAATCCGGTGTAGCGGGCCACATCGACGCGGGCGGCTTCCACCTGGCTCCGGGATTGGCTGAGGGTCAGGTCCGAGGCGACGCCGGCGTCCCGGCTTTTAAGGATCAGGTCGTATGAGGTCTTTTGGGCCTCGAGCGTGGCCCGGGCCAGGTCGAGGGATTCACGGTCGGCGGCCAGCAGCAGGAATCCGTTAGCGACGGCAGCCACCAGGGAGATCTGCGCGGCCTTCCGCCCCTCGACCGTCGCCAGGAACTGGTCCAGAGCCTTGGCATTCAGGCTGCGGAGACGGCCGAAAAGATCGATCTCCCATGATGCCGTGCTAAGGACGCTATACTGCCCGGCCGTGTAACTCTCGTCGGTCGACGACATCTGTCGAGGGATGCCGGTGCTCTCGGCGCCGGCCACCGCCGCGACGCTGGGATACAGGTTCGACCGCTGGATCCTATAAAAGGCCTGCATTCTATCGACATTGAGCGCGGCGATCCTCAGGTCGCGGTTGTTGGCGAGAGCCAGCTCGATGACGGCCCGAAGGCCCGGGTCGGTGAAGAACTCCTGCCAGGCAAGCTCGGACGCCGCGGGTGCGGCGGCTGCGCCGGCCGGCGCAGCGGGGCCCCCCGGCAGAACGGCCGGAACGGGGGCTTCGGGACGCTGGTATTTCGGGATCATCGAGCACCCGCCCAGGAGGAGGGCCGCCAACCCCAATGAGAATATCTTGTCGTTACGCACCGTGCTCCTCCTTCGACTGAGGCTCGCCGTTCAATTTCTCCGGGGCGCGTCGACCGCCTTTCCCCGAAAACTTCTCGATCAGCACATAGAAGAGGGGCGAGAAGACAAGGACCAGCACGGTCGCCGTGATCATCCCGCCCAGGACGCTCGTGCCGATGGCGTTCTGCGAGCCCGACCCGGCCCCGGTGCTCACGGTCAGGGGCAGGACGCCGAAGCCGAAGGCCAGCGAGGTCATAAGGATCGGGCGGAAGCGCAGCTTCGCGCCCTCGAGGGTAGCGTTGATCAGGTCCATGCCCGCTTCCGCCCGGGCTTTCGAGAACTGGACGATCAGGATGGCGTTCTTGGCCGTCAGCCCGAGGGTGGTCAGCAGGCCGATCTGGAAATAGACGCCGTTGGACAGGCCGCGTAGCGAGGTGGCGATGACGCCGCCGATCGCGCCGAGGGGCAGGGCCATCAGGACCGAGACGGGGATGGCCCAGCTTTCGTAAAGCGCCGCCAGGCACAGGAAGACGACGAAGATGGAGAATGTATAGAGGAGGCCCGTCTGGGAGCTGGACTGCCGTTCCTGGTAGGAGAGGCCGGTCCAGTCAAAACCGATCCCGGCCGGCAGTTTGGCGACGGCTTCTTCCATGGCCTTCATGGCCGTCCCCGTGCTGACCCCGGGCGCGGGCTGTCCCTGGATATTCATGGACGGGAACCCATTGTAGCGCTCGAGCCGCGGAGAGCCGGACGTCCAACGGGTCGAAGCGAAGGCGGACACCGGGACCATCTTCCCGGCGTTGTTCCGGACGAAAAGCCGTTCCAGGTCCTGGGGCAACATGCGGAAGGAGGCGTCGGCCTGTACGAAGACTCTCTTGATCCGTCCGGCCTGGATGAAGTCGTTGGCATAGGAGCTGCCGAAGGCGGCCGCAATAGTGTTATGGATCGAAGTGATGGGCACGCCCAGCGCGCCCGCCTTGTCCCAATCCACGTCGACCCGGTACTGCGGCACGTCCTCCAAGCCGTTGGGGCGGACGCCGGTCAACCGGGGATCCTTGGCCGCCATCCCGAGCAACTGGTTGCGGGCCGCCGTCAGGGCGTCATGGCCGAGACCGGCCATGTCGAGCAGCTCCAGGTCGAAGCCGGAATTCATGCCCAGCTCGGTCACGGCCGGCGGCGCCAGGACGTACACCGAGGCGCCGCGAAGGCCGGACAGGGCCCTGTTGGCCCTGCCAACCACGGCCTTGACCCGGAGGGCCTTGCGGGAGCGGAGCTCCCAATCCTTCAAGCGGACGAAGACCATGCCGACGTTCTGGCCGCTGCCGGCGAATCCAGAGCCGACGACGGCCATGAACGAGTCGACCGTGTCACGTTCGTTCTCCACGAAATAAAGACGGACCTCGTCTATGACCGCCTTCGTCTGCTCGAACGTGCTGCCCCTCGGCAGGGTCACCTGGCAAAGCAGCGACCCCTGGTCCTCGTCAGGCAGGTAGGAGGTCGGCATCCGGAGGTACAGGAATCCCATCAGGCCGGCGATCACAAGGAAGGCGGCGACGTAGCGTCTCCTCTTGGCCAGGGCGTGGCCGATCAGGCGCATGTAAGCGTCGCGCAGGCGGGAGAAACTGCGATTGAACCGGCGGAAGAACGGGCGCAGGAGGCGGAAGGTGGTTTCCGAGGTGTCGTGTCCGGCGGCCACGGGCTTGAGCAGCGAGGCACAGAGGACGGGAGTCAGGATCAAGGCCACGACGACGGACAGGAGCATGGCGGAGACGATGGTCACGGAGAACTGCCGGTAGATGACGCCGGTCGAGCCGGCAAAAAAGGCCATCGGCACGAACACCGCCGAGAGGACGAGCCCGATGCCGATCAGGGCGCTGGTGATCTGGCCCATGGACTTGGCCGTCGCCTCCCGGGGCGAGAGGCCTTCCTCGGACATGATCCGCTCCACGTTCTCGACGACGACGATGGCGTCGTCGACCAGCAGGCCGATGGCCATGACCATGGCGAACATGGTCAGCATGTTGATGGAGTATCCGAACAGCGCCAACAGGGCGAATGTTCCCATGAGCACGACGGGGACGGCGATGGTCGGGATGAGCGTCGCCCGGAAGTTCCCCAGGAAGAGCCACATGATGAGGAAAACCAGCAGGACCGCCACGAGGAGGGTCTTGATGACCTCGTTGATGGAAACCCGGATGAAGGGGGTCGTGTCGTTCAAGTAGGCGACCTTCAGGCCGGACGGGAAATACCGGCTCATCTCCACCATCTTCGTCTTGACGGCCGCAGCCGTATCCATGGCGTTCGCGCCCGCGGCCTGCCGGACGGCCAGGCCGCCGGCCGGCTTCCCGTTGAAATAGACCTCGGCATTGTAGAACTGGGTCCCCAGCTCCGTCCGTCCGACGTCCCTGATCCGCACGACCGAGCCGTCCGGGTTCGTGCGCAGGGGGATGGCGGCGAACTCGTCGGGCTTCTGGAGCATGTTCTGGACGATGATCGACGCGTTCAAGCGCTGGCCCGGCAAGGCCGGCATGCCGCCGAACTGGCCGGCGGAGACCTCGACGTTATACGACCTCAGGGCCGTGACGACGTCCTGGAAGGTCAGCCGGAAATCCGTGAGCTTGTCGGGATTGAGCCAGACGCGCATGGCGTAGTCGGAGCCGAAGGCGGACACCTCGCCCACGCCCGGCACCCGGGCCAGGACCTTTTCCAGATTAGATTTCGCGTAGTCCATCAGGTCCTTGCCGTCCATGCTGCCGTCTTCCGAGCTCAGGCCGACGATGAGCAGATAGTTCCGGGTGGACTTGCTGACCGTCACGCCCTGGGTCTGGATGACGGAAGGCAGGTTGGCCATGGCCATCTGGAGCCTGTTTTGGACCTGGGCCCAGGCCAGGTCGGGGTCCGTCCCCGGGGCAAAGGTCATCTCGAGACGGGACGCGCCCGACGAGTCGCTCGTGGCGGACATGTAGAGCAGATTGTCGAAGCCGGTCATCTTCTGCTCGATGATCTGCGTCACGCTGTTCTCCACCGTTTCCGCCGAACCGCCCGGGTAAAAAGCGGAAATGGCGATGGACGGCGGGGCGATCGGGGGATACTGGGAGATGGGCAGCGTATAGATCGCCAGGAGCCCTCCGGCCATCATGGCGATGGCGATGACCCAGGCGAAGACGGGCCGGTTCAGGAAGAACTTCGATAACATTTCAGACCTCCGTCGTCTGGCGTCCGGGCCATTACTTCGCGCCGGGCGCGCCGAAGGGGACGACCTTCACGGTCGCGCCGGGCCGGACCCGGAGCTGGCCCTCGACGACGACCCGGTCTCCCGCGGCCAGCCCCGTTCTGACGAGCCATCGGTCTCCGACGGTCCGGTCCAGCTCGAGGGGCCTCTGTTCGACCTTGTTCTCGCCGTTCACGGTCAAGGCGTAGGGATTGCCTTTGGTGTCGCGGCTGACCCCCTGCTGGGGGACGAGGAGGGCCCGGTCGTTCACGCCTTCCTCGATGGCCGCGCGGACGAACATGCCCGGGAGAAGGAGAACGTCGGGATTGGGGAAGACGGCCCGGAGGGTCACCGAACCCGTGGTCGGGTCCACCGTGATGTCCCGGAACTGAAGGACGCCTTCCAGGGGGTAAGGCGTCCCGTCCTCGAGCTTCAGGCTGACCTTGCTCCAGGCCTCTTTGTCTTGCTTGAGCTGTCCGCTCTCCATGTTCCGCCGCAGGCGGAGGATCTCGGCGCTCGATTGGATCACATCCACATAGATGGGATCAAATTGCTGGACGACCGCAAGGGGGTTTCCCTGGTAGGCGTTGACCAAAGCGCCGACCGTGACGCTGGAGCGCCCGATGCGGCCGGAGATGGGCGACTTGATGGGCGTGTATTCGAGGTTGATGCGGGCGCTGTCCAGGGCCGCCCGGGCTGACGCCACGCCCGCCTCCGCCGCCGCCAGGGCCGCTACGGCGTCGTCATAGTCCTGCTGACCGACGGCGTTGATGGCCGCGAGGTTCTTGAAGCGCTCGGCCCGGGAGCGGGCGGAGGGAACGCGGGACTCAGCCACGGCCAGCGCCGCCTTGGCTTGCTCGAAGGCCGCCTGGTACGGCGCAGGATCGATCTGATAGAGGATGCTCCCCGCCTGGACGTTCGAGCCTTCCGTGAACAGGCGCTTCTGGAGGATACCGTTCACCTGCGGCCGGATCTCGGCGACCAGATAGGCCGTCGTGCGCCCGGGCAATTCGGTCGTCAGCGCCAACCGTTCCGTTTGCAGGACAACGACGGCGACCTCGGGGACAGCCGCGGGCACGGGCTTGGACTTGCAGGCGCCCACCAGGGCTATCGCCACGAGAAGGCCCAGCGCGACCAGTCGCCCCGGGGCGCGATTGATGGGGCCGAAACATTTCCGATCCAAAGGAAGCATGAGGGATCTCCTTCCGCTCCCGTCCGGGAGCTCCTGCGGGCTTCGTGCATTTCTATTAATACTCATCGGTCGTTTCCAGTCTCGGGAATGAGGAGAGCTTTCGATCGAGCCGGGGACGTTAAGGCCCCTTCGAACCCTTCTGCCGCCTTGGATCCGTCAAGGGGCGGTCCAGCATCTCGAAAGCGGCCTTGATCAGATCCTCTCCACTCAGGTTGAACCTCTTGAGCAGGAACTTCTCCTCCACGGCGACCATCCGGACCAGTCCGAGGATCATGCTGACGAACACCACCGTCGCCTTGACCGGATCGACGTCGGGCGGGATGGAGCCGTCGGCGATGCCGCTCCGGATCGCCTCGACGCAAAACGAATAAAGTTCTTCACCGTCATGGACCAGGGCCTTGATCAGCGGGCCACCGCGGTCGATGTCCGGGATCGGGCACGAGGGGCCGTCGTGCTGATAAAACAAGGCTTTGAAGTGGTGAGGATAGCGCTCGTAGAACGTCAGCAGGGCTTGGCCTATCGCCCGGACCTTTTCCTTGCCAGTCGGGGATTTGGCGATGGCCTCGCGGAACAGCTCCGTAAGGAAATGCATGCCGCGTTGGACGATGGCGACGTAGATCACCTCTTTGTTCTTGAAATAGAGGTAGATCGTGCCCTTGCTCAATTCGGCGGCCTCGGCGATCTCGTCGATGGTCGTGACGGAGAACCCCTTGGTGAAGAAGAAACGTTCCGCCGCGTCGACGATGCTATCCCTGCGTTGCTGCTTGTCGCGTTCGCGGCGGTCGGCGATGGTCATTAAGGGGCCTGCACTTTCATAACAGGGAATCGATTATATGCTAAAGAATAATTAATGACCGACAGTCATTAATTGGACATTATACTGCTTTTACGGCAAATGTCAATTGAGCCCGCTCCCCTCGGGCAGGTCAGAGGGATAAACGGCCAATCTCGGGGAATATGGGAGAGCCAGCGAGAGGGATCGAACCTCCGACCTGCTGATTACGAACGAACTGGCCTAGCGTTTCAACATGCTGATAAAAAAGGTAATTAGCCTGGGCGCAAAATCGATTGTGCTCAGATTGTGCTCACCTGCGGGGCAGCCATAAATCAGCGCTCAGCTGCCCCTGGGGATTATCGATTATCCGACCCCGGCTCGCAACTCGCTTAATCGCGCCTCAAGGGGACTTGTCGAGCGGCGGGTCGATCCTCGTTGGAGTTGCCTTGCCCGAGATGATCGGGGCGGCCCCCAGGGCAATGGCCCGAATCAAGCTCGTCATATTAATGAGGTCGAGTGTCTCGACTTCGTCGGAGACGCTATGGAGATCCTTATCTCGAGGATCCATGGAAATCGTGCTGATCGCATGCGCTGGCACTCCTCTGCGCGCAAACGGCGCATTGTCTGAGCGTCGAAAGAGGTTTTGGCGCACGTATGGATCCGGGTAAAAGGAGTAAGGTGATCCCTCCACCGCCTGCTGCAGGATCTTACCGAAATCCGATCGATCGAACCCCGTGACGATTGCCGTGTTCGGGCCGCGCGGGTCAACTTTTCCTATTGCCCCGACGGAAAACATCGCGACTATCTCAGAGCAATTGAGTTGCCGTGCCAAATATTCTGACCCTAGAAAGCCGATCTCTTCCGCGGTAAACGCAGCGAACATCAACGTCCGCTCAGGTTTTCCCCTGGCTTTGAAATATCGAGCGAGCTCGATCATCGCTGTGGTCCCGGAGGCGCAATCGTTGGCCCCGTTCGCGATGGAATCGCCGTCCACGGGGTCGAGTATGCCTTTCCCGTCGTAGTGCCCCCCAAAGAGCACGATTTCATCGCTGCGCCTGCCGGGGATCCAGCCCACGACATTCGTGAGGGGAAGCTCCTCCAAGGGGGCCATGACCTCGACCTCAAAGGATGTCATAAGCGCCTCATCAGTAAGAACGAAGACCAAGGTGGCTCCTGATGGTGGATCAAGGAAGAATAGGGGGGCAGACCCTCTATCGGTCAATCGGCGGAAGAATGATTCATGGCTGGTGTTCACTAAGATGAGAGCGCTGCGATCCTTCGCGCGGATCGAATAGATCTTCTGTCCGGCATCATCCTCTGGTCCAATCACGACCACCTCGACCGGATCGCCTGTTGTCCAGCGGACAGAGGGAGCCCCAGCCCACGCTATGGATCTTTCGGGCGCGGTTTCGATTCCGTTCAGGACAACCCTGCGGCTCTGGACTTGAAGTCGATACGCTACGAACCGCTGCAGGTAGCCGTCCATCTTGCCGATCTTCTGGAGCCCAATCGATGCAAACTCGTCGGCGATGAAGTCCGCGGCCTTATCAATGCCAGGTGTGAACGGGGCCCGGCCCGACATTTCATCCGCGCTCAGTGCCGTGATGACGCGCTCCACGGTGGCCGCGTCGATGTCAGGCTCGGGACGCCTGCAGCTGGCGATGGAAAGGGCAACAAATCCAAGCGCCCACGCTCGCTTCGAAAGTATCATTGCCGCCTCACTGTAAGCCTTTATAGATCTCGCGGCACCTGCCGGCCGTGGTTACTTTTCTGTCTCAGATATCCCCATTTGCTATCGTAAAGTAGCATACTATTGACCAAGACTACAATCTCAGGGCGGCTGTAAAAAGCACTGAATCGGGCATAGTTATTGCACAGGAAGAATCTTAATGGCATGCCCGAGAGAATTCTAACCGCCGACCTTTGGATCCAGAGCTCGAGCGCGCTTGAAAGGATCGCCATTGAAGTTGTATATATAGGGAGCGGAATCAAGTCAGCCTAAAGGTGGCATATGAAAACGACGACTCTGGTCGCGGCTATAGGTCTTTTAACCTCATTTTTTTCTTGCACGAAAGCAGAAAAAGCCGATATCGCCATTCAGAACGTCACGATCATTGATGCGACGGGGGCTTCCGAAAGGCCCGGAATGACGGTTCTCATTGCCGGGAACCGCATTCTTAAAATAAGCAGAATGCAAACAACGAAACTCGCCAAAGACGTCAGGATCGTCGATGGCTCGGGAAAATATTTGATCCCCGGTCTCTGGGATATGCATATCCATCCATTCGAAGGAAAAGATATCCGCTGGAAGCAATTCATGGCGCTTTTCATAGCCAACGGGATCACCAACGTACGTGTTATGTTCGGAGATCCCAAATTCCATCAATGGCGTGAGGAGATATCGTCCGGTCAACTGACCGGGCCCCGGATGATCATCGCGAGCCCTCGACCGCCCGAGTTCGCGAGTGCGGAACAAGGGCGTCAGTTCGTTCAGAAAAGCAAGAACGAGGGAGCCGATTTCATCAAAATCCTCTCCGACGACCTTGCTCGCGACGTTTATTATGCCATCGCTGATCAGGCCCAAAAGCAGCGGATCCCCTTTGCGGGTCATGTCCCCTATTCTGTAAGCGCCGCGGAAGCCTCTGACGCCGGACAACTCAGCCTTGAGCACAAATACGCTGTTTCAATTCCCTGCGACGAGCGCGAAGAAACGATAAGAAAGAAACTGATGAATATCGACAACTTTCGCGATCGGGTCAAGGCGTTGGCCGACATCGGATACGATGAACAAAGAGCCAGAGAGCTCTTCTCCCGTCTCTTGGCTAATGGCACTTATCTTTGCCCGACACTTGTTGTCTGGAACGACCCGGCCTACCGGGATAAATCGGAAATGGCAGATGACCCAAGACTTGCTTT
>Ga0315276_10001764_pt1 | contig 19469 bp, 11 predicted proteins | sample YL17G05_0_MG_FD_204542 | JGI IMG/M metagenome (GOLD analysis project Ga0315276, IMG submission 204542) | Sediment microbial communities from Yellowstone Lake, YNP, Wyoming, USA - YL17G05_0 | ecosystem: Environmental > Aquatic > Freshwater > Lake > Sediment | place: USA: Wyoming | collected... | reverse complement strand
CGATCGCGGCCGCGGTCAGCCTGACGTGGTCGCAGGGGGCGGTCGGGGCGCCGGTCCCGGTCGATGCCGCGGGGTACTTCGTGGCGCGGGACGCCGCGGGCAACATCGTGGTGACCGGGTACAGCTTCAACGGCGACACCGACGACATCCTGACGATCAAGTACGACGGGACGACCGGGGCCGAGTTGTGGCGGACGAGAAGCGATGGCGCAGCGCATCGCTCCGACTATCCCAACGCGCTGGCCATCGACGGCAACGGCAACGTGGTGGTGGCCGGACAGAGTGACGACGCCGTCAGCGTCAACTACTTCACGATCAAGTACGACGGAGCGACCGGGGCCGAGCTGTGGCGGGTGGTGGTCGACGGCACGGCGCATCTCGATGACCGGGCGTACGGGGTGGCGATCGACGGCACCGGCAACGTCGTGGTGACCGGGCAGACCTTCAACGGCAGCAACACCGACTTCCTGACGATCAAGTACAACGGGACGACCGGGGCGGAGCTGTGGCGGGCGATGGGCGACGGCGCGGCGCACGGCAGCGACGGTGCGCGCGCGGTGGCGATCGACGGCAACGGCCACGTGCTGGTGACCGGGTCCAGCTTCAACGGCGGCAACGCCGACTACCTGACGATCAGGTACGACGGGACGGCGGGAGCCGAACTGTGGCGCGCCGTGAGCGACGGCGCGGCGCATGGCGAGGACAGCGCCAGCCTGCTGAAGATCGACGGCGGCAACGTGGTGGTGACCGGGTACAGCTCCAACGGCACCGACTACCATTATCTGACGATCAAGTTCAACGGGTCGACCGGGGCAGAGATGTGGCGCGCGGTGGGCGCCGGCGGATCGACCGACTTTCCCGCCGCGCTGGGAATTGACGGCGGCGGAAATGTCGTGGTGACCGGCCAGACCTTCAACGGCAGCAACACCGACTTCCTGACGATCAAGTACGACGGCGTCACCGGCGCCGAAGTGTGGCGCGCGGTGGGCGACGGCACGGCGCACGGAAGTGACAACGCGACGGGCCTCGCGTTCGACGCGGGCGGCAACGTGATGGTGAGCGGTCCCAGCTATAACGGCAGCTCCGTCGATTTCCTGACCATAAGATACAACGGCGCGAACGGGACCGAACTCTGGCGAGTCGCGGGCGACGGCACCGCAAGTCTGTCTGACTACGCCTACGCGTCGATCGGCGACGGCGGCGGCAACGTTGTGGTGACCGGCAGCAGCTACAACGGCAGCACCGACGACATCATGACGATCAAGTACAACGGCGCCACGGGCGCGCAATTGTGGCGGACGGTTTCGGCAAATGTCGCGCCCGCTGCGGCATCGCTCGCCGGCGACCACGGCCTGGCGCGCGACACCGCCGGCAACGTGGTCGTGACCGGAACCAGCTTCGACGGCATCCATGACAGCTATCTGACGGTCAAGTTCGACGGTGCGACCGGGGCCGAACTGTGGCGCGCAGTGGGCGACGGCGCCGCCCACAACGACGATACGACCACGGCGCTGGCGGTCGACGGCAGCAGCAACGTTGTCGTGACCGGGTACAGCTACAGCGGCACCAGCTTCGACTACCTGACGATCAAGTACAACGGGACCACCGGTGCCGAAATGTGGCGTGCGGTCGGCGACGGCGCAGCTCATTTCTCCGACTTTGCCTACGCACTCGCGCTCGACGGCAACGGCAATCCGGTGGTGACCGGGTCCAGCGTGAACGGCAGCAATCCCGACTACCTGACGATCAAGTACGACGTGACGACGGGCGCGGAGTTGTGGCGGGTGGTTGCAAACGGCGCGGCGAATAACGGCGACTCTGCCGGTGCGGTCGCCATCGACGGCAACGGCAACGTCATGGTCACCGGGCACAGCTCCAGCGGCAGCAGCGAGGATTACCTTACGATCAAGTACAACGGTACCACCGGCGCCGAGCTCTGGCGGGCGTTGGGCGACGGCGCGGCGCACGGCGATGACTATGCGTACGCGCTGGCAATCGACGGCAACGGCAACGTCGTGGTGACTGGTCAGAGCGCCAACGGCGGCAATGACGATTACCTGACGATCAAATACGATGGCACGACCGGCGCCGAAATGTGGCGGGCGGTGAGCGACGGCGCAGCCCATGGCAATGACTACAGCCGGGCGCTGGCCATCGACGGCAGCGGCAACGTGTTCGTCGCCGGCTACAGTTTCAATGGGACCAACGACGATTACCTGACGATCAAGTACAACGGCACCACCGGGGCCGAGATATGGCGCACCGTGGGCGAAGGCGTTGCACATCTCATCGATCGCGCCTTTGCGGCGGCGTTGGACAGCAGCGGCAACGTCCTTGTCACCGGGTGGTCCTATAACGCCAGCGGCAATCGCGACCACCTGACGATCAAGTACGACGGGACGACCGGAGCCGAGTTGTGGCGGTACGTCCACGCCGGGACGGCGAACCGAAACGATGATGCGCTGGCGGTGCTGGCAGCCCCCGGGGCGATGTTCGTCGCCGGCAATTCGATCGAGGGGAGCCTGCCGGAGGGCTTCCGGGTGCTCAAGCTGAACGATCCCGCGGCCCCGGTCGCGCCGGTCGCGCCGACCGCGGTCGGCGCGACCGCGGGCAATGCCAGCGCAACCGTGACGTTCACGCCGCCGGCCAGCGACGGCGGCAGCGCAATCACCGGCTACACGGTGACTTCGCTGCCGGCCGGCGGCGTGGACAGCAATGCCGGCTCCACCGGCACCTCGCACGCGATCACCGGCCTCACCAACGGCATCGCCTACACCTTCACGGTGCGGGCGACCAATGCCGCGGGCACCGGACCGGCATCGTCGCCGTCGAACAGCGTCACTCCCAAGGCGACCACCACCACGAGCCTCATTGCGTCGCCGCTGTCCTCTGGCTACGACGGCAATGCCGTGACCTTCACCGCCACCGTGAGCGGCAACGCGCCCGCCGGCACCGTCAGCTTCACCGATTCCGGCGCATCGATCGGTTGCGATGCGGTCTCCCTCAGCAGCGGCAGCGTCAACGCGCGAAAGGCCGCCTGCAACACCAGCAACCTTGCGCTCGGCAGTCACAGCATCACCGCCGCCTACGCCGGCAATGGCAGCACTGCGCCCAGCGCGTCGAGCGCACTGCCATATGCGATCAAGTCCCCGACGGCGCCGAATCCACCGGTCATCATGGTCGTGGTTCCTGGCAATCACTCGGCCGCGGTCAGCTTCGTGCCGCCGGCCGACACCGGCGGCAGCCCGATCACGGGGTACACCGTGTTCGCAGCGCCGGCGGGGGCACTGGCCGGCATCGCCGGCAGCCAGCCGTTCCTAGCCCTGGCGGACAAGCGCGCGCGCGCCAGCCCGATCGCGACCGCCACGACGAACACCGTCCCGGGCACCGGCGTCGACAGCAATGCCGGCAGCCTCGCCACCACTCACCTCGTGATCGGACTCACCGACGGCGTCGCCTACACCTTCCAGGTCACCGCCGCCAACGCCCTCGGCACCAGCGCGCCCTCCCCACCCTCGGTCAGCGTGACGCCGACGGCTGACACGCCCCTGCTCGACATCGATGCCAGCAGCACCGTCACCCGGTACGACGCGCTCACCGACGGCCTGCTCGTCATCCGCTATCTGTTCGGCCTCACCGGCACCGCGCTCACCAATGGCGCCCTCGGCGGCACCGCCACACGGACCGATCCGGACGCCGTCAAGAGCTACCTCGACTCGATTCGCCCGCTGCTCGACATCGACGGCAACGGCAGCCCCGATGCGCTCACCGACGGCCTGCTGATCCTGCGCTACCTGTTCGGGCTGCACGGCGGTCCGCTGATCGCCGGCGCGGTCGATGCCTTGGCCACACGCAAGACGGCGCCCGACATCGAAGCCTACCTGCGGACGTTGCTGCCGTAACGGGCCAAGTTATCGAAGTTGTCGCCCAAACGACCGCGGTGCCAGGCTTGCCCGCGCCGCGACGATGCCGCGCGATGCCGATGCGGCGCGACTTGGCGCAGCGCCCCGATCTGCACTGCCATGCTCCGAAGTTTCCTGCGGCCATGCAGACCTGCGTGCGCCAGAGAGAGCGCGCATATGATGGAAATGCTGCACCCAAGGGAGGTGGTTCGTAAAATTCGTTGACTTCGCAAGCGCGGGGGGCGCAGTGCACGGACTATCCGCAAGGGTCAGGCGAGCGTGCCGGTTGCTGCCACTCGTGGCACTGGCGTTCGTGCCGGCTGCGGCTCCGACGTGGGCGGCAAGCATCATCACGACGGTCGCCGGTGTGGGACCGATCGGCGACGGAGGTGCGGCGACCAGCGCAGAGTTTTCCGGTCGCTCCGGCATAGTGACCGACGCCAGCGGCAACCAGTACGTCGCCGACCGCCTCAACCACCGCATTCGCAGGGTGACGGTCGCAACCGGCATCATCACCACCGTCGCCGGCAACGGCAGCGACAATTTCGGCGGTGACGGCGGTCCGGCCACCAGCGCGGACTTGTCTTCCCCGACGGGCGTGGCGGTCGACACTCTGGGCAATGTCGATTTCACCGACCAGGGGAACGTCCGCGTCCGCAAGGTGGCGGCGGGTACGGGCATCATCAGCACGGTCGCCGGCAACAGCAGCATCGGGTTCAGCGGCGACGGAGGTGCCGCCACCAGCGCGAGCCTGTCTTCCCCCTTCGGCATCTCGGTCGGCAGCAACGGAAGGGTGTATTTCGTTGAAAGGGGCAACTCCCGTGTCCGCACGTTCTCCGCTCCGCCCGGGCCACCAGCTTCGGTCAACGCCTCGCCGGGGAACGCGCAGGCATCGGTGACAATCACTCCGCCGGCGATCGACGGAGGCAGCGCAATCATCGGCTGCACCGTGACTTCGAATCCCACCGGCGGCGTCGATAGCAACGCCGGTTCGCCCGGCACCTCGCACGTGATCACCGGGTTGGTCAACGGTACGCCCTATACCTTCACGGTGAAGGCGACCAATGCGGGGGGCCCCGGACCGGCATCGCTGCCTTCGAGCAGCGTGACCCCGAAGGCGGCCACGACCACCCGGTTGAGCGCGTCGCCCGGTTCGCCCAGCTACGTGGACAATACGGTGATCTTCACTGCGACGGTGATCGGCAGCGCGCCCACCGGCACGGTCAATTTCACCGACTCCGGCGCATCGATCGGCTGCAGCGCGCTGTACCTCACCGGCGGCAGCGGCAACACGCGCACCGCGCAGTGCAACACCTCCAACCTGGCGCTGGGCAGCAATCACAGCATCGCTGCCACGTACGCGGGCAATGGCAGCAACGCCCCGAGCGCATCGGCCGCGCTGCCAGTCAGCGGGTGAGCCGGCTGGTTGCCACCAACCCGCTCGCCAGCGTCACGGCGACGGCGGTTCCGGGTGACGGCGTGGACCTTGATGCCGGCAGCCTCGCCCTCACCCACCGCGTCGTCGGGCTCGTCGATGGCGTCGCCTGCACATTCCAGGTGGCCGCCACCAATGACCTGGGCGCGGGTGACCCGTCACCCCCGTCGGACATCGCGACGCCGCGTCCCGACACCAGCACCGAAATCCCGACGCTGGGTGCCGCAGGGCTCGCGCTGCTGGTGCTGGTCATGATGGGCCTTGGTGGAGCCCTTTCCCGCCGCCGGAGTTGAGTCGGCGGCAGCGGTTATCTGAACTTCACCTGTCGCGAGTCCGCAGCCACCGTCCCTCGCGATCCGACGCCGCGGCGGCACCCCGCGCGCCGATACGCGGCCTGCTACTTCAGCGCGAAATCGACGCGGTTCGGCTTGCCGCCGTCCTTGATGCCCTCCGCGCCCTGCCTCGGCGCGAGCAGGAACAGACGCGCGTCGGCGATCCCGCCGCTCTGCTCAATAGCATCCTTCACCACCTGCGCACGGGCATTGGCCAGCTGCCGCAACGCCTCGTCGCCCACCGTGGCGTTGCGCAACAGCAGCGCCTCCATCTCGGCCGGCGGCAGGCTTCGCTCGAGCCCGATCGCAGTGCGCGGCTTGTCGAATTTCGCTTCCTTGTACGCCGCCTCGAGATAGCGCGGATAATCGGCCGCCTCGACGGCCGTCGCGTCCGCCGCAGCCGATTCGCCACCTGCCGCCACGAGGGCCTTGCGCTGTTGCGCCTTCACCAGCCGCTCCAGCGACGCCGCGCGCAGCCCGTCGGTGTCGGTCGCGGGATCGGCGCGGCCGACGATGTCGAGTTTCAGTTGAGGGCGATCCGCGAGGGCCTTGGCCAGCGTGCTGATCCTGCCCGCCGCAACGGGCGTGATCTCGGCGCGGCCGGGAGCGAATTCCACGAACGCGTACTGCTCGCCGCCGCTGCCGAACACCGCGCCCAGCAGCGCAAACGGCGCCGTCACGGCCTTGGTCAGCAGATTCACGATAACGCGGACGATCAGGCCGCCGACGCTGAACTCCGGATCGTCGAGCGAGCCTGCGATCGGCAGCTGGATATCGATGATGCCCTGGCGATCCTTCAGCAGCGCCACGGCCAGCAGCACCGGCAGCTTGGTCGCGGTCGGACTGTCGACCCGCTCGCCGAACGTCAGCTGATCGAGGACCAACTTGTTTTCAGCGGCGAGCTTGCGCTGCCCGACCTTGTAATGCGCGTCGAACGACAGCTTGCCCTTCTCGATGCGATAGCCCGCATATTTCGCCGCGTACGGCGACAGCGGCGGCAGCTCGATGTCGCGCGCCTTGCCGGTCAGGTCGAGGTCGAGCTCGGGCGCAAACGGATTGATGCGCCCGCGGATTTCCACCGGTGCGGTGTGCTCGACGTTCGCCGCAATCTCGACCTCGCCCGCCTGCTGTGCCGACATCGCCGACACCCGGCCGGCGACGTCGGTGAGGTTGGCCGAATAGTTGGGCTTGATGAAGAAATCGCTGTACTGGACGTTGCCCTTCGACAGTTCGATGCGCCCGATGACGACCGGCAGTCCGCCGCCTTCCACCGGCAAGGCGACCATTTTCCTGGCGCCCGCCACGGCGCTCGGGGGCCGCGCGCCCGCGGCGCCCGGCGCCGGCTCTGCCTCCGCACCGGGTGGTGCGCCCTCCGGCAGCAGCAGCTGCGTGAGGTTGAGCGTGCCGTCGGCATGCACGATCACGCGGGCAAAGAAATCGTCGAGCGCCGCCGCGCCGATGCCGAGCTTCCATGGTGTCAGCGTCGCGTCGACGCCGCCGAGCGCGAGCGTCTTCCACTTGACGAGATCGGACGCGGTCAGCTTGTCGATCGAGGCGAAATCGGTGATGCCGAGATCGCCCGCGAACGAAGCCGAGACATCGCCGGCGTCGGCGATGGCGAAGGCGAGCGTGCCCTTGGCAACCGCCGCGCCGGCGGTCACCGTCGCGTTGACGCGCGGGTCGAGATAGGGCTGCAGCGGCGGCAGTGCGATGCCCTGCGCATCGATGCGGAAACTGGCCGCGACCGGGTTGGTCCCGAACGGGCCGTTGACCGCGAGCCGGCCTGCGCTGCCGACGCGCGCGCGCAGATCCAGCGTTCCGCGCTTGTCGCGTCCGTTCGAATAGTTCTCGGCCCGCACATCGAGGTCGGTGAAGCGCAACGTCACGGGCCTGGCGGGCACAAGATCCTCGACGTCGATGGTGCAGCGCTGCAGGTCCATCTTGCCGATGGCCAGTTGCCAGGTCGGCTCGGCGACTGGCGCGGAGCCCGGCGTGACGGAGGGCGCCGCGGCCGGCGACGCGGGAGGCGCAGCAGTTGGCGACGCGGACGGCGAAGCAGCTGGCGCCGCGGCAGGCGCGAGGGATGACGCGACGGCGACGCTCGTCGCGCCCCCGCCGGTCGTGCGGCCGGTACGCAACAGCCGCGCCCAGCTGAAGCCACCGTCGGCATCCCGCCGCACCCGAGCGATGACCTGCCGGCCCGCCACCTGCGCGAGCGCAACGGTGTGCCGGTCGACGTCGACCGCGACGCCGGTCGCCGTCAGCAGCGGCACGCGCCACAAGGGGTCGCGCTCGCCGGGAAACAGCAGGCGCAGGTCATGGGCTTTGGCATCGCCATCCGCCAGCGTGATCGCCGCCGCGCCGTCGGCGCCGGCAGTGACGGTCAATGACGCCGCGAGATCGAGCTTGCCGTCGCCCACCTCCAGATTCAGCGCGCTTGCGTAATACGGAAAGAGCCGGCGCAGATCAAGTCCCGCGATGGCGAATGTTCCCTGGATGCCGAGCGGCATCAGCGTGACATCGGACTGCGCCTCGATAGTCGCGCCGAGGTCCGTCCTGAGCGACAGCGCGACGCGCCCTTTGTCGGTGGGCTCGCTTCCGAGGTTCGAAGCCGTGACGGCCATATCGCTCAACGTGGCATTGAACACCGGCGAAGTGGATGCATCCTGCAGGCGCGCGGTGGCGCCCTCGATCCGCGCCTCGGCGACGCGCACCCGCCACGGGCGCTCGGTCGGCGCGCCCTTGGCGTTGGGCGATGGCGCCACGCCGACCGGGATGAGATCGCCCGCTTCGAAGGTCCCGTCGGCGCGGCGGCGAACGTCGATCTCCGGTCGCTCGATCACCACGCGCGACACCTCCACCACGCGCGCAAAGGCGTCGAGCGTGCCCAGCGCAATGCGCAATGCCGGCGTCGCCAGCAGCGGTACGCCGTCCTGCCCCTGCACGGCGAGCTTCGTCACGCTGACATCGCCGGAGAGGCGCAACGCGCGCGTCGCCGCATCACCGTCGATAAAGGTGAGCTTGAGATGCGTTGTCAGTTCCCCGGACGCGACGCGCACCTTGAGCGGCAGCGGCACATAGTCGAGATACGCTGGCACGGACAGCGCCTCGAGGTTGATGTCGAGGCTCACCTGGCGCCCCTGCGCAAACGGCGTCGTCTCGCCGGTCAGCGCGAGCGGCGCGCCGTTGATGCGCGCCGCCAGCACCGGCGCCACCTTCACTTCGGTGTCGTAGGGCAGGCTCGAAAGAAACGGCACGCCGATGGTCAGCCCCTCGATCCGGTGCTGGCGCCTGAGCGGCTGGTCGTCGAGGCTGATGACCCCGTCCACGACCTCGATGTTGTTGAGCGAGAACGCGGGCGGCGGCCCGGGCGGCGCCGCGAGCCACGCATCGATCAGGTCCTGGATGTTGTAGCTGCCGTCGGCGTTGCGGACGAGGTGCAGCTGCGGCGCATTCACCCGCAGCGCATCGACGATCGGCGCCAGCCGCCGCAGCGACGCTGCGGAGATCTCGGCCTCGAGGCCGGCGATGGCGAGCAGCGGCGTCCCGGCGCCGCGGTTGCGCACGACGACGCCGTCGATCGTCGCCTTGAGCGTGAACGGATTGAACGCGATCCGCTCGATCGTCGTCTGGCGCCCGAGTGCGGCGGAGAGCGTGGCTTCCAGCTTGCCCTTCACCAGCGGCGGAACGACGAAGAATCCGACGATCGTGTAGAGTGCAACGAGCGCCGCGACCAGCATTGCCGCGCGGCGCGGCGTGCGGCGAAGCGACCCGGACGGCGCGCCTGGCGGACCGGCGGGCACTGCGGACGCGGGATCCGGCAACGTCATCGGTCGGCCGCGGCGAGATCGGGCGCCATCATCGTTCACCCTCGGCGAGATCGGGCGCCATCATCGTTCACCCTCGGCGAGATCGGGCGCCATCATCGTTCACCCTCGGCGGGATCGGGCGCCATCATCGGTCGGCCGCGGCAGCGACGGATTGCTTCATCTGCCGCGCCGCCGATGCGTACCCGCCCGCGGCGCCGTCGACAAAATGGAAATGATCGCTGGCCGAAATCGACGGCACGATGCAGGTCATGATCGCCGACGACTGCCGGTGCACCCCGAATTTCACGATGTCGGCGGCGGCCGCCTCGCGCAGGCTACGCTCGATGCGGTCGGCGAGTCCCGGCGTGCAGTCGAGGGTCATCCGCAGGTTGTCGTCGTACTTGCGAAAGTCGGAGTTCTCGACCACCTGGCGCCGATAGGTAGCCGGGTCGAATCCGCCGATGCGCAGGCCGAGGCGCATCACGATGTACGCGAGCAGCGTGGCAGCCGCCACGCGCAACCGGGCGACCCATCGCCGCTCGCCGCGCCGGCGCGACGCCCGCGCTTCGAGCTCGAGTCCCGGCGGCGGCCAGCCGACCCCGGGGGCGCCGTCCGGCACCGGCCGCGTCAGCTCGGGACTCGTCTCGAGGTCGGCCAGCAACCCCTCGACCAGACGGCGAAATGCGGGGTCACCCTGGCGCACCGGCGCCACCACCAGCGACAGCATCACGCCGCGCGTGGCCGGCATGTCGTTCCAGCGGCAGGACAGGCCGGACAGGTCGGGATGAACGCCCGGCGCCGCAGCGGAGACCGCGAAGCGGCCCGCCTTCATCGCGGCGTCGAGCCACGCCAGCCCGCCCCCGGAAAACATCGCATAGGCAACGTTGCGCGACGGGGCGTAGCGCGCCACGGCGACGTCGAATCCGCTTTCCCTGACCACCGCAACCGGAACCAGTGCGGCGCGTAGGGTGAGCTCGAGTTCGTCGCGCACCCACGCGGCGGTGGCCGCGAGGGCGTTGCGCACCGCCGCTTCGTCGGCCTGCCGGACGGCAAAGCTCGCGCCGTCGCCGCCGAACACGAAGGGAAACGGCCGGCTTTGCAGCGCGTTCGATACGGCGGCAATGACCGACGCGCCGGCGGTGTTGACGGCCTTGTAACGGCCGTCCTTGATCGCCTGGGTCGAGCGCACCACGTCCGTGATGCCCAGCAGCCAGCCGTCCGGCAGCGGCCGGTACTTCGCCGGATCCATGACGCCGGAAAAGCCTTCGAAGACGGGCAGATCCGCGTAGAAGTCGGCGCCGGCGCGCGCGTCGTTCGCTCCCATCCGATTGCCCTGGGCGGCAGAGGTCGTCACGTGGTGGCCCGGCGAAAGTCTGGTCGCACCGAACGGTCGAGTCGCCCCGGGCGCTCAGCGCAACTGCACGGCGAACCCGCGCGCGACACCGGGCCGCGCCATCATCGCGTCGTACCAGCGCTTGACCTGCGGAAAGTCGTGCAGGTCGACCTGGTGCCGCTCGTGCCGCCATGCCCAGCCGAGGATCGCGAAGTCCGCGATCGAAACCTCGCCGGCGAAGAACTCCTGCGCGGCCAGCCTGCGGTCCATGACGCCGTAGAGTCGCCGCGTCTCGGTCGAATACCGCTCGAGCGAATAGCGGCGGTCCTGTTCGTTGTCGACCTTCATGAAATGGTGAACCTGCCCTGGGATGGGCCCGAAGCCACCGTGCTGGAACATCAGCCATTCGAGCACCGGGACGCGCGCGGCGAGGTTGCGCGGCCAGAACTTGCCGGTCTTCTCGCCCAGGTAGATCAGGATCGCGCCGGACTCGAACACGCTGATCGGCTTGCCGTCCGGACCGTCGGGATCGAGGATCGCCGGAATCTTGGCGTTCGGGCTGATCTTGATGAATTCGGGGTCGAACTGCTGATCCTTGCCGATGTCGACGATCCGCACCGTGTAGGGAAGCGCCATCTCCTCCAGCGCAACGCTGATCTTCCGGCCGTTGGGTGTGTCGAAGGCGTGCAGTTCGATCGGCATGCTGGATCCTGTTCGTTGACTGTTGCGCTTCGCGTCAGCCAATCGCGCGCAGCGCCTCCGACATAATGCCACTTGCCCGCAGGCGCGCGAGATCCTCGGGCCGATCGACGTCCCAGGAAGGTGCCAATTCGCGCCAGCGCACGCCCGCCGCGCGCAGTCGTTCGCGCGACTGCGCCATCACCCGGTCGCTGCCCCACGCGATGCCGTCGAACAGCGCAGCGACGGGGCGCGCAAGGCCGATCAGCACATAACCGCCGTCCTCGGCGGGGATGAACACCGCGTCGTCACCTTCGCCAAGCGCAGCGGCCGCGGCGCGCAACGCGCCGGCGGTGAGGGCGGGGCAATCGGCGCCGATCAGCAACACGCCCGGCTGCGGACAGAGCACGGTGAATGCGTGCAACATGCGCGCACCCAGATCGGGACCGTCCTGCGGCGCCAGCACGATGCCGAAATCGTCGCGGCAGGCGGTGAAGGCCGGGTGCGTGCAGTCGGGCGCGCACCACAACGACACCGGTCCCAAGGCCGCGTCGGTCGCGGTGCGCAGGGCGCGGCGAATGAGCGCCGCCTGCAGGCGGGCGGCGCCCACGGCGCCGAGGCTCGGTATCAGCCGCGTCTTGGCCTCCCCCGGCACCGGCGCACGGGCGAAGACCGCCACTGCGGGCAATGCGACGTCCGGCTCAGCGGATGCGCGCGCCATCGCCGTACGCCGCCGCCAGCCGCGCCGGATCGCAGCCCAGGAAATAGGCGAGCCGCAGCCGCCACATCAGGACCACGACGCGCAGCACGCCGCGGGACTCCCAGCGCCGGCCGGACGTGACGACGCGCTGGCGCAGGCACAGCGGGCGCCCGGCCCGCTTCAGCCGGCGCGACAGCGCGACGTCCTCCATCAGCGGGATGTCGGGGAATCCGCCAACGGCTTCGAACACGTCGCGGCGCACGAACAGCGCCTGGTCGCCGGTCGCGATCCCCGTCAGCCGCGAGCGGCGATTCATGCACCACGCCACCACCGGCAGCAGCCGATGCCGGCCCGCGATGGCAACGTCGAAGCGTCCCCACGCGGGCGCGCCGGCCGCAAGCACGCGCTGGACCAACGCGTCCGCAGCCGGCGGCAGCCGCGTGTCGGCGTGGAGGAACAGCAGCACGTCTCCGCGCGCCCGCGCCGCGCCGGCGTTCATCTGTCGTGCCCGCCCGCGCGGGGCGGTCACGACCGCGTCTACCCGCGACGAAGCGAGTTCCGCCGTCCCATCGCTGCTGCCGCCGTCGGCGAATATCACTTCGGCGCCGCGATGCCGGAGCGGCTGCAGGCCGGCGAGATGATCGACGATGCTCAAAGCTTCGTTCAGCGCGGGAACGATGATGGACAGCACGGTCAGCCCAGCCGCCAGGCGTGATAGCGCGCCGCGAACCGCAGCAGACCGGCCGGGGCATGATTGCGCTTCCATACGCCGGCCGCGTACTTGTTTGCTTCCGCCAGCGTCGGATAGATGTGGATCGTGCCGAGGATCCGGTTGAGGCCGATGCCGTGCTTCATCGCCGCGACGAACTCGGCGATGAGATCGCCCGCGTGCTCGCCGACGATGGTCGCGCCGAGGATGCGGTCCTTGCCCGGCACGGTCAGCACCTTGACCACGCCGTGCGCCTCCTCGTCGGTGATCGCGCGATCGAGTTCGTCGATCCCGTACGTCGTCAGTTCGTACTCGATGCCCTGTTGCTTCGCCTCGGTCTCGTTGATGCCGACGCGCGCCACCTCGGGGTCGGTGAACGTCGCCCACGGAATCACCGAATAGTCGACGCGGAACCGGCGGAACCGGCCGAACAGCGCGTTCACCGCGGCGTACCACGCCTGGTGCGCAGCGGTGTGCGTGAACTGGTACGGCCCGGCGACGTCGCCGCACGCGTAGATGTTGGGATAGATCGTTTCCAGGAACTCGTTGGTTTCGACGGTCCGCGCGGGTGTCGTCGGGATGCCGAGTTCCTCCAGGCCATAGCCCGTCGTATTGGCCACCCGGCCGACCGCGCACAGCAACGCATCGAACGGAACGTGCACGTCGCGGCCGTCGTGCGCGGCGACGAGTACTTTCTCGCCGTTGTCGGCGAGAAAGCGCATCGCCTGGTGCCCGACGAGGATGGCGATGCCCTCGGCGCGAAAGCGCGCGGCCACCCGCTCCGCGATGTCGGGATCCTCGCGCGCCAGGATCCGCGGCAGCATCTCCACCTGGGTGACCTTCGACCCGAAGCGCGCAAAACACTGCGCCAGCTCGCAGCCGATCGGCCCGCCGCCGAGGACGACCAGGCGCCGTGGCAGTTCGCGCAGCGCCCACAGGGTGTCCGAGGTGAGGCAGCCCATGTCCTGGATGCCGGGAATCGGCGGCACCACCGGCCGCGCTCCGGCGGCGATCACGATCGCGCGCGTCGTGAGCGTCTTCACCCCCGCGGCCGTCGTGACGTCGACGGTCCACGGCGACGTGATCCTCGCCTCGCCCTCGAGGCACTCGACGCCCAGTTTGGTGTAGCGCTCCGCCGAATCGTGCGGTTCCACCGTGCGCACGACCCGCTGCACCCGCTCCATGACGGCGGCGAAGTCGACGCTCACGCTCAAAGGACCGAGGCCGAATTCCCCGGCGCGGCGCATCTGCGACACGAGCTTTGCCGACCGGATCAGCGCTTTCGACGGCACGCAGCCCGTATTGAGGCAGTCCCCGCCCATCCGGTGCTTTTCGACCAGCGTCACCCGGGCCTTCACCGCTGCCGCGATGTAGGCGGAGACGAGCCCTGCGGATCCGGCGCCGATGACGACGAGGTTGCGGTCGAATTGCCGCGGCTGCGGCCACTTGGCGTAGACCCGTCGCGCCCGTATGCCGCCGACGATTTTCTTCGCGAGCAGCGGAAACACGCCGAGCAGGACGAACGAGACGACCAGCGTGGGCGAGAGTACGCCCCGCAGCGAGGTGATCTGCCCCAGCTCGGTGCCCGCGTTCACGAACACGAGCGTCGCCGGCAGCATGCCGATCTGGCTCACCCAGTAGAACGTCCGCGCCGGCAGGGCGGTGAGCCCCAGCGCGAGGTTGACGAGAAAGAACGGCACCACCGGCACGAGCCGCAGCGTGAACAGGTAGAAGGCGCCCTCTTTGGCAATGCCCGCGTCGACGGTGCGCAAGCGGTCCCCGAACCGCGCCGCGACGGCGTCGCGAAACAGGAATCGCGCCGCCAGGAACGCGAGCGTCGCGCCAAGCGACGAAGCGAAGGAGACGAGCAGCGTGCCCCACAGCAGGCCGAACACCGCGCCGCCCGCCACCGTCAGCACCGCTGCGCCGGGCAGCGACAGGCCGGTCACCGCGACGTACAGCGCTGCATAGGCAGCCGCTGCGAGAAGCGGATGGGCATCGCGATAAGCCGTGACAACGGCCTGCCGCGACTTGATCGCGTCGAGCGTGATGAAGCGCTGGAGATCGAACGCGATGAACGCGGCGATGGCCAGGGCAATGGCCAGCAGCACCAGGACCTGCGTACGCTTCAGGCCGGACAAGGGCCGCGCCTTGCGGAAACGGGGCTGCTGCCGGTGCCCGTCACGCGGCGAACGTTCCGCCGCATCCCGCTGCCGCGGCGAACGTTCCGCCGCATCCCGCTGCCGCGGCGAACGTTCCGCCGCATCCCGCTGCCGCGGAAGCCGGTCACGCGGCCAATGCGCCGCCGCAACTGCTGCCCTGCCCGGCAGTGCAGCCGTAGCAGTGGTCGGCGACGCGGATCGGGCGTCCGGCGAGCGTGGCGGCGTTGACCTCCGACAGGTGCGTGCGCGGCCGCGCTTCGTTCTGCAGATGCAATCCGAGCATCTGGTTGAAGTCGCAGTCGTAGACGTAGCCCTGCCAGTCGACGGAGAGCACGCTGCGGCACATGACATTCTCCAGGTTCGCCGCCGAGTGCGCGCTCTTCAGCAGCTGCACGTACTTGCCGAAGCCGCCCTTCGACACGAGCATGCTGCCGAAACGCTGAATCGGCATGTTGGCGAGCGTGTACAGCCGATTGAACGTGATGCCGTAGCGGCACAGCAATTCCCGCTTGTAGTCGGCTTCGAGGTCCGCCTGCGCGGGCGGCAGCGCGGGGCCTTGCGGGTTGTAGACCAGGTTGAGCATCCTGCCCGTACCCGCGACCCCGTACCCCAGCGCATTCAGCCGCGCGAGCCCGTCCACGCTCGCGCCGAACACGCCCTTGCCCCGCTGCCGGTCGACGTTGTCCTCCAGATAGCAGGGCAGCGAGGCGACGATTTCGACCCCGTTCGCGGCAAGAAACTCCGCCAGGTCCTCGTGACCGGGTTCGACCAGGATCGTGAGGTTGCAGCGGTCGATCACCCGTGTCCCCGAGGCGCGGGCGCGCGCCACGATCTCGCGGAACTGCGGATGCAGCTCGGGCGCGCCGCCGGTGAGGTCGAGCGCCGCGACGCGGTTGTGCCGCAGGAAGGAAAGCACCTGCTCGACGTCGGACGCGGACATCGCCTCGGTCCGGTTCGGCCCGGCCGCCACGTGGCAGTGCGTGCACGACTGGTTGCAGCGGTAGGTGAGGTTGACCTGCAGCGTTTCGAGCGCACGGCGCCGAATCGGCGGGAAGTCGGTTGAACGCAGCAGGGGAAGGGTCGCATGCATGGGTCGGTTCGCTCAGGTTGGGAGTCTACAACGCCGCCCGATTATCCTGTAGCCCGGCGTTGAGCGAAGCGAAACCCGGGGCAGCCGTGGCCATTGCCGCCACCACCCGGGGTCGCTTCGCTCAACGCCGGGATACGCATTTGGCTCGAGTTGCCGATTCGGGTAATCTGGCCGCGCCGCTTCGCGACAGCGAGAAACGGCACGGCTATGCGAATCCCAGCGCAACCTTCCTCGTCAGCACGATTGCCGGCGGCCGAAGCGGAGTTCCGCTTCTACGAAGAGCTCAACGACTTTCTCGCCCCCGCGCTGCGCACGCTCGTCGCGCAGCTGTGCCCCACCACCCGACGAACCCGCCACGGACGCGACACCCCCATGACTCACCCCATCGACCGCTTCCTGTCCGACCGCTACCGGCGCGAGGATGTCGCGGCGATCACGCGGCACCTGATCGCCAGCGGCACTTTCCGCTTTCCCACGCTCTCCACCGGGCTGTTCTCGGCCGCGGCCGTCGAAGCGAAGGAACTCGCGTACACCGGTTATCAGAACGTGTGGGTGCGCGACAACATCCACATTGCCCACCACTTTCACGTGCTGGGCGAGCACGCCACGGCCGCGCGCGCGGTCGCGGCGATCACCCGCTTCCTGCACACGCAGCGGCACAAGGTGGATGCCATCATCGCCGGCCAGGCCGACCCGGGCAACGTCATGCTGCGCCCCCACGTCCGGTTCGACGGCGACAAGCTGGCCGAGGTGCCCGAGCGCTGGGCGCACGCGCAGAACGACGCGATCGGGTACTGGATGTGGCTCATGCCGCTGCTGGCGCGGGCCGGGCACCTGACGCCCACGGCGCAGGACATCGACCTGCTCGCGGCGTTCGTCCGGTACTTCGCAGCGATCCGCTTCTGGCAGGACGAGGACAGCGGACACTGGGAAGAAGCGCGCAAGGTCGAGGCGTCGAGCATCGGCATCGCCACGGCCGGGCTCGCCGCCGCGCGCGACTATTTTGCGGCGATGGTCGGCCGGGCGCTTCCCGCCGCGGTGACGGCGGCATTGGCCGACGCGACGCGCACCCGCGCGGCGGCGCTGGTCGAGCAGGGTCGCGCGGCGCTCGACGCCATCCTGCCGGGCGAGTGCGTGCAGGACGCGCCCGCCAAGCGGCGCCGCTACGATGCGGCGCTGCTGTTCCTGATCTACCCGGTCGGGGTCGTGAACGACGCGATGGCCGACGCGATTGTCGCCGACGTCGCGGCCCACCTGTCGGGACCGTACGGCGTGCGCCGCTACCTCGGCGATTCCTACTGGTGCGCCGACTACAAGACCCTGCTCGATGCCGGCACCCGGACCGTGGACGTCAGCGACGACATGTCGGCCCGCGACCGGCTGCTGCAGCCGGGCGGCGAAGCCCAGTGGTGCCTCTTCGACCCGATCATCTCGATCATCCACGGGCTGCGTTATCGCAGGACCGGAGACCCCGCGGCCCTGCAGTTGCAGCACCATCACCTCAACCGCAGCCTCTCCCAGCTGACCGGCGCGGAAACGCCCTTCCCGCCGCTGCGCTGCCCGGAATCGTACTATTGCGAGAACGGGCGCCATGTTCCCAACGACATAACACCGTTGCTGTGGACGCAGGCCAACCTGCGGCTCGCGCTTTACCATATGGACCAGAGCTTGACGCCCTGAGCGGCAGCGCCCGCGCACGAAGTTTGCGCCAGGCCAAACCCGGCACGCGCGCTCTCGGCCAGAATCGCCTCTGGCCGAGTCCGCGCCAGGACGAAGCGTTGAAGGAGACCCCCATGAAAAAACTCGAAGTGTTCGAACCTGCGATGTGCTGCCCGACCGGCGTCTGCGGCGTCAGCGTCGACCCTGCCCTGGTCGAGTTCAACGCCGACCTGCAGTGGCTGAGCCAGCAGGGTATCGACGTCGCGCGGCACAATCTCTCCACGGATCCCGCGGCGTTCGCCGCCAATCCGGACGTGGTGAAGGAGATGCAGGCCGGCATGGATCGCCTGCCGGTCTTTCTGGTCGACGGGCACGTCGTGGCGACCGGCATGTACCCCACCCGCCCGCAGCTGATGCAGAAGCTGGGGCTCAGGAGCGCCGACAAGCCGCGCATCATGCTGGCCAGCGCAACGGCTTGCGGGTGCAAGCCCGGCGAATGCTGAACGCAGGGTGGCAACGATGATGCTGCCGGACACCGCGACCCGCTACCTGTTCTTCACCGGCAAAGGCGGGGTCGGCAAGACGTCGCTTTCCTGCGCCACCGGGATCAGGCTCGCCGAATCCGGACGCCGCGTACTGATCGTCAGCACCGACCCCGCCTCGAACCTCGACGAAGTGCTCGAGACGCCGCTGACGGAGCGTCCCACGCCGATCGGCGACGTCCCCAACCTCTGCGCGCTCAACATCGATCCGGAGGCCGCCGCCGCGGCCTACCGCGAGCGGATGGTGAGTCCGTACCGGAGCCTGCTTCCGCCGGCCGCGATACGCAGCATGGAAGAACAGTTTTCCGGAGGCTGCACGGTCGAGATCGCGGCGTTCGACGCCTTCGCCGAACTGATCGGGGCGCCCGCCCGCACCACGGAATTCGACCATGTGATCTTCGACACGGCGCCGACGGGGCATACGCTGCGCCTGCTTACGCTGCCGTCCGCGTGGACCGCCTTCCTGGATACGGGCACCACCGGCGCGTCGTGCCTCGGCCCGCTCGCCGGCCTCAAGAACCAGCAGCAGCTCTATGCCGCGACAGTGGCCGAGCTCGCGGATGCCGGGCGCACCACCGTCGTCCTCGTCGCCCGACCGGAAACAGCCGCCTTGCGCGAGGCGGAACGCACCTGCGGCGAACTGGCCGATCTGGGCATCCGCAATCAGGTGCTGGCGATCAACGGCGTGTTTCGCGCGGCGGCATCGACCGACGCCATTGCCAATGCCATGGCGCGGCGGCAGGCGGCCGCCATGGCAGCCATGCCGCCAGCGCTCGCAACCCTGCCGCGCAGCGAAACGCCGTTCCTCGCCAGGGGTTTGGTCGGACTCGCGTCGCTGCGCGCCATGCTCCACCCGGAAACCGCGCTCGTCCCCGCGGCGGCAGCCCCAGCGGAGCCCGTGGCGCTCCCCGGCGGCCTGATCGACCTGATCGACGCCATGGAGAAGATCGGCCACGGGCTGATCATGACGATGGGCAAGGGTGGGGTCGGCAAGACCTCCGTCGCGGCCGCCGTGGCGGTCGTGCTCGCGCAACGGGGCCACCGTGTCCTGCTTTCGACCACCGACCCGGCCGCGCACCTGGCGTGGACGCTGGGCGAAGCCGTCCCGCGGCTCGCCG
>Ga0315276_10001762_pt1 | contig 19475 bp, 18 predicted proteins | sample YL17G05_0_MG_FD_204542 | JGI IMG/M metagenome (GOLD analysis project Ga0315276, IMG submission 204542) | Sediment microbial communities from Yellowstone Lake, YNP, Wyoming, USA - YL17G05_0 | ecosystem: Environmental > Aquatic > Freshwater > Lake > Sediment | place: USA: Wyoming | collected... | reverse complement strand
CGGACGCGGGCGATGCCGAGAATTGGGTTTTTCTCGGGGTCGCTTATTTTCGCATGAAGGAGTACGCCCAGGCTCAGGGTGCGTATGACAAGGCCCTGGCCCTGGACCCGGGCAACGCCAGGGCCTGCTCCAATCTGGGTACGCTGTACCTGGCCCGCTACGTGGCCGAAAAAGACGAGGCCTGGCTCGCCAAGGCCGCCGCCGCTTTCAATAAGGCGATCGGGCTGGATGCGGAGCTGGCGGCGGCGTACAACGGCCGCGGCGCCGCCAGCAAGTTCGCCGGCCAGATCGAGCCGGCGCTGCGGGACTGGCGCAAGGTCCTGGAGTTGCGGCCCGATTTTACCGATGCGTATTTCAATATCGCGGCGACCCTGATCGCCCTGGGGCGGAAAACGGAAGCCGGCGATTACCTGCAGACGCTGCAGGCCAAGTACAGCCAGCTGCTTTCCGCCAGCGACCAGCAGGCCCTGCGGCGCTTGCTGGCCGCGGCTCGGGAACGATGAATGAACCCCCGGGGATTTCCCGGGAAGGAAAACGGAGTTGCGAACGCACATGAACAAGAAAATGCTGGCGATCATCCTGCTGCTGCTGTTGGCCGGGAGCGGGCTGTTCCTGGTCCTGCGCCGGGGGCACGGCGGGAAACCATGGAACGTCCTGGTCATCACCCTGGACACCACCCGCGCCGACCACATCGGGGCGTACGGCTACCGGGCGGCGCTGACCCCCAATCTTGACCGCCTGGCCAGGGAAGGGATCATGTTCCGGAATTGCTTCGCCAGCGTGCCCCTGACCCTGCCCTCGCACAGCGCGCTCTTCACCGGGCGCTATCCGATCGCCAACAACGTGCGCAACAACGGCAACTATTTCCTCCCCGCCGGCGAAACCACCCTGGCCGAAGTGCTGCGCGGCCGGGGCTACGACACGCGAGCGGTCATCGCCGCCTTCGTCCTGTTGTCCAAGTTCGGCGTCAACCAGGGGTTTTCCGTTTACGACGACAGCCTCGACACCCACGAAATGATCCGCAACTACAAGTCGGAGATCCCGGCCGAGATGGTCCACGAAAAATTCAGCACCTGGCTGGGACAGAACACCGGCCAGCCTTTTTTATACTGGCTGCATTTCTATGACCCGCATAGCCCCTACCGGCCGCCCCAGGAATACGCCAAGCGCTTCCCGCCCGGCCCGAAGGGGTTGTACGACGGCGAGATCGCCTACACCGACCACTGGGTGGGACGAGTCATCGAGTCCCTGCGCGTCGCGGGCGTGCTGGAGCGTACCCTGGTCGTCATTGCCGGCGACCATGGCGAAGGCTTCGGCGAGCACCAGGAGCAGGGGCACGGCATCTTCTGTTACGACGAGACGCTGAAGGTGCCCTTGATCTTCTATGCGCCCGGGCTGCTCGCCGGCCGGCGCCGGGTGAGCGAGCGGGTGGGATTGGTCGATGTCATGCCCACGGTGCTGGACCTGCTCGGGGCGGAGACCCCGCCGGCGACCCAGGGGCGGAGCTTCGCCGCGTTGCTGAAGGGCCGCTCCGAAAAAGAGGAGCGGACCTATTACTTCGAAAGCCTGTATGGCCGGGAGGAGATGAACTGGGCGCCGCTGACCGGGCTGCTGCACCAGGATTACAAGTACATCTCGCTGCCCGAACCCGAGCTCTATGACCTGGGCTCCGATCTTGGTGAAAAGCGGAACCTGTTCCTGCGCAAGAACATCATCGCCCGCGACATGGACAAGCGCCTGGCCAGGTTCGTCGCCGACCATTCCCAGAGAGGCGGCGACACGCGGCGCGAGTTGAGCGCCGGCGACAAGGAGCAGCTGCAGGCCCTCGGCTACATCTCGGCCTTTTCCAGCCAGGCGGCCACGTCCCTGGATCCCAAGAAAGGCGTGCTGATCGACGCGCGCCTGAAGGAGATCAGCCAGCTGATCGGCCAGAAGCAGACCGCGGAGGCCGAGGCCGGGCTGCAGCAACTGCTGGCCGAAAATCCCGGGCTGAAGATGCCGCACGTGTACAACCTGAAATACAAACTGTATTCGTCCAAGCGTGAATTCGGCATGGCCTTGAACATTCTGCGGCAGGCGATCGAGGATTTCCCCGATGTCGACAACTTCAAGCAGACCCTGGCCCTGACCCTGTACGACCTGAAGATGTATGACAAGGCGGAAAGCCGCTGCCGCGAAGTCCTGGCCAGGGACCCGCGCAACACGCGGGTGATCATCCTGCTGGGGGAGATCCGCGAAAAGCAGGACCGCCCGGCGGACGCGCTGGAGTTCTATTCCCAGGCGCTGGCCGTCGAGCCGCGGAACGTTTCGCTGCGCCTCAAGTACGCCGAGCTGCTGATCACCCTGAAACGATACGAGCAGGCGGTAACCGCTTATAACCAGTTGCTGGAGAACGAGGAGGCCGCCAGCCAGCCCGAGCTGCTCCTGAAAGTGGCGCTGCTCAACACGCGCTACGGCAGCATCAACGACGCCGAGCAGATGCTGGCCCGGGCGGTGGCCATCAAGCCCGCGGGCAAATTCTTCTTCAATTACGCCCTGGTCCTGGCCAAGAACGGCAAGCTGGAACAGGCGCTGGCCAACATGGAGACCGCCTTCGGGCGCTATGCGCAGGACCTCACGCCCGAGCAGCGGCAGGTCGCGGAAAAGGTGCTGGCCGCCTGGCGTTGATCCCAAAAAAAAAGGGAACAGGACGCGGCCCTGTTCCCTTGTCGTTGCGAAATCCGCCCTATTTTTTCTTTACTGCCGTTCCGCTCGAACTACCGGACGCGGAAGACGAACTGGAGCTGTGAGAACTCCTGGAGTATGAGGAAGTGCCGGAACGGTAGGCGCTGCTGGAGCCGGATGAGCGGCTGCTAGAGGAGGGGGAGTAGGAGCCGCTGGCGGAACTGTTCCTGTATTCGCGGCTGTAAGAAGAGGAAGGGAGGGTCGAGCGATACAAGCTGCTGCTGCCGGATCCATATGTTCCCGAACGGCTGCCGGCGTACGGCGAGTACGAACGACCGGTGGAGTTGCTCCTGTATTCGCCGCTGTAGGAAGAGGAAGGGAGGGTCGAGCGATACGAGCTGCTGCTGCCGGATCCATAGGATCCCGAACGGCTGGAACGGTAATTATAGCTTGGCGCTGAATAACCGGGGTTTTTGTCGCCGGAATTGCTGCCGTTGAAGTTGTAGCCGCTGACGCCGCTGCGGGAATGATACTCCGTGCCTTGTACCTTGTAGGCAGTGCGGTCGCTGGCGCTGTTGGCGGAAGAGTATCGGCTCTGATAGCGGCTATCCGACGCAACGGCTTCCCCGGCGCTGGAATTCCCACCGCCGGTACTCGAAAAGTAGGAGGTTCCGCCCTTTTTCTTTTTGACCGTGCCGCTGGAACTGCTGGAGGAGGAGGAAGAAGATGAGGATGACGCCTTGGCCGCGCCGTCGGACCGGCTGCGGTAGCTGGTCTTGCCGGAAGACCTTTCGGCGCTGGAACCGGAGGATGAATAGCGGGAGCGGCTGACGCTGCTCGCGCCCTCGCCGGTCCGCGAGCGGTAGACGGAGCCGCTGCCTTCCGCGGCGCTGCCGGTCTTGCTTCTTGTGCGATAGATGCCCTCACCGGTGTTGGCCTGGTTGTACTTGTAGACGCTGCTGTGAATGTCGGAGCCCTGGGCCCGGTATTTTTCGGCGCTGACGATGCCGCCCTGCTTGTAGATGACGGACTTGCCCTTGGCGTTGATCACCGTGACCTTGTTCAAGGCCGGCCGGTCGGACGGCGCGCCCCCGCGGTAGGAAATGGTCCCTTCGTTGTTCTGGCCCAACGCGCCCCGGTTCAGGGCGACGCGGTTGATGTTGGCGGCCGAGAGCTCGTTCTTGCGGATGATGATGGTGGAGCGGGAATTATGCGGCATGCCGCGGCGGTAGTCGAAGTGGTGGTCCCAGCGGTTGTTGATGATGACGATGGGCCGGTTCCACCAGCTGAGCGGGGACCAGCCGTAGTAGTTGTCATTCCAGCACCAGGAGACCCACGCCGGCGACCAATGGTAGGAAGGTATCCAGCACCAGCCCAAGTTGTAGCTCCAGTTCCAGCGGCCGTAATGGTGGGTGAACCAGCCGCAGGTGTCGTAGGATGTCCAGACGTATCCATAAAAGGGGTTCCACACCCAGCGGCCATTGGCATAAGGCCGCCAGTCGGAATTGGCGTAATAGGGTGTCCAGCCATAGGAGTTGAAATCGGACATATAGGTCCAGCGGCCGGCGCGGGACATCTCGTACTCGTAGTCCTCGTAGCCGCTCTGCAAATAGCGTGATGTGCCGAAGCGGGCGTAGCCCAGTTCCTGGTTCTGCACCTCGTTCCAGCGGTCGAAATCGTCCTTGTCCGCGGCGCTGTAATAGAACGGGCGTTCAATCACTTCTCCCTGTTCCATGACGATCATCTGGTTCTCGCGGACGTTGAAGCTGTCCTCACGGCCGGCCACTTCGGCGATGCCTTCCAGGACGATCACCTCGGTGCGCCCTTCCCGGTTCGAATTGACGCGGTACACACCCTTGCTCAGGAGAAAGATGCCGCAGTCGGCGGTCTGGATCTCGATGCCCTTTTCCTGGTCCAGGCTCTCGATGTCCAGGTAGATGCTGCCCTGCTCTACACGCACGGTCAGATCGGTCTTGCGCAGCTGGGGGATCTTATCCAGCACGACGATGGTGTCCCCGGCCAGGCGCAGGTAGTTCATGCGGCCCAGGTATACGGCCAGGCGGCCTTCGGTGGTGCCCACCGTGTCCTTCTCGAACAAGGGCAGGTTCGCCGTCGCTTCTTCGTTGCCTTCGTCGTAGGAACGCTGGACGAACCCCTCGCCCTCCACGTTCTTGATGCGCACGACCTTGGCGTTGTCATAGTATTTGACTTCGTTGGCGTTCACGTCCATATCTTCGGACCAGCAGATGCTCGAAAGCAGCAGCAGGCTCGCAATGGCAATAATGGTCTTTTTCATGTTGACCTCCTTCACTGGAAGGACAGCATTTCCCTTGCCAAATCTCTTGATCAAAAACTGTCCTGTTTTAATGACATAAGGCGAAAAAAACAGGGAATTCAGGACAGATTTCAGGCCCGGGGGCGGCGATTGTAAAGCTCGGTCAGATGGAGCAGTCGCCGGGCGAGCTCCGGGGTCAGCGCTCCCGGGGTCAGGCGCCAGCGCCAGTTGCCCTCGCCCCGGCCCGGGGTGTTCATGCGGAACGGCTCCCCATAGCCCAGGACGTCCTGGACGGGGATGACGGCCAGCCGGGCCACCGACTGCATGGCCAGGCGGATGAACTGCCAGTGGAACTCGTCGTGGTGGCCGAGGTTCATGTAATCCAGGATCGCCTGCTTCGCCGCCTCGCCGGTCTCCCGGCCGTAGAACCAGCCGTTGCTGGTATTGTTGTCGTGGGTGCCGGTGTATACCAGGCAATTCGCGTTGGCGTAGTTATGGGGCAGGTAGGGGTTGGCGGGGTTGCCGTCGAAGGCGAACTGCAGGATCTTCATCCCCGGGAACCCCAGGCCGTCGCGCAGGGCTTCCACCCCCGGCGTCAGTCCCCCCAGGTCCTCGGCGATCAGGTCCAGTTTGCCCAGGCTTTTTTTCAGGGCGTCAAAAAATGCCGCCCCCGGTCCCGGCCGCCACTGGCCCTTGACCGCGGTCGGTTCGGAGGCCGGGATGGCCCAGAAGGTGTCGAAGCCGCGGAAATGGTCGATGCGCAGCGTGTCGACGAGCTGCAGCAGGTGGCGGATGCGGGCGGTCCACCAGGCCATGGTCGGGGGATGAAGCCCCCCGCGCTCCTGCCAGCGGTAGAGCGGGTTGCCCCAGCGCTGGCCGGTGGCGCTGAAGTAATCGGGAGGCACTCCGGCCACAGCGGCCGGCCGTCCCGTCCCCAGGTCGATCTGAAAGATTTCTGGACGGGACCAGGCGTCAGCGCTTTCCAGATTGACGTAAAACGGGATGTCACCGATGATGCGCACGCCGCGGCGGTTGGCGGTTCTTTTCAGGGCACGCCATTGCTCGAAAAAAATGAATTGCTCGAATTGCCGCGAACGGATGGCAATGGCCAGCTCGTCCTGCCAGCGGGCGACGGCCTCCGGCTTGCGGCGGGAAATATCCTCGGGCCAGTCCGTCCATTGGAAGGTGTGAAAATGGTCGGCCAGGGCCCGGAACAAGGCGTAGTCATCCAGCCAGTTCTTTTGTTCGGCGCGGAATTGCTCGAAGGCGCGCGTCTGGCCACCGGAGGCGAAGAACCGCTCTCCAGCCCTGGCCAGCAGCACCGCTTTGCGCTCGGCCGCAGCCCCCAGGTCGCAGAAATCGCCGGGATTCGCCTCCACGCATTCCTGCAACTCGGCCGCGGAGATCCAGCCCTGGGCGCGCAACGGCTCCGGGCTGATCAGCGTTTCATTGCCAGCGAAGGCCGATGGCGAGGAGTAGGGGGAAAAATTCCAGTGGGAACAGACCGGGGCCAGGGGCAGCACCTGCCAGAAGGTCTGGCCGCCGGCCTCCAGGAAGCCGACGAACTCCTCGACCTCGCCGCCCATGGTGCCGCAGCCGAACTTGCCGGGCAACGAGGTGATGTGCAGCAGCAGTCCGCTGGAACGTTCACAGACCATGGTCGCCTCCCGCAGCCGGCCGGGAACGGCCCGGCGGCATGGCGTCAGTCCCCAAGGGACGATGCCTTATAAGGGCATCAGTCCCCAAGGGACGAGGCCTGATAAGGGCCTCAGCCGAATTCTTCCAGTTCTTTTTCGATGGTTTCATTGTAGATGATGGTGCGATTGCGCCCCGACTCCTTGGCGAAATACAGCGCCTTGTCGGCGTGGTTCAGGATCTCTTCGTCGCTCAGGCCGTGTTCGGGATAGGAAGCCAGCCCGATGGAAATGGTGATCTTTTTCTGCGGCTGCGTCTCGGCGCCTGGGAACGGCTGCTTTTCAACGCCCTCGCGCAGCCGTTCGGCGGCCAGGTAGGCCCCGACCTTGTCGGTCTGGGGCAGGATGATGACGAATTCGTCGCCGCCGTATTTGGCCAGCAGGTCGGTGGAGCGGAATTTATTCTTCATGACCGCGGCGATGCCCTTCAGCGTCTCCGAGCCGCGCAGGTGGCCGTTGCTGTCATTGAAATTCTTGAAATGGTCGACATCGAAGATGATCAGGGTATAGCTCAGGTTGTGGCGCTGGGAATTTTTCGTCTCGCGGCCGAGGAGCTCAAAGAAATGCATCTGGTTGTACAGGCCGGTCAACCCGTCGCTGATGGAGAGTTCCCGGGTCTGGCGCAGCAGCTCCTGCAGCAGCTCCTCGTTGCCGCGCAGGTTCTTGGCGAGGTAGCCGGAGACGAAATAGCTGAAGATGAACATGAAATAAAATGCCAGCAGGCTCATGACCTGCGGGCTGGTGAAAAAGCCCCGGCCCTCCTGCAGGACGGCGATGACCAGGAGCAGGACCATTGCCGCCAGGGTGCTGCGCAAGGCCTTGTGATAGTCGACCAGGAACGTGGCGATCATGATGTAGACGATGATCATGGCGATGATCGGGCTGGCGAGGCCCCCGGAGAAAAACACCGTCAGCGACAGGGTCACCAGGTCGAAATCGAGCTGCAGCGAGGCCAGGCGCACCATCTCTTCGTATGTCGGCGGCCGCTCGGTTCGCTTCTCCTTGGTGCGGATATCCAGCCAGAACAGGGAATTGACGATGACCGGCAGCAGGAAGACCAGCAGGGCGTCCAGGGGGGTGATCAGCGAGCGCCGGGCGAGGAACAGGTAGGACAGGAAAAAGGCCATGATGAAGGCCGGGTAGATCCAGCGGATGCGGATCAGCCAGAGGTTCTTCCCGAACATGTGCCGCAGGGCCAGGACATCGGGTTGCTGGATTTCGCCGGCCGAGGCGGCGGCCTTGTTTTGCATGCCCCTAAAATATTTTTTTTCCCGGTAAAAGTCAAATTTTCGATTGCAGTTGTTTGTCAAAAATATTAGAATATTTCTTCGCATATCCATTCAAGGAGGAGCAGCTTGTACAAAAGAACGCGCTTTTATGATTTCACGTACTACAACTTCATCGGCTCCTGGGCCTGGATCCTGCACCGGCTCGCGGGCCTGGCGCTCATTTTTTACCTCAGCCTGCATATCTGGGTGATCAACACCCTGACCTACGGCGAGAAGTCGTTCAATGACGTCATGACCTTCCTGAACAGCCCCTTGTTCAAGCTGCTGGAAGTCGGCCTGTGGGGCGTCATCCTGTTCCACGCCTTCAACGGCGTGCGCATCGTCATCGTCGACTTTTTCCAGGGCTCGCTGGCCCATAAAAAGCTGTTCGTCGTCATGATCGCCATGGCCTTCGCCCTGTGGGCGCTGGGATCGTACCTGATCCTGTCGCACGTGTTTTAAGGAGACCCCGATGAACAAGGATTTCAAGCAAACATCGCGTTCCGGTTCGCTTCCCTGGCTGCTGCAGCGCATTTCGGCGGTCATCCTTTTCATACTGCTGATGCTGCATTTCGTGACCTACCACTTCCTCGGCAAGGGCAAGGCGGTCAGCTACCAATGGGTCATGTCCAAGGTGGACAGCTGGTGGTTCCCGCTGCTGCAGTTCGTTTTCCTGCTCACGGCGCTGTATCACGGCCTGAACGGGGTCTGGTCTGTCCTGGAGGATTACACCGCGAGCAAGTTCTGGCGCCTGGTCTGGTACAGCCTGCTGCTCACGGTGGGCATCGTCCTGCTGTTCGTCGGCTGCCTGACCATCGTCAAGCTCTACACCCTGCGGACCGTCTAAAGGAGTGACACCATGAAGATCGAAGAAGCAAGAAAATACCACAAGATCGACGCCGTGATCATCGGCGCCGGCCTGGCCGGCCTGCGCGCCGCCCTGGAAGTGGCCAAGAGCGGCCTGTCCGCCGCCGTGATCAGCAAGGTCTACCCGACCCGCTCCCATTCGGGAGGGGCCCAGGGGGGCATCGCCGCCGCCCTGGCCAACGCCAGCGAGGATTCCCTGGAATCGCACATGCTGGACACCATCAAGGGCAGCGACTACCTGGCCGACCAGGACATCATCGAGCGGTTCGTCAACGAAGCCGTCAAGACCGTCTACGAATTCGAGCACATGGGCGTCCCCTTTTCTCGCACCGAGGACGGGCGGATCAACCAGCGCCCCTTCGGCGGCCACTCCTCGCCGCGCGCCTGCTTCGCCCAGGACATCACCGGCCACGTGCTGCTGCACACCCTGTATGAACAATGCCTGCAGCACAACGTGCTTTTCTTCAACGAGTTCCAGGTCCTGTCGTTGCTGATCCAGGATGACGTCTCCCGCGGCCTGGTGGCCTGGGACATCCGCGAAGGTGGCCTGCACATCTTCCATGCCCGCGCCGTCCTGTTGGCCACCGGCGGCTACGGCCGCGCCTGGAAGGTCACCTCCAACGCCCACGCCAACACCGGCGACGGCGTGGCCCTGGTGCTCGAAGCGGGGCTGCCGCTCGAGGATATGGAGTTCGTGCAGTTCCACCCCACCGGGCTCTACAAGCACGGCATCCTGCTCTCCGAGGCCGCCCGCGGCGAGGGCGCCTATATCGTCAACGACAAGGGCGAGCGCTTCATGAAGACCTACGCGGCGGCCAAGATGGAACTGGCCCCGCGCGACATCGTTTCCCGCTCGGAACAGACCGAGATCAACGAAGGCCGCGGCATCGGCGGCAAGGATTACGTCTACCTCGACCTGCGCCACCTGGGCCGCAAGAAGATCCTGGAGCGCCTGCCGCAGATCTACGACCTGGCCCTGAACTACCTGAAGGTCGACGCCATCAAGGAAGCGGTGCCCATCCAGCCCACCGCCCATTATTCCATGGGCGGCATCCCGGCCAACATGCGCACCGAGGTGATCAGGGACGCCAAGGGCGCGGTGGTCAAGGGCCTGTACTCGGCCGGAGAGGCCTCCTGCCTGTCGCTGCACGGTGCCAACCGCTTGGGCACGAATTCTCTCCAGGATGCCGCCACCTTCGGCCGGATCGCCGGCATCCACATGACCCAGTTCTGCCGCGAGAACGGCTTCGCCGAGCTGCCGGCCAAGCCGCTGGACGCCGCGCAGGGAAAGATCGACCGCCTGTGGAGCGGCCAGGGCAATGAGCGCCACGCCCCCATCCGCGAGACGCTGCAGGTCAACATGACAAAGTACATGGGCGTCTTCCGCAACCAGGGCGACATGCTGAAAATGCTGGCCATCATCAAGGAACTGCAGGAGCGCTACCGCAAAGTGGTGGTGGACGACCGCGGCGACGCCTTCAACCTGGACCTGATCGAGGCGCTGGAGCTGGAGAACCTGCTCAGCTTCTCGGAAGTGATCGTCGAGGGAGCCCTGGCGCGCAAGGAATCGCGCGGCGCCCACTTCCGCAGCGATTTCCCCAAGCGCAACGACGGCGAGTGGCTGAAGCATACGCTGGCCTGGCGCCGCAACGGCAAGATCGCCCTGGACTTCAACAAGGCGGTGGTCATTTACCCGCAGTACCAGCCCCAGGAAAGGAAATATTAAGGAGGATGCACCATGGCCATGATCGATATCAGCGTTAAAATATTGAGATACCAGCCGGGCAAGGACAAAAGGCCGCATTGGCAGGTGTTCGCCATCAAGGTCGAGGATGAATCGACCATTCTGGACGTGCTCAACGAGATCCACTGGAAGCACGACGGCACCCTGGCCTACCGCCGCTCCTGCCGCAGCTCCATCTGCGGCTCCTGCGCCATGAAGGTCAACGGCCGCAACGTGCTGGCCTGCGAGACGCCGATCCACCGCTTCGGCAGCAAGCTCAAGATCGAGCCGCTGTCCGGGTTCGACATCATCAAGGACCTGGCGGTCGACCTGGAGCCGTTCTTTGCCAAGCTGAAGCGCGTCAAGCCCTACCTGATCCTGGACAAGCCGCTGCCCGACAAGGAGTTCGTCCAGTCGCCGCAGCAGCTGGAAGCCATCGGCGAGTCGACCCTGTGCATCCTCTGCGCCGCCTGCAGCGCCGCCTGCCCGAGCTCCTGGCCGAACAGCGATTACCTGGGCCCCGCCGCCCTGCTCAAGGCCTACCGCTTCGTTTTCGACAGCCGCGACGACGGTGCCGACCAGCGCCTGGAGATCGTCAACGACAAGAACGGCGTCTGGCGCTGTCATACCATCTTCAACTGCATGGAGGCCTGCCCCAAGAAGATCAAGATCACCGAGTACCTGTCACGCCTGAAGGTGAAGGTGCTCGAGAACTCGTTGTGATTATGGCTTTATGAAGGGGAGGGTCTGCGACCCTCCCGTTTCAGATTGGTCTTGAAGAGCGGGCGGGTCACAGACCCGCCCCTACGATTTTGCACTATATGGAGGACCTCATGCAAAGAACATTTTGCATCTTACTGATTGTCTCCCTTTTCAGCCTTTGTTTGGCGCTGCCCGCCGAGCATATCCCCGATCCCGAGACCGAGAGTACGGTCGCGGAGCTGATAGAGTTCCACGAAGTCATTTATCCCATCTGGCATACCGCGTTCCCGGCCAAGGACTTCGCCGCCTTGCGCGGCTTTCTGCCCGAGATCGAGGCCGGGGCGGTGAAGATCAACGCCGCCGCCCTGCCCGGCATCCTGCGCGAGAAGAAGCAGGCCTGGGAGAGCGGCCTGGCCGAGTTCAACCTGGCGGTCGGCGCCTATAAAATGGCCGCCGCGGGCAGCGATGACCGGGCGCTCCTCGATGCCGCCGAGCTCCTGCACGCCCGCTACGAGATGCTGATCCGGGCTGTCCGCCCGGTGACCAGGGAAGTGGACGCCTACCACAAGGTCCTCTACGTGGTCTTCCACAAGTACCTGCCTGAGAAAAAGTATGCCGATATCTGCGGCGCGGCTCCCGACATGGTCGCCAAGGCCGAAGCCATCACCAAGGTCGCCCTTTCTCCGCGCCTGGCCGCCAAGACCGAGGCGTTCCAGGCCGCCGCTGCCAAGCTGCTCATTGAGACCAAGGCCCTGGAAGCCGCCGGCAAATCGTGCCTGGAGAAAGACATCGTCCCCCTGGTCGGCCAGGTACACGCCGCCTACCAGGCCTTGGAGAGGGTGTTCGATTAGAGGAAATCAGGTTCGACGTTGAAGAGAGAGTAAGCCCGGTTGACGGTGTACGGTTTACGGTAACCTCGGTCTAGAAGGATTTCGAATCATTGTGATTGCCGTCTACCGTATACCGTCTACCCTGTACCGTTACCTGCCTGGCGTCTGTTCCTAGAGCAGGTCGCTGGCCAACTCGGCCAGCATGGACCGTTCGCCTTTTTCCAGGGAGATGTGGGAGTAGATCTTCTGCCCCTTCATGCGGTGGATCAGATAGGTTAGGCCGTTGGAGCGGGCGTCCAGGTAGGGGGTGTCGATCTGGTAGGGATCGCCGGTGAAGATCACCTTGGTCCCCTCGCCGGCGCGGGTGATGATGGTCTTCACCTCGTGGGGCGTCAGGTTCTGGGCTTCGTCGACGATGAAGAATATGCGCTCGAGGCTGCGGCCGCGAATGTAGGACAGCGGCGTGATGCAGAGCTTCTTGTCCTCCAGCATGTTGTTGATGCGCTTGTATTCCGAGGCATTCGCGTTGAATTGGTTCTTGATGACCGCCAGGTTGTCGAACAAGGGCTGCATGAAGGGGTCCAGCTTGGACTCGATGTCGCCCGGCAGGAAGCCCATGTCGCGGTTGGACAGGGGGATGATCGGACGGGCCAGATAGATCTGTCTGAACTGCCGGCTAACTTCCAGCGCGGATGCCAGGGCCAGCAGTGTCTTTCCGGTGCCCGCCTTCCCCGCCAGGGTGACCAGCAGGATGCCGGGGTGTGTCAGGGCGTGGAGGGCGAAGATCTGCTCGGCGTTTCGCGGCAGGATGCCGTAGGCCGGCTTCTTCTCGATGCGCTCCAGCTTCCTGGTCTCGGGATTGTAGTAGCCCAGGGCTGACTTGCTGCCGTTCTTAAGGATGCAATATTCGTGGGGCTGCAGGTCGCGCAGGCCGACGTCGGCGGGGTCCAGTCCCCCGGCCTCCTGGTACATGCGGGAAATCATGTCGCTCGGGACGTCCAGCAGCGACCGCTTGCCGGTGTACAGCCGGTCGAGGTCCTGGATGCGGTCGGTGAAGTAATCCTGGGCCACGATCTCCAGCGACTTGGCCTTCAGGCGCAGGTTCACGTCCTTGGAGACCAGAACGACCTGGCCGTTGCCCGGCCGCCGTTTCCGCGACAGGAAATAGGCCACGCTCAGGATGCGGTGGTCGGGCCGGTTCTCGCTGAACAATCCCGTCACGGCCGGTTCCTGCAGGTGGTCGGTGATGATGCGGATCTTCCCCCCCTTGGGGTTGATCTTCGTCCCGGTTTTCATGATCTTGTCTCCGGAGAGGGTGTCCAGGATGCGGATGAACTCCCTGGAGTTGTAATTGATCTGGTCGCTTCCCCGCTTGAACTGGTCCAGCTCTTCCAGGACCGTGATGGGAAGGACGATGTCGTTGTCCTCAAAACTGTAGATGCACTCGTAGTCGTGAAGGATGACGTTGGTGTCTAGGACAAACGTTTTTTTTGCCATGGTGCCCCTTTTTTGTTGGATTTCGAGCTTTTATTAAAGGGTACCTTTGATAATTGCCGATCAAAGCACCCTTGATTTGCTTTCCCCATTTTCCCGAAAAGTGATAATGCTGGTGACGACATGCTAAAATCCTTTCAGCAATTCCATTTGGACGCCCAGGGGCCGGGCCAGGGTTTGGAAATGGCTGTCCATTGTGAGTACAGTCAGTGTGTGCAATTTGGCCAGGGCGGCGATCAGCAGGTCAGAGATAGGCATGGTGATCCCTTTTTTGCGCAGTGTCGCCCCCATTTTTCCTGCCATTGCGAATATGTCACGGGTCGCTTCCAGGAAGGGAAGCCCAAGGAAGGATTCTTCAAGAAAATCTTGATCCTTTTCATTACTGATCCCGGTCAGCAATTCAGCCAGGATGATTCCCGCGACAACCGCCCGGTTCTCGTCGAGAAGTTTTTCCAGCCGTTTTTTTATTGCCGTTTTCTCTCCACGCAGGAATTCGACCCATACCGAGGTGTCGACCAGGTATTCACTCACCCAGTTCTCTCCGCCTGAGCTCCCGCACGTCCAGATCGATAGCGATCTTTCCCCAAGCCCCCTTCAGCTTCTGGCGCCGCAGCCTGTCCAGCATCTCACGCAGCGCTTTGTCGATGATCTCTGTCTTGCACTTCACTCCGGAGAGCCTGGAAATCTCCCCCAGCATGTCCTCGGAAATATTCAATGTTGTTCTCATCTGCATCTCTAATCTGTATTATAGATGCATATGAAATGAAATGTCAATGCGTGGAAGAATGAAAGGTAGTTGGGATTTGCTTCCTAAGTTGGGGAGGGCTTGCAACCCTCCCGTTGGATAATTCCTTGATTGTATAAAGAAAGAACGGGCAGGCACGGGGGCCTGCCCCTACAATATATTTTTCTTGGTCTAAAGGTGTTTCTTGACCAGCTCGAGAACGTCGGGCAGGTCCATGCCGATCTCTTTCAGGTGCTCCACCGTGGGCACGCCGTCCTTGGACCAGCCGCGGCGCTGGAACACGGCGTCGATCAGGCTCTCGTATTGCGCCTCGCGGTACTGGCGCAGCAGCTTGATCTTCTCCTCGCTGCTTTTGCCCGCTGGATCGATATTCTGTTTTTCCTTTAATGCCTTGTCGTAGCGCTCGGCGCGCGACTCGTATTCCTCGACCGTCACCGGCCCCATGGCGCGGTAGGGAGGGTGGTCCTCGGGCCGCTTGCCGTGTCCCATCTTCAGGTTGAATACGCGCTGGAAATTATAGACGCGCTCCGACTGGCGGATCAGCTCTTCCTTGGTGATCTTGTCGCCGGTGATGGCGCCGTAGATGTCGACGTAGTTCTGCACGTGCTCGGGCACCTTGTTGGGCTCGGGGTACTTGGCGTTGTCAGCGGGTTCGATGTCGTTCCAGGGCAGCTTGCACAATCCCATCAGCCCGAACCAGGTGCGGAACATGGGGAAATAATGCAGGGCCTCGGCTTTCTTCTCGAAGGTGGGGATCTGGTTGTTGACCATGTCCATGAAGATCAGCCAGGCCTCGTCGTGCTGCGGCCCCTTGTTGGTCAGGTAGTAGCCGCCCTGCTGGGCCAGCGACTCCTTGGATTGGTACTCCGACTGCTCGAGCCCCTTGCCGTGCATGCCGATGTCCTTGAGGAACTGGGCGTCGGCACCGTATTCCTTGACGAAATACTCCTGCATATACTTGATGCCCTTGCCGGCGATCAGACCGAAGCCTTCGCCGCGCGCGATCTGGTGCATCATCTCCAGCGCCGCCCGCCAGTTGCCCCAAATCATCTCCAGGCCGCCGGTGCGCTCCTTGTTCAGGATGCCGTTCTCGTAGCAGTCCATGATGAATCCGGTCAAGGTGCCGAAGGAGATGGTATCGAGGCCGTAGGTGTCGCAGTAGAAGTTGATCTCGACGACCGCCTTGGGGTCGAAGATGGCAGGGTTGGAGCCGCAGCCGCCGACCGTCTCGTACTCGGGGCCGTCGACCAGCACCTTGTGGCCCTTGTAGGGGCCGGTGCGCAGCTCGAAGTTGTCGATGCCGTGAGCGCAGGACATGGTGCAGCCGAACCAGCAGCCGTCGGGGACGTTCTGGGTGAACATCTCCTTCCATACCCAGGAGGCGAGGTTCTTGGCGTCGGGGTGGCTGCCGAAGCGGAAGTTCTTGGTGGGCAGCAGGTCGTAGTCGTTCATGATCTCGACCAGGTGGGCGGTGCCGATGGTGCGCATCTGGCACTGCTTGTCGTCGAGGCTGATGATCTCCTTGTGGAGCTTCAAGCCGGTCTTTTGCAGCGTCTCCATGTCGACCGGGTTGTTGGACTTGCCGGTCAGGCCCGAGTACTTGACCACCATGGCCTTGATCTTCTTGTTGCGGAAGACGGTGCCGATGCCGCCGCGCCCCGCCTGCTTCAAGCGCGGCAGCTTGCGGCGCTTGTCCCAGTAGGAGAAGTTCAGGCAGCCGATCCAGGCGTGTTCGGAACCGCGGCCGGCCGAAACCACCGACACGTGCTGCTTTTCGCGCTCGTTGGCGGCGAACATCTCATGCAGCTGCTCGGCCAGCACGTGCGAGTCGACCGCTTCCAGCGGCGCTTCCATGATCTGGACCTTGCCCAGGTTGCCGTCGATATAGATCAGCACGTCGCGGTCCGACTTGCCCTGGATCTCCATGGCGTCGAAGCCGGAGAACTTCAGGTAGGGGCCGAAATGGCCGCCGACGTTGCTGTCGATGGGGATGCCGGTCTGGGGCGAGATGGTGGTGACCAGCGATTTTCCCGATCCCGGGTAGTTGGTGTTGCCGGCGATGGGCCCGGTGGCGATGCAGATCTCATTCTCGGGCGAGTCCCAGCGCGTATCGCCGCTGACCGCGTCCCATAGCAGCTTGAGGTCATATCCCTTGCCGCCGATGAACTTTTTCTTCATCAGCGCCGGCACAGGTTTCTCCTTGATCTCCAGCGTGGCCAGGTTGATATACAGGGTGCGGTCGTTATAGCCTTTGACCACCGGCTTCAGCTCGTACGTGAATTCCTTCAAGAGCTTGTGCGCCTGGCGCATCTTTTCGATATCGTGTGTTGTTTCTTGGGTGCTCATGTTCAATTCTCCTTGGTTTCGATTTTCAAGGCGCCGGTCGGGCATTGCTTGGCGCAGGCGTCGCAGGCGATGCATTTGAAAGGGACCAGGCCGCCGTGAAAGGTCATCATGGTGCCGGTGGGGCAGGCGCCCACGCAGGCCAGGCAGTTGATGCACAGGGACTTGTTGATCATGACTACGCCCTGCTTGTTCACGGTGATGGCCAGTGAGGGGCACTCGGCCACGCATCGCCGGCACTGGTCGCAGACACTCAACGTAAAGGCGTCCGTTCCGGCGGCAGATACGCGGATGGCCGATTTTTCAGGGTCCTCCACCTTGAAGTAAAGCTGCGAGCACACGCTCATGCAGGTGTTGCAGCCGTTGCATTTTTCGGCGAAAGTTTTCAGGTATTTCATGACGGTTCCGGCGGCCTCCTTACTTTTTTTCGGCTTGCAGGGTGATCTCGATCGTTGACCAAGGCTGGGGGATCTTGTCCAGCGACTGCACGGCGCCCAGCACCACGCTGCTGAGGATCTTTTTCACGAAAGGATTCATGGCGATCACCCGGTCATCGACCTTGAGTTCGATCTTATTTTCCATGGTACGCCTCCATAAACGCTCGGATGCCCTCGATGTCGTCGGGGTGGAACCGGGGGCAGGAGCAGGCGCCTGCTTCCGCGCCGACCACGGCGGCCAGGTCCGCGGTCCCGGTCTTCAGCCCTTTCTCCCCGCGCGGCCCCTGCACCTCGATGACCGGGATGCCCGGCTGGCAAAAACCTTCCAGCAGGACGACGTCGTCGGGCCGCCGCCGCCCCTGCAGTTCGGCCAGCAGGTCGGCGGGGGAGGCGAGCCGCGTCATGCGCAGCAATTCGCCGTCGGTCACCAGGTATACTTCCCGGGCTCCGGCCTGGAGGAAACGGGCGGTGTCCTTGCCTTCCGGCTGCAAGGCATAGCCGGCATGGGTGCTCTTGACGGCGATCACCCCAAGCTGCCTGGCCCGGAAACTTCCGATCAGGCGGGTGATCAGCAAAGTTTTACCGCTGCCAGACCATCCGACGATTGAAAACATCTTCATGGGCCCTTATCTTATTATAGACCCGCGCTTTAGTCAATATGCCCGGGCGCGATAAAGTGGCCGCCGATGGCGCGGCCGGGATCACTCGCATCTCAAAGCGGTCTTTTGGGGCGGGACATCATGCGCCAGGGTCATTTTCCATCCCAGCCGGCCAGGCGGGCCAGCAGCCACCAGAAGGCGCGGCCTTTGAGGACGCAGTTCAGATTCTGCGAATGGGCGCATTCGTCGCAGGCGGCGGCCTGCCGGGCCAGTTCGCTGCCCGGGTGGGCCGCGATCCAGTCGGCCGCCCAATTGCGGTCGACAGAGCCGTTGCCGTCGCTGTCATAGTCGCAATTATCGGTGGCCATCAGCGCCATGTAATCGGTCGCACCCCCCGGTGCATAGCTTTCAATGTCGGCGAAGTCGAAAAGGAACTTGTTGCTGGCGCGGCAGTATGCCCGGATCTGCTCGTTGCGCCGGTGGAGGTTGCCGTTGCTGCCGCTGCCGTCCAGGTGGCCGGTCATGTAAACGAATTTGACCGCCGGGAAATCCTTCTCCAGTCCGGCCATGGCGTTAAGGTAAGCATTGATCCCGTTCTCGCTGTTGTCGCTCACCCCGCCGCACCAGGACCAGACGACCACGTTGCGGTCGTTGCCGGCGCGGGAGAGCATTTCGCGGGTGGCCTGGCGCCAGCCCATGTCGCCATCGTAGCCGAGATCCTCGGCGCCGCCCTCGTTGCCCCAGTAATCGTTGAGGAATATCCCCGGCTGCAGCCCCCAGTCCGAGTAGCTGAAATAAAAAGCCGACCCCGCGGTGCCGCGGAAGGCCATCATGCCGCTGACCGGCTGGCTGCCGTGCGATGTGTGGCCGTAGCCGATGCGCAGGAGGCTTCGGGCCTGCTCGATCCATGTTGGCGGGACCTTGGACAGGTCGGTGCAGGCGTGGTCGATGATGGTGGGGACGGCCGCAGCCGGCGGCGGCTTGTCTTCAGGCGGCAGGTCCTCCTGCTTGCAGCAGAACAGGGGAATCAGGGACAGTAACAGAATGACCAGGACGGCTTTCTTCATTTTCTCCTTCCATGCGGGTCCAACCTTTCCATTATATAATATACGGCGAAATCGCCTTTATCTCACTGCGCCGTGTACACTCCGCCCCGCCCGCAAAACCGCCCCGGCTATTTACTCCGGGCGGCAGTTCAACTATAATTGCCCCGATGAGAATATTTACCGGCATCTCGCTTAACGATGAAGTCAGGGGGAAGATCCTCGAGGAGCTGCGGTCTTTCAAGGAGATCGGCACGTCCATCCGCTGGACCGAGGCGAAGAACATCCACCTGACCATCAAGTTCATCGGCGAAGTGGATGACGGGCGGGCCGCGCGCATCGCCGGGGCGCTGGCCGCGTCCAGGCCGCCGGTCGCCCCTTTCCAGGTGCGCATCCGTGGCTTCGGCAAGTTCCCCGCCGGCGACGACCTGCATATCTTCTGGGCCGGCGTCGAGGATAGCCCGCCGCTTCTCGCGCTCTTCAACGCCATCGAATCCGTGCTGTCCCCTCTCGGCGTCGCCGCGGAAACGCGCCCCTTCCATCCGCACCTGACCCTGGGCCGCAACAAATCCCGCTACCATTTCGCGGCGCTCTTCGAGCGACTGGCCGAAAAAAGCGACCTTTTTCTCGGTGCCTGCCCGGTCGACGCCTTCCAGCTCATGCGCAGCGAACTGACCCCGGCCGGGCCGATCTACAACGTTTTGCAGGAGATACCCCTTGACCAGTCATGAATGGTTCTTCCTCGTTTTTTCCTACCTGCTGGGATCCATCCCCTTCGGCTACCTGATCTG
>Ga0315276_10001761_pt1 | contig 19488 bp, 17 predicted proteins | sample YL17G05_0_MG_FD_204542 | JGI IMG/M metagenome (GOLD analysis project Ga0315276, IMG submission 204542) | Sediment microbial communities from Yellowstone Lake, YNP, Wyoming, USA - YL17G05_0 | ecosystem: Environmental > Aquatic > Freshwater > Lake > Sediment | place: USA: Wyoming | collected... | reverse complement strand
GTTCGCCTGTTTTCAAATTAAAAGTGCCGCCCCTAAACCATTTCAAAAGATTATCTCTTTCATAAGTAAATCCATCAGAAGCAACCACAGGATCAACCATGATTTTATTTGTGAATCTTTTATCAAAAAACAATTCTTGAGAAGCAGCATAATAATCTTCTCCCATCAAATGCAACACACGTTTGAGTGAGTTGTTCGGAATCAATTCTTTAGTCAGCAATTCGCTGCCAGTTGTAGGGCTATTATCATTTTCTCTAAACCAACCCTCAATTGTTGACCTGTCGTATGTAAAGCCATCAGAAGCAACCACTGGATCATTCATCTTTTCATAAGTCATGGGGTCGTTGAACAAGTCTTCAGCGGCAGCAGAAGCAGCATCAGCGGATAAGTTAGAAAAAAATCGTGGTTTTAACATTATTATACATATATGTATGTAATATAATAAATATAATATATAAATATAAATAGTATAAAATATTAAATATAATACATTATTACATTATATTATTCAACATTCTATGAGCACTGTAACATTTACAGACATATTCGGTAATAGCACCCAAGTTAAACTAGAAGAATGCATACCTCTTGAACTAAAACTGAACCTTACACGATACGGCGAAAAATACAGAGAATTAGGTAATTTTCTATACAAGTATAAAACACAATATGGATATAGCGGTCAGTTACCATCAATTAAAATGGTAACCGCAGATGAACTGGCATTTATAGGCGAGTTGCGCAAAATGAACTATGACGAATTACTAAAAACTCATTCGGAAAATTGGAATAAAGATTACTACTACAAATAATTAAACTTTCAAAAAATACATTTTTCCCCTTATGATAAATGATAAGAATGCAATTAAACCGACAAATAATCAATAATATTCCGTATAAATTATTTATAAAGAATATATAAAAATCTTTCCATATTAATATTTACAATTGAAAGTTTAGATATTTTAGGAATGTCAAAAAAACCAACGCCGAGTTCTACAATTTTAGACCCGCTTCTAACCGAAGACGATAGTCGCTACGTAATGTTTCCACTGAAAGACCATGACATATGGCGAATGTATAAAAAACAAGTGGATTGTTTTTGGAGAGCCGAAGAAATAGACCTTTCAAAAGACGGAGTTCATTGGCAAACCCTAGAAGATGATGAAAAATATTTTATATCAATGATTCTCGCATTTTTTGCCGCTAGCGACGGAATTGTTCTGGAAAATTTGGCAGTTCGATTTATGGGAGATGTTCAGCTCGCTGAAGCTCGCGCTTTTTACGGATTCCAAATTGCGATGGAAAATATACACTCGGAATGTTACAGTCTGTTAATTGACACGTACATTAAAGATTCCGAAGAAAAAATGAGGCTGTTTAATGCAATAGACAATTTTCCGTGCATTAAAAAAAAAAGTGACTGGGCGAAAAAATGGATTCATGATAAACGCAGCTCGTTTCAAACCAGGTTGATTGCGTTTGCGTGCGTCGAGGGCATCTTTTTTTCAGGTGCATTTTGTTCTATTTATTGGATGAAAAAACGCGGCTTGATGCCCGGTCTCACATTCAGCAACGAACTGATTTCCCGCGACGAAGCGCTTCATACCGAATTTGCAGTCTTGCTTTATAATAAAATGATGAAACACCTTCCCAAAACGCGCGTGCAAGAAATTATCAAAGAAGCGGTTGAGATTGAAACCGAGTTTATTTGCGAAGCGCTGCCGTGTCGTCTAATTGGAATGAATTCCAAGCTGATGATTCAATACATTGAATTTGTTGCCGACCGCTTGCTTTTGCAGCTGCATTGTGACAAGGTGTACAACTCTTCCAATCCGTTTGATTTTATGGAGCTGATAAGCATCGAAGGAAAAACCAACTTTTTTGAGAAACGAGTAAGCGAATACGCGCTTGCAGAAAAAACGAAAACGGACGACATTTTTGATTTTTCCACATTGTTTTGAGGGAACCCAGTTTCTGAGGGAACCCAGTTTCCCTCATACTCCCTCCTTACAATGAAAATAGGGTAAGATTAGAACTAAAATAATTTTCTTCCGTTTACACGTCTAACTGTCCTTACAATTCCAGTTCTTTGTTGTTGCGGTTGCTGCTGTTGCTGTTGCTGTTGCTGTTGCTGTTGCTGTTGCTGTTGCTGTTGCTGTTGCTGTTGCTGTTGCTGTTGCTGTTGCTGTTGCTGTTGTAGTCGCATTTGATGTTGTAGTCGCATTTGATGTTGTTGCTGCTGTAGTCGCATTTTCTGTTGTTGCTGTTGCTGTTGCTGTTGTTGTTGCTGTTGTTGTTGCTGTTGTTGTAGTCGCTTTTTTTGTTCTTCTGCTGCCAAAAGCAATTGTTGCTGATGTTGAGCGCGCTGTTTTTCATCTTGTGCTGCCGCCGCATTTCCCCTTGATTTAAATTTGATTCTTTTCTCATCGTGAATATTTTGCTCCTCATAAGTATTTGAAGCGTGATTGTAAGCGGTATCAAAGTTAATTACATCAACGAATTTTTTATCACCATCTTGATTATTAAATTCATACTTTAAATTCTTTATCGTATTCAACCCATCATTCGTTGTTTTATAAAATACCATTTCTGCTTCTGAACGCGATATGGTTCTCATGATTCCCTCCACCATTTGTAAAATTTGGGGACTTTGCAAAGGGAAAAAGTTTCGCCTGTCGATTTTTAGTCCGGACTGAATGACTCGATGCTGCATATAGTTGTCTTCGCCTCCCCATGCCCAGAAATTCGGAAACCCGTTTGTCCTTTCAAAGTCCGCCCCTTTTATTGAAAAAATACCTCCCAGTGCAAATTGAACTCCGTAGAAATGTTTTACAACACCTAAACGAGTTTCATATTGAAGCACGCCTTTATCGCACGGTACTGTGTCTACGTCATTAAATACAAATGTGATATTTTGATATTCGCCGGGATACTTGTTTTTTATTGCTAAAAATCCAATATTCTTCATTCCTCCACGATTAAATGGCCGACCATCTTTTTGGTGAACAAAATGTACAATGTAATCTTTTGGGTCATAATCTGATAAAACGTGTTTCATATATACTGAAAAAAATGTTAAATGTTCTTTGCGGTCTCTATATGGAACAATGAATACCAATTTTGGAACAACAAGTGCTTCTTTTTCTTCTAAACTTGAACTGGGTTCATCGTCGTTCATTTTTGTTATATCATTTATATCGCTCATTATAATGTATATATTATTGTATGAATATATACATTATAACCAATTCAAACTAATTCGAGGGGGGGCATACATAGGGGTAACGAAATCTATGAAGTATTTGATAAGAAATATGGCAAGTGCACACCGAAGGGATGGAAGAACATCTCAATTATTTATAATCATGACGAGGTGGAGGACGAATAAGTTGAAAAGCAATATATGACTCGAAAGTCTTATATATTTTATAAATTTAATATTTTATAAATTTAATATTTTATAAAATTAATATTTTATAAAATATTTTTTTATATTTACATTTACTTTCTTGACCTATTTCTTCTTTTATTTTGTTTTCTTGCATGAGTATGTCTTTTTCTTGTATGTGACTTTATTATTTTTTTACCTTTTTTAGATCGCTTTACTGATTTATGATAATGCTTTGAATGGTGCCGACGATGACGACGTGTATGTCTTCTTGAGCCACCTAATACAACTCTGTGTTCGATTAGATGGTTTAATAATTCTTTTAAGTGTTCTAACGATACTTGATCTATGCATTCTTTTATATGACTTATTTCTGAAAAATGATTTTGAAGGTTTGCACTTAGTGTTTGTTCATGTGTTAAAATAGCTTCAGCAAATTTACGCATAGTCCAGTATAAACAAGGAGAAATATTACCATCGGTCATTGCTTCATATCTTGATTTTGTTCCGACTCCAAAAAATCCTTTCATAGATGTTCTTACAGAAGTATCATTTTTATATCTATGATCTGCATGATACTTACTCGATAATTCATTAAATTTATCATATTCTTCTTTTGCTAATTTTTCTACCCTTTCAGCAAATTCTAAACAGCTCGCGTTTTTTTTTGATAATTCATCTGGTAACATATTTAAAGCAGTAATTTGATCACTATGATTACTTAGTGCTAGCCATAACATATATTCTAACCTACTACTTCTATCAGAAACCTGCCTTAAGTATTTGTTTAATTCTATTTGTGTAAAAAAAGCATCTTTGTGACTACGGAATTTAGGTTTATTCCAATTATTCAAATATTCTCCAATAATACTAATACTTTTATCATCTATACACTCGGTATTATCAGTTGAACTATTTTTAAACTCAGTATAGGGTATATCCATATTTTTATCCTATTATATATAATATTTTTATTATATTCTATATACCCTTAAATATTACGCACTAATACGATTTTTTACTGCAGAAAATATAAGATTCCACCCTCCTTGCACAAAACCAAGAATCCAAACTACTATATTCGTAGACAAATAAGGATACAATATAAGTGCGATCAGTATAGCAAAATTCACCAACGTCGTTTGTTGTAAGTATAGCATAACGATACCAACCCATAGTATAAGGAGCGTCCAATAAACAACCACCCCCTCTGACCCCCATTATAGAGGGGAGGGGGCGCACGTTTTTTCCCATTCTTCTAGAGGGGGTTAAAGGGGGGGCGCATGTCCCCCCTTGTATTTCTCTAATATTATTTTCGGAATAAGACTATCTGTCAACTGTTCCAGTTTTTTATAGCATTTATTTATAGTTACTTCACTAATTTCTGTTATTCTGTTCACATCTTTCTTAGACACGTTCAAATTACATGTTTGAGAAACAAAGTATATTATTCCTGCAGCAATGGAATGCGGCGTATTTTCTGGTATTAAATTATTTTTATCAATTCGAGTCGCAACAAATTGACACACCTTTGTCAGTTCACTATTTATATTTAGCCGGCTGCAATACCTCTCAATAAATGCTTCCGGTTTGGTTTTACTAAAACTCGTCTTGTCTGAATTTGCCATTTCGTGTTCTATTTCATTTATAATTGTAATCGCATTTTTACATCCTTTTGTCGCGCTAGTATTATCCAAATTAAAAATGGTTGCAATCTCTTTTATTGTTCTTGGACAACCATGTTTTCTACAGGCAATGTACGTAGATGCTAAAATAATTCCATCACGGTTAAGACCTCTGTATGTTTTAAACTCGGAAATCTTTTTGTGGTACCTTAGCGCCTCGTCCACAATTATTTTTGGAAGTCCGCCGTTGTGCGCAATTATTGTAATGCACTGAAATTCATCGTATTGCGACTTTTCTCGATACGGCATCGATTGCCACTCCGTGTACCTCCTGAATTTTCTCATTTCATAGCTGGTCGCGCCGTCACACAAAACTTTGCACCCGTAGGATGATTCAACCAACAGCGGATTTACCGGCATTCCGCAGCGAGTTGGGTCACTTGACTGGTTATCATCTGCACCATAGTAGCGCCATTCTGCGCCATGATCCAATATGTCCTTGTAGACAATTCCGCATTTTTGATTTGTGCATGTTAAAAACCCGTCGTCTGTCAAACACACAATCGAAGAACACGAATCGCAATTCTCTCTCTGACCACTGCTTCTGTAGACACACTCCAGTGCCGCTGCCGTTGCTCCTCCTCCTGATGATGTTTGTTTATGATGCTGTTTACCTGAATCACATTCTTCATTAATAAAACTAGAATCAATTTGCTTCCACAAATCTTGTTTATATTTACTATTATATTTAGAATTATGTCTGTTTTTTTTAGTTGTTTTATGGTTCAAGGAGTCGCTCAATCCCAACAATCCTAATGTGGTAGATGGAATTTCGGGAATGAAACTTACATTCCACTTGACCGAACTTAATAACGTCGACATTAATAAATGTTGATGGTTATGAATGCTATAGATAATATTGGCTTATGTCTAATTCAATTTTTATTATAATTAATAAATCTTGTTGAAAAATAATAAAATAATAAATAATAAAATATAATTATGAGGTTTAATTACATATTTATATTTTAATCATAACATATATTATATATAAAAATCATGGGCGCAGCTTTAACTACACAAAATGCAAAATCTAATTTAGAATTAAGAAAAAGAATTGATTACATTGTTAAGAATCTTATTTTCGATTCTGATTTTACAGACATGACAAAACTTGGAAATGAAAAATATTGCAACAGGTTAGTGAAAAAGGTTTCAGATATATTTAACAAAAATAAAAACTCAATTGACATTGTATTGCTGAGAAAGAAATTATATGAAATGAAAAAAAATAAACCATCAGAATTAGAATTAGATGAAGAAACAACTGAAAATGTAAAGAGGAATTATGGACAAGAAGAAAAACAAGAAGAAAAACAAGAAGAAAGACGAGAAGAACAAGAAGAAAAACGAGAAGAAAAACGAGAAGAAAAACGAGAAGAAAAACAAGAAGAAAAACAAATAACAGGAGGAGAAACTAGGTCAACAACTCGCAGTCGTAGATCCACAACAAAAAAACGCATGCCGTCAACTCCTCCACAAAAGATACAAAACATTAAAAAAAAATGTAATGAAATTGCGAATTTTTATGTTTTATTTGCACATTTATTTTCTTGCATTGTAAGCACGATTAATCCATCTTTTGAAATCGATGCATCTTCTTCTTCTTCTTCTGATAAAAAAAATACCGGTTCAGGTTCACTTGATTTTTGTTCGTCTAGGTTGAATTCATTGATAAACGGCGAGTTGATAGAAAATAAGGACGGCGACGTTACAATTAGACCCAACGTTTGTAAAACAAATCTTTCTGAATCAGGAACTGCATTACGACTAGTAGACTTGCCTGGAATGAAAGCTCTTTTAAAATTATTTAAGAATGGTGGCGATTACGATTCTGTAGAAGATGTAAAATATCTTTATAAAGCATTTACAGGGAAAGATGCACCAAGTGATATAAATATAGAACACATTCCTCTTCATGACTTCAGCAAAGATGTTGAATGCAGCGGCAGCGGTAGTAGCAGTGATAACAGCTCGAGAAGTGATTCTCGGGGTGGTGCAAGCGAAATTTATCCGCCGCCTTATTACGATGACGACAGTTACCGTTATCGTGGCCGCGACCGCGAAGAACGTGATTTTCGGAACCCAAATATCGACGTTCGTAGCGGAGTTTACTTATCCGGAGTTAAAGGCAATCCGACCAAAGAAAAATTATTTTCTGACTACATAAAGAACATAAAAATAATGATTCAAAAATCTGAAAATAATCGCTCGTTGTTACTTGAAATACTTTCCGAAATGTTTATGTATACATATGACAGTGATGATGAAGTTTCCGGAGTAATAATTAATCCATCTCTAACATATAAAGATCTTCAATCCCTTGTGAGAAGAACGCGGAAAATTATTATTAAATTATACACTGAATGCGAAGAAGACTATAACACAGGACTAGACATATTCTTTGCACTGATTCAAGAAAAAATTCTTTCAAAATTATTATTGCAAGATGATATGTTGCAAGATTTTGCACTTCGACGAAGACTAAATGAATATATGATTCCAAACAATTTAGAAAGGTCATTTGCATTTCAACAAAATCCTTATCAAAATCCTTATCAAAATCCTTATCAACAAAATCCTTACCAGCCAAATGTGAATAAAAATCAATTCATTCCTCAGTATTTTAAACAAGACGTTTACAAAGAGGTTAAAAGATTATTAGAAGACGAATATGATGATCCGGCTAGAGTGTTTTCAAGCATAAAATCCGAGCTGGATGATGTTATAGAAGAAGAAAAGAACAGAGTAAGTGGTCCAAATATGTTAGACCCATTAATAGTTGCAAAAGATTATTTTGACAATTATATTACTTCAAATTATGATCAAATGGATAAAGAATATGAAGATGAAGCAATAACTGCTGCTGCTCCTGCTCTTGTTATTGCTGCTGCTCCTGCTCTTGTTATTGCTGCTGATGATGATGATGATGATGCTGCTGCTGCTCTTGCTCTTGCTGTTGGTGCTCCTCCTTCAACTCCGATACAACCACAACCAAAACCAATAATGGCAGCAGCACCACCAGGAAGTCCAGGAAGTCCAGTAATTGCAACTCCAGTAAACAAAGCAGCAGCAGCACCACCAGCAACTCCAAGAAGTCCACTAAAAGCAGCACCACCAGCAACTCCAAGAAGTCCACTAAAAGCAGCACCACCAGCAACTCCAAGAAGTCCACTAAAAGCAGCACCATAAACCAACAATAACCATAAATATAGATAAAAACTAGTATTTTAAATATTTTTCTATAATATTATGAGTATATTTATAGAAAAATATGAAAACCAACCCGGAATATATGTTTTACGAGATGATTTATTACCAGGTGGTACAAAATCAGTATTTCTTGATTCTATTATAAACAGGAGGGCAACTTCTGACCCACAGTTGAAAGTAAACCAGGTTCCCGTACATGATAATGTAAATGAAATTGTATACGCATCTCCGTGTTACGGCGGATTTCAAATTGCACTTTCTATATTCTGTAAAAATAATAATAAAAAGGCAACCATTTTTTGCGCAAAACGAAAAGTGCGACACCCAAATACTGAAAAATGTTTACAAAATGGTGCAAATGTCGTCGAAGTTCCGTATGGATATTTAAGCGTTGTTGAAAAGCATGCCCGCGAATACATGATGGAAAGGGAACCAGGAGTTACCCTAAAAATAGCATTTGGAGCAAATTCACCAGAAAATATAAACATGATTGCTTCACGAGCAAAACGCGTGATCGAAACATTTCATACGACTTATGGAACGCCGCCCGATGAAATATGGTGTGCAGTTGGTTCGGGAACTTTAATAAGCGGAATTATTCAGGCCGTTGATGAAATGCAAGGAGAACCATTGCACCCCTGTAGTAAGGGGTCAGAGGTAAGTCCCCTGAAAATATATGGAGTTCAAGTTGGCAAAGAGTTCAAAGGTAATAACTCTCCAAATGTAACAATAATTGTATATCCAAAACCATTTGAATATGCATCCAAATTGAAAGTCAATTTTCCATCCATGCCAAATTATGACCTAAAAGCTTTTGAAATGTGTATAAAATACAATGCCAATTCAGATGAAAATAAAAAAATATTATTTTGGAATGTATTATAAAAATTTAGGAATTTAATTATAAACATCTAAATTCCACTTTTTTGTCATACATTTACATGAGCATTTAAAATATAATATTTAATATATTATATATTATATATTGAATGTCATTCTTTTCTACACTTTTCAACAAGACACCTACTATACCTCTTCCATTTGTCACTCGAAATGGTAATATTGATTTAGGAAATGAACCTATACAAGATGCCATATTGAACGAGTTCAATAAAATGGGCAAGGAGATAAATATGCAAAAATGTAGTGAAGTTGCAGAGGTTATTTCTTCAAAAAAAAAGACTAATGATGTGTCAGGTTCTCTTGAAAAAATTTGCGAATATATACTAACAATTGACTTTGATGATACATGTGGTCCCATGTCTCTCGACATTAAAGATGAAACATTTTATTGGTTTGAAATATTATTAAAAAAATATAATACGTCAAAGAGGTCAAAAAGTCTTGACGTTTCTTTAAAAACTATTTTAGAACGTTTTAGAACATATGATTTGTTACGAAAACAAGGTTTGTTACCAGACAAACTAAAATCAGATTTTTTTGAACTTAGTGGTGGTGAGACAACTGCAAATAAAAATATGTATGATTTGATTATGTATAAAAAACAACAAACTGTATATTCAGAAAAGAAAAAAATAGAAGATGACTTATTTACAAGTTTTGGGGGAAGAAAAACTAATAAGCGCAGTTGTAATAAGTCTAGTTCTAAGAAGCGTAGTTGCAAAAAATAAAAAAGTAAAATAATTTGATTTTGATTTTCACATGCGAAATTTCACATGTTTCAAATGTATGTAAAATTTTCATCACCTGTAATTTTTTGCAAAACGTGTCTTGTGTATGCGCGTGTTAGCGCATCCGCTTCATAATAATTATAAAAGCAGTCTTGTAATTTTAAATCGGGATAACTCGCATTTCCTTGTTGCAGCACATCGGTAAATTTAGAAAGTGTGCATTGGTATTCACATTCTGGTAAAATATTTCCAATAAATGTGCCCTTTATTCGTGGATTTGAAACCATGTGGGAACCGGCATATTCAATCAAGTATTGTTTTCCGACACAAAGGTCTCGTGCATCAATTTTTTTGAGTGGAATCATTTAATAATTGCATGAATTATCACTGCAAAATTAAAATATAAAAAATAAAATTCAATTTTATGATAAAAATTATAAAATAACTAACTAAATAACTAAATAATAAAATAATATTTAGTTATTATAGCATTCAAACTTCAAACATTATTATACAACTATACAACATGACGGATAATGCCTTTATTCTTCAAAGTATTCAAGCAATAAATGAAAATATAACGAAAGCGAATAATTCTTGTGACTATGATTGCATGATGGCAAAACAACAAAGTGAAATAAAAAACGCATATTTGGATGCAGAGAGAAATTTGAAAACTGCTCCAGAAAAGTTTGCTGAAGCGGAACACAATTATCTGTTGAATAGAGACGGTCCAAATAAATACACCGAGTTATTGATAGAACGATATGGAAAAAATGCAGATAATGAAATTAAAAAACTTAATGATGAACACGATAGGATAATGGAAGAAGTTTCTTTAGGAAATGCAAAAATTGAGAATCAACAAGTTCAGATTGAAAATTCAAGAAATTATAATGACATGTTGGTGTCGACTCAACAACGTGTTCAAACTGAAACAGACACTACAGAAAAGAATACCGCCGTTAGCAATCGAAAAGTATATTATATGGAAAAGCAAATACAATCATTATCTTGGTGGTATTACTTGGTAAGAAACTTGTACTGGGTATGCGTGTTTGTATGGGTGCTCGTGTATGTATTATATTATCGCCAATTTAATACTCGTTCCATAATTATATTTGTAATAGCATTTGCGTATCCGTTTTTCATGGTCTGGTTGTTTGTTCAGGCGCATTCGTTATATAAATACATATTGAGTTTTATTCCGAGAGATATTTATTTGAATTTTTAAATAACTAATTATTTGTGGTATTTGTGTTGTGTGATTGTTGTGGCGGTTGCATTGATTCTAAATAATTGTAAACCAACGGTCTTTTGTTTTTTAAATTAGTGGTGGTGTAAGTTGACATTCTACTTTGAGGACCATTTAACAGTTCCCATTCATTCCATTTAACTTCATGTAATGGTTGTGATAAAATCAAAATGTCTCTGGATTTATCATCATTGTAACTCCAATTTGAATACTTATTTTCAGGACCTTTAATGTCAAGTATTTTGTGAAAAATTATTTTATTTTTGTGAAAATAAAATGCAAAATAATCTCCGATTTTAGATTTGTTGTATTGTCCATCAGACCACCTCCATATATTTTTGGAAATAAGTTCATTGTAGTAAATCACGGATATGTGGTTTTTTTTTGATACTGAAATTGGAGTAAATGTTATTTCAAATGGTGCGGTCATTTTATTATCATAATTAGTTATTTTTAAATAATATCATAATATATTATAACATACAACATATCATAATATATATGAAAAATACAGGTGAACGTTCTGCATTATCGAAACTTAAAAGTCAATGGCAAGTTGTGCCCGTATTTTTATCAGGAATTGTACTGATTATGCTATTGATAAATGACCTACAAATACCAACACCTCCTACAAATTCGGTTTTATATATTGAATATTTACTTTCTTTTGTAGCAAGTTTTATATTGTTTTTTTGGTTGTTGTATCCAATCATAACAAATGTGCAATATTTTCTTAATCCTGGAAAGAATGTCACCATTAACATAAAGGTATATTTATTTTATTTTATTTATACTCTTGTGTTACTATTATCAAGTCCGTTTGCGCTTTTGAGCATTCGGTTCTTTTTACAAGATGAAAAATATATAAAAATCATTTCAATATTGACAATTGTGTCGACGTTGTTTAGTCTGTATTTTACCTTTGGCGTTGCAACTCACTGATATAATTTTACGGATTATAAATAATAATATTATTATTATATATAAAACCAAATGTATAAAAATAAAAAATCAAGAAAGTATCTTAATAAAAGAATGCGCATGAAAAATAAAACAAAAACAATGCAAAAAAGATTGAGAAAATTAAAGCGTGGTGGGAATCCAGAAGGAGATCGTCCACCTCCTCGTCCGGCACCTCCGCCCTTTGTTTTGGATAATGCGTTAGTAGCACAAGTTCAAGCAGAAATCGCAAGGTTGGATGCAGTACTTAATAATAATAATGTACAAGGTGCTTGGTTGTTTTTGGGAGTAATTATCCATTATTTTAGAACAGTTTTGGCTAACTATATGCAAAGTTCTAATAATATTAGGGGTAATCAAATGGTTAATTTATTAAACCAAATGTTAGCACAATCACAGGTTGTAATTGCTGGAATTAATCTAGATGCTATGCGACTACTTTCAGAACAAATCGGCGATAATGTTTTGTTGGCAAATGGTGACGATGAAATGTATAATTAAATATAATTTAAAGATAACGGAGATAATTACTGTGAATCATTTATTGCGTGCACACTCTATAATAAAGCGAACTTATGGCTGATTTACTTGGTCTGTCGATGCTGCACACTTCGCCCGGTCTCATTCCAATTGCCAATGCGACGGGGTCATATCTTGAAATATCCGGAAGCTGAGATTTTTCCATCACATTGTATTTCTTCATCATTTCGCCAACTTCGTCGTTGCTTAAAATTGTGTGAGTGGGAACGTACTGGTGGTTCAATATATTGAACTGCAAGCGGTCTAGTGATAGTAGCACAATAAAACGTCCCTGTAAAGACAATTGATTCAAGACCTGATTCATGGTTTTGATTTCTTGTTTTGTAATAATAATCAGTGTGTCTTTTTCCGTGAGAACGGTGTCGTTGGCATTTGCAGATAATCCCGTTCCGCCAATCTCTCCGCCAACTCCTAAAACATACAAGTCTTCGATTAAATCATTAATGTGACTCACACTCAATGTTTTCTCTAAATGAAATTTAACATATGTTTTTTTATTTTCTGTTTCAACAACATCTTTATCTTTTTTGCCCTTTTCGCCCTTTGATTTTGACCCCTTTGATTTTTGTTCTCCTTTTATTTCAATCAACATGTCGAGTTGTTTGTGAGTGCACATGGCATTTACTTCATTCACGCCGAAATTTGCGTATCCTTCCACATCATACCCTCTTGTAGAGAGCAGCTCTAATAATGTTTTTCTTGCAGTATAAAGACGGGAAATAGTTTTGCTTGCATTTGACGCCATCGTTTACTAATGTGATATGTGTGGTCTCTAATTTAATATAAATATATATTATTGTAATTTTAATTCAATTTTTTATTTATTTATTTAATTGTAATGTTTTTTAAATAAATAATAAGTAAAATAAAAAAATAAAAAAGATTCAAATTCTAAAAGGTGTAAATGTTTCAATGTTTCAATGTTTCAATGTTTCAATGTTTCAATGTTTCAACGTTTCAACGTTTCAATGTTTCAATGTTTCAACGTTTCAATGTTTCAATGTTTCAATGTTTCAATTTCAACATTATTGAATGTCAACATGAGTCAAAAAGTGCCGCCTGCAACACATTTTTGTGAATCCAATGTCATCAAGCACTTGTCCTTCGGGTGTTTTTTTTATATTATGCCTTGTTAAATAAAGAACCTTGTCAATTGACACATCGTCGCCGCCAGGCTGTTCTTCAAGTTTCTTCTCTCGAACTTTGTTGAGGTAATACCTATACTTGTCGGCGATCACTTTTCCGCACGTTACGCATTTCACTGGGATTATCATGTCTTTGTGGTCTGTGTGTCTTTGTGTCTGGTTGTGTCTGTGTTCTCTCGAGTTTGTTGTTGATATAAATATATATATATTTTTATATCAATTTTTATTTTAATCAAATGTTGTGGAAATAATATAAAACATAAAATTATTTTATTGTACACACTTGCTTCCGATTCCTGCATTACCCTTGTAGTAGTAACAATCAATGTCTATTTTTTTACCGGCACCATCATATTTAAATGTAATGCCGCTCTTATCTCCTGCGCGACATTTTCCGTCGGGGTTGTCGCTTGTAACTGCCCACCCGCAACAGTCCGTGTTTAAACACGATGATTTCTCAAAAGCGCCACATTCACTGTCGAGTTCGGTCATCGGGCTATTTTTTGTTGCGTGCATTTTACAGAACTCAGATTTTAATTTGGTTTCGAGGTCAACGGGTAGAGGGGTTATTAAATCATTTTTTAAACCCGCATTGTCATCTTCATCCGCATTGTTATTAACCATGCCTTCAATGACAACTGTCTTAGACCTGCCCATTGGTTGAGAACTCAAGTCAATATCGGTCATTTTAATATAAACCAAAATTCCAAACATAACAATCATTATTCCAGAAATATATGCGAAATTATCATAAGTGAATGTGAATATCAAACCGATGTATGATAATAAATATGTAAATATGTTGTCAACTTCAGGCTGTTCTTGAGAAGATGGTGCAGATGACAACGACGGTAAAACTGATTTTATGCTATCCATTTATTTGCACGTTTTTATAATTATTTGACACTTGTATATAATTATATAACATTATTAAACAACTAAACAATATAAAAATAATTATATTTAATTATTTTTTGATTTTTTTGATTTTGACTTTTTTGATTTTGACTTTTTTGATTTTGACTTTTTTGATTTTGACTTTTTTGATTTTGTCCTCCTTCTTTTCATTCTTCTTGACTTTTTTAAAGTCGGAATTTTATAACTAACAAAACATATCGCAGTAAATACTGACCCGTGTTCTTTTGTGACATCTAAATTCTCATATTCAAAAATTTTACCCGGATGGATTTTATAACCATTGTCTGTAATATTATCCTTGTACAGTTTAAGATTTCCGCCCCCTTTTAATTTCCCGTATCCTCTTCTCTCAATGATGCCAGTAATAGATTCGGCTAAAGAAGATTCTGCATCTTGTTTTGTTCCTGAACCTGCATATTCTACAGCAAACCCGCCTAAATATTTCCCTTTGGGGTCAATTACGGACGTGGTGATTACGGCGGCGCTTATTTTTGAACCTTTTTTTCCGTTTGATTGCGCTTTAATGCATTCAAGTACTTCGCCCCACTGAAGTCGTTTTAGTCCCTCTTCTTTCGATATTTGTTTTGAATCGGTCGGCATTACGCTCGTGTATTCAATTATATTTGCATTTTGTATTCCTGCTTCAAACAGCGCGGCATCATAAGAACCAGTTTCATATGGTAGTCCTTCTGACCCAGCATTTGATTCTCCTTTTCCTTTTGTTATAAAATATTCATATGGAACCCGGTTACCTAAAATTATCATAATGATGAATTTTTTGTATATATAATATACAAATATAATATTTATAATGTATGTTACATGTTGTTCGCCCATTCATGAAAGTTTGTTTCGCTACTAGGGGCGTGACTGGTTGCCCTAAGAATATACCCGCCTCCATTGCCCGTTGTTAAAACGCGCCTGAACTGTTGGCCGCCTGTTCCATGCATTTTTAAATGACACGATTCACAAACCGTCATTAAATTTGCAGGATGATTTTTATGGAAATGTTTAATAAAATTGGCTTCATCGGCTTCTTTTTGGTGCTGCAAATGATGCACTTCCTCTCCCAAATTCTGTTTGCACAATTCGCACATTCCTTTTATTTTATGCGCGTTGAAGTGACTCGGTTTGAAATTCAAATCTCCGGTTTGTTTTTTGTCGCGGTATTTTAGCCGAATGTCATTCGCCATTTTCAAGAAATCGTCGGGCAAGTGCAGCGACTTGCACACCTCCAGCCCATACATGCTGGGACCGGCTCCGTCGCGCAACTTTCGATCATATATCAGCACGTCGCGCGCCCTGTCATACGTTACTGCCATGTGTTTTGTAACGAGGCCGCCGCCGACACCGCTATCCAGTTGCATTTGCGCAATTTCTTCGTAATCAACAATTTCGTGCATGTGAGTCGCAAAAATAAAACAACTTTTTAGCGCGTGCAGCTTTTGCAATCCGGCAACAAAAATACTGATTGCAGAGTCGATTTCTGTGCCTGAACACAGCTCGTCTCCTAAAATCAAGCTGTTTGGGTCGGCGCATTTTAAAATAACCCGCAGTTCCGACATTTCCACCGCGAATGTAGACATGCCTTTGAATAAATTATCGTTTCCTAAAATTCGCGTCATGACATTCGTGTACGGAGAATACGTAAATGACGAACACGGCACATACAGCCCGGACTGAGCCATAATGATGCAAATTCCTAGAGCGCGAATAAGGCTCGTTTTTCCAACAGCATTCGTTCCGTAAAGCAGCATGCCGCGCTCACCGAGTCCTAGCGAAATGTCGTTGCAAACATACAGCTCGTCCTCATTGATTTGCTCGATCAAACAGTGGCGGATATCGCGCGCATCCACAAATGAGGCTACTGTCGTTTCTGTTGTTTCATTTTCTTTTTCGCAGGTGTTTTGTTTTATCGCAGGTTTGCAATACTTGTACGTGCAAGCAACGTGCGCCTGATTTTGCATCAAGTCAACATCGGTTACAAAAGAAATAACTGTCTGAAATGATTCTTGATGTTCCTTTAACCTGGATACAAATGCGCTGAAAATAGCCCCGATTTCGTCCCGTATTTTACCCCTTGTCTGACTAATGGAGCTACACACGCTGTGTATTTTTTCATGAATAAATGTAACCGCGCTGTTTCCCGCCTTGACAAATTGTAACAACGATAAATCGAAATCGAATGTTTTCAATGCGTTGCAATCAATTGATTTATAACTCAATGTGGAAACGCACTGTTTTGCCTTGACTCGTTTTGCAATTTGGTCGAGAAGAATTTTGCTGCGCCGGTCGGTCGTTTGAAGGCTTAATCCTAGCTTTTCAGTTTCGTGCCTTTTTACAAATTCTTTTTCTTTTCCTCCGGCGGCAACGGTAACCGTTTTCTCTCCGAGCGCAACGATCTCGTTGCAGTGCGCGCGAATGGACTCAAAGATGGCAAATCCGTCTTCGTGCGCAATAAACATGGCATCGAGCTCTTTGCTTATTCCCGGTTGAATAAAACAATCTTCATATTTTAAATCAAAATCGAGAGAATCAATAGTTTTACATTTTTCAATAATAAAATGTGAATCAATTTCTTTTTTTATTTTTGCGCAGAATTCTGTTATTCTCTCTGGACACGCATCTGCATTTACATATTTCAGAAGCGTTTGGTCGCATTTGACGCCTTTATACATTTCATTTGTAATTTGGAGACTTGTATAAAGAACGTGGAGAGATTTTGGATAAATCTTTCCCAGATAAATCTTTCGATGCAGTTTTTCAATGTCCTTTACATTTTCGAGCACCTCTCTCCATTTTAAATAATTTATCGTTTTTGATGATTTTGTCAACAAGAGCACATATTCTGTAATGTCGTATTCGCGCTGAATTGCAGCCACGTTGAAAGATGGGTGCAACAGCCGGTAATAAAATCGTCTTGCTCCCATCGGTGTTTTGCAATGATTTAATAAACGGTACACTGACGAACACTTTCCCATTTTGGAACCGGAGCCAACAGAATCAATAATATTCAACTGTTCAAGTGTGTGGTTTGCTAGAATCATTCGGTCTGTTTTATTTTCAAAATCAGGTTCTGTTATTTTGTGAGTTAAATGCGGATTGTGTTCATGCATGAAATGAAGAAGAAACGTGAATGATTGAATTGCTAATTCATACGCGGAATAAGATTGAAAAATAGAATTGCAAACATGAAATGAAAAGAACTTTCCCAACATTTCTTTGCGATAGGTTTGCTTTTGACAGTTTTTTGCTTGAATATAAAATGGGTGTGATTGTGCTGACTGTGTAGATTGTGTGTCAACCAGGTGAATCGGGTTGGCACAAGCGCGAATGTTTGCGAAATTAATAATGTCTTGAATATCGTTTGTAGAGAGATTGGAAATAATAATAACTTCATTGGGTTGAAAAGAAGAAATAAATCTCTCTAATTCATCATAGGTTGTTTGATTATGGCGCGCATTTATTTCAGATTCGCATTCGAAGCATGTTGTTCTTCCAGTGTAAATGTCAATATTTGACATGCCTATAATAATTTTTGAACCGACGGATCCAATATTGACGCGCTCAATCCAAAAACAGCACGTGTTATTAGAGAGACAACACACTGCAGAATCAGAATCATTCGAAAAAAATGTGCCCGGCGAATAAATACAATGCAAACTTCGCGTTGTATTTGAACCTTGTCCGTCTTGCACGTATACAATTATTGTGTAACCTAGCTCCTGCATCTTTTTCACATATCTCTCCAAACTATAATCTCTGAAATTGCAGGAAAATGGAAATCCTGCCATGCACCTGCCATTTGTAATCGAACAATTCAAGTCACAAGTGGAACAAAATTCCTTCATATTCGCATCTGTCATATTACCATTTGAATCTGTTTTTGAATAACATTCGAAAAATGAACCGACCTGCATTAATAAAATCGTTTTTTTTCCATATTTATGCGCGTATTCACTAGATAAGCGGAAATACTCGTCTGTTAATGCCATGTTGATGTATGTGACTTTTTGTGATGATACAAGCTATTATAATTATGCTGTTAAATCTAAGTCATTTCAATATATTATGTGGGAGGCGGCGGAATTAAAATTTCCTTGTTTCATTATCATTCATGTAGTTGTGCATGAATGTGTCACCACCCGTGTTTGTAATGTCTCCCGTCATGTTGGATTCTTCAAACATTGTTCGTAAAACATTGGATGGAGCTGTGGACCCAAGTTTTAAAAGATTATTTTTAATTAGCGCATTTTTTACATCATGAATTGGAACATTTTTTAATTCACGTTGTGCATTTTGAATTATTTTTCTGGTTTTATTATTTTTAATTAGAATACTTATTGTTTTTCCATGTTTTCCAAGTTTATATTTTTTAATTGTGGTTTTTCTTCGAACTTGTTTGAGTTTTCTTGGCTGTGGTTTTTTCATCTTTTTATGGTTTGTTTTTTTTAGACCACTTTTGTGGTTGTTATTACCATTATCATTGTTGTTAATGTTGAATGAATGTTTTTTTAATGTTTTATTATAATATTGTCTGTAAGATGGCTTTGTTCCGCCTTTCAATGCTCCATATGGCACATCATTTGATTTAAAATATACAGAGTCAGAATTCACATAATCATTGTCATTATTATTCGTTTCATTATTTTCATTTTCATTATTTTCATTCGTTTCATTATTTTCATTACCAATGTAATTTTCATATTTCAAAGATGAACGAGGTGGCGGAAGCGGTGGAGGTGGCGGA
>Ga0315276_10001760_pt1 | contig 19489 bp, 15 predicted proteins | sample YL17G05_0_MG_FD_204542 | JGI IMG/M metagenome (GOLD analysis project Ga0315276, IMG submission 204542) | Sediment microbial communities from Yellowstone Lake, YNP, Wyoming, USA - YL17G05_0 | ecosystem: Environmental > Aquatic > Freshwater > Lake > Sediment | place: USA: Wyoming | collected... | reverse complement strand
CGCCTCGCTGTTCGCGCTCTCCTTCATCGACCTCGACACCTGGCTCCTCCCGCACGTCATCACGGTCCCACTCCTCCTCGCCGGTCTTGGGCTCTCGGCCGTGGCCCTCACCGCGGCGCCCTCCTTCCTCTCGTCAGCCGGCGGTGCGGGGGCGGGATGGCTCTCCTTCGCAGCCGTCTCCGTCATCGGCGAGAAGGTGATGAAGAAGGAGGCGCTCGGGTTTGGCGACGTCTGGCTCCTCGGTGGCATCGGCGCCTGGCTCGGGCTCGCCGGGCTCCTGCCGGTCGTCCTCCTGGCGTCGATCCAGGGAGCGGTCGTGGGGCTTGCGCTCCTGGCAGCGGGTCGCGGACAACCGGGGCCGGCGGCGCCGGTGGAGCCCCCTCTGCAGCCCGTGGCTGCGCCGGTCAACGACCCCGACGCCGACTGGGTGCCGCCTCGAAACGCCGTTCCCTTCGGCCCGTTCCTCGCCGCCGGCGCGCTGGAGTGGCTCTGGCTGCAGGGCTGGCTTGCCGACGTCGTTCCCGCATTGTCGCTCTTTCGGTGAAACGAGATGGCCCGGGGAACCCGCACGCTTCTCGTCCTCTCCGTCGCCTCCGCCGTGGCGGCCGGCGCCGCTCTGCTCGCGGCGGCGGCCATGGCGCTCTCCGCCTCCGGTCGCGCGACGCCCGCGGCCCTCGCCGCCGTGGGTCTCGGAATCGCCATCTTCGTGATCTGGGGCGCATCCTCCATGCTGGTGCGGCGCGTCGCCCGCCCGGTAGAGCGGGTCCTCGCCGCTGCCCGAGACCTACGGTCCGCTGCCCCCGGGGAGCTCCCGGTCCTGGGCGACAGCGGTCTCGGGCTCGATCAGGCGGCGCTCGCCTTCGAGCGGACCGCCGCCGCCCTCGGCGAGGAGCGGGCCCGGCTGGCCGGCAAGGTGGCCGAGCTGACCACGGCGAACGCGGCGCTGGCCGAGGCGCGCGCCTCGCTGGCACGATCGGAGAAGCTCGCCACCGTTGGCCGGCTCGCGGCTGGCGTGGCCCACGAGGTGGGGAACCCGCTCGGCGCCGTGTCGGGCTACGCCGAGCTGGCGCGGGCCCGGCTGCCGGCGGACGCCGACCCCCAGGTGCGAGACGCCCTCGACCGGATCGCCGCCGCGGCGGATCGGATCGACCGGATCGTGCGCGACCTTCTCGACTTCGCGCGGCCGGTCCCGCTCGAGCTCCGCCCGGTGACGGTGGCGAGCGCGGTCGATGCCGCGCTGCGGCTGGCCACCGTTCAATCGCGTTTCAAGGGGGTCGAGGTGAGCGTCGACATCCCAGGAGACCTGCCGCCAGTGCTCGCCGAGGAGCGCCACCTCTCGCAGGTGCTCCTGAACCTCCTGCTCAACGCCGGCGACGCGGTGGAGGGCCAGGGCCGGGTCCGGGTGGTGGCCCGCCGGCTTGCCGACCAGGTGGAACTGGTGGTGTCGGACAGTGGCCCCGGGATCGCCCCGGACGATCTGCCCCGCATCTTCGACCCGTTCTTCACCACCAAGGAGCCAGGGGAGGGGAGCGGTCTCGGCCTCGCCATCTGCCACTCCATCGTCCAGTCCCTGGGCGGGACGATCGACGTCGCGAGCCCGCCCGGCGGTGGGGCGGCGTTCGTCCTCCGGCTCCGCGCCGCGTGCTAGGGTCGCCCCGTGCCCTTCAACCACGTCCTCGTCGTCGACGACGAAGAGTCGATGCGGCACCTGCTCAGCGTGATCCTGACCGATCGCGGCTACGAGGTGCGGGCGGTCTCGAACGGGGAGGACGCGCTCCGCGAGCTCTCGGCCCGCGACTACGACCTCGTCCTCTCCGACGTCCGCATGCCCCGCATGGACGGCCTCGTGCTCCTGCGCCGGGCCCTCGAGCTCCACCCGGACCTCACCTTCATCGTCATGAGCGCCTACGGGACGCACGACACCGCCATCGAGGCCATGAAGGCGGGCGCCTACGACTACGTCTCGAAGCCCTTCAAGCCCGACGAGGTGGTGCTGGTCCTGCGCAAGGCCGAGGAGCGGCTGCGCCTCTCCCGCGAGAACCGGCGTCTGCGTTCGGAGCTCGCGGCCGGCTTCCGGATCGAGAACTTCATCGGGTCGTCCCCCGCGCTGCAGGAGATGCTCGGCCAGGTACGCAAGGTGGCGCCCACCAAGACCACGGTGCTCCTCACCGGGGAATCGGGCACCGGGAAGGAGCTGGTGGCCCGCGCCCTCCACGAGCTCTCGCCGCGCGCGGCCATGCCCTTCGTGGCGGTCAACTGCGGCGCCATCCCCGCCGAGCTGCTCGAGTCCGAGCTCTTCGGTCACGTTCGCGGGGCCTTCACAGACGCCTCTCGCGACAAGAAGGGGCTGGCCGCCGAGGCCGACGGCGGGACGCTCTTCCTGGACGAGATCGGCGAGCTTCCCCTTGCGCTGCAAGTGAAGCTCCTGCGCTTCCTGGAGGACGAGCAGGTGCGCCGGGTCGGCGACACCCGCTCGGAGAGGGTGGACGTGCGGGTGGTGGCGGCCACCGCCCGCGACCTCGCACGCGCGGTGAAGGAGGGGCAGTTTCGCGAGGACCTCTTCTACCGGCTCAACGTGGTGAACGTCCGGCTGCCGCCGCTGCGGGAGCGCCCCGACGACGTTCCGGCCCTCGTCGAGCACTTCCTCGCCAAGTACCGCCGCCTGCGCCCGGAGGCGCCGCTGACCGGCGTGTCCCCCCAGGCCCTCGAGGTCCTCCGTTCCCACCGCTGGCCCGGGAACGTCCGGGAGCTCGAGCACGCGGTGGAGAGGGCGGTGGTGCTGGCCGACGGTCCGCTGGTCCAGGAGGACGACCTGCCGGACGAGGTCCGGGCCGCACCTGCCCCGGCGGCCCTTGCACCCGGCCGGGACCTTTCCGTGAAGCGGGCCTTCCGTTCCCTGGAGGAGCAGTTCATCCGCGCCGCCCTCGACCGGACGGGCGGAAACCGAACCCGGGCGGCCGAACTGCTCGACCTCTCGTACCGGGCGCTCCTCTACAAGATCAAGGAGTACGGGATCGAGGCCTGACCCGTCTTGGACCAATCATGACGCATCAGAGACCCATCATTCATCCACCAATGTGGTACACGGGCCGACATTGGAACTCTGCAGATTTCTTGATCTGTGAACGAGGACCGGCGTACCTTGGCGCAACGATGCCCGTGCGTGGCTCATCCACCTTGCTCCACCGCGCCGCCAACAACGTGCGGCGCCTTCGCGAGGATCTGCTCCTGACCAAGGCCGAGCTGGCCCGCAAGGCCGGCGTCTCTGCACTCACGGTGACTCGCGTCGAGCGGGGCGCCGAGTGCCGCGTCGACACCAAGCGGAAGATCATCCTGGCCCTGGGGCTGCAGCCCACGGACAAGGAAGCGGTCTTCGGCAATCTCGCATCCCGCCGGACCGAAGCTCCCGCCTTCGCGGGCCGGAAGAGGTCGTAGGGGGAATCGATGGCGAAGAACAAGCTGGCCCTCGGCCTCGACATCGGCTCCTCGAGCGTGAAGCTCGCGCAGCTCACGGAGGGGAAGCGCGGTCACAAGCTCCTCGCCTGGGGAGAGGCGCCGCTTCCGCCCGAGGCCGTCGTCGACAACCAGCTCATGAACTCCTCGGCCATCGTCCAGGCCATCCGGGAGCTGGTGGCGCAGCAGAAGGTGAAGATCAAGGACGTGGCCATCGGCGTCCGCGGCCACTCGGTCATCATCAAGCGCATCTCCATGCCCTTCATGTCGCAGGAGGACCTGGACGAGTCGATCCAGTGGGAGGCGGAGCAGTACATCCCCTTCGACGTGAAGGACGTGAACATCGACACCCAGATCCTGACGCCCCAGGCCGACGCGGCCGGGCAGATGGACGTCCTCCTGGTCGCCGCCAAGAAGGACATGATCAACGACTTCACCTCGGTCTGCGCCGAGGCCGGGCTGACCGTCACGGTGGTCGACGTGGACGCCTTCGCGGCGCAGAACGCCTTCGAGGCCAACTACCCGCAGACTCCTGGCCAGCCGGTGGTGCTCATCAACGTGGGCGCGGCGGTCACCAACATCAACATCGTCCACAACGGGATGGCCACCTTCACCCGCGACATCACCGTGGGGGGCAACGCCTTCACCGAGGAGATCCAGAAGCAGCTCAACATCTCCGCGGAGGAGGCCGAGGCCCTCAAGGTGGGAGGGCATGGCGAGAGCGATGCCGTCGTCCCGCAGGAGGTCGAGCGGGTCATCCAGGGCGTCGCCGACCAGATGGGCGGCGAGATCCAGCGGTCGCTCGACTTCCACGCCGCCACCGCGCCGGACATCCACATCACCCGGGTCTACCTGTCCGGCGGAACGGCGCGGATCCCGGCCCTCTACAAGGTGATCGAGCAGCGGGCCGGGGTGCCGGTGGAGGTCATGAACCCCTTCAAGAACATCGAGGTCGACAACCGCAAGTTCGACCCGGCCGTGATCATGAACGCCGCGCCCGCAGCGGCGGTGGCCATCGGCCTCGCGCTCCGCCGCCCCGGAGACAAGTAGCCATGATCCGCATCAACCTACTGGCCGTCCGGGTCTCGAAGAAGAAGGTCGCCGGGAGGCAGCAGCTCCTCCTCCTGACCCTCCTCGTCGTCATCGCAGTCATCGCCAACTGGGTGTGGGCCTCCTCCCGGGCCGGCGACCTGGCCACGCGCGAGAACAAGGTCAAGCGCACCAGGGACGAGATCGTGCAGCTCGACCGGATCATCGGCGAGGTGAAGGACATCAAGGCCCAGCAGGCTGCGCTCAAGGAGAAGCTCGACATTCTCGAGAGGCTCAAGGCCGGCCGCTCCGGACCGGTCAAGCTCCTCGACCAGCTCGCGCAGATCATGCCGACCCGCCTGGAGGTCCGGAAGATGGAGGAGAAGGGCGGGGCCGTCGTCTTCGACGGCTCGGGCGCCACCATCGACGACGTCTCGGCCTTCATGACGGCGCTCCAGCAGACGCCCTACTTCTCCAAGGTCGAGCTGAAGAAGACCACCGCCGTCACCCGCGGCGGGATGCGCATCGTCGACTTCATCGTCACCGCGCAGGCCAACTACACGCCCGGTGCTTCCGCGCCCGCGGCGCCGGCGAAGAGGTAGGGCCATGGACCGGATCTTCGACGCAATCGCCCGGGCGCCCATGGCCGCGAAAGCCGGCGTCGTCGCGGCCATCGTGGTGCTGATCACCGTCCTCAACTACTTCGTGATCTCCCTGCCCACCTTCGGGCCCTCCATCTCCGAGACCGAGCAGCGCATCGCCCGGACCGACGCCGAGCAGAAGCGGCTCGACAACGACCTCATCGAGAAGACGGCCATCGCCAACAACCTGAACCAGTTCCGGCGCGAGAAGGAGCTGCTCGAGCAGCGGTTGCAGGAGGCGCTGGCCGAGCTGCCCGAGGAGAAGAAGATCGACGAGCTCCTCCAGCTCTTCCAGGAGCGAGCCCGCAAGGCCGGCCTGGAGATCTCGACGATCGAGCCCGCTGCCGTGGTGAACGAGGGCTTCTACGCCCGGGTGCCCATCAACATGGCCGTCACCGGGAACTTCAACGAGGTCGTCACCTTCTTCGACTCGCTGTCCCGGCTGCGCCGCATCGTGAACGTGAACAACATCGCCCTCGACGCTCCCAAGGATACGGGGGGGAAGGTCATCCTGAACGCGAGGTTCCTGGTCACCACCTTCATGTTCGTCCAGCCCCAGGCCGCTCCGGCCAAGGCGGGCGCCGCGGGGGGGAAGCCATGAACCGCCCGGTCCTCGCGCTCCTCGCCCTGACGGCCCTTGTTGCTGGGGCCTGCGGCGAGCAGAAGAGCGCCACGCCCAAGGCGGCTGCGCCGGCCGCGGCCAAGCCCGTCGCAGCACCCGCCGCCCCGGCGGCGCCCGCCCCGGAGGCCGAGGTGGCCTACTCCTCGGTCGGCAAGCGGGACCCGTTCAAGAGCTTCCTGGGCGACCTGCGTGCCACGACCGGCGCGGTGGTCACCCGCTGCAACACGCCGCTGGGTCGCTTCGAGCTCGACCAGCTCCGGCTGGTCGCCGTGATCACCGGTCTCGCCGACCCGCTGGCCATGGTCGAGGCGCCCACGGGGGTGGGGTACGCCATCCGAAAGGGCGCCTGCATCGGGAAGAACGGCGGGGTGGTGGCGACCATCCGCACCGGAGAGGTCGTGGTGACGGAGTGGGCGATGCGTGCCGACGGGACGCGAGAGAAGACAGAGACCGCCCTCCGGCTTCCCAAGGAACAGTCGCTGAACCTCGAGGAGTAGCGCGATGCGGAACCACAGCCAGATCGTTGCCGGAATCGCCCTTGCCGGGCTGCTCGCATGGCCCGAGTCGGGTGGAGCGGCCCCTCCAGGCCCCAACGTCATCCGCGCCGTGGACGTCGCCGACCGCGACGGCTCCGTCGAGGTGGAGATCCGGGCCACCCGCGCCCCGAGCTACACCGTCTTCAAGCTGCAGGACCCGCCCCGGCTGGTGGTGGACGTCTCCGGCGGGGACGTCTCCGGCGTGGCCTCGCCCATCCGCGTGGACCGCGGTGGCGTCGCCTCGGTGAGCACGGCCCAGTACCAGGACGAGAAGACCAGCGTCGGCCGGATCGTCATCGCCCTCGACTCCGCCGCCCGCTACGAGGTCTCCCCGCAGGGCGACACGGTCCGCGTGAAGGTCCTGGCCGGCGTCGTCGCCCGCGAGGCCGTGGCCACCTCCGAACCCGCGCCGGTCGCGGTCGCTCCCGCGGCGCCGGCGGCACAGCGCGACGACCACGTGGTCGCCAGGCGCGTCGAAGAGTCCAGCTCGACGAAGGTCGCCACCGCCATCACCGGCGTGCGCGTCCAGGGCGACGCGGTCGTCGTCCAGACGAACGGCCCGGTGGGCACCTACGAGGTCATCGAGCTCCGCGACCCGCCCCGCCTCGCCATCGACCTCCCCGGCGTCCAGGATGCGCCCCGCCATGCCGTCCCGGCCGGCGCCGGCTTCACCCAGGTCCGGTTCGGCCGCGACGCAGACAAGGTGCGCGTGGTGCTCGACGCGTCGGGCGACCTCCGCGGCGCCCAGGTGAAACGCACCGCCCAGGGGCTCTCCATTCGCTCGGGCAGCCACGTGACGGCCGCGGTCGCAGCGCCGGCGGTCGAACCGCGGGTCGTCGCGTCCGTTTCCGCGGCGGAGCCCGGGCTGGCAGCCATCCGGGAGATCAAGGTGACCCAGTCGGGCAGCACGGCCCGCATCGAGGTGGCCGGCAAGGCCGAGCACACGGTCTCGCGTCCGGACGCCCGCACGCTGGTCCTCACCCTCGACGGCGCCCAGTTGCCGAAGCGGCTGGAACGCTCGGTGGACACGAGTGGGGTCTCTGGCCCACTCCTCATGGTCTCCTCCTTCAACCAGCCCTCCGGCCGGGTTCGCGTGGTGGCCACGCTCCGCGGCGACGCCACCGAACAGGTGATCGAGACGGCCAAGGGGCTCGTCTGGACCGTGGTGGCCGGAGAGGTGGAGCGCCACTCCGCCGAGGAGGCTCCGGCGGTCAGCGCCTCGGTCGGTGCCCAGGCTGCAGGCTTCGGCGGCGCGGCTCCCGACTACGCCCTGCTCGGCGCCCCCGGCCAGAAGCAGTACTCCGGCCAGCGCATCACCCTCGATTTCCACGACATCGACGTCCGCAACCTGCTCCGCCTGCTCGCCGACGTGTCGAAGAAGAACATCGTCGTCGCCGACGACGTGACGGGAAAGATCACGGTGGCGCTGCGCAACGTCCCCTGGGACCAGGCGCTCGACATCGTGCTCACCTCGAAGGGGCTCGGCAAGCAGGAGGTCGGAAACGTCATCCGGATCGCCAAGTACGAGGTCATCGCCAAGGAGGAGGCGGCCAAGCTCGAGGCCGCGAAGAACCGCCAGATCCTCCTGCCCCTCAAGGTCCGCATCATCCCGGTGAACTTCTCCACCGCCGCCGACCTGGCGCGGCAGGTGAAGGACGTGCTCACCGATCGCGGCACCGTGACCGTCGACGAGCGGACCAACGTGCTCATCGTGAAGGACACCCAGGAGGCGCTGGCCCGGGCCGAGGGGCTGGTCCGCAACCTCGACACCGAGACCCCCGGCGTGCTCATCGAGAGCCGCATCGTGGAGGCGCAGTCCAACTTCGCCCAGGCCATCGGCGTGCAGTGGGGCGGGAACATGGGCTTCAGCCCGGCCACCGGCAACGGCTTGCCCGTGGCCTTCCCCAACGTGATGACCGGCACCGGCGCCGCCGGCCAGGCCCCCAACCAGGGAAACCAGTCGACGCCAAACTACGCCATCAACCTGCCCGCCCCGGTCGGCCAGGGCTCGGGCGGCGGCATCGGCCTGGTCTTCGGCTCGGCCAACGGCGCCTTCAACCTGAACCTCCGCCTCACCGCGCTGGAGCGCAAGGGCATGGTGAAGACCATCTCGGCCCCCAAGATCGCCACGCTCGACAACAAGGAAGCCACCATCTCGCAGGGTCAGTCGATCCCGTTCTCGCAGGTGTCGGCGTCCGGCGTGAACACGACCTTCGTCGAGGCGCTGCTCGAGCTCAAGGTGACCCCGCACGTGACGGCGGACGGCTCCATCCTCATGAAGATCAAGGCCACCAACAACAAGCCCGACCCGAGCCTGACCGGTGCCAACGGCCAGCCGTCGATCACCAAGCGGCAGGCCGAGACCACCGTGCTGGTGAAGGACGGCGACACCACCGTCATCGGCGGCATCTACACCCGGGCGACCTCGAGCACGACCAGTTCCGTGCCGTTCCTGGGCGACATCCCCATCCTGGGCTTCTTCTTCAAGTCCAAGGCCGAGGACGACGCCCACACCGAACTGCTCATCTTCATCACCCCGCGTGTGCTGAACCGCCAGTCGATGGTGGGCGGCCCCACGCCGGTGGCGAACTAGGAGACGGCCATGAAGACCCGAACCCTCGCCGCCGCCGCCATCGCCCTCGGGCTCTCCGCCTGCTCGGCCGAGTTCAGCCCGGTGGGCATCTTCGAGATCTGCAAGCCGCCGGACCCCGATACCGCGAACGGGTCGTGCCTGTATCCGGCCACCTGCGATGCGGGCCTGGCGGGCACCCCGGTGCTGGACGTGACGACTGCCCAGCTCGATTTCCGCCTCCCGGTCCAGATCGACAACTTGCTGCTCGACAATTCGCTCGCGGCCGACGGCCGCATCAACACCAACACCGCCCACATCCAGTCCTTCGAGATGACCTACTCCGGCGCCGCACTCGCGCCGTGGAACGTCCCGGCGGCCATCACCGTGCCGACTGCCGGCTCGTCTGGCGCCGTGCTGCGCCTCATCCCGGTGGCGTACTTCCCGACACTCGCGCCCGCCGGCACCGCCTCCACAAACATCGTCGTGAACGTCCGGGGGCACGGCGTCCTGGACTCCCAGGAATCCTTCACCACGGCCTGGTTCAAGGTGCCCGTGACGGTGTGCTCGGGATGCCTCGCCTCCAGCTTCGCCTGCACGGCCCCTGCGTTCCTGGTCACCTGCCCGCCGGCAGCCACGGTCGGGGGTCAGCCAGGCCAGACCGCGACCCTGGCCTGCGCCACTCTCCAGTGAACCGCCCGAGGGGGCCCGTTCCCCCGCCCGGATCCTGCCGCGCCCCGCCTTGACGGCAGGGCGTCCGGGGGCTAGAAAAGGCGCGGCTCCATGAGTCAGCGCCCGAAACCACGGGCGTTTTTCCGCAAAGGGGCAGGGCCCATGGGCTTCCGGGAGCACTTGCAGGACGTCTGCAGGGGCGTCGACGGCGCCATCGCCTGCTCGCTCATGGGGATGGACGGCATCGAGGTGGACACCCACGTCCAGTCGGACGCCGGCATCGACGTGCAGTCGATGATGGTCGAGATGACTGGAATCCTTCGCACGGCCCGCGAGGCCGCCGAGGCACACGCGGCCGGAGGGCTCGCCGAGTTCAGCCTGGGGACGGATCGACTGCTGACCGTGGGCCGGCTCGTCTCCCCCGACTATTTCATGGTGGTGGCGCTCACGCCCGGCGGAAACCAGGGCAAGGCCCGCTACCTCCTCCGGGTCACGGCGCCCCGCGTGCTCGCCGAGCTGTAAAGGAGTGACGAGACATGGGAGACACCCTCGACACCAGCGCCTTCCGGCGCGGCCTCAAGATCGAGATCGACAAGGAGCCGTGGGAGATCGTGGAGTTCCAGCACGTGAAGCCCGGCAAGGGCAGCGCCTTCGTGCGGACCCGCATCAAGAACCTGCTCAACAACCGGACCATCGACAGGACGTTCAAGTCCGGCGACGTGGTGGGCAAGCCCGACCTGGAGGAGAAGGAGATGCAGTACCTCTACAAGGAAGGCGATCACTACAACTTCATGGACAACAAGAACTTCGAGCAGACCTTCCTCACCGAAGAGCAGATGGCCGACGCCAAGAACTTCATCAAGGACAACACCACCACCCAGGTCCTCTTCTACAACGGCAAGGCGATCGGCATCGAGATCCCCAACGCCATGGACCTGCGGGTGGCGAAGTGCGACCCCGGCGTGCGGGGCGACACGGTCTCCGGAGCCACCAAGCCGGCGGTGCTCGAGACCGGCTTCATGGTCAAGGTGCCGCTCTTCATCAACGAGGGCGAGCTCCTCCGCATCGACACCCGGACAGGAGAGTACCTCACCCGCGTGGCCGGCTAGCCGGCACGCCTCACTCCACGAGCAGGGAGGCATCATGGCGAGCAAGAAGGCGGACGGCGGCAAGGAGCAGGCCGCGGGCGGCTTCACTCTCGGTGACGTAACCAGGCTGGTGGACGCGCTCGAGGACAGCGACGTTCGCACCCTCCTGTGGACGCGAGGGGGGGAGAAGATCGTCATTCGCCGCGGGCCGGCCCCGGTCGCCGTGGCCGCCCCCGCCGCGGCCGCGGCGCCCCTGCCGTTGATTGCCTCGATTGCGGCTCCGGTTCCGGCGGCCCCAGCCTCCGCCCCCAAGGCGCCGGAGAAGGCCCCGGAGAAGCCCGGTCACGTGGTGACCTCGCCCTTCGTGGGCACCTTCTACCGCGCTCCCTCGCCCGACTCGCCCGCCTTCGCCGACGTGGGCACGGTCGTGAAGAAGGGGCAGGTGCTCTGCATCGTCGAGGCCATGAAGCTCATGAACGAGATCGAGGCCGAGGTGGACGGCAAGATCACCGAGATCTTCGTCCTCAACGCGACCCCGGTGGAGTTCGGCGAGAAGCTCTTCCGCATCGAGCCAGCGTAAATGTTCAAGAAGGTGCTCATCGCCAATCGCGGCGAGATCGCGCTGCGCGTGATCCGCGCCTGCCGGGAACTGGGCATCGGGACCGTCGCGGTCCACTCGACGGCCGACGCCGACTCCCTCCACGTCCGCTTCGCCGACGAGGCGGTGTGCATCGGGCCGCCGCAGTCCAAGCAGAGCTACCTCGACGTCCGCGCGCTGCTCTCCGCGGCCGAGGTCACCGGCGCCGACGCCATCCACCCCGGGTACGGCTTCCTCTCCGAGAACCCGGCCTTCGCCGAGCTGGTCGAGAAGCTCGGGCTCAAGTTCATCGGCCCCCGATCCGAGATGCTCCGGCTCATGGGCAACAAGGTGGCGGCCCGCGAGGCCATGGAGAAGGCCGGGCTGCCGCTGCTTCCCGGCGCGCGCGGCGTGCTCCAGGACGCCGACGAGGCCGAGAAGATCGCCAGGAAGGTGGGGTTTCCGGTGATCCTCAAGGCGGCCTCCGGCGGCGGAGGGCGCGGAATGAAGATCGTTCGCGAGACCTCGGGCGTCCGCCAGGCCTTCGAGACCGCCAGCGCGGAGGCCCTGGCGGCCTTCGGCGACGGCTCCATGTACCTGGAGCGCTACATCGAGGAGCCCCGCCACATCGAGTTGCAGATGGTGGCCGACGAGCACGGCAACATCATCCACCTGGGCGAGCGCGAGTGCTCCGTGCAGCGTCGCCACCAGAAGATGATCGAGGAGGCGCCCAGCCCGGCCGTCTCTCCCGAGCTCCGGCGCGAGATGGGCGAGGTGGCGCTGCGGGCCATGCGGGACATCGGCTACAACAACGTCGGCACCATCGAGTTCCTTCTCGACGAGAAGGGCAACTTCTACTTCATGGAGATGAACACCCGCATCCAGGTGGAGCACCCGGTGACCGAGCAGGTCTACGGCCTGGACCTGGTGCGCCTCCAGATCAAGCTCGCCAACGGCGACGTGCTCGAGCGCACCCAGGAGTCGGTGGTGCCGCGCTTCCACGCCATCGAGTGCCGGGTGAACGCCGAGGATCCCCGCACCTTCGCGCCCTCGCCGGGCACCATCACCGGCTACCACCAGCCCGGCGGCTACGGCGTCCGCGTCGACACCATGGCCTACGAGGACTACAAGGTGCAGCCGTACTACGACTCGCTGGTGGCCAAGCTCATCTGCTGGGGCGACAAGCGGGAGGTGGCCATCAGCCGGATGCGCCGCGCCCTCGAGGAGTACGTCATCGAGGGGATCAAGACCAACATCCCCTTCCACAAGCGTGTCCTCGACCACCAGGGTTTCTTGAATGGGCGCTACGACACCCGGATCGTCGACCAGATCCTCACCGGGGGAGCCGACGCCCTGGCCAAGATCGAACGCTCATAAGCGGAAAATCAATTGGGATTCCGCCACCATGGAGGGTCATGTCCCTTGACCGCGGGCCACCCTTTCGTTACGCTCCTGCCGCTCCCGCACCGATCCGGTCACGCGCCCATGAGGGGCGCGGCCGAGTAGTCCCCGACGAGATCTGGTCAGCCCGATGGCGGTCGACAAGAACAAGATCATCGCCGAGGCCACCCGGCTCGTTCAGAAGGGCCAGTACGACAAGGCCCTGAAGGCCTATGACAGGATCCTCGCCGAGGATCGCAAGGAGGTTCGCATCCTCCTCAAGGTCGGCGAGATCGAGCAGAAGAAGGGCGACAACGCCGCCGCGGCCGCGACCTTCAACCAGGTCGCAGAGATCTACGGCGACCAGGGTTTCTTCCTGAAGGCGGTGGCGGTCTACAAGCAGATCGTCAAGCTCACCCCGGACGACATCCGGGTGAACGAGAAGCTGGCCGGGCTCTACCAGCAACTCGGGCTCCTGAACGACGCCACGAATCAGCTCCAGGCCGTGGCCGCCGCCCATGAGAAGGCCGGCGACCACGGGCGCCACCTCGACGTGCTCCGGCGGCTTCTCGACCTCGACCCGGAGAACATCGTCACCTGCCAGCGTCTCGGCGACCTCTACGCCAAGGCGGGCCGGACCGCCGAGGCCCTCGAGCTCTACCATCGTGCGTCGGCCCATCTGCGCGAGAACAAGCGCGGCGACGAACATCTGAAGCTCGCCGAGCGCATCTTCCTGCTCACGCCCGACGACCTGAAGCTCGCCCGCGAGCTGGCCCAGGAATACCTGGCCCGCGGAGACACCAAGAAGGCGCTGGGGAAGCTCCAGGCGTGCCACGGCGCCGACAAGCAGGACATCGACACGCTGCGGCTCATGGCCCAGGCCTTCCGCGACCTGGGGCAGGTGTCGAAGACCATCGCCGTGTACCGGGCGCTGGCCCACGTCTACGCCGAGCGCGGTCGCCGCGAGGAGTCGGCACTGACCTGGCGATTGGTGCTCGACCTTCTTCCCGACGACCCCGAGGCGAGCGAGGAGCTGACCGCAGCCGGAGGGCCGCGGGGGCCGACCGCGGCGCCGCCGGTGGGACGCCCGCCCGGCGCGGGTCCGGCCGCGACGCCCCCCCCGGTCGCAGGCGCGTTTCCACGGCCGCCCGCCAAGGTGACTCCGGTTGCGCCTCCGGTCGCGACGCGGGCGGTCGCGACGACGCCGGCGGCAGCGACGACGCCGGCGGCAGCGACGCCCATCAGCCGCCTGCTCACCGAGACCGACGTCTACCTCAAGTACGGACTGCACCAGAAGGCGCTCGACCACATCCAGAAGATCCTCGCGGAAGATGCCGAGAACCCGGATGCCCTGGAGCGGATCCGCGACATCCGCGACGCCATGGGCGACCGGCAAGGCGCGGCCGACGCGGCGGGGCGGGCGGTGCAGTCGCTCCTGGCGCGCGGGGGAGAAGGGCGCATCGAGCACGCCATCGACCGGCTGAAGCAGCTCGACCCGTCGCACGCCGAGCTGGTGGTGGAGCACGAAGAGGTGGCGGTGGAGGAGGGGGAGGTCATTCCGCCGGAGGCCGCCGAGTCGGAGCTGGAGCCCGCGGAGGCGCTTGTCCCGCCGCACGAGCAGGGTCCAGCGCCGGTGGACGAGGACGAGCCACCGGTCCTGGCGCAGGTCGACGGGGCGCCGCCGATCGACGAGGCGCCTGTCCTCGAGGTGGAGGTTGCGCCCGCCGAGCCAGCGGCACCGGAGGTCGAGCAGCCCGAGGAAGTGGACCTCTCCGACGTCGAGGAGATCGAGGCCGAGGAGATTCGTCCCGAGGCCGCCGCTGCTCCGCCGCCGCTGCCCGAGCGGGTCAGTCCAAGGCTCGAGGCCGAGCTGGAGGAGGTCGAGTTCTACGAGCGGCAGGGGTTGTTCGAGGAGGCGCTGCTGGCTGTCCGCGACCTGGCCGCCGCTCACCCGGAGCACCCGGAGGTCGAGCGGGCGAAGGCCCGGATCGAGGGGCTTGCGGAGCCCGAGGCCGAGCCGCCGCCGGTCCCCGGGCCGGAACCTGTCGCTCCCGGGCCCGAGCCGTACGCATCGACCGGCATCACCGGCATCTTCGATCTGGGCCCGGAGCTGTCGGCCGAGCTGGGGCCGGACCTGACCCCCACGCCGACCGGGGAGTTCCAGTACTCGGTCGCCGACGTCTTCGAGCAGTTCAAGCGAGGGCTCGAGAAGACCGTCCGCCCCGAGGACTCGGCCACCAAGTACGACCTGGGGATCGCCTTCCAGGAGATGGGCATGCTCGACGAGGCCCTCGAGCAGTTCCGGTCGGCCCTGGCCGGCGGGGACAGGCGCCGCGAGGTGGAGATCCTCAACATGATCGGGGTCTGCCTGGGGATGAAGGGGGAGCACCGCGAGGCGGTGGAGACCTACAGCCGGGCGCTGGCCTCCGAGTTCCTCGACGGCGACGGGGCCAAGGCCATCCAGTTCGAGCTGGGGGCGGCGCACGAGGCGCTCGGGGAGCCCGAGAACGCGCTCTGGTACTTCCAGAAGATCGCGCAGGCCGACCCGGGTTACCGCGGTGCCGGGGAGCGAGTGGCCCGGCTCGGCGGGGGTCCCGGAACGCCCCCGGACGACGGGGCCGCGGAGCCCAGCCGGCGCCCCAGCCAGAAGAACGTCAGATCCAGGTGACGCCGAGTTGGCCCACGACCCTTTGAAGGCGAGAATGCGCCCGTGAAGCGGCGCATCGCCCTCGGGTTCCTGGCCTTCCTCTTCCTCTCCATCGGAGGCGCCCTCTGGCTGGTCTCGACTCCATGGGCAGGACGGAAGCTGTGCGACCTGGCGGCGCGGAAGGCGCGGGAGGCGGCCGGGCTGGAGGTCGCCTTCGGCTCCTGCCGGGTTCGCCCGCTGCGACTCACGGTCGATCTGGGCGAGGTCAGGGTCGGCTCCCCCGGGAAGCCAGTCTTCGCGGCCGACTCGGCCTCGGTGACGCTGGCGCCCCTGCAGGCCCTCTCGAAGACCATCGCCCTCGACGAGGTGTCGGTCGTCAGACCTCGGGTGAATCTGGTGCTGCCGGCGCCCCGGCCCGGGGAGAAGCCGGCTCCCTGTCCGCCGCCGCTCCTCGGTGAATTCCACCTGCGCCGGCTCCAGGTCGAGGACGGGACCGCCAGCCTGACGCTGCCGGGAGGCGAGGAGATCACCGTCGGGCGGATCGACGTCCGGTCGAGGTCGGAATGGATTCCCACCGACATCAAGTCGCTGGCCACCGGCGCCCGCCGTAGCCTCGTGACGGTGGAGCTGGGGCCGACGCTCCTCGAGACCGGCGGCCGGCAGACCCTCCTCGACCAGGGTCACCTGGAGGCCGACCTTGCCTTCGACCTCTCCCGGCTGGCCGTGCGCGACTTCCAGGTCGAGGGCGAGGGGGTGAAGGTCTCGGCGCACGGGACGGTGAGCAACCTCTGCAAGCCGCGGCTGGGGCTGGAGGTGGAGGCCGAGGCGCCCCTGCCCGCCCTCCTGTCCCTCGCCCGCGTGCGGACCCGGTCCGCCGGAAGCGTCAGCCTGAAGGTCCAGGTCTCGGGACCGATGGAGGCGCTCGACGCCGCCGGCCAGGTGCGATTCGCCGGCGCTCGCGTGGGTCCATACACCGTGGGGGATTCCCGGGCCGTCTTCCGCCTGCGCGGAACCGATCTGGAGGTGTCGTCGGTCGAGGTCCCCTTCGCCGGAGGCGGGAGCATCACGGCCCGGGCCACGCTGCGGCTGGCCGGGCCGGCGTCGGTGGTCGCCGAGGCCGAGACCAAGCAGGTCGAGTTCGCGGAGCTGGTCTCGCGCCTGGGCCTGGAGGGCGCGCGCGTGATGATGAAGCTCGACGCGCGCGTGAAGGTCGAGGGGCCACTCTCGCCGTTGCGCCTCACCGGCGTCGCCGCGGTGGACGCCCGAGATTTCCGGGTCCTGGACCGGTCCTGGGAGAAGTGGCGCCCCGGGCTGGAGACCGTCCTCGACCTGCCCAGCGGGCGCATCGAGGCGCCGGTGGTCATCACCACCACCGGTGTGGACATCGGCGAGGGCGGAAAGGCCATCGCCGGCCAAGAGACGCTGGGCCTGCGCGGCCACCTCTCCTTCGAGGATGCCGGGGGGTTCGATCTTGCCCTCGACGGGGGCGTCGACCTCGGCGCGCTGCGCCACATCGCCAGCGTTCCCATGGCCGGCAAGGGAACGTTCCGCGGCACCGCCGTGGCGATCCCCTACGGGCCGCCCCGCATCGAGGGCCAACTTGCAGTCAGCGATTTCCACTTCCTCCAGCTCGACCTGGGCGAAGTCACGGCGACGGCGCTGGCCACCCCGGACCTGGTCCTCCGGATCCGGGACGGCGTCGGACGAAAGGCGGAGAGCCGCTACACGGTCGAGACCACCATCGACCTGGGCGCCACGCCCATGCGGATCCTGCCGTCCCTGGCCTCGGCGCGCGGGCGGCTGCGCGACCTCTTCGACATCGTTCTCCCCTGGCTGCCCACGGCACGGCTGTTCCAGGAGGCCATCGACGGCAGCATCCAGGTGTCCATCCCCTTCGAGGGAGACATCCCGAAGGTGAACATGTCCTTCCAGGGCACGCTGGGGCGCGGAACGCTCTGGGGACGTGGATTCGACTGGGGGCGCATCGGCGCCCGCATCGTCGAAGGGGAGAAGGCGGTCATCGAGACCGCGGAGTTGCACCGGGGAGAGGCGGTCGCCGAGGGCACCGGAACCGTCCACTTCCCGGCGCCATCGCCCTGGAATCTCTCCGTCGACTTCGCCGACCTGTCCCTCGACGGGCTCGGGCTTTCGGGCGGCGGCTGGGGCGGCACCGTCGACGGGGAGGCCGACTTCGGGGGCAGCGTCGAGCATCCGGACATCAAGTTCTCGCTCACCGGTGACGAGGTGAGGGCCATCGGCGTGCCCATCGGGGCCGTGGACGCGAAGGGCCTCCTCCGGGGGCGGGAACTCACGATCCAGGCCGGGACCGCCGGAGTGAATTTCACTGGACGTGCAATGCTGGAGGGCGCCATGCCCTACGAGGCCTCGGCCGACATCGACGTCGAGGACCTCACCCGCTTCCTTCCCGGAGGCCCGCCCGCCGGGCTTCGGGCCCAGGCCCACGGACGTGCCACCGCCAAGGGAGATCTGGAGTTCGTCCGGGAATCGCAGGCCAGCCTCGTCCTCGACCGCGTCCGCCTCGGGTACGCCGATTTCCGGGTCGGCAACAAGGACCCCATGGTCCTCGCGGTCGGCCGGCAGCGGATGGTCGTGGAGTCGTTCACGCTCCAGGGAACCAACACCGAGTTCGCGGCCTCCGGAGCCCGGGCGCGCGACGGCGTTCTGGACTTCACGGCGGCGGGGACCGTCGACCTCCGCCTGCTCGGAGGGCTCCTGCCGGCCATCGTGAAGACCCACGGCCAGCTCACCGTCGACGCCGCCATCACCGGGACCTTCGAGGATCCCCACATCGTGGGCGGCGGAAGGCTGGCCGATGCGGGGTTCCGGCTGCGAGAGCTTCCCATCGCGTTCGCCTCGATGGCCGGCGACCTGGCCTTCTCCCAGAACCTGGTGCTCTTCGAGAAGCTTTCCGCGACCGTCAACGGCGCGCCCACGCAGCTCCGGGGGGAGGTGGGGCTCTCGAGCTTCGTTCCCCGGGCCATCCGCATCGAGGCCGAGCTGGACCGGGTGCCGGTGGCCATACCGTCCTGGCTTCCCACCGTGCTGTCGGGAAAGCTGGAGGCCTTCGGATCGCTCGACGCCATGACGCTGGCCGGAACCCTGCGGGTCATGGCGGCGCGCTACACCGAACCCTTCGACCTCGACAAGAGAATCCTTCAGGTCGGGTCGGCGTCCAAGGCCCCGCCGCGCGCCTACGACCCGGCGGGCGAGTGGCTCAGGTTCGACATCCGCCTCCTGGTGGACGGGGACGCCCGCATCGACAACGATCTGGTCCGCGGCCAGGCCCGCGGCGAGCTGTTGCTCACCGGCAACCTGGCCGCCATCGGCATGACCGGGAACCTGGCCTTCCTCCCCGGCGCTCGGGGCTTCTATCGCGGGAACGAGTTCTTGCTCAGCCGCGCGGTCGTGGATTTCACCGAGCGGAACCGGCTGCGCATGGTGATGGACGTCACCGGCGAAGCCGCGCTCAAGGACTACCGGGTATCCCTGCACGTGTACGGCGACCTGGATGACCTCAAGCTGCAGCTCTCCAGCACGCCCGTGCTATCGCAACAGGACATCATCACGCTGCTCTCGCTCGGCTACACGAGCCGCGACGCCACCGTGGGGAGCAACCTGGGGGTGGCGGCCGGTGCAGCGGCCGCACAGGCCCTCTTCACGGTGTCGGGTCTGGAGCAGCAACTCCGCCGCTTCGCGCCCCAGACCGGTGTCTTTCAGGACGTGAACGTCCGGCTCACCAGCGCCTACTCGAAGACCAGCCTCACGGTCGAGCCCCGCTGGGAGTTCGAGACCAAGGCCCTCGACGGCAAGCTGCGGGTGCGCTACCAGGCGCCCCTCTCCAACCAGGGCGGGGGACAGAAGGCCCAGGTGGAGTATCGTCTCGGCGACCGCGCCAGCATCCAGGCGCAGTGGGACAACGACAACACCGACGTCTCCGGAGGGGACCTGGGCGCCGACTTCAAGCTCCGCTGGGAGTGGAACGATTGAGCGCCCTGGGGGTTCTCGCGGCGCTGCTGCTGTCAGCCGCGGGGGTCGTCGCCGCCCCGCCCGTCGCCGCCCCGCCCGTGCCGTCCCGGCCGATGGTGGTCGAGGTCGATCTGCGCCTGCCACCCGGGGAGGACCCGGCTCCGCTCCGCCTGTTGCTCGCGGTGCAGGCTGGCCAGCCGCTCACCCCCCAGGCCACGCAGCGCACGGTCCGGGCCCTCTACCTGACCGGCAAGTGCGCCAACGTCGAGGTGATCACCTTTCCCGCCG
>Ga0315276_10001758_pt1 | contig 19496 bp, 17 predicted proteins | sample YL17G05_0_MG_FD_204542 | JGI IMG/M metagenome (GOLD analysis project Ga0315276, IMG submission 204542) | Sediment microbial communities from Yellowstone Lake, YNP, Wyoming, USA - YL17G05_0 | ecosystem: Environmental > Aquatic > Freshwater > Lake > Sediment | place: USA: Wyoming | collected... | reverse complement strand
CCGTTCGTCCACACGACCGGCCGTCCAGACCCGGGCGTTCGTGATGAGCAGGCCGGCCCCCGGTTTCATGTCGAAGCGGCCTCGATGCGATTCACGAGCACCCCGACACCCTGGACCTCGATCTCGACAATGTCCCCCGGAACCACGGGGCCCACACCCGCGGGCGTGCCGGTCGCGATCACGTCGCCTGGCTCGAGCGTCATTATGTGCGAGATGAAACTGATGAGGGCGGGCACCGGATGGATCAGCTCCGCCGTGTTCCCGTGCTGGCGCTCCACGCCGTTCACCCGGCAGCGGACGTCGAGCGCACCGGGCGCCAACCCCACCGCCACCCAGGGACCCAGAGGCGCGAAGGTGTCGAAACCCTTGGCCCGCGTCCACTGCCCGTCCTTGTGCTGGTAGTTTCGCGCGCTGACGTCGTTGAAGCAGGTGTACCCGGCAACGTGGTCGAGCGCGGACGCCACGGAGACCGCCCGCGCCCGCCGGCCGATGATCACGCCCAACTCCGCCTCGGGATCCAGCCGCTCCACGCCGCGCGGGTAGCGGATCGCCTCGCCCGTGGCCACCACCGCGCTGGGCGGCTTGAGGAACAGGAGCGGCTCGGCTGGCGCGTCGAGCCCGCCGGGAACGGCTGTCGCGCCTTCGGCAATGTGGTCGCGATAGTTGAGCCCCACGCACACGATCTTCGTGGGCTCGGCCGGGGGCAACAGCACGGCGCGCGCCACGGCGTCGCGCGGGCCGCTCTCGCGGCCACCGAGCCAGGGCGGGGAGTCGAGCCGGACGACGACTTCTCCTTCGCGACGGCCCCAGCAGCAGGCCCCTTCGAAGCGATACCGAACGATGTGCTGGATCACGGCCGCCGACATCGAAGCCCCTCCCGGAGGTGGTGCGGCATTCTGGCGATTCTCACGCTGGCGGGCAAATCGTGCGGTTGACCGCGTTCAACGCGGTCTGCTAACTTTGCCGCACTATGTCATCACGCTCCATGAAGAGTCGTCGAATCTCATCCGCCGACGCCCTTTCCCGCCGCATTCGAAACCACAAGGCCCACATCGGCGTCATCGGTCTGGGCTACGTCGGGCTGCCCCTCGCCGTCGAGTTCGCCGGGGCCGGCTTCAAGGTCACGGGCATCGACCTCAGGGAAGACCGCGTCAAGTTGCTGCTGCGCGGGCGTTCCTACATCCAGGACGTGCCCGGCAGCGAGGTGCGCGACCTCGTCCGTTCCGGGCACCTGACCGCCAGCACCGACTTCGAGGCGCTGCGCCGGGCCGACGCCGTCACCATCTGCGTCCCCACGCCGCTCTCCAAGCAGCGCGACCCGGACGTCTCCCATATCGTGGCCGCCGTGGACCAGGTGAAGAAGCACATCCACGCCGGCCAACTCGTGGTCCTCGAGAGCACCACCTACCCCGGCACCACCGACGAACTCATCCTTCCGGAACTCGAGCGGTCCGGGCTCAAGGTAGGCAGGGACTTCTTCCTCGCCTTCTCGCCCGAGCGCGTGGACCCGGGCAACCCCGTCTGGCAGACCCGCAACACGCCGAAGGTCGTTGGCGGCGTCACGCCGGCCTGCACGAAGGTCGCGGTCGAGCTCTACCGGGAGCGTCTCGACAACGTCGTACCGGTCTCCTCGACGCAGGTGGCCGAGATGGTGAAGCTGCACGAGAACACCTTCCGCAGCGTCAACATCGGCCTGGTGAACGAACTGGCCCTGATGTGCGCACGGCTCAAGATAGACGTCTGGGAGGTCATCGAGGCTGCGGCCACCAAGCCGTTCGGCTTCATGCCCTTCTACCCGGGCCCTGGCCTGGGCGGACACTGCATACCCATCGACCCCTTCTACCTCTCCTGGAAGGCGCGGGCCAGCGGCTTCGAGGCGCGTTTCATCGAGCTCGCCGGCTACATCAACGGCCAGATGCCCGAGCACGCCGTGGACCTCGTGGCGCATGCCTTGAACGCCCACCACCGCTCGGTGCGCGGCTCCCGCGTGCTGGTGCTGGGGGTGGCCTACAAGGCCGACATCGACGACGTGCGCGAGAGCCCGTCGCTCGACATCATGAAGACGCTCGCGGACCGCGGGGCCAAGATCGAGTATTCCGATCCCTTCGTGGCCTCGCTCGATTTCTTCGGGCACCGCATGAAGAGCACCCCACTAACCCCTGCGCAATTGCGGCGCTTCGACTGCACGGTGATCGCCACCGCACACAAGGCCTTCCCCTTCGGGCTCATCCTGCAGCACTCGAAGAGCGTTGTGGACACGCGCAACGCGCTCAAGGGCAGGCGCTCGCGCAAGATCGTCAGACTCTAGCGTGAACGATCGATCACCCGCCGCCGCGGACGCGAGCTGACCGCTGGTTCGCATCCGGCCGTTGCATGAATGACCGGCTGGCAAGGCGGGGCACGCCCGGCCGGTCCAAGTGCGAATCAGGCATCGCAGCCTGAAGGGCTCCGTGGGGGGCCATCGTCCACCCGCGTGAGGCGGGATTTCCGGGGACTACTTCCGCTTCGCAGCTAGGAATGCCTCCGCGGCGTCAACGCCAGCCTGGAAGGCCTGCTCGTTGAGCGGGATCAGCCTGGCCTTGTCCTTGAGGGCTTCCTTGATGGCGGCGATGAAGGTCTCCCTGGGGAAGATCTCCGTGGCAGCCTGGAGCGCGCCCAGGGCCACGATGTTCTTGACCACCAGCTTGCCCAACCCCGCAGCGATCTCCGTAAAGGGCACGCCCGCCACGCTGATGCTCGGATCCCCCGCTTTCACGTCCTTCGCAACCGAACTGTCATAGATGATGAATCCCCCCTTCTTCACCGTGAGACCGAACTTGGCGAGGCTGGGAGCGTTGAAGGCGATCAGGATGTCCGGGGTGGGACTGGCGGGGTTCAGCACCTCGTCCTTGGCCACGTGGACGTCGGCGTAGCTGGTGCCGCCGCGGCTCTCGGGACCGTAGCTGGGGATGTGCGTCCCGTCGAAGCCCTCGTTGATGGCCGCGATGGCCACCAGCATGGCGGCCGTCTGCGCACCGTCGCCGCCCGCACCGGCCAGCTTCATGCTGATGTCGTGCGGGTCGAGGTGCGCCGGGAAGCCCTTGCAGAAGCGCGCCGGGGCCTCGGTGCTGGCCTCGACGACGTGCGTGAAGGCCTCCGCTTCGAAGATCGGCCTGGGGAGCTTGAACCAGGGCTCGACGGTGGTGTCCTTCTTCACGCCCAGCGGGAAGACGGGAACCATGTTCTCCTTCACCCACTCCTCGGCCTTGTCGGGCGTCATCTTCAGGTGGGTCGGACACTCGGCCAGCACCTCGACGAAGGCGTAACCCCGGCCCTCCTTCTGGATCTGCACGGCCTTCTTGATGGCCCGGGCGGCCCTCTTGCGACTGGCGGCGGTGAAGAGCGCCACGCGGTCCACGTAGACGGGCCCGTCCAGACTGGCGACGAGCTCCGCCATCTTCATGGGCTCGCCGTTGAAGCGGCTGCGGCCTGACGGGCTGGTGGTCGTGGACTGGCCCATCAGCGAGGTCGGCGCCATCTGGCCACCGGTCATGCCGTACGTGGCGTTGTTGATGAAGATGACCGTGATGGGCGCGCCGAGTTGGGCGGCCGCGATGGTCTCGGCCAGACCGATGGAAGCCAGATCGCCGTCACCCTGGTAGGAGATGACGATGGCCTCGGGATTGGCCATCTTGTGGCCGATGGCGACGGCGGCGGCCCGGCCATGGGCGGCCTGGGTGTTGCCAGTGTCGAAGTAGTAGTAGGCGAACACCGAGCAGCCCACGGGACTCACGAGCACGGTCCGGTCCTGGACGCCCAGCTCCTCGATGGCGTCGGCCAGGTACTTGTGGGCGAGGCCATGGCCACAGCCGGCGCAGTAGTGCGTGGACCGGCCCTTCAGGCCCTCGCCATGTGAATGGCGATCGAACTTCTGATAGAAAACGGACACGAGGGCCTTCCTATCTTCCGAAGATGGATCTGACGTGGTCGACGATCTCGGTCTGCTGGGGCAGCACCCCGCCGGACCGGCGCACGTGAGTGAGGGGGGGCAGTTTCTCCACGCCGGCCTGGCTCATGCTCAGCCGCAGCTCGTCCATGATCTGACCGCCCACGTTGGCCTCGACGACCACGATGCGCCGGGTCCTGGAAAGCAGGGCCTCGAGCTGTTGGACCGGGAAGGGCCAGATCGTGATCGGGCGGAAGAGGCCCGCCCTTATGCCCTGCTCGCGGAGGCTCTTCACCGCGCCCTTGGCGGCACGGGCCGGCGTGTTGCAGGCCACCAGCAGGACTTCGGCATCCTCGGTTACGTAGGACTCGGCGCGCGCCTCCGCCTTCATGGACTGGAACTTCTCTTCCACGTGGATGTTGAACTTCTCCAGATCCTGCTCCTGGAGCTGGATCGAGCTGATGAGGTTCCCGCGGTGGTTCAGGTCACCGTAGACCGCCCAGCCGGGGATACCCGGCTTCACCAGATACTCGGGGAGCTGGACCTTGCCGGTCATCTGGCCCAGGTAGCCGTCGGCCAGGATGACGACCGGGTTGCGGTACTTGAAGGTCAGATCAAAAGCTAGGATGGCGCAGTCGAGCATCTCCTGCGGCGTGCTGGGCATCAGCGTGATGCAGTGGGTGTGCCCGTGGCCCAGACCGCGGCAGGCTAGCTTCACGTCGGACTGTTCGGGGGCGATGTTCCCCAGGCCGGGACCGCCGCGCATGATGTTCACGAACACGCCGGGCAGCTCGGAGCCCACCATGTAGGAGATGCCCTCGAGCATCAGCGATATGCCCGGGCCGGAGGTGAAAGTCATGGAGCCGATGCCAGCGCCGCCGGTGCCGTACATGTGGCTCACGGTGGCGATCTCCGAGACCGCCTGGAGGAAGACGCCACCCAGCTTGGGCAGCAGCTTCGCCATCAGCTCCGCGCCCTCGGTGGACGGGGTGATGGGGTAGCCGTAGAAGTGGCGGCAGCCGGCCAGCAGGGCGCCGACGGCGGTCGCGTCGTTGCCCTTGATGATCAGGGGCTGGGTCTTCGGCAGCGGAATCCGCTGGGCGGGGATGTCCACGGGCTCGGGGGCGGCGCTCGGCCTGGCCCCGAAGAGCATCGCGGGGTCCTGCAGCTCGTAGGTCTCCCCCTGCGCGAGGGCACGCAGGCCGTAGGGCTCCGGGCAGGCATCGATGCACAGACCACAGCCCGTGCACTTCTCCAGGTCCAGCACCACCGGGACGAGGCCCGTGGTGGGATTGATCTCGTCGGCGAAGGCGATGCACCCCTTGGTGCACACGCTCACGCAACGGCCGCAGCCCTTGCAGTACTCCGGTATGACGAACGGCCTGGGCTTCTCAACGGGCTTCTGTTCCACGGTGGGCATATTCGCTCTCCTCAGGCCCCGAGACATCGCTCGGCCGACAATGCCCCGAGTGCGCACTTCGACCGGAGAAGATAGCGGAAGAGGACCGTCCTGCGCACGCGGGCGGGACCGCGAGTGGCGAGCAGGGCTCCGCGTTCGGCAGGAGTCGGCCAGTCATGCGGGTTCCGCCGCCCCGATGCCGACCGTCATGGCAGCCGAACTGATGCATCGGAAGCGCCCCGCAGCCCCTCCCCCGGCTCGCGCCGCGGCGCGCCCGCCCCCAGGCACCCCGGGCCAGGCTTGGCCACCCGTTCAGTCGCGGGTGGTGACGACCATCAACCCGAGCTGCATCCCGGACTCGCCAACATCCGTCCACGGCACCTGCGTGGCCGGGTTTGTGACTCGCCGTACTCGTGCTGGTGGCAACAGCCGGCCAGACGTGCACAACGTGCGCACGGCGCTCTTCGAGGGTCCTGCCGTCCGGGTCTTCCTCCTCGCGGTGGACGGCGTCCGGTTCGTCCTCATCTACCGGCCGATGCCCGACCCCTGCCGCTGCGGGGTCTATCGCCCCGACAGCGCGCCGCGCGTCGCCGGCTCGGCGGAACTCGACTCCATCATCACCGGCTCCCCGCCGGCCCGCTGAGCGACCGGCTCGAGCACCTTCAGCACCAGCAGCGTGATGTCGTCCTGCGCCTCGGTGCCGTCCAGGAACTCACGCAACGCGGCGAGCAGGTGTTCGGTCATCTCGCGCGCGGGCAGCGCGCGAGGCATCGCGGACAGGGCCGCGTACAGGCGCTCCTCGCCGAACTGCTCCCCGGTGGCGTCGGCCGCCTCGCTGATGCCGTCCGTGTAGAGCACCACCAGGTCGCCGGGCAGCAGGCTCACCCGCTCCTCCTCGAACTCGGCCCCCTCCCGGATCCCGAGGATCAGGCCGCCGCACTCGAGGAAGCGCCGCTCGCGTCCCGGTCGCAGCAGCACGGGCCAGTTGTGCCCTGCGTTCGAGAACGACAGTTCCAAGCGCTCGCCGTCCACCCGAGCCAGGAAGAAGGTGGCGAACTGCTGGACCGCCGTGCTCCGGTACATGAGATGGTTGATCGTCCGCAGAATCTCGGCCGGCGACCGGACTTTCGTCGCCTGCGTGCGCAGCGAGGCCTGCAGCATCGAGGAGAGCAGCGCGGCCGGCACGCCCTTGCCCGACACGTCGGCGATGGCCACGAACCAGGAGCCGTCGCCCGCCGCGACCACGTCGTAGAAGTCCCCGCCCACATGCTTCGACGGCAGGGTGAGCGCATGCACCTCGCAGCCCGGCAGCACCGGGAACTCCGAGAGCAGCGAGTTGCGCTGGATCTGCCGAGCCAGGTTGAGCTCCTCCTCGAAGCGTGCCACTGCCACCCGGTCCCGCAGCAGGAGCGCGTTCTGCAGCGAGACCGAGACCTGCCCCGCCAGGGTCGCGAGGAGCGCGGCGTCGTCCGAGGTCAACGGGGTACCGGTGTGCTTCTCGCCGAGGAGCAGCGCCCCCACGAGGTCCTCCTGCCAGCGCAGCGGCACCACCAGCGAGATTCCCAACGACGCGAGGAACGCACGGTCCGCGGGTCCCAGGCCCCCGACCGGATCCGCCACGCGGAAACCGCCCTCGCTCACGGGCACGCGCGCCAGCAACAGCGCGATCCGCCCCAGCGACGCCCCGTCGAGCGGCGCCCCGGCGCCGCTCCGACTGACGGGCGCGCCCCGCCCGAACACCACGACGTGCCCCGTGCGCAACAGCATCGCCTCGGTGAGCGTGGTGATGGTGCGCCCGAGCAGCGCGTCGAGGTCGATCGTGGTCTGGAGCTCGCCAGCCAGCCGACGCAGCACGTTGCGGTAGTCACCCGGATCCTTGAGGAACGTCTGGTCCAGCATCGCCTCGAGCCAGGCCACCACCGGTTGCGAGAGGGCCAGCGCGACGATCAGCATCACCGACTCGATGACGCGCACATCGGTCCCCGCCGCCGCGCTCAGCGCCCGAGTGAGCCGCGCGGCCACCGCCAGGTAGAGCCCAACCAGCGCCGCGGACGACAGCGCATAGAGGATGCCGCGCCGCGCCAGCAACTTCGCGTCCAGGAACTTGTGCCGCACGACCGCGTAGGCGATCGAGCCCGGGCCCAGCGTCAGCGCGGCGAAGGTCAGGCTCGCGCGCAGGTCATCCGCGAGCTGCAGGCCGAGCAGCGTGGGGATCGAACTGGCGGCGCTGTAGAGCACGAGACTCGCGGAGAGTCCCAGCGCGACCACGCCGATCTGCTGGCGTAGCCGGGGCACGCGGGCGCGCCGGTACGAGTCGAAGAGCAATGCCATCGTGGCGAGCCCGAAGCCCAGGTTCACGAGCGAGAACAGCGCGCGATGGACGAAGAGGAAGAGCTTCACGACGAGCCCGAGGAGCGTGGCCACCGCGCCCAGGTAGTGGAACGGCCCGAGGCTCGCGGCCTGGACGTCCGGGCGCCAGGACGAGGCCGCCAGGACGAAGAAGAAGTGGAAAACGTGGGGGATGAAGATGAGCGGCGTGAACCCCACGCTCCACCGGAGACCGATCCGCAGCAGCGGGCGGCGCACGAAGGCGCGCTCCTCCGGGAAGATGCTCGCGAACAGGAAGAGCGTGGGGAAAAACAGTTCCCACATGTAGGACAGGTCGCGCAGCGTGCCCGGCGCCGCCGTGGTACCGCCCCGCGCGGCCATGAAGGAGAGTGCGGCGAAGACCGCCCCCAGCCCGCCGAAGAAGAGCATGAGGGCGACCACCCGGTTCAGCCGCTGACCGGGGTTCTCGCGCAGTATGAGGAAGCCGAGCAGGAAGACCAGCCCGCCCAGCGAAAGGTTCAGGGTGGACAGGAGCAGGAAAGCGTTCATCGGACTCCAGCGTCCGGCGGCCGCGGCCGCCGGGGCGCGGCTATTCCCGTGCTACTTGCCGGCGCGCCGAACGTCGCGGCGGCGGGCGGGCGGCGCCTCGTAGCGCGCCACCACCGTGCTCCTGATGCCGCCGCGCACGTTGAAATTCCCGATCACGGTGAGCTTGCGCGGACGCAGCGCGCGCACCAGGTCGTCGAGGATGAGGTTCGTCACCTGCTCGAAGTAGTGGCCCTCGTCGCGGAACGACCAAAGATAGAGCTTGAGCGACTTGAGCTCGACGCAAAGCCGGTCGGGCGTGTAGACGACCACGATGGTGCCGAAGTCCGGCTGCCCGGTGAGGGGGCACAGGGCCGAGTACTCGGGGCACTCGTGCCGGATGACGTAGTCCCGGTCCGGGCTCGGGTTCGCGAAAGTGTCGAGTGTGCGCCTGGGTCGGCTGGGCATGGCTCCTCACTTGTCCTGCGCGAGCAGTCTGAAGGCCGCCTGTGGCGGGGTCAAGTGCCTCGGATCGATCACCCTCCGCCCGCCCTGCGCGCCGCGAAGTCGCGCGTGGTATCGTTCACGGCGCATGAAGCGAGTCTATCTTGAGACCTACGGCTGCCAGATGAACGAGGCCGACAGCGAACTCATCGCCGGCGTGCTGGAGCACGCGGGGCTCGAGATCGTCCCGCGGCCCGAGGACGCCGATGTGCTCCTGCTCAACACGTGCGCCGTCCGGGCGCACGCCGAGCAGCGCGTCCTGGGGCGGATCACGGAGCTGGGGCGGTTCAAGGCGCGCCGCCCCGAGCTGCTCGTCGGGGTCGCCGGCTGCATGGCCCAGCACCTGCGGGACCGTCTGCTCGAACACGCCGGCGCGCTCGACCTGGTGGTCGGGCCCGACGCCTACCGCGACCTGCCCGCACTGATCGAGCGCGCGGCGAGCGAGCCGGTGGCGGCCGTGCGCCACGACCGCGACGAGACCTACGGCGACCTCGAGCCACGCCGCGGGCCCGGGGTGCGCGCCTGGGTGACGGCACAGCGCGGCTGCGACAAGTTCTGCACCTACTGCGTCGTGCCCTACACGCGCGGGCGCGAGCGCAGCCTGCCCCTCGCCGACGTGCTGCGCGAGGTGCGCCGGTCCGTCGCGGCAGGCTGCCGCGAGATCGTCCTGCTCGGGCAGACGGTCAACTCCTGGCACGACGGCGAGCATGATTTCGCCGATCTGCTGCGGGCGGTGCGCGGGACCGATGGCCTGCTGCGCCTGCGCTACATCTCGCCCCATCCCGCACACGTTGACACACGGCTCATCGAGGTCATGGCCGAGCGCGGCCCACTCTGCCCGCAGATCCACCTGCCGCTCCAGTCGGCATCGGACCGGATCCTCGAGGCGATGGGCCGCGGCTACACGCTGGCGCAGTACCGGGAGGTCGTCTCACGGCTGCGCGCCGCGGTGCCCGCCCTCGCGCTGTCCACCGACATCATCGTGGGCTTCCCCGGCGAGACGGCCGAGGACTTCCGGCAGACCGCGGACTGTCTGAGCACGACGCGCTTCGACAGCGCCTTCCTCTTCAAGTACTCCGCCCGGCCCGGCACACGCGCCTTCGGTATCGAGGAGACCGTGACCGAGGAGGAGAAGAGCCGCCGGCTCGCGCTGCTGATCGGGCTGCAGCACGCCATCTCGGGCGCGATGAACGACGCCTGGATCGGGCGCGAGGTCGAGGCGCTGGTCGAGGGACCGGCCCGCCGCGACCCCGGCCAGCTCTACGCCCGCACCGCGCAGTTCAAGACCATCTTCCTGCCGAACGACGGCAGCGCAGCGGGCACGCTGCGGCGTCTGCGCGTGACCGCCGCGACGGCCATCACGCTGGTCGGGATCCCGTCGTAGACTGTTCGCCTGAAGACAGCAGACCATCACCTCGCGGTCGGGGACACGCGGTGACAGGGTCGCCAGGCTCTCGACTTGTCCTGCGGCGTCAGCTGATGGCCGAAGAAGCGGCCATGGATGAACCGGAGCACTCGCTCCTTCCACTCGGACGCAGTCCGCGAAAGACCGAAGGGAGTCCTGGATGGACGGTTTGGTCACGGTCCTGGCGCTCGGCGCCTGCTGGGGGTCAGCCTTTCATTGCGCGCGTCGCGAGGCGTACGGACCGGCCCTGGCGCTGATCTTCCTGTCGGGGTGCATCCTCCGCCTCTTCGTCGGCGCCGATGCCTTCCTGCATGGCTGGGATGAGCGCTACCACGCCCTGGTGGCGCGCAACCTGCTGGCGCACCCCCTCATCCCGACCTTGTACGACGCGCCGGTATTCGCCTTCGATTACCGGGAGTGGACCAGCAACCACATCTGGCTGCACAAGCCGCCGATGACCCTGTGGCTGATCGCCGCCAGCCTGAAGCTGTTCGGGATCAGCGAGATCGTGGTGCGCCTGCCGAGCATCGTGCTCTCTTCCCTGGGAACCCTGCTCACCTATGGCATCGCCCGCCACTTCTTCCGCGAGAGGACCGCCCTGCTGGCGGCCTTCTTCTATGCCATCAACGGATTGCTCCTGGAGCTGGCGGGTGGGCGCGTGCCCACCGACCACGTCGACGCCCTCTTCGCCTTCATGGTGGAGCTGGGCGTCTTCGTCGCGGTTTGGCACGTACGGCGCCCTTCGGCCCTGCGACTGGCGCTGGTCGGGGTCGTGACGGGGTGCGCGGTGCTGACGAAATCCCTGCCCGCGCTCGTGATTCTGGCCGTGCTGTTCGTGCTCCTGTGGCAGCAGGGCTCATGGCGCAGTGCCCTCGGGGCGTGCGCCATCGCCTTCGTGATCGCCGGCGTGGTGTTCGTGCCGTGGCAGATCTACGTCTACAACGCCTTCCCCCGCGAGGCCGCCTGGGAGGACTACTTCAACACCTACCGGCACATCAGGGAACCCCTGGAAGGGCATGCAGGGACCATCGCGTACCACCTTCTGATGATGCCACGCATCTTCGGCGAAGCGATCTACGTCCCCCTGCTCCTCGTAGTCCACGCGATCACCACGCGCAGGCTCGACCGGCCGCTCCTCGCCCTGGTCACCTGGGTGGCGCTGCCCTACCTCTTCTTCTCCGCGGTCGCTACCAAGATGCCCGGCTATGTCATGATGAGCGCGCCGGCCATCTTCATGCTGCTGGCCCATCAGTGCGGAGACATCCTCGTGAAGAGCCGCGGCACCAGGCTGCGCATCCCCGCGCTCATCCTGCTGGTCCTGCTCATCGCCCTGCCGGTGCGTTACTCCCTGGAGCGCGCCAAGCTGTTCAGTCGGCTCGACCGCAACCCGCCCTGGGCCCGGGAACTGCGCGCCCTGCCTGAGAAGCTCGGACCCGGCAAGGCGGCCGTGTTCAATGTCCAGCACGAGATCGAGGCCATGTTCTATGCCCCGGTGACCGCCTACGCCTTCATCCCCACACGGGCCCAGGTCGACGAGGCCCGGCGCCAGGCGTTCTCCGTCTATGTCTATGACAGCCCTGCAATCCCGTCTGCGCTCCGCGCCGATCCCACCATCATCCTGCTCCCCAGACCCCCGGGGCTGTCCGGCAGGAATGCTCCGTAGACGCCCATGGTGAAGGGTCCGCATGACCGTGCAGTGCTCGGCCGCTGACGCTCAGGCTGACGGGGCCTCCGCCTGCCCGTCCCCCACCATCTCCCACGCCGCCAGTCCCGCGCCCACGACGCCCGCGCGCTCCCCCAGCGCCGCGCCCACGATCCGCACCCTGCGACCATGGGACCCCAGCGCGTAGCGCGCCACGGCCGAGCGCAGTTGGGTCAGCAGCGCCTCGCCCGCGTTCGAGACCCCGCCCCCAATGACGACGACCTCCGGGTCGAGCAGGGTCACGGTCACTGCTATCAGCGCGCCGAGCCGGTCGGTCATGCGTTCGATCAGGCGCACCGCACGCGGATCGCCGGCGGCGGACTGGGCGAAGACCGCCGCCGCATTGGGTGCCGCCAGCCCTGCCTCCGCCGCCCGCGCCACGAGCCCGCTGCCCGAGCACTCGGGCTCCACGCAGCCAGGCACTTCGCAGCGGCACGGAAAGCGCCCGTCCAGTGGCAGGTGCCCGAGTTCGCCCGCGCCTCCGTGCGCCCCCCGCAACATGCGTCCCTCGACTATCACGCCGCAGCCGACGCCCGTGCCGACCGTGATCGTGACCGAGACCCGTGCGCCCCGTGCGGCCCCGACCCGGTGCTCCGCCAGCGCGGCGACGTTCGCGTCGTTCTCGACAACGAGACCGGCGCCGAGGCGCTCCATCAGCAGCGCACGCAACGGCAGCGAGTCCCAGTGCGGCAGATGCGGCGTGCGTCCTACGAGCGCCCCGCTCGCCGGGTCGATCACGCCGGGACAGCCCAGTCCGATCCCGGCTATCGCTTCGCCGCCCGCGCGTCGCAGGTCCGCCACTGCGCCGGCGATGACTTGCAGCGGGGCGTCAGCGTGCTCGCCGGCGCGCGCCGGCAACCGCAGGAAACGAAGCACCTCTCCCCGGCCTGATACCAGGCCGGCCTTGAGGTCCGTACCCCCCAGGTCGAGACCGATCGTGCAGCGCGGCGCCATGTCGCCTCCGGAAGCGAGCCTAACACAGCCCTTCGCGCTCGACTCCGCGGGAGGGGCCGTGGCCCTCTGCCAGGCAGGCTGCCCCGCCTGCTGCTCGACTGCGTGATCGCGTCCCTTCCGCCCCTCCCGGCAACGCAGTGATCGGGTTCTCAGACAGAGCCCAGCCAGCGCATCAGAGGATTGTCAGTATCCGACGGCGCCCCTATAGTCTGACTCTCATTCAGCAGTCTCCGCTCGAATCCAGAGGAGTGAGCGCATGGCCCGCTTCAACGGCGTGGACTTCTACGAGCTCGATGCGCTCCTCACCGAGGATGAACGGCAGATTCGCGAGCATGTCCGGGGCTGGGTCGAGGACCGCTACCTGCCCATCGTCGAGAGGGCGTACGAGGAGGCGTACTTCCCCATGGAGGTCGTCCCTGAACTGGCCGCGATGGGCCTGTTTGGTTCCACGCTTCCCGAGGAGCACGGCTGCGCCGGCATCTCGTACACGGCGTACGGTCTGGCCATGCAGGAGTTGGAGCGTGGCGACTCCGGCCTCCGCTCGTTCGTCTCGGTCCAGGGTGCGCTCTGCATGTATCCGATCTTCGCCTTCGGCTCAGACGAGCAGCGCCGTCGCTGGCTGCCGCTCATGACCCGTGGCGAGGTCATCGGCTGCTTCGGGCTCACCGAGCCCGACCACGGCTCGGACCCGGGTGGGATGGTCACGCGGGCAGTCCGCGCCGACGGCGGCTATCGTCTCAACGGCGCCAAGATGTGGATCACCAACGGGACGGTCGCCGACCTGGCCATCGTCTGGGCGAAGCTCCGAAACGAGCAGACCGGCCTCAACGAGGTCAACGGCTTCCTGGTAGAGAAGAACGCGAAGGGCTTCTCGGCGCCGGAGCAGAAGCGCAAGCACTCGCTGCGCGCCTCGGTCACGAGCGAGCTGATCCTCGAGGACGTGTTCGTGCCCGAGGAGAACCACCTGCCGGGCGCCCGCGGGCTCAAGGCGCCGCTGGCCTGCCTCTCGCAGGCCCGCTACGGCATCGCCTGGGGCGTGCTCGGCGCCGCCATGGCCTGCTTCCACGAGGCCACCGAGTACGCGAAGACCCGCGTCATGTTCGGCAAACCCATCGGCTCGTTCCAGCTCGTGCAGGAGAAGCTCGCGGTGATGCTCACCGAGATCACCAAGGCGCAGCTTCTGTGCCTGCAACTGGGCCGGCTCAAGGACCAGGGGAAAGCCACGCCGGCCCAGATCTCGCTGGCCAAGCGCAACAACTGCGAGATCGCGCTCGACATCGCGCGCGAGGCCCGCGACCTACTCGGCGCCAACGGCATCACGGCCGAGTACCCGGTCATCCGGCACATGTGCAACCTCGAGTCAGTGAAGACCTACGAGGGCACGCACAACATCCACACGCTGGTCCTGGGCGAGCACGTCACGGGGATCGCGGCGTACCGGTAGGCGCGCACCAGGTCCTGCTCGCCGTCACCCTCCAGGTCCATGCCGAAGCAGATCAGCAAGCCGCTCTCGACGCGGTGGATGGAGAAGATCGTGCACACCGACACGTTCGCATCGATGTTGGCCGAGCCGTCGAGAGGATCGCACAGCACAACGTAGCGATCCCCCTCGTTCTCGGGCCGGCGCGGGAGCGCCTCTCCTCCTCCGTGGCGATACGACCCACGAGGGGCATCCAGCGGCAGGCTAGCTCCGCTCCCGCGTCTCGGTCTGCATGCGCTCGAGGAACGCCTCGCGGCTCATCGGCTCGAGCTGCCCCCGGCCCTTGCGGCGCGGCGCGACCAGGCCGGCCTCGGCCTCGCGCGGTCCCACCACCACCATGTAGGGGATCTTCACAAGCTCGGCGTCGCGGATCTTGGCGTTCATCTTCTCATCGCGCAGGTCGGCCTCCACGCGCAGACCGCCCTCCTTGAGCAGGCACGCGGTGTCCGCGGCGTAGTCGAAGGCCTTCGAGTTGGCCGGGATGACGATCGCCTGCACCGGCGCCAGCCAGACCGGGAACTCGCCTCCGGTGTGCTCGATCAGGATGCCGACGAAGCGCTCCATCGAGCCGAGGAGCGCGCGGTGCAGCATGATGACCTCGTGTTCCTTGCCGTCGGCACCGGTGTAGTGGACGCCGAAGCGCTTGGGCAGGTTCAAGTCCACCTGGATGGTCGGGCACTGCCACTCGCGGCCCAGCGCATCGCGCAACTTCACGTCGATCTTGGGCGCGTAGAAGGCGCCGCCGCCCTCGTCCACCTCGTAGGGCAGTCCGCGTCGTTCGAGCGCCTCCCGGAGCGCCGCCGTGGCGAAGTCCCACTCCGCCTCGGTGCCCAGGAACTTCTCCCTCGGCCGGGTGGCCAGGTAGGCCACGTAGTCGTAGTGGAAGGCCTTGAGCATGTAGTCCATTAGGTCGAGCAACTGCATGACCTCGTCCTGCAGCTGCTCGGGGGTGCAGAAGATGTGCGAGTCGTCCTGGGTGAAGCCGCGCACGCGTTCCATGCCGTGGAGCACGCCGGAGCGCTCGTAGCGGTAGACCGTGCCCAGTTCGGCGTAGCGCAGCGGCAGATCACGATAAGAGTGCTTGCGCGTCTGGTAGATCATGATGTGCCCGGGGCAGTTCATCGGCTTCACCCGGTACGGCTGCCCGTCGATGTCCATCGGCGAGTACATGATGTCGCCGTAGTTCTCGAGGTGCCCGGAGATCTCATAGATGCGCTCACTGGCGATGTGCGGCGTGTAGACCAGCTGATAGCCGCGCCGCAGGTGCTCTTCCCTCCAGAAGTCCTCGATCAGGTGGCGCAGCATCCCGCCCTTGGGGTGCCAGTGGACCAGCCCGGGGCCGACGTCCTCGTGGATCGAGAACAGGTCCAACTCCCGCCCCAGCCGCCGATGGTCGCGCTTGAGAGCATCCTCGACCCGCTTGAGGTGCTCGTCCAGCTCCTGCTGGGCCGGGAAGGCGGTGCCATAGATGCGCTGGAGCATCTCGTTGCGCTCGCTCCCGAGCCAGTACGCGCCGGCCACGTGGGTGACCTTGAAGGCCTTGATCTTCCCGGTGCTCGGCAGGTGCGGCCCCCGGCACAGATCGAGGAACGGGCCGCTGCGGTAGTAGGTGACCTTGCCGCCATCGGGGACCTGGGTGAGGAAGTGCAGCTTGTACTTCTCGTCCGCTGCCGCGAAGCGGGCGCGGGCCTCGTCCTTCGTGGTCTCGACATATTCGAACGGCCGGTCCTCGGCGATGATCTCGCGCATGCGGGCCTCGATGCGCTCGAGGTCCTCGGGCGTGAACGGCGTGGGCCGGGCGAAGTCGTAGTAGAAGCCGTTCTCGACCGGCGGTCCGCCGGCCACCTTGGTCTCGGGAAATAACTCGGTCACGGCGCTGGCCAGCACGTGCGCGGCGGAGTGCCGCAGCCGGTAGAGCTCTTCACCCCCGGAGTAGCTGGAGACGTCGGGGCGATCCTCGGGGGCCTGGGTGCTGGACATCGCTGGGGTTCCTCGAGCCGGCACGGGCATACGGGGTCCGGGCCTGGCGAAGGGCCGCCTTTGGGGACCTCGCCGGATGGGAGTCCGGTCGGGCAGCCGCAGATGGAAATGGTGGGCGATACTGGACTTGAACCAGTGACCCCTTGCTTGTCGAGCAAGTGCTCTAGCCAGCTGAGCTAATCGCCCGCGGAGCGGTGAATTACACCGGATGGAGCGGAGGCTGTCAAGGCGGCGGCGAATCGTGAGCGAGCGCATCGTCGCTCCGGCTGCAGGCCGCGCCCGACCACGGCGGCGATGGCGAAGGCCTGCTCCTCTCCATCGACGAAGCACGCGCCCGTCATCAGCGCTGGCCGCGCACTCATGAACAGGCAGGCTAGCGCTCGCGGCCGCGCAGCGCACGCTGGCGCAGCCAAGCCTCCATCAGCGTCACGGCCAGCATCGCCTCGGCCACCGGCACGACGCGCGGGCAGATGCAGGGGTCGTGGCGGCCCTCGATCGTGAGCGGGACGGACTTCCCCTCCTTCGTGGCGGCGATCTGCTCCAGGCCGATCGAACTGGCCGGCCGCACGGCCACGCGCACCACGAGGTCGGCGCCGTTCGAAATGCCACCCGAGATGCCGCCGGCATGGTTCGAAAGGTAGCGGCCGCCTTCGATCACGTCGTTGATCTCCGAGCCCCGGCGGGCGGCCAGCGCAAAACCGTCGCCGATCTCCACGCCCCTGGCCGACGGGATCGAGAACATGGCGGCGCCGAGCAAGGCGTCGAGCCGGTCCATGGTCGGGTCGCCCCAGCCGGCGGGCACGCCGCGGGCGACGACTTCGACCACACCGCCCACCGAGTCCTTCGCATCGCCGGCGATCGAGATGAGTTGCGCCATCTCGACCGCGGCCGCCGGATCGGGACAGCGCACCGGGTTGCGCTCGGCCTCGTCCCAATCGCGCCAGGCCGCCACCACGTCGCCGACCTGGACCGTACCCCCGACGATGCTCACCCCGATCGTGGCCAGCGCAAGCTTCGCCAGCGCCCCGGCGGCCACGCGACCCACGGTCTCGCGCCCCGACGATCGCCCGCCGCCCCGGTGGTCCCGCACGCCGTACTTCTGCTGCCAGGCGAAGTCGGCGTGCCCCGGCCGGAACACGTCGCGCAGGGCGTCGTAATCCTGCGGGCGGGCGTCGGTGTTTCGCACCATCATCGCGATCGGCGTGCCAAGCGTGACCCCATCGAAGAGCCCCGAGAGGACCTCGACGCGGTCGGACTCCTGGCGCTGCGTGGTGAGCGAGCTCTGCCCCGGCCGGCGGCGGTCCAACTCCCGCTGCAGGTCCCCGACATCCACGCGGATGGCGGGCGGCATGCCGTCCACCACGACGCCCACGGCGGACCCGTGCGACTCACCGAAGGTGCTGATGCGGAAGAGCGTGCCGAACGAGGAGGACATGGTCAGCGCGTTCCTGCCCGGCGTCCGTGACTCGCGTTGCGCTTCGTGCCCGCCGCGCCCCTTCGTCCCGCCGCGTCCCTTCGTCCCGCCGGCCGCGCCGTGCCGCCGGCTGCGCGGTCACGCACCGCAAGGAACGCCGCGTTCACGCGGGCCCGATAGGCTTCGTGGGCGCGGACGAGCCGCTCGAACTGATGAAGGTAGGCCGGCCGCACCGCGGCACGCATCCCCGCGATCCACGGCTCGCACTTCTTCCAGGTGACGATGTCCTCGCCCGTGTGGTCGAAGAACAGCTCCGCGTGAAGCACGTCCCGATTCACCAGTGCCGCGACCATCTCCCAGTACGAGATGGTCATGCGGAACCAGCGGTCCTCGTCGCTGTGGGACAGGTACGTCGTGCTGATCTCCTCCCAGCCCGTGGGCTGGAACTCCGCCAGGAACCACTTGCGCGCGCGGCGCAGTTCGGACTCGCGGCGCAGTTCGTAGAGCCGGAGCAGCAGTTCGGCGTCGGCGTGCGTGGCCTTGCGCATGGACTCTCCTAGCAAAGGGTCTACGGAGTGGCGAATCGGCTGCTGGACGCTAGCAGGGCGGCGCCTGGTTTGGAAGGTGAGCCGCGGGTCCCGTCGGCCGGGCCTGTCCCCTCGCCCCGGTGGTCAGGTGGCATGCAGCGGCGTCGGCGCCGCACGTGCAACGGGCTGCCGGACGACCGCCTAGCGCTGGCGCGCAAGACGGACCCGGCAGCGGAACCCGCCGGCCTGCGACACGCCTCGCGAATATGCGGTAGAGTGCCGCCCGTGCTCGACCTGCTCCGCCGTTACCTCGCCCCCGCATCCGTGGTGGATCCCGCGGTCGGTGACGCTTCTTCGTCACTACCGGCAGCGGATCCGTTGCGCCTCGCCGCCTGTGCCCTGCTGGTGGAGCTGGCGCGCGCCGATGGCGAGTTCTCGGAGGTCGAGCGCGCCCACATCGGGGACATCCTGGTGCGCGAGTTCCAGGTCACACCGCCAGGCGCCCGGGAGTTGATGACGGCAGCCGACGAGTCGTTGCGCGAGGCTGTCGACCTGCATCAGTTCACCGCGGTCATCAACGCTCGCTATGGCGTGGCCGAGCGCGGAGGCCTCGCCGAGTTGCTCTGGGGCGTGGTGGACGCTGATGGCGTGCTCTCGCAACACGAGGCGGCGCTTATCCGCCGGATGGGCGGCCTGCTCGACCTGCCGCCCGGCGCGCTCAACGCCGCGCGTGCCCGCGCCGCGGAGCACCGCAACGGCTGACGCGGTTCCGGCGGCGTTGGTCCTCAGCAGCGTGGCGCCCCCCGGCCGCCAGGAGTCGCTCATGGATCGCTGTTTTCGTGGTGTCATCGTCGTCGCCGTGGAATGCGCCGACCACGGGCACGCCGGACCCCGACTACCGTGAGCAAGTGCAGGCGCCGCTCACCTCGCCGCTGGTGGCCAGCGCGTCGTACCTGGTGGAGTTTCACGTGTCGCTGGCCGGCGGTTCGATGGTCGCGATCGACAAGCTGGGACAGCACCTGTCGGTGGGTGCGCTGGGCACCGTGCGCAAATACGCACCCCTCGCTGTGACGCCCCAGACGGACAGCCCCGGCAAAGTCCACCCAGACGGAACTGCACCCCACCGAGCCGCAACCCGCCGGGGCGCTGCGCTTTCTCGTTGATGCGACATGAATTCGGTTGGTGGCCCCGGCAGGAGTCGAACCTGCGGCACGCGGTTTAGGAAACCGCTGCTCTATCCGTCTGAGCTACGGGGCCACGCGGCAACAAGATAGCGCAACACTTGAGCCTCTCCAAGCGGCAAGACCTGCGGTCCGGTAGACCGCTGCTCTTGCGGTTCCAGATAGCGAACCT